>Ga0335069_10016295_pt1 | contig 10369 bp, 9 predicted proteins | sample Lox_Sample_11_FD_206714 | JGI IMG/M metagenome (GOLD analysis project Ga0335069, IMG submission 206714) | Soil microbial communities from Loxahatchee National Wildlife Refuge, Florida, United States - Lox_Sample_1.1 | ecosystem: Environmental > Terrestrial > Soil > Wetlands | place: USA: Florida...
CACCGTTCCGGAATCCCCGGCTCCGAGCTCCATACCGGGAGAGGAAGCTCCGCGAGGCGGCTTCGCACACGATGCGGGGCTCTATTTCACTGCACCGCTGCACTGGAACGGCGGCGACTGGGCCTGGTTTGCGGGTGCCTTGGCGGCAATTGCCGCCTCCCATCATTACGACAGCGACGTTCGCACTCACTTCACCAAGGGCTTGACGCCCACCGAGATATCCAACATCAGCAGCAACGATCTGCACGATGCGCTGCCGGCTGCCGCAGTCTTCTTCGGCACCTGGGGCTTTGCGGCGCTGATCAATGACCCGAATGGTCATCGTGAAGCCTGGTCGATGTTCGAGGCCGCCACGTTCGGCACCATTGATACCTATGCGCTCAAGTACCTCCTCCGACGCCAGAGACCGAGTGACACGAGCAACCCCAACGAGTGGTTCAAGAGCGGCGGTGGCTCGTTTCCATCGGAGCATGCGACGGCGTCCTTTGCCATCGGCACGGTGCTCGCCGAAGCAGGAGGCGATGACTACCGCTGGCTGCGCCGGGTACTGGGTTACGGTCTGGGGATCGGCACGAGCTATCTGCGGCTCAAACACAACACCCACTGGCTGTCGGACACGGTAGCGGGCGGCGCGCTGGGGATCGCCAGCGGGCAGTTCGCGCTCAACCACGCCTACCGCAACCAGAACTGGGGCTTTTCGCTCGTGCCGGTACAGGGAGGCGCGATGCTCACTTATCGGACGGAGTTGCCCTAGCAGAACTCCACCTGCTCAAGGCTCGCGACGCGCATCGTCTCCGCTCCAGCGCACCACACCATGACAGGTATCGGTGATGCTGGGCAGCTGCGCGGCGAACCCCCGAGTGCGTATCAGCGCGAACGCGCGGATATCGGCGCAAGGCACCGTGCTCCGCAGCCGCGCAGCTGCCGCCAGCAGCGTACGTCCCCGGGTGATCACATCATCGATCAGCACGATCCTGCGCAGCGGCAGCTCCACGGAAGCGACTGCGAATGAATCGTAGTGCTGCTGCACGGTCGGCCGCGCCGCCGGCAGCGCGGTGGCTGATTTGATCACCGCATGGCGTCGCCACAAGCCGCTCCATACGGGTAACCCAAAGCCCACTCTGCTGAGTGCCATGGCAAGTGCCAGCGCGGCCCACGCCGCATCTCCGGTCCTGGCACTGCCGGGAACGGGCACGAGCGCAGCGCCGCTCTCGAAGAGACTCGCCAGTTCCCGATCCTGCAGGCTGCAGCGGTACACATATGCCGCATAGCGCGGCAACCAGAGTGGATCAATCGCCTTCACACGACGGCACAGGACGCGTGAGCTGCGAGCGCGCCAGCCGCCGCCACGCGGTGCATAGACATAGCAGGAGCAGAAACTGATGTCGAAGAAGGGAGTGGCCCGCGCCGGCTGACGGATGGCCTGCTCCATCGCGAGTCACAGCGCCAGATCGTCCTGCGGCGTCCTGGACAGCGCCGTCGTATCGAGGCTTTCCTCACGGGCTTGCGCCTGCTCCAGCGATTTCGCGCCGCCGGGAGGCTGCGCTGCCGAGCGAAGCTCCAGCCAGGCTGCCCGCGCCCGGCGCCGGACCTCCTCGACGCTGGTGCCAGCGGTGCGCGCGCCGGCGCGCGTGCCCGCAATCCCGGTCTCCGGCACCCGCGCCGCTGCATCTGGCGTAGCCGCCTTCTCCAGCCGCAGTGCTACCCGCTCGCGATACGCTGCCCGCAGGCGATCTGCCACCTCACTCGGCAGACCCCTGCGCTCCATCTTCAGATGCATGATCGGAATCGCCGGTTGCGGTTCGCGATCGATGCCCTGGGCGGCGAGGCTTCTATGGTCGATGCGCGCCTCGATGTTCGCATCACGCAATGCCTGGTTGGCGAGGCTGGCCCAGCGCTCACGGATGTTGATGAACTCCTGACGATGATCCGGGAGGCCGTGGCGGCGGCGTTCCTGTGGATGCATGTCGAGACCCGTCTTGGCAGCGAGCCCCGCAGGTGTCACCTCCCGAGTCGTGGTCAGCAGATGCGCATGGAAATTACGGGCATCCCCGTCCGGTCGGGGCTCGTGAACCGCGAGATCCACGGCCACCTTGTAGCGCTCCGCGACTTCGCGCGCGAAATTTCGTGCGAGCGCGATGCGTCGCGCCGGGTCCAGCTCTGCTGGCAACATCACCTGGAATTCGCGCGCGACGCGAGCATTGTGGCGCTTCTCCGCGTGCTCGGCCGTGTTCCAGAGCCGCTCCCGATTCCTGGCCCACGGCAGCGGCGCTCCATCGAACTGCGAGGGCAGCATGATCTCGGTGTGCAGGATGTCGCGGCGTCTGCTGTAATTGATCAGCTCGCCGGTGCGCTCGTCACGAATACGCTCCCCGGAACGATAGGCGGCGGCGGCGGTCGCCCGCCGACCGGCAGAGCGTGCGAGCGAGCTGATCTGCATGTAGAAGATCGCCATCGCACTACGCCCTCAGCGACGCACGCACACGCGCAGCCACAGTGGCGAGCCGGCAGTCTTGAGAAATCCGCTCAGATCCGGTAACTGCTCGATTTCCGCCGCCAGCACCGCGGATTCCACGAGCTGGTGGCGGCTGACCGTGGTCGAGCGTCGTGCAGAGCGGGGTCCGAACCAGCCGCCGCGGTCGTGCGCACGTGAGGTCTGTCTGCGCAGCACCTCCCGCTCGCCGATGAGGCGCGACGCGAATTGGGACGTCCCGCCATGCTCGCTGCTCGAGCACCGCAGGATCAGCGTGGTTCCGCAGTTTTCGATTATCGTCTGGGCTTCCCCTGCCCCGTAGGTCGCAGAGACCTGCGCGATCGACTGGAACCCCAGGACGCAGCGGCCGCCGAACTTGCGCAGCCGCGCGAGCGCATCCTTGAGACCATCGATCGCTCCGAGCGAGTCCAGCTCATCGACGACGAACCATATAGGTTGCTCCTCGCCGGCGCGGCTCATCACCTCGAAGATCGACAACCGCATCCAGGCAGCGATGATCGACCGCAACGCCGCGATCTGCGCCGCTCCATACGGAATGAACAGCACGCCGCGACCGTCGCGCACCCAGTCGCGAACGGAAAAGCTCCGTGCGCGTTGGGCGCGTACGTACTCGAGCGCCACCGCCGCGGATCCCGCCACCGAGCGGATGGAGCCGAACATCCGCGCATTTTCCGGCTCGAGAAAGGGTTGTGCCGGCGTGCCCGCCACGAGTGCTCGCAGCTCGGAGCTGCCCGCCACGGTCAGGAGACGCCAAAGCTCGCTCGGGTCGTGACGGCCGCTTTCGCAGCAGCGTCGCGTGACCGCGGTGACGAAGGTGCGCGCGTAGCCGCGCCACTCGCGCCCGGACGGGTCCTCGGTTGCCGGTATCAAGCCGCTCACGAGTTGCTCGACATCCCACGGTGCACGGATTTCCGTGAATGGGTCCCACTTCACCGACAGGGGGTCGAAGGGATTGAGAATGATGTCGCCGCGTCGACGATCGAAGAATCGTGCTCGATAGCCACCATCCGGGTCGGCTATCACCGCACGATCGCCACGCTCGAGCGCACCCGCCAGCAGCTCCGCTATCGCCGTCGATTTGCCCGTGCCGGTGGTGCCGATCAGCTTGAAATGCCGCGTCTCCTCATCGTGCCGTAGCGGAACCCCGGCAATCCTCAAGGCTGCGACGCCGCGTCGCTGCCGCACCACGCGGCGCAGTTGCCGCCCGCCCACAACCCGTGCGCCGCGCCGGTGCACATCGGCCGCACGCGGACGGGATATCCAGGCCCCTGTCAGGACAGCCGCAGGGATGAGTGGCCAGAGCGGGTGCCAATGACTGCTCGCAGCCGCCAGTGCTCTCCAGTCCCACATGACACCGCGGCCTTCAGTAGCCTTTGACCACGAGGAAGTCTCCTCCGGTCCCATAGGCCGGTGCGCTGCGCTCGACGTGCACGCACAGTCGCTGCGCGCTGCCACAATGGCGTAGCTCCACTTTGCCTCCCTGATGTGACAGGCGACTGATATTCATCGCCAGTTGGTCGCGCTGCGCCGCGAGTGACTGGATTTCCCCGCGTGAGGGCAGCAGCCACCATGCGACCGCCACGGGAACCAAGGTAGCGAGGCTCGGCATGACGAGTCCCCATGCCGCAAGACGCAGGTTCGTCAGCCGCTGCAACTTACGCAGCGCCGCGGCGGCGTTGCGGGTGTCCTCCGCCAGTGTCCGCATCTCCTCGAGCAGCGTCGTGCGGATTTCCTCACGCACGATTGCATCGAGCCCGGCCGTATGCTCGCGCAGACGATCCAGAGCACTCGCGGCGAGCGCTTGCTGCGCCTGCGCCGCCTCCATCAGCAGGCCGACTTTCAGCGTCTCATCTTCCATGTGGCACCGCCGCCATGGTCATTCGAGCTCGAATCCTTCAGCGGCCGCAGCAGACTCCCGTGGCGGTTGCGCGCATCGCGCCGCACCGCGAGCAACGGGCGTCGAGCCACTTGGGAACTCGAGAATCCTCGCTGAGGAGCGCACCGACTCCGCCCGCCGCGATGGGGCCGGGCTGCGGAGGGAGACACGCTGCCAGGCGACGCTGGAAGCGAGCTTCAGATAGCCGGTCAAATCCGGGAGCTGCTCGATCTGCGAGCCCATTACGGCACTTTCGATCGCGGTGTGCTCCGTCTGCGATATCGACCCGATGAATTCCGTCGCGCGTCGCGAGCGTGAGCTCGTGGTGCGGGTAACCTCGCGATCGCCGATGAGGCGCGAGGCGAATTGCGACGTTCCGCCATGCTCACTGCCCGAGCAGCGCAGGATCAACGTGTTTCCGCAATTCTCAACGATCGTCTGGGCTTCCCCTGCCCCGTAGGTCGCAGAGACCTGCGCGATCGACTGGAACCCCAGCACGCAGCGGCCGCCGAATTTGCGCACCCGGGCGAGCGCGTCCTTGAGACCATCGATCTGGCCCAGGGCATCCAGCTCATCGACTACGAACCACAGGCGTTCCGTACCCCCTTCGTCACGATTCATGGCTTCAAAAATCGCCAAGCGCATCCAGGCAGAGATGGTGGAGCGCAGCGCCGCGATCTGCCCGGCCCGATAGGGCATGAAGAGCACGCCGCTCCGCTGGCTCACCGCCGGTGCGCCAGCCGATGCGGCCGGCTGCCCGCTCACCCAGGCGCGCACCGACAGCGGCGCGCTGCGCTGCCGGGATACGTAGTCGAGCGCACTCACGGCCGAGCTCGTCACCGAGCGGATCGAGTCGAACATCCGGCCGTTGTGCTCTTCGAGGAAGGGCTGTGCAGGTGTACCTGCCACCAGAGTTTTGAGCTCCGCTGTTCCGGCCACCACCAGCAGGCGGTAGAGCTCGGCCACCTCGTGACTGCCGGCCGCATGGGCCTGCGCGGTGACGGCACTGAAGAAGGTGCGTGCGTAGCCGCGCCAGCTGCGGTCCGGACCCTCGTGATCCGGAATCAATGACCGGGCAAGTTGGTCGACGTCGTAATCGTTGGTGATTTCTCCGAACAGATCCCACTTGGCGGAGCGAATATCGAACGGATTGAGAATCACATCGCCCCGGCTCGCGTCGTAGAACTCGCGTAGATAGCCGCCATCGGGGTCGGCAATGACGGCGCGGTCGCCGCGCGCGAGCGCCGCAGTCAACATCTCGCGTATGGCGGTGCTTTTTCCGGTGCCGGTAGTGCCGAGCAGCTTGAAATGCTTGGCTTCATCCTCGGCAGCGACCGGGAGTCCGGCGAGGGTAATACCGCCCGATTGACGGCCATGGACGCGTGCGTTGCCGCGCGATGATCGCGCGCGCGGGATCCGGTCCGCGCCCTCCTCTTGCACTATCGCCCCGCGCTCATGCCTGATGATGTTGCCGGCGCGGCGCGCCCAGGCGCGTCCGACGGCGTAGCCGAGCGCAACCGTGCAGCCCACAGCGGCCGACAGCTGCAGTGCGCCTCCCGCGCCAAGTCCGAGGGTGTGCGCGAGTCCCGTGGCTGTTGCGATGCCAACGCCTGCAACCGCGGTGAGCGGTGCAGCCGCTATCGGAGACAGCATGAGCTTTCCGAAGCCGGCTCTGCCACGCATCAGTCCGGCAAGCAGGCTCGTCTGCACCAAAGTGTAAGCAAAGAGCAGCGCTCCCGAGCCGTGGAGCAGCGAGGTCACATACGCCCCAAAAAAGCAGGTTGGCGCACGTGCCCCCGGCCGCGGCGCTTGCATGAAGGATCGAACCAGATTTCGCGGATGATGCGCTGGTGCCCTTCGAGCCCGCACTGGATGATCACATCCACCAGCAGGTGAAGCAGCCCCAGGATCTCGCGTCGCGCCAGCGAGCGGCCCGCGGGACTTTGCTTCACCAACAGCACCAGCTGCTCGAACGCCAGCTCGGCACTGGTGGCGTGAACGCTGGTGATCGATCCCGGATGGCCGGAATTGACATTGCGCAGATAATCGAACGCTTCGTCGGCGCGCAATTCGGCCAGCAGGATTCGATCCGGGCGCATCCGCAGACAGCATTCGAGCAGCTGGCGCGGGGTTACCCGCGCGAGGCCCTGATCGTCCTTGCTGTAGAACAGTCGCACGTGGTTGGGATGTCCCTCGAGCATCAGCTCGCTCGCGTCCTCGATGGTCACCAGGCGCTCGCAGGCGGGAATCTCGCGCAGCAGCGCCTTGGTCCAGGTGGTCTTTCCCGATCCAGTGGCGCCGGAGACGATGATGTTCTTGCGCGCTTTGACGGCGAGCTGCAGAAAAGCCTGGAATCGCCCCGCCCGATGCAGCGCGAGAAGCTCGGCGTCGGTGTCTTCTGCGCTGCGTCCGCCGTCGACCGGGCCGCCGAAGACACCGCCGCGGGCGAGTTGCTCTATGGGCCATACCGTGCTCGCAGGGCGTCGCATGGTGATCGCGACACACCCGAGCGTCGTCGCGGGAGGCAGTACGATCTGCACACGTTCGCCCGAGGGCAGCGCTGCCGAGAGCAGCGGTGATGCTTCGTCGATGCGTTGTCGCGTCACATTGGCGATGAGCTTGGCGAGGCGTTTGCACCAATCGAAGTCAGCAAAGCCAAGCTCTTCCCGATGCCAACCGCTGCTGCTCTCAATAAAAATCTCCCGTGGCCGGTTGATGCACAGCTCGGTCACATCCGGGGTGGCAAGCAGGGGACGCAAGGCGCGCATCGTAAGATCGAGCGCAGACAACTCGCACCCTGCTGATGTGCCGGCTGACGGCACACGGGAGAAACCTTCAGCGGCCGGTGCCGGACGTGCGCAGCTCATACACCGACCTGAAATCGAGATCGCGGGCTACCAGCACCTGGATGCGATCGCCATTGTGTTTGATGACCGTCGGGGGGATGTTGATGGTGCTCTTCAGCACCTCAGTCATCACATCCTGCGATGTCGAAGGCGCATAGATGACGCCGCCGCCGGAATGGTTGGCCGCCTGGACACCGGCCTGCACCGCACCATTCACCACCGTGATCAGCATCGCCGCGCCAAACCGCTCCCAGAAGTGCCGTTCCACTTCGCCGGGCAACCCGGCACGCCCGAGCTCGTCCGTGCCCGGTGAGTCGAGCGGAACGATCACCCCGCCAGGTGTCCGCGCCTCGGTCCATACGACGAAGATGCGCGCCTGGCCCTGTTGCGCCTGCCCACGCGTCTCGCCCACGAGCTTGCTACCGCGCTCGAGCAGCACCACCGTGCCGTCTGCCCCGAAAGTGTCCGCCGCAGTGACGCAGGTGGTCATACCGGGCAGTGTCGAATCGATGGCGGTCTCGAGCGTGCAGTCGATGAAGGCGCCCTTCGGCAGGAGGAAGCGTGTGTCGGGGAGAAGCCGTGCTTGCACCGTAGCAGCGACGGTCGGTTTCAGCAGCGTCTGCAGCGAACTCTCGCCGTAGCTGCCTGCCTGACGCAGCATGCTCGTGTCATTGATGGAGTCGGTCGTGGGGAGGGAGGAAGTGGCTGTGTTCACGGTCGGGTCGCCGGCCGGGCCCGAGACCCGCGCAAACACCCCTCCCGCAAGTCGTCGCTCCCGTGCAAGCTCCGCCGCGCTCTTGGTGACCGCCGCAGCGGAATGGGTTGCATCGGCAGTCGGAATCGATGCGCTGCTGCTCCAGCCCGAGACGGCGCTCTCAGGCAGAGGTGTCTCCTGGGGTAGCGCCACTTGCGGGACGGGTTGCGGTGGCGCAGCGCGCTCCGCTGCAGCCGCAGGGGGCACGATGCGTCCCAACGAGGGCAGCGGCGCATCGCCTGCCGCGCTCGTGGCGGTGCGCGACTGCGCGAGCGCTCGCGCACGCGCCGGGCTCGCCAATGCATGCGCGTAGTACCAGGTGAGCGCGGCAAGGCCGAGCGCAATCATCAGCGCTGCGGCGAGTGCGCTGCTCACACGTGCTTGCACGCTGCGCACAGCGTTAACCAGGGCGACTGAGCGCTCACCGCGAACGCTGCCAGCAGCACTGCCCTCGGGTGGCGCGCTCGTCACGGCGGTAGCTGCCGAGTGGAGCGTTGCACATCCGGCGCGACGGTTCCCGACTCGAGCCGCTGACCGCTGCCGCTGTAGTCCTGATTGATGATGCAGCCATGGAGATTTCCCCGGCGCACGGCAAACTGGCGGGCGACACGATGCACGGTGAGCTCACCGGCATCGACGCTGAAGTTGAGCAGGGATTCAGTGCCATCCTCATTGCGCACGAAGATCGCGGGCAACTCCTCGTGCGAGTCGAAACGCAGGCGCGTCTGAACTCCATCGTCCCATACGGAGGCCGGCTTCAGCGCCGCACTGCCGCGGTACCCATAGCTGAGGTTGTGCGGCCGCGCCTGCGATGCACCCGCGAGCTCGTGCTCCACGGCTGCCGCCATGCCGGCGGAGCGTTGCGGCGCGTAGACGAACCGAAGGACATAGACGACATCGCCCGCAGCCGGATCGGGCCGGCGCTCGCTGCTGGAGTAATCAAAGTGATAGGTGCGCCGGGTGGTCAGTACCGTCAGGTTGGTGTCCGCGCCTCCCGCGCGTGGCTTGAGGAACAGGTGGTTGTCCTGTGAGGCGAACGTCAGACTGTCCAGATCGCCGGTGCCGAGCCCGACGAAAGTCTCGCCGGCTTCGAACTCCAGATCGATCTGATATCCGCTGTAGCCTTTGAGCCGGTAGACCTCATCCACGTCGTAGACGAGCGCGCGGATCCGGTTGTCGACCGGGTCGGACGCGCTGAGCGGAGGAGTTGTGCTGAGCAGCGCTGCTGCGACGGCCAGGCATGGCGCGCCGGCCGCCTCGGGTCTGCGCGGCGAGCCGTGTGAGCGGTTCTTGTGGCGATGGTGAGCAGGATTCATCGTCAATGCTCACCTTTCGCCTGTTCCGCCTCGCGGCTTACCTCGGGCTCGGTACTGAGCTCGAGCACCTTGAAACCCAGCGGGTTCCAGCGGCGTGTGCGCGCGTCCTTCGACGGGGGGCCATAGGCGTATTGAACGGTAGCGATCCAGTGCGACAGGCGCTCTTCCGCCGCGGCTCCCTGACGCTCGGCTTTGAGGTAGCGCACCTGGGCGAGGTCGGTGATGCCGCTCGCTCGCTGGAAAAAGCTCACGGCCTCGACCTGAACCCGGATGCTGCTGCCGTCCCTGTGGACATTGAGTGGCGATGCAGGATTGGCAGGATTCCAGAGCGCATACCAGATCTGGTTGCGTTGCGCTGTATGGAAGGCACCGCATTCCTCGTAGTCACTCTCCGCGGTCGCGAAGTTGAAACGCTCACAGACGCCGATGTAATGCGAGAGAAAGTAGCGCGTCACTGACTGCTCCAGCGCTGCCCTGCCGGTATACACCGGCACGACGTCGACGATGCCGGTAGTGTTGTCCACACGCACCAGGAAGGGATCGACGCGCTTCAGCGGCATGAGCAGCATCAGGGCTATTGCCAGCGCCACGACACCGAGCCAGCCGGCACCGGCCACCAGCCAGGCGCGGCGTGCGCCGCGCTGTGCCTGCGCGAAGCGATCCGCGTCCCAACTCATGGACTCCTGAAAGTAGTCGTGCAACGAGTCATTGCTCACGGCGGCGAACCGTCCGGCGCCGGCGACGACCTCTTCGCCGGTGCGTTCAGTGCCGCCGGAGCGTTGATCTGCTGCAGCGAACCCTGGCAGCGGTCTGCAGAGGTCGCGCATGCCGCGCACGACAGACCCAGCACCACGCAGCAGATGCAAATTCGCATGACGACAACTCCTCAGGATTCATGCCAGACAGCGCGCCGCGTGCGCAGCTCCAGCGGCACGGGAGTCGTTGCGTTACCGACGGCCCCGGCGCCCAGCGCCAGCGCCGCCTGGCTCACTGTCGCTCCGCGGCGCATGCCCCAGTTGACGACGCGACTCAAGGTTCCGAAAGTGCTGAGAGCGATGCCCCCGGCCAGGGCGGCCGCGATCG
>Ga0335069_10016296_pt1 | contig 10369 bp, 11 predicted proteins | sample Lox_Sample_11_FD_206714 | JGI IMG/M metagenome (GOLD analysis project Ga0335069, IMG submission 206714) | Soil microbial communities from Loxahatchee National Wildlife Refuge, Florida, United States - Lox_Sample_1.1 | ecosystem: Environmental > Terrestrial > Soil > Wetlands | place: USA...
TCGACATCAATGCCCTGAGGCGCCCCGCAGAACTGCTCAATAAGGAGCTCGTGGGAGCCCAGACCGCAATCGATGCACGCCTCATCGGCCAGGCAATGCGGGAGCCGGTGCTGATGCTGAACGCAGAAAAAAGGGTCATCGGCGCAAGCCTCAGGAAGCTCCTCTACGAGGCCCTGCCGCAACAGAACGAACGCGGTCACAATTCCCCCAGCCACGTATGCAGTGTGATGTGAGTACCATAGGCTTGCCCGTGGAATCTATTTCCTACCCTTGCGCCGCGATCTTACCCCACGAGTCACGCAGTGCTACGATGCGATTGAACACCAGTTTGTCGGGTTTGGAGTCTTTCAGGTCGGAGCAGAAATAGCCCAGGCGTTCAAACTGGTAGCCGCTGCCCGGCTGCGCCGATGCGAGGCTCGGCTCCAGCCGGCACTGCACAAGGGTTTCAAGGGATGCCGGATTCAAGAGACTGGTAAAATCATCAGAACCGCTTGCAGGGTCCGCCACCCGGAAGAGCCTGTCGTACAGCCTCACCTCCGCAGGGATCGCGTGTGCAGCGGAAACCCAGTGAACGACACCCTCTACTTTGCGGCCGTCGGCAGGAGGGCCGTTGCGCGTAGAGGGATCGTAGGAGCAGTGCACCTCGAGAACGTCACCTGTGGTCTCGTTCTTTGTGACGCTCTCACATTTTATGACGTACGCGTTGCGGAGCCTCACTTCACGGCCCGGCGCGAGACGCTTGTATTTCTTCGGCGGGTTCTCGCTGAAATCCTCCTGTTCGATGTAGAGGATCCTTGAGAATGGCACTTTGCGGTTACCCATCGAAGGGTTCTGCGGATGATTGGCAGATTCAAACTCTTCCACCTGGCCCTCCGGGTAATTGTCGAGCACAACCCGAAGGGGCTTTAAAACAGCCATAGCCCGTGGTGCCCGCTCGTTCAGGTGATCACGCACGCATGCCTCAAGAAGCGTGATGTCAACGAGATTGTCATTCTTGGCCACGCCTATCTTTGCACAGAAGTCTCTGATCGCCTCAGGCGGATACCCGCGCCGCCTCATGCCGGCGACCGTGGGCATGCGGGGATCGTCCCAGCCGCTAACGTAGTTCTGCTCAACAAGCTGGATTAGTCTGCGCTTGCTCAAGATCGTATAACTCAGATTCAACCGGGCGAATTCGATCTGGCGCGGGCGATCCCCTTCAATGAGCTCATTCACGAACCAGTCATACAAGGGTCGATTATTTTCGAACTCCAGCGTGCAGATGGAGTGCGTGATATTTTCTACGGAATCAGAGAGGCAGTGGGCAAAGTCATACATCGGGTAAATCACCCAGTTGGTGCCGGTACGATAATGAGGTGCGCGTTTTATGCGGTAAATGACAGGGTCCCGCATGACAACGTTGGGAGAGGCCATGTCGATTTTTGCCCGGAGCACATACCTTCCGTCCTCGAATTCACCTGCCCGCATCCGGGCGAACAGGTCAAGGTTCTCCTCGGCGGAGCGGTTGCGATCGGGGCTTTCCTTTCCGGGCGCAGTCAGGGTGCCGCGGTATTCCCTGATCTCGTCGGCGCTGAGACCATCGACGTACGCCTTGCCTGACTTGATAAGCTGGACAGCGAATTGATAAAGCTGCTCAAAGTAATCGGACGCATAAAACAGCCGGTCCGCCCAGTCAAACCCCAGCCAGTGAACATCGTTGATGATTGACTCGACGTATTCCAGCGACTCACCCGCAGGATCGGTATCATCCATACGCAGGTTGCAGGTACCCCTGTATTGCGCTGCGATACCGAAATTGAGACATACGGACTTGGCATGGCCTATGTGAAGATAGCCATTCGGTTCGGGTGGAAAACGCGTGGCAACGCGTCCTCCGCGCTTGCCTTGTTTGAGTTCGTCATCGATGATCTCACGTATGAAATCGGTCTGTGGAGAAACATCCGTTGGCGTCATATCTCACATTTCATGCCTATTCCGTGGTCTTCACCGTGCTGGAACGGCAAGCCTTTTCCTAACTTATTACCATACATAGGGGCTGCTTTCAAGGCTGACGCCCACCGCCGGACAGGCCCCTCTAGCGACTATCCGGGACGTATTGTGAAACGTCAAGCGCACGATCGTACCGGTAGCCATCACCAGTCGGAGCATCCGAAGCTGATACCCCGCAACCTCTTGATAAGTTGCGTAGTTACAGGTATACTACTGTTTTCAAGGAACAGCAGAGGCCGGGCTGACAGGTTTCACGTCGTAGTGCAACCCCAAAGATGCGTATCTACTGTTTGTGTTATCCCCGGAGGCGTGTATGAAGGTTCAGGTTGAGAATGTTGACCGTGTCAGAAGAAAGATCGAAGTGATCCTCGATGAGGAGAACGTGCGCGAATTGGAAAACAGCATCTATGAGGACCTGAGAAAGAAAGCAAGGATAAAAGGGTTTCGGCCGGGCAAGGTCCCCCGGTCAGTATTGTCTACCTACTATAAAGATGTCCTGGATGACGAACTGAAGAGAAAGATCGCGGAGGACACGATTGCCGCTGCGCTTTCGGAGGCGAACGTTGATCCGGTAAGCGAACCTTCGATCACGTTCTATGATGAGAAGGATACATATGGCTACACCATGGAATGCGAAGTGGCTCCGGATTTCGAGTTGCCCCAGTACAAGGGCCTGGAAGTTGAAGTAGAACCGCTAAAGATAAGTTCCGAAGATGTCGATAACAGGTTAGATGCATTAAAACAGATGCACGCCGAAGTCGCGACGAAAGAGAGCGGCGACGCCGATAAGGGGGATTTCGTCGTAATAAAATATGAAGGCTTCGTTGACGGCAAGCCTCTCAAGGATGCCAAAAGCGACGCCTACCCCCTCGATCTTGGTTCGAGTACGCTTGCGCCTGAATTTGAAAGCGCGATCATCGGCATGAAAGTCGGCGAGGAGAAAGAGGTAGAGATAGCCTTCGCAGCCGACTATCCCGATAAGGAGGTCGCGTCAAAGAAAGCGACATTCAAGGTGCTTCTGAAAGAAGTAAAGCAGAAAAGACTGCCTGAAATTAATGATGAGTTCGCGAAGGATCTTGGCTTTGAGAACATGGATCGTTTAAGACAGAGCGTCTCTGCTGAGTTGCAAAAGGAGAAGGAGAACGAGAGAAGAAACAAGATTTCTGACAAGATTCTCGACCAACTGCTTGCCAAGGCCGATATCCCTGTGCCCGGCCGCCTCCTTGAAAAACGGCTGACGGCCATGGTGCAGGAAGCAAAATCACGCATGAAAGCGAACAGGCTCGGCGCTGAAGAGGAGCGGAATATCGACATCCTCCTTCGCAAAGAGCTCGAGCCGCAGGCGGAGAAGGGAATCAGGGCCGGCATGCTGTTCGGCCGCATAGCAAAAGAAGAGACCATACAGGTTGAAGATAGTGATGTGGAGGAGCGCATTAAAAAGATTGCAGAAGACACAAAGAGAGGCTATGATTATATAAAAGATCTTTACGAAAAACATAACCTGCTTGATAACCTCAGGTCGAGCCTGATGGAAGAAAAGACAATGGATCTTCTTATAGGCAGCGCACAGTTGAAGGAGACAGTATGAGTCTGGTGCCGATTGTAATTGAGAAAGACGGCAGAGGGGAGCGCGCGTACGACATATACTCCCGGCTGCTGAAAGATCGGATCGTCTTTTTGGGCACCGGCATTGACGACGTTGTCGCCAACCTCATCATCGCCCAACTCCTTTTCTTAGAATCTGAGGACCCTGCAAAAGATATTCATTTCTACATTAACTCACCCGGGGGTTTGATCACGAGCGGTCTGGCCATCTACGACACGATGCAATACGTCAAGTGCCCGGTCTCAACCATATGCATCGGACAGGCAGCCAGCATGGGAGCGGTGCTGCTCGCCGGCGGGTCCAAAGGGAAGAGGTATGGTCTGCCGCACGCCCGGGTACTTATTCACCAGCCACTCGGGGGTGTCCAAGGACAGGCGACCGACATAGATATCCAGGCTAGAGAGATATTGCGGATGAGAGAAGAGATCAACAAGATTTTTACGACTCATACGGGCCAGCCCATGGAAAAGATCCAGCAGGATACGGAAAGAGACTTTTTTATGACCGCTGCGCAGGCTCTCGAATACAACATCATAGATCAGATTATGGAGAAGAGAACATGACAATGATGAAGAAGACCAATGGAAGGACTATGAAGCTTCATTGTTCTTTCTGCGGGAAGAGCCAGGATGAAGTGAAGAAGCTGATCGCGGGACCCATGGTCTATATTTGCGACGAGTGCATCGAGCTTTGCAATGAGATCATCCAGGAAGAAGCAAAGAGGGAGCGGTTTGAATTCATCAAGACTTCGATCCCCAAGCCACATGAGATAAGAAGGATTCTCGATGAATATGTGATCGGTCAGGATTTTGCGAAGAAGGTACTCTCGGTTGCAGTGTACAACCATTACAAGAGAATAGAGGCGAAGGTCAACTTCGACGACGTAGAAATACAGAAAAGTAATATTCTGCTTGTGGGCCCGACCGGCTCAGGAAAAACATTACTCGCGCAGACGCTGGCCAAGATACTTCACGTGCCCTTCACGATTGCGGATGCGACAACCCTCACCGAGGCTGGTTACGTCGGTGAAGATGTGGAAAACATTATTCTTAACCTGCTTCAGGCTGCGGACTACAACATAGAGAGGGCTGAGAAGGGTATAGTCTACATAGACGAAATCGACAAAATATCGAGAAAGACGGACAGCCCTTCCATCACGCGTGATGTGTCAGGCGAAGGCGTGCAGCAGGCTCTGCTCAAAATCATAGAAGGCACTATAGCCAACGTACCGCCGAAGGGCGGGAGGAAGCACCCGCAGCAGGATTACATCAAGGTGGACACGACCAACATTCTCTTCATCTGCGGCGGTGCATTTCACGGCCTGGAGACCATCATCAGCAACAGGATCGGCAAGAAAGGTATAGGTTTCGGCGTTGATGTAGAGGGCGGGAGAGACAAACAGTACAGCGAGCTCATACGAGATGTTCAGCCTGAAGATCTATTGAAATATGGCCTTATTCCGGAGTTTATCGGAAGGCTGCCCATCATCGCCACCCTCGAGGAGCTGGACGAAGACGTTCTGGTGGAGATTCTCAAGAAACCGAGAAATGCCATTTCCAAACAGTATAAGAAACTTTTTGAGCTTGAGAACGTGAAGCTTACCTTCACCGAGGGCGCGCTCCGGGGCATAGCCAAGGATGCGATCAAGAAAAAGACGGGCGCCCGGGGACTTCGCTCCATCATGGAAAAAGTCATGCTCGATGTGATGTACGAGCTTCCTTCCATTTCCAATGTGAAGGAATGCGTGGTGAGTGAAGAAGTTATTCTGAATCAAGAAAAGCCCATTCTCATCTACGAGGAAGAAGCCGAGATCGCCTGATATCGGTTCATATTTCCGCGTATGCCTTCGTTGTCGCTGCGTAGCGCTCGTCGGCGTACTTTTTTGTACGCCTGCCTCGGTTCCTCGCTGCCGCTTCGGTCTTCACGCAAGTATGAACCGATATAGGTCCTCCTTTTGAGCTAAGTAGTAAAGGTGCGTTGTTTTATTTCACGTACAGAAAGTGATTTCCACTGCAAGCCGGTCGGTCCCTTCCCCGTTGACTAATCGAGGAATATCGGTTATTTTATAAAATTATGTTTGAGAAACTCCAGGAACGGCTCGATTCCATATTTAAGAAAGTCAAGGGCTACGGGAAGCTCACGGATAAGAATATCAACGACTCGCTGCGTGAGGTGCGCGTCGCGCTCCTGGAAGCAGATGTCAACTACAAAGTGGCGAAAGATTTCCTGGAGAAAGTTAAGGAAAAGGCTCTGGGTGAAGAGGTCCTCACGAGCATAACACCCGGGCAGGTCTTTGTGAAGATTGTGCATGACGAGCTCTGCGATTTGCTCGGCGCGACCAACAAGCCTTTGGAGATTTCAGGATCATCCCCGGTGCCCATACTCCTCGCGGGGCTGCAGGGTTCCGGCAAGACCACGACCGCTGGCAAACTGGCCGTCTATCTCAGAAAGAAAGGCAGAAAGCCCCTTCTAGTGCCGACGGACGTTTACAGGCCTGCCGCAATAGACCAGCTCCTGAAGATCGGCAAGCAGATCGGCGTAGAGGCGTTCCCTCCGGTAGAGAAGGAACCGATCCGTATCTGCGAGGAAGCCCGGGCGTATGCCATGAAGAAGGGCTGTGACACACTTCTCGTAGACACCGCCGGAAGGCTCCACGTTGATGAGGATATGGTCGTCGAGTTGATTCGGCAGAAGGAGGTCCTCAAATCAAGGGAAGTACTGCTCGTGCTCGACGCGATGACAGGCCAGGACGCGGTGAGTGTTGCGAAAACATTCGATGAGCGTCTCGGCGTCACCGGCTTTATCCTCACCAAGCTCGATGGTGACGCGCGCGGGGGTGCTGCTCTCTCCATCAGGGCGGTAACGGGTAAACCGATTAAGTTCATAGGTATCGGGGAGAAGCTGGACGCGCTCGAGGTTTTTCATCCGGAGAGGATGGCCTCCAGGATCCTGGGCATGGGTGACGTGGTCTCTCTCGTTGAGAAGGCCCAGGAACTTTATGACGAGAAAGAGGCAAAGGCACTTGAAAAGAAGATCCGGAAGGATGAATTTACTCTAGAAGACTTTAGGGATCAGTTGAAGCAGATAAAGAAGCTGGGCAGCGTGGAGTCCCTTCTCGGCATGATACCCGGCCTTTCCAAGTTTAAGGGGGCTATAGATTTTACCCAGGCGGAGAAGGAGATGAAGAAAACCGAGGCGATTATCAATTCGATGACCCCCAGGGAAAGATTACTGCCTCATCTTCTCGACGGTTCCAGGAGAGAACGCATCGCAAAGGGAAGCGGGACTCGCGTTCAGGATATCAATGAACTGCTCAGGCGTTATATGGAAACAAGAAAGATGATAAAGAAGTTCTCAAAAGGCGGCGGACCGAAAGGGCTCCCAAAGCAATTCATGTTCAGATAAGGAGGTGGCGCTTGGCTGTAAAATTCAGGTTATCGAGGTACGGGACGAAGAAGAAACCCTTTTATCGGATTGTGGTGGCGGATGAGAGGTTTCCCAGGGACGGAAGGTTTATCGAGCGAGTGGGATCGTATGACACATTAAAAGACCCGGTCGCGATCGTGCTCAACAAGGAAAGGATCAAGACCTGGTACGAAAAAGGTGTGAGGCCTACCAAGACGGTTGAGGATATATTCAGAAAAGAGGGAATCCTGAAGGAGCTGAGACAATAATGCTTGGAGGTGGGGCCGTGTTGAAGGAGCTGATCGAGTACATAGCGAAGGCTTTGGTGGATAATCCTGATCAGGTTAGGGTTTCCGAGATAGAAGGGGAGAAGACGTCAGTGATCGAGCTCAACGTCTCGAAGGAAGATTTGGGCAAGGTCATCGGGAAACAGGGAAGGACCGCGAGAGCGATGAGAACCATCCTCAGCGCGGCGTCGACCAAGGTGAGAAAGAGAGCGGTGCTCGAGATAATAGAGTAATGCGTTTCATTTCGGTGGGGCGGGTACTTTCCGCCCATGGCGTACGAGGGGGGGTACGATTCCGGTACTACAATGAGTCTGAATCAAATTTGTGCGGGTATTCAGCGCTCTTTGCAGATCGTGACGGAAAGAAGATTGAGCTAACACCATCTAGAGTGCAGCCGCGATCCGGCTATTTCGTGATACAATTTGCGGAGGTTGAGACGCCTGAGTCAGCCTCCTTTCTTATTGGCAAGGAACTCTTCGTGAGAGAAGAAGACCTGCCGCGATTGGATGAGGGCGAGTATTACGATTATCAGCTTGTAGGTCTCAAGGTGTTTAACGAACAGAATGAGCCTGTCGGCAGGGTGACGGAGATTGTCCACACGAAGGCAAATGACATCATGGTGATCGAAGGCAAAAAAGAGATACTCGTCCCGATGCACGAGGAGTTCATCCTTGGCATCGATATCGATAAGGCTTCTGTCAGAATAGCCGAAGGTGCCCTTGTTGAATGATTTTCACTCTGCTCACTCTATTCCCTTCTATATTCGAGTCGCCTCTCAACGAGAGTCTTCTTAGAAAGGCCCGGGATAAGGGGCTTCTCAGTTTTAACATCGTCAACATAAGAGATTTTGCGGATGACATCCACAGGACCTGTGACGACGCACCATATGGCGGAGGCGCCGGCATGGTCATGAAAGCGGAGCCTATATATCGGGCCATGGAGCATGTGAACAGGCACTTCGGAAAACCTCGCTATCTTCTTCTGACGCCTCACGGCAGGACGTTCACGCAGAAGACTGCAGCCAATCTTGCCCTCCGGCCCCACATAGGGCTCGTATGCGGACGCTACGAAGGGATCGATGAAAGGGTTCACTCTCTGGTTGATGACGAGTTGTCGATAGGAGATTACGTGCTGTCCGGAGGTGAGGCAGCAGCCCTTGTCGTGATTGACGCTGTGGCGAGGCTTGTCCCCGGTGTGATGGGGAACGAGACATCTGCTGTTGATGAGAGTTTCGGGGAGCCTCTCCTCGAATACCCTCAGTACACAAGACCTCAGGCCTTCATGGGGATGGAGGTGCCGGCCGTACTGCTGTCTGGCAATCATGAGGAGATACGCCGCTGGCGACGGAAGGAGTCTATCCGGCGGACTATACTGAGCCGCCCTGATCTTCTCGAAACCTTTGAGCCGAGCGATGAGGACAGGCGGCTGATACGGGAAATTATGGAGGAGCTGGCCGAATAAAATTCTAAATTCGAAATCCTAAATCCTAAACAATCGCCAAAGCTCCAATTCTCAAAAAAGAGAATAGCACCAGCGGGTTAGGGTCTCCAAGATTGTTTGGAAATTGGAAATTGGAATTTGTTTCATACCATGGGTTCTGTCTATCTCGCCATCATCCACTACCCTGTTCTGGACAAGCACGGAAATACTGTTGCGACAAGCCTGACAAACCTTGAACTGCACGATGTCGCAAGAAGTTGTATGACATTCGGTGCGGAGTTATGCTATATTGTTACTCCTTTGCAAAAGCAGGCCTCGATAGCTGAGCGCCTGATTGCGCATTGGACATCAGGCTACGGTGCCCGCTACAACCCTGACAGGGCTCGTGCCCTGACAAAAATCCGGGTGGTCGGGGATATAGAGCAATTGATGCAGGAAATCGGGGCGAATGGAAGCCCCGTTGTTGTTGGTACGTCGTCGAAGCAGAGTTCGAATACGGTCACGTACGACGAACTGAAAACCTGGATCAGGAGAGACGACAGGCCTCTGCTTTTGGTTTTCGGTACCGGTTGGGGTTTACCTCCTGCAGTAACCGGGCGATGCGCGAGAATGCTTCTGCCCGTGAAAGGTAACGGCGAGTATAACCACCTGTCGCTCAGGGTGGCTATAGGTATTATTCTTGATAGACTGTTGGGGCAGTAACCCTCGCAAGCGAGTACGGCTCGCGAGAGGGTGGGGCCTAATGATGGGAGGACGCCATGAATGAGATGATAGACCTGCTCGAGAAGGAGCACATGAGACTCGACCTGCCCAGGGTCGACGTGGGTGATACAGTCAGAGTGCATACGAAGATCCATGAAGGGGACAAAGAAAGAATACAGGTGTTTGAAGGCGTTGTTATAGGGCAGCGCGGCGGCAACACACGCGCCACCTTTACTGTGAGGAAAGTGTCTTACGGTGTTGGCGTGGAGAAAACCTTTCCTGTGCATTCTCCCCTCATCGAGACCATTGAACTCCTCAGCAAGGCGAAAGTAAGAAGGGCCAAACTCTACTACCTGAGAAAACTCAAAGGAAAGGCAGCAAAGCTTAAAGAAAAAAGGGCTTGATGAACTGCCGGCTCACCGGGATTGTGGCTGGTCTGGACGAAGCCGGACGTGGGCCGCTGGCCGGCCCGGTGGTGTCGTCCTGCGTTGCCTGGCAAGGTCTGCCCGCGCAGAGAGCGCCGGTCAATGATTCAAAGCTGCTGACCGAACAGCAGCGCAAGAGCTTTTCTGCGTGGATCCGGTCGAATGCTTACCGGGTTGGCGTTGGAGTAGCAACGCCGCGGGAGATCGAGAAGCTCAATATTCACAATGCTACATTGCTCTCAATGAAGCGGGCGGTCAAAGCAGCCGGAACGCCCGTTGATCTGCTTCTTATAGATGGACTTTTCGGTATTCCCCCTTACAGCAAATGCAGGACTCTCATTAAAGGCGACAGGAAGTGTTTTTTTATTGCCTGCGCGTCCATCGTCGCGAAAGTGGCGAGAGATGACATGATGGAAGAATATGACAACCTCTATCCGCAGTACCTCTTCAAGAAGCATAAAGGTTACGCGACGGAAGAGCACAGGGAGGCGATTCGTACTCACGGTTTTTGCCCG
>Ga0335069_10016297_pt1 | contig 10369 bp, 12 predicted proteins | sample Lox_Sample_11_FD_206714 | JGI IMG/M metagenome (GOLD analysis project Ga0335069, IMG submission 206714) | Soil microbial communities from Loxahatchee National Wildlife Refuge, Florida, United States - Lox_Sample_1.1 | ecosystem: Environmental > Terrestrial > Soil > Wetlands | place: USA...
GAGCTGGCTGGCCTGAAGCAGCCTGGTACTGCATGTTCGCAGAAAGCTCTTCTTGACCGAGCTGCATCTGCATCTCCGCTCCGGCGCGTGTGAGGCGGTAGACAATCATGCCGTTCGGCGTGTGGATCATCTCCTTCAAGCACGTGCCGTCTTGACCCTGCTGCAAGCACTCCGCCCAGAAGCCTTGGTAGTACGGCGAGACTTGCTCCCAGGCTCCCCAGCCGCCGAAGCCCCAGCGCCTCCCATAACCGCGACCCCAACCAAAGCCGCGTTCGTATCCGCGACCCCAGCCACGTTCGTCTCGCCCATACCCCCGACCCCAACCTTCACGACCCCGGCGCCCGAACTCAGGCCGCGCAAAGCCGCGACGACCGATCGCGCCGTGCGCCCTGTCAGCATGAATTTCTGCACGCCGGGCATGAAAAGCTGCTTGCTGAGCATGGTGGTCAGCCTCACGCTGAGTAGGAGCCGTCGACGCGCGCCCCGCATGCATGGCCGCGTAGTTCGCGTGAGTCGCAGACGCTCGCGCAGCTTCGCTCGCGCCCGATCCCGGAGAAGCCGGATGAGCCGCCGCAATCTTCGCAGCTTGCGCATGAGTCGCGGCATGCTCGGCGGCAAAAGAAGCCTGGGCTGCAGGATGCTGCACCGAAGAAGTCGTCGCGGCGCGAACGGCAGCCGGGTGAGATCCTGCGCCCTCGCCGACCCAATGATGTTGCGCATCCCAATGATGACGATGTTCATCCGGATGACGGCGCTCGTCCCAGGGATGTGACTCGTCCCACTGCTGCCGATGATGCTCACGCTCCCAGGGACGATCGCCGTGGGATGCGAAAGGATCCTTCCAACCGAAGACGTCGTGGAAGAGGTTCCAACCGACGCGCGGGTGAGGATGACGACGATGCTCGCGATGCGAGACCCCGCCAATGAGGGCTCCGAGCGGGTTGAAAATCGCGTTCAAGATTCCGCCGGCGTTCGAGCCGCGGTGATGATGGTGATGATGACGACCATCCCATCCCGTCTTCGTCGTCGAAGAAGGCGAAGGAGTCGGGGGCGGAGGAGGCGGGATGAAGGGCACGCACATCGCGCGCTTCGGGTCCCACCAAGTCCCAGGAACACAGCCTTGAGGCTGATCGATCACGGGTCCCCAACCCCCTCCGTCACCGGAGCCGCCGAGTCCCATCCCGTCGCCCACGTACTCTCCATGAACGGACACGTCGCCACCAACCTGCTGGAGATCATAGACGCTCACGTATCCCGCATGTCCGGGAGGAGACGTCACCTCGACGAGATCGTGCGGATGGAGAACTCCCTTGATGGTCATCCCTTGAGGGAGAGCGGACGTCGCCATGACAGAACCGTCGTCCCAGAGAAGGGCTGCTCCACCCGGCTTGGAAACAACGTAGATCAGCTCGTTCGGAATGGATCCGAGTCCAGTGTGGTACATGGCTTATCGTTTCTCCGATGAATAATAATCGATGGCACCGAGCAGCGGATGACTCTGGCTCGGGTGGTGAGACGCAGTCTTTCGCTCGTAGAAATCCGCGTCGCGGATAAGTTGGCCAAGAGGGCTCTTCTTCCGCTCACCAAGCGGCGCGAACTCCGCATGACTCGCAGGCGCGAGGAGACGTGACTCGGGCGGAAGGATCGTGGACCTTGGCACCCTTCGATCCTCTGACTTCTTGAGCCCATAACGGGCTCCGAGAAACCTCGCTGCCGCGCTTCCGGCTTTCTCATGCATGGGGATCGAAGCCCTTGTGACCACGTAAATGAGGTACACTGCAAGCGCCCCGCCCGCAACAATCGCGATCTTCGTTCCGAGCTGCCAGGAGCCGCCATGCTCGCGCGGCTGCTCGCGCGGCTGGTAAGAAAAGGAATCTCGAGTCGCTGGCCCGGGACCGTCCTTGAAAGCCTGGTAAAGGCCAATGGGAGGAACGAGCATCCCTGGAATGCTCACGTCCGAAAGCGCGCCGACGCGATCATCTTCCCAATCGCTGTACGGGTAGCCGTAGTACGTCATTGGCTGCCCGAGTATTCTCGGGCCACGCCCGCAGCTCCTCGGACGGCCGACGTCGAAACGAGGAGATTTCGGTAGATAAAATAACCGACGACACCGACGCCCACGATAGCAGCGACTACGAGCGTCGAGGGGATACCACTCTTTCCTCCGACTTCGTGCTCACGTCCCCCACGCTCGTTCAGCTCACCTCGAAAATATTGATAAGTGCCGTAAGGCGGAAAGAGAATCCCCGGCAGCGTCACATCCCCAACACCACGAGTCGAGTGGAAACGCGGATCCACGCGCGGGTCCATCGGGTAGTAGAGATTCGAGTAAAGCGGCATCATGGGAAACTGAAGGACGGCTGGTAGAGAGGCCCGATGGCCTGTTGGCTCACATTGTCGGCGCTCGCGAGCGTCCAGACAAGGATCTCGAGTCCACTTCCATTCACGTTCGCCACTCCAGCGCCCATCGGATCCGTCGCGGCATCTGCAGCGTTCCGAAGGAACACGCGCAACTGAGTCGCCCCTTCGCCCGGAGTCGGCGAGATGAATTCAAAGGACAGCGTCGCGATGGTTGTGGAACCAGGGGTCGCGGGAACGAGCGGTGCCGTCGAGTTCCCTCGCATCGTGAGAACGACGATCGTGCGGGCGGGATCAATTCCGTTCGGACCGATGATGCCGTCCGCGAAGATTCCGGACACGGCTTGGCCGTCAACGACTGAAGGAGAACCGGAGCCGACGTCCGAAGTTCCCGTACCCATGTCAAAGTCGATGAGGAAGTCACCTGTGCCCGTGACACGGCTAACCGAAGCGAAGCCCTCACCCGTGATGACCGGATCTCCAGCAGCATCGATCGTCAGTAGCCCCTGAGCGATCGGCTGCATGACCGTCGCGTCGTACATCTAGAAGACCCTCCAGATTGCAATCTCGAGGGAGTCAGGATCGGCCAGTACGGCTGTGTTGTCTACGGTCACGATCATGACTTGAGTGGCACCAACGAAAGGGACATCGGTCAGATAGAGGACTGCCTTGGTGGCAATCGTCGTGGCCGGCGGAACGCCAGACCCTCGAACCGTGATCATGGACCGAACATCCGAATCCGAGAGAATTCCCGGAGGAACCGCTCCTGCATTGCCGATCAGCCCGACATCGAGCGTAAGAAGGACGACCCCAGCTGCAAAGCCCGCCGGTCGAGTGACGTCAGAAACTCCTTCGCCCGAGAAGCTCAATGAGCTGTACGTCACGACTCCCTGCGCGATGCACTCAAGGCTCATGGAACGGGACCCCCGCCGAATCCACGAAGGACGATGAAGGAGAAACCACCCGCAGGATCTGTAGGCACGAGAGAGATATCCGTCGTCACGACGGAAACGATGCGCGCCCCCACTCCAGGGAGAAACGATGCGAAATAAGAAACCGCGATCGTAAAAGTTCCCGGCGGTGCGATCCCGAGGAGAGTCACGATTGTCCTCACGTTCGGATCTGGCGGCGTGATCAATGGAAGTTGCGGGACAGCCTCCACGGCTCCAGCATTACCGATGAGGCCTCGATCCAAGACGAGATCGAAGGAACCTTGAGCTGTCGTTCCCCTTGCCACCGACTCGATGCCGTGGCCCTCGAAAACGAGTCCCGTGCCCGGGCCGCCAGGGATCGTGACGAAGCCTTCCGCAAGGATCTGAAGCGGTGCTGAATCTGCAATGCTCATCCGGAACCTGCGAGTGCGAGAATCTTCTTCGCTTTCTCCCAATCAGAGAAAAGGACGCACTCCGTCATATTCTCCTCGCAGATAACCTCTTCTCTCACTTGATAAGGAGGCCCGTCGAAGCGAAAACCCTGAAGATTCGTGATGCGAACTCTTTCTTTTTGACCGGTGTTGGCCGCTGTCTTCACCACCCAAACTTCAGTAAGGCAGATGGCAACGACGACGCGGCTTCCCACATCCGTGCAGCGCCAAGAATTTCCGCGATAGCGAAACTCCGTGCCGATCTTGAAGTCGGAATGAACCAAGTCTTCAACCTTTCACGAATCAATCGCTGAAAAGGAGAAAGGGCGACGGACTTCTCTGAGAGAAGTCCGTCGCCAGACCACCACGAATCAGCTCGGCGACTTGAAGATCACGAAGTCGAAAGCACCATCCGTCGCGACGCCGGTCGTTCCGACTTCGGACGTCACGGTGAAGACCGTCGAAGACGTCTTCACCACGGTGCAGACTTGGAGCGCCGTGAGTGATTGAACCAAGATTCGTGCTTGGTTTGCCGACACGGCCACGCTACCCGGGAGACCCGAATCGAGCGTCAACGTGTAAACTCCAGCTCCCGTGCGAGCGGGAACTGCTCCCGTCGCGTCGAACGCGAACCCGACGGACGTACCGTTCGAGACCGTTCCCTGCGCAATGATCTCCAGCGGAGATGCGTCGTTGCTTGCCATGGTGTGAGTTCCTTCCGATTCGAGAGGTCAAACGCGGCGCTCTCTTCACCGCGAGAATCCTTCGAAGAGCCGACTCACACCTCTTGAGCCTTCCCGACGAAACTACGAGAACGGGAAAAGCTTACCCTGACCAAAAATCGAAAGCAACAATCGAAAAACCCTGTGACGGAATCAGAATTGCTCGAAGCAATAAAGGGCCGCCACGTCATTACAATAGAACTCGCTGTCAAGCGTCCAGCCTTGTGTCGATTGCGACAAGTAATAGCCGGCAGTCGTGGTCACCGAAACAGAGTCCGAAGTGTAATCCAGGCAGGCACCTTCCTGAAGCGACGGCATCCCCATGTCGTTCGTCGAGGTCATCACGTAACCAGGATACTGCCCGCCGAACGACGGAGATTGGCCAAACTCGTCCTGATCAATGAGGTGCTCGAGCGCGAACCCGCCAGTCAAATGAGCCCAATCCGAAGCAACCTCCGTCGTCCCGTCCACGAGGACGTAGGGAACGCTCCCGTGCTGAAACCTCAGCGCGGGACTATTCGTGCTCGTCGAAATCCAAGCCATCCACTTCCCCGCACTTCCGAGCTTCCCGCTAAGAGCTGCCGCCTCGCACTTCGCATCTGCTCCCGTGATCCCCCCAAGATTCCCATCCCATTGCATCGAGGTGATGAAGACGCGGAGCTTCGTCGGCACCGAATAACCGTCTTCACCATCCGAAGCGTCCCCAACGACCGCATCCGAGACGCCCGCGTCGCTCTGATCGCCTTCCGGAGAAGATTCCAGTTCAGGCCCTGCGTCCGCCAGAGAATCGGGCGCGGCGTCACCGAGAGTCTGCGCGTCCACAAAAGTGTAATTCGAGCAGGCCGTCAAGCCCGTCAAACCCATCACGGAAAGCAGCGAAAAGAGGAAGGCGTTGAGCTTCATACTCATCACGATAACCCTAAGTTACTTGACTGCAAGTAACTTCCTAAACGAAATAAGCGCCACCGACTCGGCCCGCAAATGCGCCGGGTTGGACGAATCGAACGCCTACCCCTCCCGCACACCAGCAGCACGCATTGGGCTTGCGGAGCCCGCCGAGTCGGTGACGATGGTAAACACACCCCAATTGCTCACCCAAGCGTGATGGTCATGCGAAGCGAAGCCTGCTCCGCTCTGAACGCTTTCGAACATCGCTGACACACGGCGCCGTACGGAATGCCGTGCGGGCTTACCTTGAGCTGCGTGTGCGGCGGCCCGTTTTTCACGCCGCACGCGAAATGCCCGTGGTGCGTCTTGCAAACTTGCTGGCCATCGCGAAAGAGGTGAGCACGCCACCCGCCCCATCGTCGCCATTCGAGTTCGCTCATCGCGCGATCGCGGCTAATTCCTCGATCCGTCCCGACCCAAATCCTGGAACTCGTCATCCCCCACAACTTCGACCCCGACGCCGTCAGCCACGACCTGCCTGCCAGAGGCCTGCTGCTCTCGGTAAGCTTCCACGGCACCCTCGAAATACGCGACGAGCTTCTCGACCGCCTCAGCGTGAACCCGAAACTCAGCATCTGCCCCGTAAGAATCCTGCGTCCTCTTGAGGCCTTCAAGAACGGCGTCTCGCACGCCCCAGCTCCGATTGAGGAGTTCAGTGACGAAGTGAATCAAGCGCCGCTGAAAGTCCGGCGGCGCCTGGATACTCACCCTCTCTTCCACCTTGCTTCTCCTTGCTCTCAGCGCACGATGCGTTCAGGAACGAACGTCGTGCCAGCGCCACCGACCGCCGGAATCATCGGCTGATTCGACGGATTCACGACGACGTCTTTTCCGTTCGGACGTTGCTCGGGAACGTTGATGACACCGTTCGTTCCGAGGGCGTTGTATCCCTGCGGAGTCGGCGCCTGCGTCACGGAGCCCACGACTCCCGCCTGATCCGGAGGCGTGTACTTCGCACCAGCGGGTGGGAAGAGCTGCTGGCCGCCGATCGATGCCGGAATCTCGGGCCTCGCCTGACCGGGCTGCGTCCCCGGATAATTGTAGTGCTGCGCTGGCTGCTGGGGAGTACCCGGCGCAACGAGAGCCGCTGCACCTGGCCCGAAGGGAGCGACCGGTGGCGCGAATGCAGGAACTCCGGGCGAGCCCGTTCCAAGCGCAGCACTCGAATAAGCCACCACGCCGTCGTCGCCGCCGGCGACGATGCCGAGGCGCGCACATTCCCTGGCGCACTCGGCCGACAGCGCGCGAGCCATCTGCTTCGCGCTCTCCGAATCAGAATTCTTCTGGGCGTAGGCCGCGAGCGCGTGCGGATAGATGCTCTCGTAGAGTTCGTGAACAGTCGTCATCGTATGATCCTTTTTGCTGTACCCAGGGAGTCTAACACTCAAAAAGCTTCCCTGGGCAAGAACTATATTTTCTTTCCGCACAAGATCAGATGTTCAAATAAAAGAAGGCAAAGAATGGAATCTCGATCGTTCCCGCCGCTGCGGCTGTGCTCCCACCAAAAACGTCGATCGACGTCGCGCCCTGAACGAGCGGGATGGGCTGAGAAGTATTCGCCGGAAAGGGCCCGACAACCGCGCCTCCCCAGTCAAGATTCTGCGTCCATTCGACGGGGGCCGCCTGCGTCGCATCCGCCGGATTGTTGAAGCCGCCGATCATTCGAACGCCCACCGCTCCGCGAGGGATCGGGATCCTCGAACGATTCGTGAAGGGAGTGCCGACTGCGGAATTGGGGACCGTGCCCCTGAAAACGCGTGCCGGGAGCGCGTCGATCGATGGCGTCGAGGTATAGCCCTGTGCACACCAACCGAAATACTGCACGGGAATTTGATTTGCGCCTGCCGAGACGATCGTTCCGGGACCAGAGCCCTGAAGCTCCATGATGTTCGGTGGCAGATCCGTGAACGCGTCGTTCGTGAGCACGGGACCACCCGGATAGAGGAGATACGAACGAGTGATGTTCGGCAATGCTCCTGAGTCGCTGGAAGCGAAATACCGCGGCGAGAGCTTGCCGGTAATGCGCATGAACGACGAAGTCGACGGAGTCTTGATTAGCGATCCCGGCAAAACGTCCGTCGTGATATTCGCGACTTGGCTCCCGACATGACCGAATTGAAACGTTGCGAGCGCGACGGCTCCGCCAAAGGGCGCCGCCGCGTCTCCTTCTGCAGTGCCCGTCGGCACCACGGTCAGCGGGGAAGAGGCCCCGGGAACCGGAGCTTCGACCTCGGCATAACCGACGATCTCCTTCGAAAGCCTGAAGCGCATACGAGCGATCGATGCAGGCATGTCGAAGATCGCCTGGCTGCCGGTACCCTCGTCTTGCTGCGGGACCACGTCGCCGTCTCGATCCAAGTACGCGCTCTGCGGCACGAGTGCCACCTCCGCATGGGACGCCGGCGGGTAGTGACCCGTCGCGTCCGGCTTGCCCGCGCGATTCGGAAGCCTGCCGTCCGCGCGCGGCTGCTGCTCGATCGTCATGCGGCCCTGCGCGAACTCCACGTAGTTGGGGTTGTTCAAATCCTCCCAGTCCATCTGAGGACCAATCTCCCAAGGCTCGTACGGAAGCGGCACGAGCTGACCGTTCGCGTTGAATGCGAACCCAGGAGGAGCAGGGCGGCCAAAGGCATCGAAATCAAAGTAAACAGCACCGGGCGCGATGTATCCGTGCTCCTGGGCGTGGGGCTGGCGAACGTTCATGTCCGGAATGCTACTCGGTCCGAGCGCTCGCGGCCAAGAGACGTTTTCGATAAACTCCACACATGATTCGTCCCGAAGAAATCGCTCAAGTGGTCGCCGACACCCTTCAAGAGGCAAGCCTCAAAACAGAAGCTCAAGGCGATGAAATCATCGTGTACGAGGGAAACCGTCCCACTCTGCGGTTCACGATCAAAGAAGACGGCTCCGTGCTCATCAACCATGAAAAAGAAGCAGGAGAAGCCGAGTGGATTCTCAAGAAATATGCTCGGGCCGAGCATCTCAAAATCAGTGGCAAGCTCTACGGCATTCACAGCCTCGACGTCTGGGGAAATGAGGAAGACGGATTCGAGGTCAACGAAATTTACTCAAAGGACCAAGATCTCGAGATCCCCACCCAGGCGACCAACTCGGAAATCATCCGAATCCTCAAAGAAGAAGGATTCATCAACAAGACTGCCAAAAACGAGAACATCGAGATCGACGACAGTGGTGATGAGATCTGGATCAATGATGCGAGGACTGGCGAACCAATCTACAACCTGAAACCGAGCTAAACCTGGCCATCTCAGTGAGGCCCCCTGCGCTGCTCCTTCGCGCCATAAAAGAAGAGCAGCGGGTCCTCCGTCTGCAACATCGCGAATAGTTCGCGCATCTGCTCGAATCTCCGTGCGAAGTGACGAACACGAGCCCAAGAAAGAATTGCCACGTCGCTCTGAGCGATCATCTTCGCGAGCGCAAAGGCCGCAGCCCGCGCCTCCTCGGTCGGCGTCGTCTCGTGAGTCGCCAGCTTGAGGAACTTCTCGGCCTTCGACTCCACGCGCTCACTCGCCTCGATATCAAAGACTTCGAGCTTCACCTTGCCGAGTTCCTCTTGAATCTCGATCTCGTACTCCTCCATCCTCTGACGCATCCCAGAGATCATTGCTTCAAGCTCCAAAGGGTGCCGCTTCTTCTTCGTAGGAAGCAGATTGCTCGCTAGGTAATAGCCAGCGAGTCGCCAGTTCCGGATGACGAGGTTCTCCTCAGCCGGAATCTCCTCGTGCGTGAGGCCATGAAACCTCTGAGGCGGTTGCACTCGTGAGATGACCTGTTCGGCCATCCACTTGAAGAACTGCGCGGCAACCGAGTCGTCGTTCTCACGCCCATACCTTCGTGCACCAGTGAAATCCATGGCCTATTTTAGCGACGCGATCAGCCAGCCTGCAAGACGGTGAAGTACCTCTGGAGCAAGTTCGAAAGGTCGATCAGAGCTGCTTTGGTCATCGCATCGGACGCGTTCAAGAGACCAAGGCCGATCACCGGATCTGCTTGAACCGAGACCCCGAATGCGAGTGCGAGATCGCACACCTTCGACACGTCTTGCTCCGAATCGAGATCTGCGAGCGGAGCAAACTCTGCAATCTGATCGAAGATCTTCCGCGAATCACTCGCTCCCATCACGTCGTGAAAGACTTGAAGTTTTCGGCGACCCTGAACCAGCATCACGAAGCGAGCGGTATCGAGCGCCACCTGAGCGCGGAGTTTGCTGAGTGACTCGGGAGCTTCTCCCGAAACATTCTCCATCGGGCGAACGTCTTCCGCGACCTCTGCACCGCCTGCATGCGCAACACCGGCTCCATTCGAACCGTTCGAACCATTCGAACCATTCGAACTTCGAACATCACCACTCGGAGCCGAACCGTACCACGCATCTGAGACATCATCGACACCCTGGGAATCCGTTTGCGAGCCCTGTTCGCCCCAAGAATCGTACTCGGGATCGAAGCCAGGAGCCCCTGGCTGAGGGGAACGCTGGATGGGTTTCTTCGGCTGCGGACCTCGACTGAGCTTCTGCACCGCAGCAAAGACATAGGGCATCAATTTTGGTGCGTTACTCTTCACGAGTTCCCAGGCCTCGCGCTTCATCTGAGCGGACTCCTCCTCCTCGCGCCGCCGCTTCTCGCGCTCGTAAAGATGATCCTCAGCACCAAGCTCGATCTGGCGAATCTTCGCTTCACGATCGGTGTACTCCGTGATGATGGAAGCGTAATGATGATTCGTCTTGACCAGCGTGTCGAAGATAACCGTCGAACGCTTTTCGAGCATCTCCTCCTTTGCCTGGACGTAGCGAAGAATGTCCGGCATGAGGCGCTCGGCGATCCCAGGCTCGTTGCTCGTTCGCTCAGCACCCCTTCCATATCTGTCTGTGAGCGCGAGGTGTTGCACCTCTTGGCCACCTGGAATCTTGAAGTAGAACCTGGATTTGTTGATGTCATGCTGCCCGTGAAAGGAAAGC
>Ga0335069_10016298_pt1 | contig 10369 bp, 9 predicted proteins | sample Lox_Sample_11_FD_206714 | JGI IMG/M metagenome (GOLD analysis project Ga0335069, IMG submission 206714) | Soil microbial communities from Loxahatchee National Wildlife Refuge, Florida, United States - Lox_Sample_1.1 | ecosystem: Environmental > Terrestrial > Soil > Wetlands | place: USA: Florida...
AAGCGACGTATCAGGTGTACCAGACCTACAACGGGATCGAGTTTCCCAGCGTAATCACCATCGACCGGCCCCAGGAGGAGTACTCAATCCGCCTCACGGTGGAGAAGTTGGTGATGAACGAGCCTCTGAAGGACGACCAGTTCGCGCTGCAGCAGCCTCCCGGCTCGCAACTGGTCAACCTGGATCAGACGGACCAGACGGCAATAGCGACGCCGGCAACTACTTCTACGAGCGGCAGCAACTCGCCGAAGCAGTAACTTTCTCTGACCACCTCACCAGCTGTAATGCACGCTATAGGTCACGGTCTGTTCGCCATCCGGCGGAATGGTGGGCGTGAATTCGACGGTGTGACTGTCCTTCTTCACGTAATCGATGGACTTGGCTGTAATGTCCCAGTTGTCGCCGCGATACATGTGCTCAATCACCTGAACCTGCACGGCCTCTTTCTTGTGATTACGCAGCTTGATGGTGTAGCTTTCGTTGATCCAGCGCTGTTGGTTGTCCGTCTTGAACTCAGTCCGCGTGCGCTCGGCAACGATGTCGAACGCGTCGCCGGTATAGACGCGTACGGTCTCATCTTTGGGCGTGTGCTGAATTTTGTTTTCGCCCACGAACTGCAGACGCCCATCGCTGTCGCGGCGATAGAAGCGCACGACTCCGGCGGGCAGCGGCTTGCCCAGATGGTTCGCCTCTGAGTTGCGAAACTCGCGCAGGATGTGGACGCGGGTGTTACGCGTTAGGCCGATGGAACCCTGAATGCCCTGGTAATAGTCGCCGTTGTTTATGTTCTCGCCGGGCTGCAGGGTGTAGCCCTCATAAACATAGAGACGCTTCGAGGTAACACCGGAGGCACGCAGAAACTCCACCTGCTTGGTCTCACCGTTCTCTAAGGTCAATGGCCGCTCCAGCGTGTACAGGTGATACTCGTCGAAGGTCTGCTCAGTGACGGTCGAGCCACCGCCATAGCCGCCCCCGTATCCGGCCGCCTTCGCAGCGTTCCTGTACACGAGTTCGCTGGGCGCGATCTTGCTGATTTCACCGGCCATCAACTGCAGAGCCGCATTCGGGAAGGTGTAGCCGCTGCGGTTTTGCAGTGTGACCCAGCCGACGATGTCCAGGAGATCGCCCGTTTCCGGAGCGGTCAGGTTGTAGCTTGCTTCCCAGGTCAGACCGCCGGTGATGTAGCTGATCTCGGCATTGAGTTGCGCGGTTTTGTCCGAGTGCAGTTGCCAGTTAAGCGCCGGCTTCAGCAGCGTTGCGTCGCCCATGGATGGAAACAGCGGCTTGCCGGGTAAGCCAAACTGGATTTTTCCGTCAACTTCCACGATGGGATCAATGCTGAAGCGCAGATCGCCTACTGAATAACACGAGGCGCTGTAGTTGTCGAAGCAGCTCGTTCCCGCCCGGATGAGTTTGGCGTGGACGACGCGCGTCTCGCTGCCGAGCTGGAGAAAGTCGAGTTCCTTGCCCTCGCTGGCGTGCAGCAGCTTGTACTGCGAGGCGGTATCGGTACGGTAATTCTGCTCGAGGATGCTGAGGTGAACCTTACCGGAGGGATCCCGCAATATCACCGAGCTGGGCTCGAGATACGACGTGACGTTATCGAAGCTCACATCGTTCTCACCAGCCTGGAGTTGCAAGGGGACCGTCTGCCGGACGACGGCGAAGTCCTGGTTGTAAATGGTGAGCGAAGGCGAGGCGCTCTGCGCCCAACCCAGGCCGGAAAGCAGCACACAGACGACAACCGACCACCCGTACATACACCCTCCAGCGGCGCCAAACTACAGAGCGTCTGTATCCAGAACGGTCGTCAACGAACTTCTTGCTGAAGAAACGGCTGAATCTCAGCAAGCCAGCTCTGGTCGTATTGTTCCCGCGGGATGAGGGTCTTGTCACGCGCGAAATGGCGGAAGTCGTCTGCTTGAGGCGGCGAGCTGCCAATCCTCATGGGAAAAGAGGCGCGCTCCAAGGAAGATGGGCTGTTCTCTACGTCGGCGACTGTTTCCTCGTTTAGATGCAACTACTTACGCTCATAAAAGATATATCTTGACATGAGATATATCTTGCGATATATCTTTCTTCAAGGAGAAGGAACAATGATTGTTTTTCGAATTCAAGAAGAGGGTGGCTATCGCGAGCGGTTTGGGGAGCGGGGGCATTCGCGTCGAGGCCCGTGCGGCCATTTTGGAAGGGGTTTCGGAGGCGGGCGGCACGAGCATCGTCACGGCGGAGGCCGCGAACGCATGTTCGACGCTGGTGACGTGAAGCTCGTCATCCTGAAGCTCCTCTCCGAGCAGCCCAGCTACGGATATCAGCTCATCAAGGCGATGGAGGAGCGGTTGGCCGGCGGATACACCCCCAGCCCTGGTGTGATCTATCCCACGCTGACGATGCTGGAGGAAGAAGGACTGGCGAAGTCAGCGGTCGAGAACGATAAGAAGATCTATTCCGTCACTCCGGAAGGGATGAAATACCTCGAGGAGAATAAGCGCCGTATCGAAGCGTTGTTTGAACGCCTGGAGCAAGCCGGGCAAGGCTTCCGGCGAGGCCGTTCGCCGGAGATCATGGAGGCCTTCCACAATCTGCGCGGCGCGGTCGTGTCGCGAGTGAAGCGGCAGAGCGTCACGCCGGAGCAGATTGCGAAAATTGCGGAAGCGATCAACGCGGCAGCGAAAGCGATTGAGGAGCTGTAGCCTCGCCGGACGCCGCAGTGAGGATTCCCGCTCCGGGCTCGCAAGCCGGAGCGGGTTTCGCAGTTTGATGGAACCTGCCGCGTACTAGCGCTTCGACTGTCCGCGAGCCAGCTTTTTGACCTTGCGCTTAACCGAGCCGCGCGCGTGGGTGCGGGGCTTCTTGGGAGCGGCCTTCTTGCGAGCCGTGCGCTTGAGCGCCTTGCGTTCTGCTTTGTTGGTGATGCTCTTGGTATTTGCCATGAACTGTAAATTTCCTCTGTGAAATTTGTTTTGCAGGCTGAAGCCTGGACAAAAAGAATGCCCTGATATGCGGACCTAAAGGTACGCTCTTCCTAAACTTGTACCGCGATATACATTCTGTAGCGCAGTGTTGCAGTGGCGGTCACGCCTTCTCTAACTGCGCGTACTTTTCCACCAGCTTTTTCAATCCGAACTTTGGAAATTGTACCGTAATCTTGGCTTCTTCTCCGTCGCCTTCGCGGCGATAGACGGTGCCCTCCCCGTATTTCGGATGACGCACGCGCTGGCCGGGACGGAATCCGGTGCGCCCGGTCGCCGCGGGCACATCAATTTTGGGGCGCGTAAACTTCTTCCCGCGCGAGGCGAAGAACTCGGCGATGTTGTCGATCGAGTTGTAGGTCGGCCCGGCATAGGAGCTGCGCTGCTGCGCGCCGCGCCGGCCATGCTGCGGACGCTGGTCTTCGTCCTCGTACGCGTAATGACGGCTGGTCCCGTAATCGCCGGCATGGACTTGCCGATGCGATTGCGGCGATCCAAGGTCCTGCAACAGCTCCTCCGGAACCTCCTCAAGAAAGCGCGAAGGCACGCTGGCCTCGGGCATGTCGGTGCCGTAGCGTCGGCGATAGCGCGCGCGGGTGAGGGCGAGCGTGTCCATGGCGCGCGTCATGCCGACGTAGCACAGTCGGCGCTCCTCTTCGATGTCGTCGGGCGCCAGCAGCGTACGCGAATGCGGAAACAGCCCTTCCTCCAAGCCGATGAGAAACACCAACGGAAACTCCAGCCCCTTGGCCGAGTGCAACGTCATCAGCGTCACGCGTGAGTTTTCGTCATATTGATCGGCATCGCTCACCAGTGCCGCGTGATCCAGGAATTCTGTGAGCGACTCGCCGCGGTCGCGTGAATCCATGGCGGCGTTCACCAGCTCGCGCAGGTTCTCGATGCGGGCCTGCGACTCCGGCGTGTCCTCCTGCTCAAGGACCTTTATATAGCTGGTGCGGTCGAGCAGGAACTTCAGCAGTTCGGCGGTGTTGGCCGGATCGCCGGGCGCGCGGAAGCCTTCGACCCGCTGTTCGCCTTCCACGCCGTCGCTGCTGTTGGAGTCGTTGTTTAGCGCGGCTTGTCCTTCCTTTTGATTGTCATTCGCTCTTTGGTTGTCATCCTGAGCGGAGGCGCGCGCTTTCTGCGCGCCGGTGTCGAAGGACCTGCTGTTCGCCTCCTCGAAATCAAACGATTCCGGCGAGAATTCCGTCGCACCATCCTCCTCACGATTGTCAGCCCGACCGGAGTGGAGGGACCTGCTGTCTGACGCGCTGGTAGAAGCCTCTTCTTGCTCGAACATCTCCGGCGAGAAGTCAATCGCGTGCTGCAGGTCGTCTTCGTCATCGAGCCGCACCCCTCTGGGCGCCGCCGTCTCTGCTACCCGCTCTCGAAACGTGCCCAGGTGCATCGCCCGCGCATCTTCAATCAGTTCATGGAAGCTGTTGAGTGCCGACAGCGCACGCGGCGGAAGCAGCCGCTGCCGGAGCGTTTCGCCAATCGCGCTCCACAGCGATGTCCCGGTCTCAAGCGCGATTCTTTCGACGGTTTCCATGCTTGTCTTGCCGATGCCGCGCGGCGGAGTATTGATAACGCGCTGCAAGGCAATCGAGTCGTCGGGATTTCCGATGACCTTGAGGTACGAGATCATGTCCTTGATCTCGGCACGCTCGTAAAAGCTGAATCCTCCCACAACGTGGTAGTTAATCTGGTAGCGGCGCATCGCCTCTTCCACCAGGCGCGACTGCGAATTGGTGCGGTAGAGCACGGCCGCTCGCGGCGTTTCGCCATGCTCGGTCTGGCCCTGACGCAAATATTTGCTGATGTAATCGGCGACGAACAGCGCTTCGTTCTCGCCGTCCGGGGCTTCGTAGTAGCCGATCTTCGCGCCGCCCGAGCGGTCGGTCCACAGGTTCTTTCCCTTGCGCTTCACGTTGCGCGCCACCACCGCGGACGCGGCTTGCAGGATGTTCTGCGTGGAGCGGTAATTCTGCTCCAAGCGGATGATGCGCGCCTCGGGGAAGTCCTGCTCGAATTCGAGGATGTTGCGGATGTCGGCGCCGCGCCAGGAGTAGATGCTCTGGTCCTCATCGCCAACGGCGCAGACGTTGTGCTCGCTGCCGGCCAGCATGCGCATCAGTTCGTATTGCGGGCGGTTGGTGTCCTGATACTCGTCAACCAGGATGTGGCGGAAGCGCCGGTTGTAACGCTCGCGTACCTCGCTGGACGACTTCAGCACCTTCACCGCATAGAGAAGCAGGTCGTCGAAGTCGAGCGCGTTGGATTTTGCCAGCTCCTGGCGATAGACCTCGTAGATGTGGGCGACGCGCTCGGTCTTGGGATCATGCGAGTTGAGGTACACCTCCTGCGGATCGAGCATGTGGTTCTTGGCCCACGAAATGTGTCCGAGGACGCTGCTCGGCGTCAGCTGCTTGCTGTCGATCCCGAGGCGCTTCATAGCGGCCTTCACGACGCTCTGCTGGTCGGTTTCGTCGTAGATGACGAAGTCCTTGCGATAGCCTTTGCCCGCAATCTGCAGCGTGTCGATGTCGCGGCGCAGCAGGCGCACGCAAAAGGAATGGAAGGTAGAGATCCGCGGCTTGGTCACCGAGCGCCCGCCAACCAGCGAATCGACGCGGCCTGCCATCTCCGACGCAGCTTTGTTGGTAAAGGTGACAGCAAGAATCGAGTCTGGCTGCACGCCTATGGCGTCGATAAGATGCGCGATGCGATAGGTGATGACGCGCGTTTTGCCGCTGCCCGCGCCGGCGAGAATCAACACCGGGCCATCCACGGCCTCGACGGCTTCGCGCTGCTGGGGGTTGAGCTTGGATAAATACGAAGACAAAGTTCAGGGTACCCGAAACAGAATTTGTTCACCACGGAGGCACTGAGGACACGGAATTCAGATAATCTGCTTTCCAACCGCAGTTCTCGCATCGTCCAACGCGGGTTGCGACGCGGCTAGGACCTTGGACATTACCTTTCAAGAACTCCGTGCTCTCCGTGCCTCAGTGGTGAAATCCAGGGCTGGTGGCGCGCATCAGTTTGGCTTGTCGCCCACAGCTATCGCTTCCATTGCGCGACGGGCCTTGCACTCTGGGCAGGGACAATGCTCGCGCAGGTACTGCCAGGAATAGATGCCGTGCTCGTGCCCATCGTTCCAGTGGAAGCTGATGGCGTACTTGCCGACGGGCTTCACCTCGGTGGGTCGCGCGGCCGCCTTGAACATGGGCAACTGCCCGGCGATGGGCTTCAGCGGGTCGCCCGGCTGGCGGCCTTCCTTCTCACGCTCCTCATTGCACAACGCGCACGGGCAGGCATCACGCAGGAAGGGGAAGCTGTAGGCGCTGAAATGGCCGTCCTTCCACTCGATCTCCATGCCGGTGCCGGTGGTGACGTTCACTTTGACGGACTTAGGGTCGGCAACACTCATACATTCACTCTAGCTTACCGCCTTGCGCTTTCGATACTCGCGCAGCATCTCGCGGCGGAGCAGGGCATTTGCCTTCGTCTGGTAGCCACGCCCATCATGCTTGAGCCAATCAATGACGTCGGCATCCAGTCGCATCGTAACCGGCTTCTTCATAGGCCGATAAAACCTGCCTCGCACAGCCCGCCTAAGCTGTTCCTCGGTCAGCTCGGGAATATCCGAGGTGTCGATTTGGTCATCGGGAATCGCCGCTATTCGTTTCAATTCCTTCGCGCGCTGGTCACTGCTGAGCTTCCTCATAGAATCGTCGCCCCCGTGGAGTCGCTTTTCTCGCCGAGATGATTCTCGTCGTCTCCTCGCCCTCTTCAAACCGGGTCGTATGCACGACCACAATCACTTGCAGGTTCTCCAACCTTCCTATGGTCCAGAATCGTTGCTCAGTCTGAACTGCAGCTTCTTCAAACGTCAGACAAAACGGATCTCCAAACGCTTCCCGCGCTATAGCGAAAGGAATGCCGTGCTTTTGGCGATTGCTCCTGCCCTACCGTTCGTTCCACTCGAAACGCATCGGGCCCATCTTTTAGTCTGCTACTATACGTACATAAATGTCAATACATCCGGTTTCTTCCGGCGCCATCACTTCCCGATGCAGAACGAGCTGAAGATCAGGTTGAGGATGTCGTCGGCGGTGGTGGCGCCGGTTATCTCGTCGAGCGGGCGCAGGGCGCTGTAGAGATCGAGCAGAATCATCTCGTGTGGAACGCGCAGCGGGACAGCGCCGCCAGCGCGGTCCAGTGCGGCCAGCGAGTCGGCGACGAGCTGCTTCTGGCGGACGTTGGTGAGGAATCCGCTTTCCTGCTGCGTGCCACCGTCGCCGCCAATCAGATTCAAAATGGCGCTGCGCAGTTCGTCGATTCCTGTGCCGGTCAGGGCAGAGGCGGCGGCGACCGGCATGGTTCCGTTCGCGCCGAAATGGGCGCCGGCGGCCACGTCGATTTTGTTCCACACCATGATCGCCAGACGATTGCTTACCAGCTCGAGTAACTCTTCGTCCTGCAGCTGCTCGTCGGCAGTAAGCGGATCCGCATCTCCCCGCGAGGCGTCGCGCACGACCAGCACAACGTCGGCGTCGGCCAGCGCCTCCAGCGACTTGCGCACGCCGATGCTCTCGGCCTCATCGCTCGCTGTGCGAATGCCGGCGGTGTCCACCAGACGCACCGGGATGCCGCCGATCGCGACGGTCTCGCTAACCAGGTCGCGCGTGGTGCCGGGGGTTGCGGTGACAATGGCGCGCTCGCGCTCCACCAGCCGGTTGAAGAGGCTCGATTTACCGACGTTGGGCCTGCCGACGATTGCGAGTGTCAATCCCTCATGCACCACCTTGCCGTAGGCGAAGGTTGATAGCAGCGCCTCCAGCGGCTCGCGGACGGCGGCGATGCGCGCCAGAATCTGCTCGTCGGAAACGATGGAGACGTCGTCTTCCGCAAAGTCCACGCCAGCCTCCATGGTGGCGATCAGCTCGACGAGGCTTTGCTTAATCGGCTGCAGACGGTGGGAAAGTGCGCCGTCCAGTTGCCGCACCGCCACTTGTGCCTGATAGAGGGTTTGCGAGTCGATGAGGTCGCGGACAGCCTCAGCCTGGGTCAGATCAATGCGGCCGTTGAGGAAGGCGCGCATGGTGAACTCGCCGGGCTCGGCCAGACGCGCGCCACCGGCCAGCGCCATTTCGATCACATGTCGCAGCACAACGGGTGAGCCGTGGCAGGAGATCTCAACCACATCGTCGGTAGTGTAGGAATGGGGCTTGGCAAAGAAGGTGGCGACGACCTCGTCAATGCGCTCGCCTGTGGCGGGATCGATCAGCTCGCCGGAGTGCGCGCAGCCGGGCTCAAGGTCGTGCGCGAGGCGCAGCATGTGAAGCGCGATGTTGCGCGCCTCAGACCCCGACAGACGCACCACACCGATGCCCCCGCGCCCAGGAGGCGTGGCTATCGCGACGATAGTGTCGTCGAGGTGCACTCAGGGATTATTCACCACGGAGGCACGGAGGACACGGAGAAATGGAGGCCGGCGGCAAGCACTTTGAATTGACACTTCCATGTAGGCCCGTCTGCATCAAGGAAGGACAAACCCAAAAAAATTCGTGCCCTCCGTGCCTCCGTGGTGAAAACTATCTCCGCCGCGACACCGGCATGGCCGGCGGCTTGCCTTTGTAGTCTTTGGGATAGACGATGACGTGGCGCTGAGCAGCCTCGCCGTCGCTCTCGGTGCGCAGGTCTTCCAAATCGCGCATGGCGAGATGGACGATGCGTCGTTCGCGCGAGGACATGGGCGCGAAAGCGTAGGGCATACCGGTCTCACGTACGCGCTGGGCGGCGACATCGGCCGCCAGCCGCAGCTCCTGCAGGCGGGCAGTGCGGAAGTTCTGGCAGTCGAAGCTGATCTTCTCGTGTTCGTCGGGAGCGAGGCGCAGCATCTCCTGCGCAACGTGCTCGAAGGCGCGCAGCAGCTCGCCGCCATTCTCCAGCACCAGCGGGCTGTCGGAGCCGGAGAGCTCGACCAGGATCTCCGGACGCTCCCATTCGCGGTCCGCGACCGGCGGATCCACGGTGCTCTTGTAGCGCAGGCGGAAGTCGCCGGCAGCGAAGACGGTGTTCAGCAGTTCGCTGATCTTTTTGGCGGCCGCGATTTTGTCGGATATCGGCATATTAGTGTTCACCACGGAAGCACGGAATACACGGAATTGCCAAATTCCCAAGAGCTGTACGTCTTCCCTACTTACATTTAAAAATTCCGTGTCTTCCGTGCTTCCGTGGTGAAATCAACCTATTTCGTCGCCTTCTTGCGCGCGCGTTTTTCCTGCTCGGCGCGCAGCTCCTGTCCCAGGTGCGACTGATTAATGAAGTACTGCTGGGCCATCAGGATGATATTACCCACAATCCAGTACACGCTCAGGCCCGAGGGCAGATTGAAGCTGAACCAGCCGATCATCAGCGGCATGAACAGCGTCATCATCTGCTGCTGCTTTGGATCCATGCCGGCGTTGGGCGTCATCTTCTGCATCAGGTAGGTACTGACGACGATCAGGACCGGCATCACATAGTACTTGTCGGGCGACGACAAATCGTGCAGCCACAGGAACGGCGCCTGGCGCAGCTCGATCGCGTTCTGCAACATGCTGTAGAACGCGAAGAGAAAAGGCATCTGGATGACCAGCGGCAGACAGCCGCCGGCCGGATTCACGCCCTCGCGCTTGTACAGCTCGCCGATCTCCGCATTCATCTCCTGGCGCTTGGGATCGCGCATCGGGAGCTTCTTGTACTTCTCCTGGATGGCCTTCATCTGCGGCTGCAGCTTTTGCATCTTGAGCGCCGATTTGGTGCTGGTGATGCGCAGCGGCAGCAGGGCCAGGTTGATGACGACGGTCAGGATGACGATGCACACGCCCCAGTTGCTGGCCATGTGCTCGTGTGTCCACTTGAGCCAGAGGAAGAGCGGCCGGGCGATCAGGCTGAAGAATCCGAAGTCCACCACCTTGCTGAGGTTGGGGCCGTTCATCTGCCCAGGTGCGGTGTTGGAATTGATGGACTCGAGAATGTTCAGCGCCTTGGGGCCTACGAACAGGCGCGTCTTCGTAATCCCCGAGGTGTCGCCTACCGCCACTCCCAGCACGTCGTAATGAACAACCTCGTTGGGATTCGGGTTCTTCAGGTCCTTGGGAACCGTGATGGTGTTGCGCAGCGTCACCATCGCCGCGGTGTCGGGATTCTCGGGCAGGAAGATGGCAGCGAAGAAAAGGTCCTGCGGGCCAGCCCAGTTAAACGGCCCGCGGACGGTGTTGCCGCCGCTGACCTTCTTGGCCGCGATGCGCTCGACCTTGCCCTCGGCCATGTAGTCGATGCGCTCCGACGCGTACGCCGGGGCAGTGACTTCGTCGCCCATGCCCGCGGGCCACATGGGGTACGCC
>Ga0335069_10016299_pt1 | contig 10368 bp, 9 predicted proteins | sample Lox_Sample_11_FD_206714 | JGI IMG/M metagenome (GOLD analysis project Ga0335069, IMG submission 206714) | Soil microbial communities from Loxahatchee National Wildlife Refuge, Florida, United States - Lox_Sample_1.1 | ecosystem: Environmental > Terrestrial > Soil > Wetlands | place: USA: Florida...
CCGCCATGGCCCGCAGCGCCCGCGCCGCCGGCGCCGCGGTCCACGGTCCGATCGACCAGGGCGACTTCCTGCGCGCGCTTGGCGTCGACGTGCGCGCGCGCGCCCTCGCCGAACGCTCGCCCGAACGCGCCAGCGAATTCGAGGCCGCGCGCAAGCGCCTGGTCGGCAAGGGCGACAACGAGATGGGCGCGCTGTTCAAGGCGATGGCGGTCGCCAACCGCGCCGTGCCGGCGCCGCCCGGCTTCCAACCCGCTCCGGCGAAGCCGGCGTGACCGCAGCGGAGTCCCTTAGCGCCGCGACGCTCGAGTTGCCGGGGGTCGCGCACGCCTTCTTTACCCGCCGCGGCGGCGTTTCCGATGGCGTCTACGCCTCGCTCAACGGCGGCGTCGGCTCGCGCGACCGGCAGGAGGCGGTCGTCGCCAATCGCGCGCGGATGGCGGCTGCGATCGGAGTCGCGCCCGAACGCCTGGCGATTCCCTATCAGGTCCATTCGCCCGACGCTTTGGCGATCGACGCGCCCTTTCCGCGCGAGGCGCGGCCGCGCTGCGACGCGCTGGTCACCGCGACGCCGGGCCTGGGGCTCGGCGTCACCGGCGCCGACTGCGGCATGATCCTGTTCGCCGATCCGGAAGCGCGGGTGATCGGGGCGGCGCACGCAGGCTGGAAGGGCGCGCTGAATGGCGTCGTCGAGGCGACCGTCGCCGCAATGGCGGCGCTCGGCGCCCGGGCCGAACGCACGCGGGCTGCGCTCGGCCCCTGCATCGCCCAGCCGTCCTATGAAGTGGGCCCCGAGTTCGTCGCGACTTTCGAGGTTAACGACGGGGGTTCGGGGCGTTTCTTCACACCAAGCGTCAACGACGGACGGGCAATGTTCGACCTGCATGGCTATATCGCCGACCGGGTGGCCCGCGCGGGCGTCTCCCGCTTCCAGGACCTCGGCTTCGACACTTACGCCGACGAGGCGCGCTTCTTCAGTTACCGCCGCGCCACCCACCGCAACGAATCTGATTACGGCCGACTGGTCGCGGCGATCGCGCTCGAGTGATTGGCCTCGGCCGGTCGGTTGACAACCCCCGCGCCAGCGCTCATTTCCGTTTAGCGCGCCGCCTTGCTGGCGCGGCGCCCTACAGCCCCACGCCCGCCGGAAAGGACCGCGCATGCTGGCCGGGAGGTTGGCGCGGCGACTGTCGCGTCACGGACTCCATTACGCCTGGATCGTGCTGGCGGTCGCCTTCGCTCTCACCGTCGTCTCCGCCGGCGCAATGGCCCTGCCTGGCGCGCTGATCGTGCCGCTCGAACGCCAGTTCGGCTGGAGCGCCGAGGACATTTCCGGCGCCGTGGCGGTGCGACTGTTGATCTATGGCGCGATGGCTCCGTTCGCGGCGAGCCTGATCGACCGCCTCGGCCTGCGCAACGTGATGCTCGGCGCCGTCGCCCTGATCGCCGTCGGCCTCGCCCATTCGCTGTGGATGAACCGAGTCTGGCAACTCACCCTGCTGTGGGGCCTCCTGGTCGGCGTGGGCGCCGGGCTCACGGCGCTGGTGCTCGGCGCGGTCGTCGCCACGCGCTGGTTCACTGCGCGGCGCGGTCTGGCGCTCGGCGTATTAACGGCGGGGTCAGCGGCGGGGCAGCTCATCTTCCTGCCGCTCGCCGCCTGGCTCGAGCGCGGATGGGGCTGGCGCGCCGCGCTCTTTCCGACGCTCGCCGGGCTCGCCGTCGCCGCCGCGCTGGTCGCCCTGCTGATGGCCGATCGGCCCGCCGATCTCGGCCTTGCTCCCTTCGGCGAATCCGTTGTGACTCCGCCGCCGGCGGCGACGCGCGGCGGCGAACTGAGGACGCTCGCGGAGATCGCCGGCTCCGGCGCCTTCTGGATTCTCGCCGCAACCTTCTTTGTCTGCGGCCTCAGCACCAACGGCCTCATCCAGACGCATTTCATCGCCCTGTGCTCGGACTTCGACGTCGGCTCGTTGACGGCCGCGTCGACTCTGGCGGCGATGGGGGCGTTCGACATGATCGGCACGATCGGCTCAGGCTGGCTCTCCGATCGCTACGACAATCGAGCCCTGCTGTTCGTCTACTACGGCCTGCGCGGCCTGTCGCTGATCTACCTGCCCGGCTCGTCGTTCTCGATTTACGACCTGTCGCTGTTCGCCGTCTTCTACGGCCTCGATTGGGTCGCGACGGTGCCGCCGACCGCGCGACTTGCCGCGCAGGCGTTCGGGCGCGAGCGCGCCGGAACCGCCTTCGGCTGGATCTATGCCGCCCATATGGCGGGCGCGGCGACTGCGGCCTACGGCGCCGGCTATTCGCGCAGCGTGCTGCAGACCTATCTGCCCGCGCTCTACGCCGCCGGGGCCCTGTGCATCCTCGCGGCGTCGCTCGTCTGGTTGATCGAGAAGCGGTCCGCCGATGCCTCTGCGCCTGCGCGCGCGCGCCCGATACGTTAACCGAAACTCTTCATCGATCCTGCTGAAAGCTTAACGCTAACGCTCGATCGTTTCTCTGCAATTGTTGAAAATGCATGCGAAGGCGGGCAACTGTGCCAATGCGTTGCGCGTCACCGAGAGCTGTTGGCGTTCTGTTCGCCTGGCGCGCGCCGAGGCGAGCCCATGCGAAACGAAACCCTTTCCATTCACGGCGGTTTCGATTGCGACCCGACGACCAGGGCGGTCGCGCCGCCGATCTACCAGACCGTGGCCTATGAATTCGACAGCGCCGATCATGGCGCGGCGCTGTTCAATCTCGAGGTCGAAGGTTTCCGCTACAGCCGCATCGCCAATCCGACCACCGCGATCCTCGAACGGCGCGTCGCGTTGCTCGAAGGCGGCATGAGCGCGCTCGCCCTCGCCTCCGGCCAAGCCGCGCTCGCTTACGCCTTTCTGACGCTGGCCGACGGAGGCGGCTCGATCGTCGCGCCGCCGACCCTCTACGGCACGACCCATACGCTGCTCGCCCACACGCTGCGCCGCAACGGGATCGAGGCGCGCTTCGCCAAGAGCGAGCGCGCCGACGACCTCGCGCCGCTGATCGACGGGACGACCCGCGCCGTCTTCTGCGAGTCGATCGGCAATCCGGCCGGCAACGTGGCCGATATCGGAGCGCTGGCCGCTTTGGCTCACGCGCGCGGCGTGCCCTTGATCGTCGACAACACCGTCGCGACGCCGATCCTGCTCAAGCCGATCGCCCACGGCGCCGACATCGTCGTCCATTCGCTGACCAAGTTCATGGGCGGCCACGGCGCGGTGATGGGCGGCGCCATCGTCGACGCCGGAACCTTCGACTGGCGCGCCCACGCGCAACGCTATCCGCAGTTCTGCGAGCCCGACGAGTCTTATCAAGGCCTCGTCTATGTCGACCGCTTCGGCCGCGACGCCTACCTTGCCCGCGCCCGCAGCGTCTATCAGCGCACGACCGGGGCGGTGCTCGCGCCGATGAGCGCCTTCTTGCTATTGCAGGGAATCGAAACGTTGCCGCTGCGGATTGAGCGGCATGTCGCCAACGGCCGCGCCGTCGCCGAATGGCTCGCCGCCGACCCGCGGGTCGCCTGGGTCGACTACGCCGGCCTTCCCGATAGCCCCTATGTCGCGCTCGCCGAGAAATATCTCGGCGGTCGCGCCGCTTCGTTGTTGACCTTCGGCGTCGTCGGCGGGCTCGAGCCGGCCAAGCGCTTCTACGACGCGTTGAAGCTCGTCAAGCGGCTGGTCAACATCGGCGACGCGCGCTCGCTTTGCTGCCACCCTGCCTCGACCACCCATCGCCAGATGACGCCCGAGGAACAGGCCAAGGCGGGCGTGCGGCCGGAGACCATCCGCATCAGCGTCGGGCTCGAGCACGTCGACGACATTCTCGAGGACCTCGACCAAGCCCTCGCCGCCGCCAGTCAGCGGCGCGCCGCGGAATAGGGGGGCGCCGATGAGCCTGACGATCGAACGACCCGCCGCGCCGAACGGGCGCCGCTCCCGCGTCTACGGCGAGCGCAACGCCCGCACGATCGAGATCGGTCTGGTCAACAACATGCCCGACGCCGCGGTCGCGGCGACCCAGCGCCAATTTGTCCGGCTGATCGAGGATGCGAGCGTCGACCTCGACGTGCGGCTCAGCCTGTTCGCGCTCGACTCGCTGCCGCGCGACGAAGCGGCCCGCCGCGCCATGGCGGAGGAATACGCGCCTGCGCGGACGCTCGAAGGCGCCAGGCTCGACGCGCTCGTCGTCACCGGAGCCGAGCCGCGCGCCGCCGACCTGCGCGACGAGACGTATTGGGACGAGCTCGGCTTCGTCCTCGATTGGGCGGCCGAGAACACCATCTCGTCGCTGTTCTCCTGCCTCGCCGCGCATGCGGCGGTGTTACGCAGCGACGGCGTCAAGCGGCGGCCGCTCGCCAACAAGCGCTCAGGCGTCTTTTCCGTCGACGTCGTCGCCGACCACGCGCTGGTCGCGGGCCTCGAGCCGCGCTATCTCGTTCCGCACTCGCGCTGGAACGACCTCGACGAGGCGAAGCTCGCCGAGAGGGGTTACCGCATCCTGTCGCGCTCGCCGCAATCCGGCGCCGACTTGTTCATCCGCAAGACCCGCAGCCTGCTCGTCTATCTGCAGGGCCATCCGGAATACGAGGCCGACTCGCTGGCGCGCGAGCATCGCCGCGATCTCACCCGCTTCCTGCGCGGCGAGCAGGCGACGCCGCCCAATCCGCCGTTCAACTATTATCCGCCCGAGACGGCCGCCCTGATCGCCAACTTCGCCCGCCGCGCCATGGCGGCGCCCGAGGCGGCGCTGGCGGCGGGATTCCCGGTCGCGGCGCTGGCGCTCCGCGACGAGCCGTGGCGCCTCGCCGCCCTTCAGCTCGTGAACAACTGGCTCGGAATGGTGGCGCGGCGGAAGGCGGCCCGCAGCGCCGCGACGTTTGCCGTCGCGCGCTGGGGCGGCTAGAAGGGCGACCCTGATGGCCTATGTTGAGAGCGCCAACCGCGATGACGAAGCTCAGCGCATGACGACGTCGCCCGCTGGCGGCGAGTCTGCCGCCTTCCGTCAAGCGATGCGCGAATTCGCCGCCGGCGTGGCGATCGTCGCCTGCGGCGCTGGCGAAGCGCGCTCCGGCGCCACCGTGACCGCCCTGACCTCCCTGTCGCTGTCGCCCCCGACCCTGCTCGTCTGCCTCAGCCTCGACGCGCTGACGCTCAAGCGACTGCGCGAGACCGGCGCCTTCTCCGTCAATTTGCTGGGCGACCGCCACCGCGCCCTGGCCGACCGCTTCGCCAATCGCGGCATCCGCGGCGCCGATCGCTTCGCCGACGGAACCTGGGCGCCGCTGTTCACCGGCGCGCCGTTGCTCGCTGACGCCCTGGCGGCGATCGACTGCCGGGTCGAAGAGATCATCGAGCGCCACACCCACGCAATCGTGATCGGCGCGGTCGTCGGCATGCGGCGCGGTCCTGGCGGCGCAGCGCTCGTCCTTTGGCGCAGCGCCTACGAGACGCTCGAATGACCGCCGCAGCGCCGCGGCCGCGCGCCGCGACGCCCGCCCGCGCCTGGCTGAAGGCGCTCGAAACCACCGCCGCAGCCACTCGCGACCCTGCCCGCACCCTCGGCCGCGCCGCCGAGGATTGGGCCGCTGCCTACGGCGACGCGGCCGCCGTGCTCAGCGACGGGGAATCGTTCAGTTTCAGGGCGCTGTCGGCGCGCGCCAACGCCTATGCGCGCTGGGCGCTCGTCGCCGGCTTCGCCAAGGGCGACGTCGTCGCGCTGATGATGGGCAATCGCCCCGACTACTTCGCCGTGTGGCTCGGCCTGACCCAGACTGGCGTGGTCGTCGCCCTGCTCAACCCCAGCCTCGCCGGCGCGGCGCTCGCCCATTGCGTCGAGGTCGCGGGCGCGCGAGCGGCGATCGTCGAAGCGCCGTTCGCCGCGACTTGCGCCGACGCCTTCGCCGGTCTCGCGCTCGAGCTCTGGCGCCACGGCGGCGAGGACGGCCCGCGCCGCCTCGATCGCGCGGTCGCGCGTCTCTCCGGCGCAGCTCTCGTCGAAACGGAGCGACGCGCGACGACGCTCTCCGACCGCGCCTTGCTGATCTACACTTCGGGCACCACGGGCCTGCCCAAGGCCGCCGCAGTCAGCCACCATCGCGTCGTCGCCTGGAGCCATTGGTTCGCCGGGTTGGCCGACATGGGCGCCGACGACCGGATGTACGACTGCCTGCCGCTCTGTCACAGCGTCGGCGGCGTCGCCGCGCTCCCCGCGGCGCTGGTCAACGGCGGTTCCGTCGTCATCGCCGGGAAATTCTCGGCGAGCGGATTCTGGCGCGACGTCGTTCGCTGGGACTGCACGATGTTCCAGTACATCGGCGAGTTGTGCCGCTATCTCGTCGCCGCGCCATCCTCGGTCGACGAGCGGCGCCATCGCCTTCGTCTCGCCTGCGGCAACGGGCTCTCCGCCGACGTCTGGCTCGCCTTCACGGCGCGCTTCGCAATCCCGCAGATCCTCGAGTTCTACGCAGCCACCGAAGGCAATCTCACCCTCTACAACGTCGAGGGCAAGGTCGGCGCGATCGGCCGCCAGCCGCCGTTCCTCGCCGCCCGCGACGCCGTCGCGATCGCCCGCTTCGATCTCGATAAAGAGGCGCCCTGGCGTGGGCCAGACGGGTTTGGGGCGCGCTGCGACTTCGACGAGGTCGGCGAGGCGCTCGGCCGCATCGGCGCGGACGCGAGCCAGCGCTTCGAGGGCTACACCGAATCGGCCGAAACGGAGAAGAAGATCCTCCGCGATCTCTTCGCGCCCGGCGACGCCTGGATGCGAACCGGCGACCTGATGCGCCGCGACCGCGAGGGTTTCTACTATTTCGTCGACCGCATCGGCGACACCTTCCGCTGGAAGGGCGAGAACGTGTCGACCCGCGAAGTCGCCGCTGCGCTTGCCGCCGCGCCCGGAGTGAGGGAGGCGGTCGTGTACGGCGTCGCGGTTCCCCATGCTGACGGAAAGGCCGGCATGGCGGCGCTGGCAGTCGACGGCGCGCCCGACCTCGAGGCGATCGCGCGCGCGGCGAGCGCCTTGCCCCGCTACGCGCGGCCGCTGTTCCTGCGCATCCGGCCGGCGCTCGAGGCGACCGCCACCTTCAAGCTGGTGAAGCGTGCGCTGGTCGCCGAGGGGTTCGATCCTGCCGAAGTCGGCGAGCCGCTCTACGTCTACGACGCCGCGACGGACGCATATGCGCCGCTGGACGCCGAACGCCATGCAGCGATCGCGCGCGGCGACGCCAGACCGTGAAGCCTTGAAGCGCTCCTCGACGACCCCCGTCTTGCGCACCTTGGCGAGGAAAGCGTCTCGGCGGGAGTAAATCGCTGTCCGTCCAAGTCTATGCGGCGGAGATCGCGATCGTCGCGCCTTCGGCGCGCACGCGCCGCCGACGTGAGCGAGCGTCGTTCTGGTCGTCCGATCGCATCCGCCTCGAACCCCGTGAGGACCCCATGCGAGCCCGTCAGCTTCTTTCGACTGCTATTCTCTTGTCGACTTTCGCCCTCGCCGCTGCAGCGGCGGCGCGCACCGCGCCGCAAGTCGACGACGCCACGATGCTTACCGCGCCGCAGGACAGCGCCGCCGCCAGACTCGGCGCGTATGGCGACGCCAATACGTGCCTGCCGAACGCACCCGAACCGGCGTGGGACCTCCGCGGTCGCCGGCACGGCTGTCGTTGCATCACGCCGAGCGCCAATGGCGGCTGAACCGGGCCGCGTTTTCCCCGGAGTCGCACGGCGCTCGCGTCGCCGGGCCGAGGTCGCGATTGGGCTCCTCCCGGCTGCGCCTCATCCTGCCTTTCTCCCCGCGAGCGGGGAGAAGAGATGGCAAGCGTCGACGCTTACGCGAACGGCGACGCGTAGACCGCGGCGCGGCCGAGCTCGGCTTCGATTTCGAGCAGGCGATTGTACTTGGCGATGCGCTCGCTGCGGCTCGCCGAGCCCGTCTTGATTTGGCCGCCGCCCATCGCCACCGCGAAGTCGGCGAGGAAGGCGTCCTCGGTCTCGCCCGAGCGATGCGAGACGACATAACCCCACCCGGCCTTGCGGCAGAGCGCGATCGCCTGGATCGTCTCGGTGACGGTGCCGATCTGGTTGAGCTTGATCAGCACGGCGTTGGCCGCCTTGGCCTTGACGCCGCGGGCGATGAACTCGGGATTGGTGACGAACAGGTCGTCGCCGACGATCTGGATGCGGCCGCCTTGCGCGGCGGTCTGGCGGGCGAAGCCGGCCCAATCGTTCTCGTCGAGGCCGTCCTCGATCGACACGATCGGGTAGGCGTCGATCCACTTGCCGTAAAGCGCAACCATTTCGTCGCTCGATTTGCGGCCGCTCTTGGACTTGGCTAGGTCGTAGGCGCCCTTGTCGAAGAAGGAGCTCGCGGCCGGATCAAGCGCGATGGCGACGTCCTTGCCCGGCTTGTAGCCGGCCGCCTCGATCGCCTGCACGATCACGTCGCAGGCTTCCTCGTTGCTCTTGAGATTGGGCGCGAAGCCGCCCTCGTCGCCCACCGAGGTCGCGTAGCCCTTCGACTTGAGGATCTTGGCGAGGGCGTGGAAGGTCTCGGCGCCATATCTCAGCGCTTCCGCAAAGCTCGGCGCGCCGATCGGCATGGCCATGAATTCCTGGAAGTCGACCGAATTCTCGGCGTGCTTGCCGCCGTTGATGATGTTCATCATCGGCACGGGCAGCCGGGTCGCGCCGGCGCCGCCGAGATAGGCGTAGAGCGGCAGCTTCGCCGACTCGGCCGCCGCGCGCGCGACCGCCATCGACACGCCGAGGATCGCGTTGGCGCCGAGCGCGCCCTTGTTGGGCGTGCCGTCGAGCCCCAGCATCAGCCCGTCGATTTCGCCCTGGCGGGTCGCGTCGCGACCCACCAGCGCCGGCGCAATCTTCTCGTTCACGTTGGCGACGGCCTTTTTGACGCCCTTGCCGCCGTAGCGCGCCTTGTCGCCGTCGCGCAGCTCGACCGCCTCGTGTTCGCCGGTCGAGGCGCCGGAGGGCACGCATGCTGAGGCGTGGGTTCCATCGTCGAGCCCGAGGCGCACCTTCACCGTCGGATTGCCGCGCGAGTCGAGAATCTCGAGCGCGTCGATGAATACGATTCTAGCCATGTCTAACCTCGCGTTTGCGAACGGCGTCTGGCTCTAGCGCGTTGCGCCGGTCGGGTTGTGACGCAAATCAAGGGGAAAATCGTCGCGGGCCCCTTTTTCCGGCTATTTCACCACCATCACCGCGCAGGGGGCGAGCTCGACCAGCCGGTCGGTCGCGCCGCCGATGACGCGGTTGTAGAGCGCCGAATGGCCCATGAAGCCGACCACCAGCAGATCGTAGCCGCCCCGTTCGACGAACTCGGCGATGGTCGAAACCGGATGCCCCGGAACCACGTGTGCGCCGAACGGCACGCCGAGCATGGCGGCCTTCGCCGTCGCCGCCTCGACCACCTTGGCGAAGGCGCCGCCGAGGTCCGCCCGCTCTTCCTCGACTTCGTCGACGGTCGCGGGGAAGCGCGGCAGGTCCTCGACGCAGATCATGTCGAGCCCGAGCGAGAGCCGACGCGCGAGATCGAGCGCGGCGGCGAGCGCGCGCTCGCCGCCTCTTGATCCGTCATTGGCCACGAGCATCCGTCGGATCATTCCCCGCTCCTGTTTCGTCATCCCTCCTGAGCCGGGGCGGGCTCGCCCACAGCAAGCTCGTCCGCCGCGGCGGACGACGGCTGGAACCAGCGCTGGGCGACCAGCGTCGGCACGACGGCGCTGCCGATCACGGCGGTCACCAGCACGGTGTACTGCCGCTGGTCGATGATGTGATTGGTCAAGCCGAACAGCGCCGAAATCGTGCCGAAGGTCAACCCGGTCGACATCAGAAGAGTGGTGTACATGCCCTCGCGCGGATCGAAGCGGAAGGCCCGGGTCAGCGGCAGAATGCCGATGAACTTGGTCGCCATCTTGATGGCGAGGAAGACGACGACGAGCCCCGCTGAGCCGACGAGCGCCGGAAACTCGACCAACGATCCCGCCTTCAGGAAGTAGAACGGCGTCAGGATGGTGAAGGCGATGATCCGCATGCGGTGCGGCAGCTCGGGGTTGAGCAGAAAGGCCGGCGCCAGCGCCATGCCGACGAGATAGGCCGGCAACACCGCTTCGCTGCCGGCGATCGCCGCCAGGCCGCCGAGCCCGAGCAGGATCAACGCGACGAATTTCGTTTCCGGCTCGCTGACGCGATTGCCGACCTGGGCGAAGAACCACGGCGCGAAGCGCGGCAGCAGCCACAGCACGACGGCGGTCGCAGCGCCGAAAAAGGCGAGCCGCAAATCGTAATGCGCGAACACCACGCCGAGCGCCAGAACCGTGCCGAGATCGTT
>Ga0335069_10016300_pt1 | contig 10368 bp, 9 predicted proteins | sample Lox_Sample_11_FD_206714 | JGI IMG/M metagenome (GOLD analysis project Ga0335069, IMG submission 206714) | Soil microbial communities from Loxahatchee National Wildlife Refuge, Florida, United States - Lox_Sample_1.1 | ecosystem: Environmental > Terrestrial > Soil > Wetlands | place: USA: Florida...
AACCTCGGCGTCGTCTACGACACGCTGCATTTCTCTCCGGAGGCGCCGGCATCCGAGCGGCAGCGGCTCGTTGATCAGACCCGCGAGCGCTATGCAGCCGCCCTGCGGCGCATCGCCGCGAGCGGTGGGACGCCGCTGTCTGCGGAAGACCAGCGCGTCAAGGACCTGTGGGGCGAGGAGGGCACCCCGGCGCGGCTGCGCGCCGCGATCGATGACATCCGTTTCCAGCTCGGCCAGGCGGACCGCTTCCGCAGCGGCCTGATCCGTGCGGGCGCCTGGGAGACCCACATTGCCGAGACTCTTGCCAACCTCGGGCTGCCCGCGGAGCTTGCAGTGCTGCCGCACGTGGAGTCCTCGTTCAACCCCAATGCCTATTCCAAAGTCGGCGCCGCGGGACTCTGGCAGTTCATGCGCTCGACCGGGCGTCGCTACATGCGCATCGATGGCGCCGTGGACGACCGCCTCGACCCGTTCCGCTCGACCGAGGCCGCGGCGCAGCTGCTCGCTTACAACTACCGCGTGCTCGGCACCTGGCCGCTCGCGCTCACCGCCTACAACCATGGCACCGCCGGGGTGCGGCGCGCGAAGGAGACGCTCGGCACCGATGACATCGTGCGCATCGTGCGCAGCTACAGCAGCCGCACATTCGGGTTCGCCTCGCGCAACTTCTACGTGTCGTTCCTCGCCGCGCTCGAGATCGACCGCAACCCGGAGAAGTACTTCGGGCCGCTGCAGAAGGAACCCGAGGCGCATTTCCACGAGGTCGAGGTGCCCGCCTATGTCGCCGCCTCCTCGCTCGAGCGCACCCTGCACATCGACGCCGCGACGCTGCGCGCATTGAACCCGGCACTGCTCCCGGCAGTGTGGAGCGGCGCGCAGCGCGTCCCGAAATCCTATCGCCTGAGGCTGCCGGCGGAGGGCACCCAGTGGAGCAGCCAGCTGCTCGCGCAGCGGCTCTCTCCGGCTGAGATGTTCACCGGACAGCGCGCACCGCCGCGCTACCGCGTGCAGCGCGGCGATACGCTGGCAGCGCTCGCCAACCGCTACGGAGTCTCGATCGAATCGCTCGCCGAGCTCAATCATCTGCGCACGAGCGCGCACCTGCGCCCCGGGCGCGTGCTGACCGTTCCGGAGACAACCTCGGTGAGCCTCGCGGCCGCGACCTCACCCGTGGTGGTGCCAGCCTCCGCACCTTCACCCCCTGCGGTGCCGCTCGTCCCCTCGCCGTCGCCAGCGCCACCGCCAGCGCCGCAGGCCGCACCGGCGGCGAGCGCACCGCCGCTCCTCGCCACGCGCTCGTCTCTGCAGTCCGCGGTGCCGTCGGTGCCGGCCGCGGAGGCCGTCGCGCCACCTTCTGCAGGAGGAGCGGTCACACCGGAGGACGCGGTCCGCGAGAGTGCGGAAGATGCCGCCGCAGCCGCCGCCGCAGCCGCCGCGAATGCCCGCCCGCCGGCCGCCTCCGCATCGCAGCCGGTGTCGGCCGCGCAGGCAGAGGCGCTCGGTCCGGCACTCGGTCCGAGCGCGGACGCCGAGCAGAGCGCCGATCCGTTCGACTACGGGGTAGCGCAGGACGGCACGATCCGCGTCGCGGCCGAGGAGACGCTCGGTCACTATGCGGACTGGCTGGGGGTGACCTCGGCGCGTCTGCGCGAGATCAACCACCTGAAGTTCCACAGCCCGGTCCTCATCGGCCAACGGATCCGTCTCGACTTCACCCGAGTGACGCGCGAGGTATTCGAGACCCTGCGTCACGAATACCACCGCGAGCTGCAGGCCTCGTACTTCGCCGCTCACCGCATAGTCGGCACCGAGATCCGCATCGCGCGGCCGGGCGATTCGGTGTGGACGCTCACGCAGCATCGCGGTCAGATGCCGCTGTGGCTGCTGCAACAGTACAACCCGGACCTCGATCTCACCTCGCTCCGCGCCGGTACGCAGATCGTCATGCCGCGCGTTGAGGAGGTAGGCAGTGGCGGCTGACCGGGCGGATGTAGGAGGTGACGTACACCGTGTGTGACGCGGCGCACATGCCGAGCCTTGCGTGCTGCGCCTATAATCGCGCCCAAGGTACAGGTGGGGACCGGAAATCAATGGGTTTCAGAAGCTTAGGAGTGCTGCTGCTCGGCTGCATCGGCGCCCTGGCTCGTGCGGATGGCCTGCCGCAGGCGCAGCCGGTGATGCTGCCGGTGCCGGCGGTGACTTCGCTGCCGCTCGTCGATCGCGTGGTGGTGCACAAGGGTGAACGGCGGATGTTGCTCATGCACGGCGGCAACATCGTGCGCAGCTACCACATCGCGCTCGGGCTCAGCCCGATCGGCCAGAAGGAGCGCTCCGGGGACTTCCGCACTCCGGAGGGCAGCTATCGTCTCGAGCGGCGCAATGCCCGCAGCGATTACTTCCTCTCCATCAGGGTGTCCTACCCCAACGACGTGGACCTCAGGCGCGCGCGCTCACGTCACTGGGATACCGGCGGCTCGATCATGATTCATGGGCTGCCCAACTACCTCAGGCACGAGCCGGAGTATTACCTCAACCACGACTGGACCGATGGCTGCATCGCGGTGTCCAACGCGGACATGACCGAAATCTGGATGCTCACGCCGGACGACGTGCCGATCGACATCCTGCCCTGACGCTCAAGTGAGCAGCGATTTTTCAGAGTTCGTCGACGCGCGCGTCGGTCCGCGCGGCAGTCTCGAGAACCTTTCCCAGAGCGAGATCGACAAGCTGCTCGACAGCGGCCAGGGCGGCATCTATCCGCTGTTCCGCCGCTGCGCGCTCGCGGTGCTCAACTCCGGCGCACCGACCGACAACGCCAAGGAGATCTTCGACCGCTATCGCGATTTCGAGATCCGCATCGTGCGGCATCCCTGGGGCGTGAAGCTCGAGATGCAGAATGCGCCGGCGGCGGCCTTCGTCGACGGACAGATGATCCGCGGCATCAAGGAGCACCTGTTCGCGGTATTGCGCGATGTGGTGTTCATCTCCAACGAGATCATCGAAAGCGGGCGCTTCGATCTCAGCGATTCGGCCTCCATCACCAACGCGGTGTTCCACGTGCTGCGCAACGCGCGGCTGCTCGACTACAAGGCGCGGCCGAACCTGGTGGTGTGCTGGGGCGGTCACTCGATCTCCGACCGCGAGTACGACTACACCAAGAAGGTCGGCTACGAGCTCGGCCTGCGCGGGCTCGATGTGTGCACCGGCTGCGGCCCCGGTGCCATGAAAGGTCCCATGAAGGGCGCGACCATCGGCCACGCCAAGCAGCGCATCGAGCACAGCCGCTACATCGGTATCACCGAGCCCGGCATCATCGCCGCCGAGCCTCCCAATCCGATCGTCACCCAGCTGGCCATCATGCCGGACATCGAGAAGCGCCTGGAGGCCTTCGTGCGCATGGCCCACGGCATCGTGGTATTCCCGGGCGGAGCGGGTACCGCAGAGGAGATCCTCTATCTCGCCGGTATCCTGCTCGATCCCGCCAACCGCGAGCAGCCCTTCCCCGTGGTCCTCACCGGACCCGCCGACAGCGAGGCGTATTTCGAGCAGATCGGCCGCTTCATCACCGCAACGCTCGGCACCGAAGCCACCCGACGGTTCAGCATCATCATCGATGATCCCCCCGAGGTGGCGCGGCGCATGGTGCGCGGCATGCACGAAGTACGCGAGTTTCGTCGCCGCCAGAGCGACTCGTACAACTTCAACTGGCTGCTGTCGATCGAGCCGGTGTTCCAGCAGCCTTTCGAGGTGACGCACCGAGCCATGCGCGCGCTCGATCTGAGCCGGGCCCAGCCGCCGCACGAGCTGGCAGCGAACCTGCGGCGTGCATTCTCCGGCATCGTCACCGGCAACGTGAAGGAAGCGGGCATTCGCGCGATCGAGCGCGAAGGGCCCTACGAGCTGAGCGGCGACGCCGAGATCATGCGTCTGCTCGATGAGCTGCTCGCCGCATTCGTGACGCAGCGGCGCATGCGTCTGCCGGGCAGCGCCTACCGCCCGGTGTATCGTCTGGTCGCCTGAGGTGCGCGACGCGCGGCAGGTGCGCGACGCGCGGCCGCTTCGCGACGCGTGCGACGCGCCCGTTACATAACGCTCTGCGCGGCGCACAGTTTCCCCGCCCCGCCTGAGAGCGGCGTCGCAGCGTATGCGACCTGCGACATGCCTGTGAACCAGTTCCTGCGGCGTAGGCGCGAACGCCGTACGCTGGTGTCAGGATTTTCAGGAGCTTCGCATGAGCTCGAGCGACAGGGGGCGGGACAACGCGCCCGGTACGCAGCGCGAACCGGCGGCGCCAGGCAAGCCGACCGGGGGCGCCGACGCGTACGCCAACTGGCTCGATCGTATGCAGCGAGCGCGTGCCCGGCAGGCCGCCATCACGCGCAACCTCTACACCTGGACGAACTACAAGAACTGGGCCGATCAGGTGCGCGACTCGTGGTCGAGCACCGAAGGCAATGCCGGCAACGGCGCTGCCAAACCGAAGAAGTAATCTCCCTCAGCCGATAGCGACCGCGACGGGCGGTGCGAGCTCCGCGGCCTCCGGCATTTGCGGCTCTGCCGGCGCCTGCAGCTGCGTACCGCCGGGCTGCTCGCTCGCCGTCGCCGGCGCGGGGTCCTGATGCGGAGCGCTGCCCGGGGGCGCCTGCGGCCCGCGCGGCCGCGCCAGCCACTCGACCAGCGGGATCCATTGCTCGACATCGTCGTGTGCGACGTAGCTCTTCATCTCGTGCACCCCGACGCCGAGCTCCGCCGCCCGCACGTAGTTCTGCGAGTCACGGATGGTGGCCACGATCGGGATGCCGAGCGTGTGCAGGAAGCGGATGAGCGACTGGTATGTGAGAGTGTTGCGGCGGACGCGATTGGCGATCACGCCGATGCGGTCATCCTCGCGGCGGATCTTGCCCACCAGCAGCAGATCGCGGATGCAGCGTGAGCAGGTGTGGATGTCGATGTCCGAGGGCAGCACGGGCACCAGGACCTTGTCCGCGTCCCGTGTCATCTCCGGCAGCTGGCGCGCCTCCAGGGCGGCAGGGGTATCGATGATGACGTGAGTCGTCACCTGCGGCACCCGCAGCTGGAACGCTCGCGTCGTGCGGCTGTCCTTCTCGAAAGCCGCGATCGCGTGGATCGCCGGCTGAGTGGGCTTGCGCTTCTTCACCCAGCGAAGCGAGGAGCCCTGTGGATCGAAGTCCATGAGGACCGGTGCGTGCCCGCGGGCGGCGAGATAGCTCGCCAGATTGATCGCGATGGTCGTCTTGCCGGACCCGCCTTTGGGGTTCAGGACGACGATGCGCTGCATGATGTCCTTATGTTCTATCCATCCGCGTGACGCGGGTCGCAGGCAAGCCTACGCACCGCCCGATGCGGCTGCAAGCCGCGGCGCGGGCGCGCGACTGTGAGCAGGCGCACGCCTGCGTGCACGGTGCTCCCGTAGAGTGCTTTCGCGATGGAAGAATTCTTTCTGCATCTGTGGGACGAGATCGATGACCTCATCGGCGTGTGTCGCCACGTCGCTGGGGTGACGGCAGCGGAGATGCTCGCCGCCTCTGCGCCGCTGATCGCGGCCACCTCGGGTGCATTGCTCGCCGGAGCCGCCACGATGCTCCTCTCGCACCGCGAGCTGCTGGTCTTTATAGCCTGAGATCCCGCCACCGGGACCCTCAGCCTCGCCCAGCGGCTCCGCCTCAATGTGGCGTCGCGCCACGCCGCGCTCCGCCCGTCGAGCTTGAAAATGGCCGCCGACTTCCCCAGATCGGCGGACACCGTTCAGCTCCGCGGATGTACCAGCATGGAACCATCGAAGCAGCCCCGGGAAGAGCAGGCCGGGCAGGCCGGCGACTCCGGCATGCAGCGTCAGACGCACGGCTTTCAGGCCGAGGTGCGGCAGCTGCTCAAGCTCATGATCCACTCTCTCTACAGCCACCGCGAGATCTTCCTGCGGGAGCTGATCTCCAACGCCTCGGACGCGTGCGACCGGCTGCGTTTCGCCGCGATCGGCAACGGCGCGCTGCTCGCGGAGGATCCGGAGCTCGGGGTGCGGGTCGACGCCGATCCCGCCGCTGGCACCGTGACCATCACCGACAACGGCATCGGCATGACGCGCGAGGAGGCGATCGCCCATCTCGGCACCATCGCCCGCTCGGGCACCGCTGAGTTCTTCCGCGGCCTGGCGGCGGATCAGCAGCAGGCCTCGCAGCTCATCGGGCAGTTCGGCGTCGGCTTCTATTCCGCCTTCATCGTGGCCGAGCGCGTCGAGGTGCGCTCGCGCAAGGCCGGCGAGCCGGCCGCGGCCGGAGTGCGCTGGGAGTCGGCAGCCGATGGAGAGTTCAGCGTCGAGACGCTGCAGCTGCCCGCGCGTGGCACCTCGGTGACGCTGCACCTCAAGTCCGATGCACGCGAGTTCGCCGATCCGTTCCGTCTGCGCGGGCTGATCCGCCGTTACTCGGACCACATCGGTTTCCCGGTACGCATGCGCAAGGAAGGCGAGGCGTCGCTCGAGTACGAGGTGGTGAACCAGGCGAAAGCCCTGTGGACCCTGCCGCGCAGCGAGATCACCGAGGAGGAGTATCGGCATTTCTACCAGTACGTTGCCCACGATTACACCGATCCGCTCGTGTGGAGCCACAACAAGGTCGAGGGCAAGCGCGAGTACACCAGTCTTCTGTACGTGCCGGGGCGGGCACCCTTCGACCTGTGGCAGCGCGAGGGGGCGCGGGGCCTGAAGCTGTACGTGCGGCGCGTTTTCATCATGGACGACGCCGAGCAATTCCTGCCGCTGTATCTGCGCTTCATCAAGGGGGTGGTGGATTCCAGCGACCTGCCGCTGAACGTCTCGCGCGAGCTCCTGCAGCAGGATCCGGAGGTCGAGGCCATCCGCAGCGGCCTCACCAAGCGCGTGCTCGACCTGCTGGCGCGGCTGATGAAGGAGGAGCCACAGAAATACGCGACTTTCTGGAAGGAATTCGGTGCGGTGCTCAAGGAAGGGCTCGCGCAGGATCAGGCGAACCAGCCGGCGATCCTGCCGCTGCTGCGGTTCGCGAGCACCGCGCTCGAGGATGACGCTCCGACGGTGAGCCTGGCGGACTATGTCGGCCGCATGAAGCCCGGCCAGGAGCGCATCTATTACGTGATCGCCGAGAGCATTACCGCAGCGCGCGGCAGTCCCGCGATCGAGCGCCTGCGGGAGCGTGGCATCGAGGTGCTGCTGCTCGCCGACCGCATCGATGAGTGGGTGATGGGGCAGATCGAGAGCTACGAGGGCAAGCGTTTCAAGGATGCCACTCGCGGCGATCTCGAGCTCGGCGGACTCGCGAGCGATACCGATCGCAAGCAACACGACGTGGAGCTGAAGGAGAGCAAGGGACTGCTCAAGCGCATCAAGGACGCACTCGGGGAGCGTGTCAGCGAGGTGCGTGTCAGCGAGCGTCTCAAGGAGTCGCCTGCGGTTCTCGTGCTCGGCGAGCATGATCTGTCCGAGCCCATGCGGCGCATGCTGGCCGCGGCCGGCCAGAAAGTGCCCGAGTCGAAGCCGGTGCTGGAGGTGAACGTCGGCCATGCGCTGGTGAAATACCTCGACGAGCGCGCCGACGCCGGCGAGTTTCGTGAGCTGGCGGAGCTGCTCTACGATCAGGCGGCGCTCGCCGAAGGCGTGCCCCTCGGCAATGCGCCGCAGTACGTGCAGCGACTCAACCGCCTGCTGGTGCGGCTCGCCACCCCACAGGCTGCGCACTCCTGACTGCCGTGACGAGACCGCCGCAGGCGGAGCGGCTCAGCATCCCGGGTCCGGCGGGAGGCCTGCAAGCCCTGATCGAGCTGCCCGCCGGCGCTGCCGCCCGCTCGGTACCTTCCGCATGTGGTGTGGTCTGCCATCCGCACCCGCTGCACGGCGGCACGCTCGAGAACAAGGTGGTCTGGACACTGGCGCGCGCCTTCCAGGAGCTCGGCGCCCCCACCATCCGCTTCAACTTCCGCGGTGTCGGGGCGAGCGCCGGCAGCTACGCCGAGGGCCACGGAGAGCTCGCCGACGCGCTCGCTGTCATCGGCTACGCACGGGAGCGCTGGTCGCGGGCATCGTTGTGGCTCGCCGGGTTTTCCTTCGGTGGCGTGATCGCCTTGCGTGCCGCAGCAACGGCCCGCCCGGCTCGCCTCGTCACCGTGGCGCCCGGTATAACGCGGCTCGAGGTGGGGGATGTACCACGGCCGGACTGTCCGTGGCTGATCGTGCAGGGCGGTGCGGACGATGTCGTTCCGGCGGCCACAGTCAGCGCCTGGGCGCGCAGCCTCACACCCGTCCCGGAGCTGCGCGTGCTCGAAGGCGCCGGGCATTTCTTCCATGGCCGCATCAACGAGCTGCGTGACTGCGTGGTCGCATTCATGCGGCAAGCGCAGGCGGCTGCGCCGCACACGCCAAACCCCTGACAGCAAAAGGCCCGGCCGGGAGGCTCTCCCTGCCGGGCCTCGTCCGCCGGAGCGGAAAAGCCGACCCGTTACGAGTTGACCATGCCCTTGAGGCTCTTCAGGGGCATCACGCGAACTTTCTTGCTCGCGGGCTTCGCCTTGAACATCATCTTTTCGCCCGTAAAGGGGTTCACGCCCTCGCGAGCCTTGGTGGCCGCCTTCTTGACGACCTTCATCTTCAGCAGACCGGGCAGCGTGAACAGGCCGCTTCCGCGCAGGCTCTTCTTGATCACGCCGGCCAGTGAATCGAATACGCTGCCGACTTGCTTGCGGGAAAGACCGGTGTCTTTGCAGATGTGTGCCAGGACTTCCGACTTCGTCGGTGCGCCACCCTTTTTCGCCATTTTGCGCTACTCCTCAGGATAATTATCGTTGCGAGATGCGGTGGCGGTAGCCGCCGCGCGATGAGAATCGGCGCGGAAAATAGCACATGCGTGCTCTTTGGCAAGCGCTTTTTCTCCTCAACCTGTTGCGAAAGTGCCTTTTTTCAAGCCTTTCCTTGCAGCGGCGCGACATCGCCGCCGCCTTGCAGATCTGCGATTCTCGTTGCGAAGTCGGCGCTAAGCGTGTGTTCCGTCAGAGGCGCTGCCGTCGCGCGCCGGCTCATACCGCGTGAATCAGGATGAGAACGGCGTAGATCGCGATGATCGCCCACATGGGCGAGAGGTCGAGCCCGGCGACCGTCGGTATCAGGCGGCGGATCGGCCGCAGCACCGGCTCACACAGCGTGGTGAGCACCGACTGCAGCGGCGAGTAGCCGCCGGGGGCAATGAGGGAGAGGAGCGCATACAGGAAAATGGCGTACAGATAGGTCCAGAGCAGCGTGCGCGCGATCTCGGTCAACACGACCCTGATCCAGGCAAGCGCACCGGGTATGCCGACACCATGCAGGGCGAACACGCAGGCGACGTCCAGCGTCGCCACCAGCAGCACCGCCACTACCGAAGCGGTGTCGACCTTGCCGACCGGCGGGAGCACCCGGCGCAGCGGCAGAATGAGCGGATTGGTGATGCGTACCACCGCCTGGCAGAGCGGATTGCGGAAGTCCGCGCGTGTCCATTGCAGCAGCAGCCGCGCCATGACCACGAAGAGCGCCAGCGAGAGCAATGTCTCGACGATGAAGCTGAAGGCGGCGCCCATGACGGTCAGCTGCGCCAGCGGTCAGACCGCGCCCGCGCCCGCGAGCTCGCGCCCGCGCTCGGTCGCGGCGCGCATGGCCGCGAGTACCGTGGCGCGCAGGTCCGCGCCCTCGAGCGCGCGCAGCGCCGCAGCCGTGGTGCCTCCCGGAGAGGTGATCTCCGCGCGCAGCCGGGTTAGATCGCCGTCGCTGTCATGCGCCAGGAGTCCGGACCCGTGGAGTGTTGCCACCGCCAGACGCCGCGCGGTATCGCCCTCGAGACCGAGCCGGGCACCCGCCTCGGCCATGAGCTCGGCGAGCAGGAAGAAATACGCCGGGCCGCTGCCCGAGAGCGCGGTCACCACATCGAGCAGCTCCTCCTCCTCGACCCACAGCACCTCGCCGACCGCCCGCAGCACCTGCTCCGCCGCGGCCCGCAGCGCCGCGCCGAGCGCGCGCGGCGCATACGCTCCCGTCGCGCCGGCACCGAGGCGCGCCGGCCGGTTGGGCATGGCGCGCATGACCGGAACTCCCGCGCCGCACCACGACTCGAGCGCGGCGACCCGCACGCCGGCGGCTACCGACACGAGCAGCGGTCGCGTGAGCGCGAGGGCAGCGGCGAGCGGCTGCAGCACCTGCGCCGCGTCCTGCGGCTTCACCGCCAGTATGACGATCGCCGCGGCCTCGACCGCAGCGCGGTTATCGGCCGTTGCCTCGATCCCGAAATCACGTATCACCAGCGCGCGGGCCGAGGCTGCGCTTTCCGCCGCGCACAGCTGCTGCCGGCCCCAGCC
>Ga0335069_10016301_pt1 | contig 10368 bp, 7 predicted proteins | sample Lox_Sample_11_FD_206714 | JGI IMG/M metagenome (GOLD analysis project Ga0335069, IMG submission 206714) | Soil microbial communities from Loxahatchee National Wildlife Refuge, Florida, United States - Lox_Sample_1.1 | ecosystem: Environmental > Terrestrial > Soil > Wetlands | place: USA: Florida...
CTCCGGGTCCGTCAGCCCCGTGGGCCTGATGAGCTGCTCGACGACGACGCCGCTCGCCTTCTCGAGCTCGTACTCACCCGGCGTCGCCGACACGTAGATGGCGTGTTTGACGTGCTGCTCCCACTCGTCGAACTTGAGCGGCCTGTTGTCGAGCGCGCTCGGGAGGCGGAAGCCGTACTCGACGAGCGTCTCCTTGCGCGCGCGGTCGCCGCGGTACATCGCCTGGAGTTGCGGCACCGTCTGGTGCGACTCGTCGATGACCATCAGGAAGTCCGGCGGGAAGTAGTCGATGAGCGTGGGCGGCGCCTCGCCGGCCTTTCGCCCCGAGAGATGGCGCGAGTAGTTCTCGATGCCGGAGCAGAAGCCCATCTGCTCCATCATCTCGAGGTCGTAGAGCGTGCGCTGCTCGAGGCGCTGCTTCTCGAGGAAGCGCCCCTCCTTGTCGAAGAAGTCGAGCCTCTCGCGCAGCTCCTCGCGGATGCTCTCGATGGCCTTGCGCATCTGCACCTGCGGCGTCACGTAGTGCGAGCCCGGGAAAATCGCGTAGGTCTTGAGCGTCCCCTTGACCTTGCCGCGCAGCGGGTCGACCTCCTTCATCGACTCGACGACGTCGCCGAAGAACTCGACGCGAATCGCCGTCTCCTGCTCGTAGGTCGGGAAGATCTCGACGACGTCGCCGCGCACGCGGAAGGTGCCGCGATGGAAGTCGACGTCGTTCCTCTCGTACTGGATGTCGACGAGCTGGCGCAGCAGCGTGTCGCGCCGCATCTCCTCGCCGACGGTCAGCTTGATGAGGAGCCCCGAGTAGCTCTCGGCGCTGCCGATGCCGTAGATGCACGAGACGCTCGCCACGATGATCACGTCGCGGCGCGACAGCAGCGCGACCGTCGCCGAGTGGCGCATCCGGTCGATCTGGTCGTTGATGATCGCGTCCTTGTCGATGAACGTGTCGGTCGACGGGATGTAGGCTTCAGGCTGGTAGTAGTCGTAGTAGCTGACGAAGTACTCGACCGCGTTCTCCGGGAAGAGCTCGCGCATCTCGCCGTAGAGCTGGGCCGCGAGCGTCTTGTTGGGGGCGAGGATGAGCGTCGGCCGGCCGCTGCGCTGGATGACGTTGGCGACGGTAAACGTCTTGCCCGAGCCGGTGATCCCCAGCAGAACCTGGTGCTTCTCGCCTCCCGTCAGCCCGGCCTCCAGCTGGTCGATGGCCTGCGGCTGGTCGCCCTTCGGCTCGAAGCTGGTTCTCAGGCGAAACTCGCCGGACATGGGATCCAGCAACTATCGCCTCGTGAGGCCAAGCGCGCAAGTCAGGCCCTTCGGCCCGCGTGCGCTTTGATGGGGCCCTCCCCCATTCAGGTTCTTTGATGGGGCCCCTCCCCCATCAGGTGCTAGACGTTGCAACGCATGGCGCGCTCGCAGATCACCGCAGCGGCGTTCCTGGGGCTCGGCAACATCGGGACGCCGATGGCTCGCCGCGTCGCGGCCGAGTTCCCGCTCACCGTGTGGAACCGGACTCGACCGCGCGCCGAGGCTCTCGCGAGCGTCGCCGCGCGTGTCGCCACGACCCCGAGGGACGCGGCGCGCGGCGTCAACGTGGTCGTCACGTGCGTGGCGGACGGCAAGGCGCTCGAGGACGTGCTGGGCGGCACCGATGGCCTGCTCGCGGGCCTCGAGCCGGACACGCTGGTCATCGACATGTCGACCATCGGACGGGCCGCGGCGCGCGAGGCGGCGCGCGCCATCGGCGCCGTGGGCGGGCGGTTCGTGGACGCGCCGGTGAGCGGAAGCGTGAACCCCGCGGAGCGCGGCGAACTCCTGGCTCTCGTCGGCGGCGCTGACCCCGATGTGGACCGCGCGCTCCCCGTGCTCGGCACGATGTGCAATCGCGTGCTGCGCGCCGGCGGCGTCGGCCAGGGGCAGGCGCTCAAGGTGGTGCTCAACGGGATCGGCGCGCACCACTTCGTCGCGTTCGGCAGCATGCTCGCGCTCGCGGAGCGCGCGGGACTGTCGCGCGAGGTCGTGGTGGAGGCGTTCACGACGGGCGCCTTCGCGACGCCCAGCTACGTGGGGAAGCGCGGGAAGGTGCTCGCGCGTGATTACCGCGATGCGCACTTCACGCTCGCGCTGGCGCTCAAGGACGGCGCGCTCAACCTCGCGCTCCAGGAGGAAGTGGGGCTGGCCTTGCCGGTGCAGCGCGAGATCGCGCGCGAGATCGCCCGCGCCGTCGCCGAAGGCCTCGGAGACGAGGACCTCTTCGCGATCGAGAAGCACTACGGCAAGCGCTAGCTGGCCTCGACGCGCTCCACGATCGACGGGCCGCATCCGAAGACGATCGCGTCGAGCAGGAACTCGTCGTCGACGAGCGCGATCGACGGATGGTCGCGCCGGACGACCACGTGGCCGCCCGCGTCGGCGAAGCCGCATGCGACGGCGCCGTTCACCGATCCCTCCTGCCAGAGCTGCGTCGCGGGTGTCGTCGACGCCGCCCGGAAGGTGACGCGACGGCGCGTGCGCAGCCGCTCGTGCGTCTCGAGCGCGCGCAGATCGTCGATCGGATCGGTGACCACGTGGCTGTCGATCCCGGTGCACAAGCGCACGCCCGCGTCGCGGAGCGCGCCGATGTCCGGCAGGCCGTCGCCGAGGTCGCGCTCGGTCGTCGCGCAGATGCACGCGAAGGCGCGCGCGGCCCCGAGGAGCTTCGCTTCGTGCGCCATCAGGTTGGTCGCGTGAACGGCCGCGAAGCGGTCCGAGAGCAGCCCGTGCTCCGCAAGCAACTCCACCGGGCGCCTGCCCGTCTCGGCGATGCACTCGTCGACCTCGCGCACCTGCTCGGCGACGTGCATGTGGAGCGCCATCGCGTGGGCGTCGGCGTATTCGCGCAGCGGCGCGAGCCACGAGGGCGGCACGGCGCGCACCGAGTGCGGCGCGACGCCGACGCGCACGTCGGGGTCCTTGCCCCACCGCGCGCGCAGCGAATCGACGTCGCGAAGGACGTCGTCGACGCTCGGGTCGCAGAAGCGACGCTGCCCGGGCTCGGCGGTGCGTCCGGGCCCGGCCCGGTTGTACGCGACGCGCAGGAGCGCCACGCGCAGCCCCGCCTCCTTGGCAGCCTCGATCACCACGTCGGCGAGCAGCGTGCGCCGCGCGTAGGGCGTGCCGTCTGCCTGATGGTGCACGTAGTGGAACTCGCCCACGGTGCGCACGCCCGCGCGCGCCAGCTCGCGGAACGCCACGAGACTCGCGGCGCGGATCGACTCGGGCGTCAGCGACGACGCGAGCGCGTACATCTGTCCGCGCCAGGTCCAGAAGTCGTCCGTCGCGTTCTCGGGCAGCGGCCGCTGCGCGCGCCCGCGCATGGCCCGCTGGAACGCATGCGAATGCGCCGTCGTCAGCGCCGGCAGTCGCAGGGTCCCGTCGGGAGAGCGGACGAGCACGCGCGCCCTCTACTGCCGCATCACCGTGGCGCTCGACCGCGTCACGTAGAAGAACGTCGGCCAGTGGCGGTAGTAGTCCGCGTGGACGATGGGCGTGCCCTCGGCCGACACGTCCTGTCCGACCGTGCCGACGAGGCGCAACAGGGAGCGCTGCCCGACCGCGCGCGGCCCCACGTCGTCGTCGCCGCGGAGCACGACGAGCGCGGTGACCACGCCGAAGTCCTTGTCGCTCACGGTCACGCGGCACGAGTCGTCGTCGTTCTCGCTCTCGCAGAGGTTGCGCGGCTCGAGGCGGCGCACCGACATCTTGAGGAGCGCCGCGCCGCCGGGACCGGCGCTGCGGCTCTCGACGACGCCGAAGAGGACGGTCTTGCCCTTGCGCCACTGGTCCGGCTGCCGCTCGACCATGACGGGGTCGTACTCGCGCGCGCCCGTGGCGGCCTTCGTCTCTTCGTCGAGCTCGACGTATCGCGGCGAGTGCCCGTACGGGCCGGCGCTATGGCAGCCCGCCAGCAGCAGCGCGGCCAGGCCGAGGGGGACCAGACGGTTCATCGCCCCCCACCATAGTCAAACCGCTTCCGTTTTGCGTCGGCTCCATGTGCGGAGCGCCATTTCGGCGGCCACGAGGGCCAGGAGCACGAGGGCGATCGGGCCGCTCACGTCGACCGAGGCCCGATGCTCGCCCATGCCCTCGCCGGCGCTGCCGCCGCTCGCGGCGCGCGGCCTCAGGTCGAGCTCGCGGGCGTCCGGTGCCGCCACTCTCGTCTCGGCCTTGCCGTCCACCGTGATGCGGTAGACGCCGACCAGCGGAGGCACCACGCGAGCGACGCCGTCGTCGCGCGTCACGGAGACGGCACCGGCGGGTCCCTCGACCGAGACGTCGTGCGCGCCGGGGAGCTTCCACGCCGTGCCGACGTCGCTGCGCCGGGGCGCGGCGTGCTCGCGCGCCGCGATCGTCCACGCGTCGAGCATCGAGAGGAACGCCGGCCGGAGCGGCAAGTCGCTCGCGTCGACGGAGAACGGCAGGGTCGCGATCCACACCTCGCCCCGGCCCATGGCGCGGCGCGCGACGAGCGGCGCCCCGTCCGTCCAGCGAACGAGCGGCTCCCACGCGCCGACGTCCTCGGGCGCCAGGGTCGCGCGACGCGTCGTCGAGAGATCGGTGAGGCTCTGCGCCGACTCGGCCAGGGCGTCGACGGCGGTCGCGGGGTCTGCTCCGTGCGCGCTCGTCTCGGTCCACGCCACGGCGTGCGCGAGGACCGGCTCGAGGGACGCGCCGAGTGGCGCGCTCGAAACGTGCGGGCCGAGGGCGAAGAGAGCCACGCCCCCGCCGTCGAGGAACGCGCCGAGCGCATGACGCTGCTCCGGCGTGAGGCCCGGGGGGTCGTCGAGCAGCACGCCTATCGTGCCGGCGAGGTCCTCGGCGCGATCGGGGAACGCGGGCATCGGGCGGACGTCGACGTCGAGCTTGAGCGCCGACAGCGCCTGCTCGACGATGGGCGCCCCGCCCGTCGCCACCGTCTCGTCGGCGGCGTCGGCGATCACGGCGACCGCGCCGCGGGCCGCCTCGGTGAGGACCGGCGCGACGTCGTCGCTCGCGATCGCGTCGCTGCCGGAGAGGCGCGCGCGCACCGGCGTGGCGGCGTCGCTGGGAAACAGGACGGTGGCCTCCGTGTCCGCGCCCGTGGGCGGCGGCGCATGGCCGAGCACCTTGCCGCTCGCGTCCTCGACGACCAGGTCGCGCCCCGCCGCGGTCGCACCGGGCCCGCAGGTGACGCGCACGCGCACGCGGGCTCCGCTGCGGTCGGCGCGCATGACGGCGCAGTCGGGGATCGCCCCTCGCAGCTCCGGCAGGGCGACCCACACCGGAACGGGGCCACCCTCGCCGATGGGCGGGCCATCAGGTCGACCGTCCGCCAGATCGCTGAGGACCACGATGCGCCGGTCGACCTGGGGAAGAGACGCCACGAGCCCACGCGCGAGCGCGAGCGCGCCGTCGAGATCCGTCGCGCGGTCGCTCTCGGCGAGGCCGTCGACCACGGCGCGCGCCGCATCGAGGTCCGTCGTCGCGGCGAGGGCCACGCGCGCCGGCGTACCCGCGAGCACGACGGCCACCGCGTCTCCCTCCCGCGCCGACGCGAGCAGCTCGCGCGCCCCGTCGCGCGCACGCTCGAACCGCGAGCGGCCGCCCGACGGCCGCGCGCGCATGCTCATCGAGTCGTCCACGACGAGCGCCATCGCGACCGAAGCGCCCCCCGAACGCTGCAAGGAGAGACGCGAGCAGCGGACGAACGGGGTCGCGCCGAGCAGGGCGAGCAGCACCACCGCGGTCGCGCGTGTCGCGAAGAGAGCACGGTCCTCGAGCCTGGAGCGACGCCTGGCCTGCGGCGGAGCCGGCGGGACGAGGCGCGCCGGCGGGAAGGGCTGCTCCTCGGCGCTGCGGCGGCGCAGCCTGTGCGCGAGCCAGGGTGCGACCACGAGCAGCGCGACGGCGAGCGCCAGCGTCGTGAGGAACGTCACGAAGGACGGGTAGCACGGGCGCTCGTGCTCGCGAAACGGCATGGGCTGGCGCGGCGCGGCGTTTGCTGCCGGTGCTGGGTCCATGAGGAGCGGTGTGCTCGCGTTCGTCGCGACGATGCTCGTGGCTCCCGCGGCGCCGGTGCAGCCGAGCCGGGGCGCGCCGACGCAGGCGCAGCCCGAGCCCGCGACCGCTCAAGAGCTCGCCCTGGCGTGGAACTACATGATGATGCTCTACGCGATGCAGTCGATGGCCGGCGGGCCGGCGGTGACGCAGGCGCAGGCCCAGTCGATGGTGCACGACTACTTCACCAATGGGGCGAGGGCGACCGCGGTGCCGACGAGCGGGCCTGCCGCGTCGTACTTCCACAGCGCCGGCGACGCGCTGGCGCAGGTGACGCTCGACATCGGGAACGCCACCCGACCCGCGCCCGAGGCAGGCGCCGCGACGCCACCGGGGAGCGCGAGTCCGACCGCTGCAACAGCGACACCGACGGGGGCCGCGACGGCGGCGACGCCAGCGACCGCGACCGCGGCTCCGACCCCGACCCCGACCCCGACCCCGACCCCGACCCCGACCCCGACCCCGACCCCGACCCCGACCCCGACCGCGACCCCGACCGCGACCCCGACCGGGGCTCCGACTGCGACCGCGGCTCCGACGGCGGCAGTGGCCGCGACGCCCGCGCCGGCTCCCCGGACCAACGTGACGGCAGCGCCGCCGCCTCCGGCCGCAGCAGGCCCCATCGCCGCGGTCGAGCCGGTGCCCTCACCTGCCGCGCCGACGCCCGCGGCGCCGCAAACGGCGGTTCCTCACGCGCCCGGCGCGGCGTGGGCGGCCGTGTTCGCGGCCGGCGCAGCGCTGGGGGCTCTCCTCGTAGCGATTGGCACCTGGCTGCGGGTGCCACGGCGCACCGTCACCTGACCGCTTCGACGACCGACCTCACCGTGCTGACCGCGTCGTCGGCGCTCGTGACGGCGAGAAAGCGTCCGCCGTGGCGAACCACCTCCTCGCGCCACCCCCGGGTCAGCTCTGCCATCGCGGCGAGATACTGCTCTCGCGTCGTGTCGGCGTCCGTCTCGACGACCGAGCCGCCCTCGAGCGCGCGCAACCTCACGTGGCCGCCGTAGGGGAACTCCGCCTCCGCCGGGTCGAGCACCTGCGTCACGGCCAGCACGCGGCCGCCCGTTCCGATTGCCGCGATCCGCTCCGCCGCGCCCGGCGGCAGGTCGACCAGGTCACTCAGCACGACCACGATGGCCCCGCGCCTCGCGCCACGCGCGAGCGTCTGGAGCGTGCGATCGAGCGCGCCCGCATCGACGTGCGCGTCGCCGCCCGCCTCGACACTCTCGAGCGCCGCCACGATGCGCTCGAACTGCTCGCGCCCGCTCGAGCGCGGCACGGGACGCGCGTTCGCACCGCCTCCGAACAGCGTGAGGCTCACCGGATCGCCCCCGGCGAGCCCGATGCGCGCGAGCGCCGCCGCGACGACCGCCGCGTACGCGAGCTTCGCCCCGGGCGCGCGAGGGCCACGGAAGCCCATGGAGGCCGACGCGTCGACGAGCAAGCACAGGTCGCGGTCGGTCTCCGTCTCGAACTGCCGCACGACGAGTCGCTCGTGCCGCAGCAGCGAGCGGCGATCGAGCCACCTCAGATCGTCGCCCACGACGTACTCGCGAAAGCCACCGAACTCGACGCCGGCGCCGCGGCGCGCGCTCCTGTGCAGCCCCGCGTACACGCCCTCGGCGACGAGCCTCGCGCGCAGCCGCAGCGGCCCGAGCTCGCCCCAGTCGATGGCACGACGGATGGGCCGGAGCCGTTCGCTCAAGGCGCCTCAGGGCACCTGCACGTCGGGAGGCAACGGCCCGCCGAGCTGCGCCTTGCCCGAATCGAGCATGTCGCGCGCGAGCGTGACCTCGCTCAGCTCGAGCCCCGTGCCCGCGACCACCTGGCGCAGCAGATCGTCGCCGCCCTTGGTGTCGCCGGCGGCGCGGTGATCCATCGCGTCGTAGAAGAGCGCCTCGTACTTCTGGATGGGCGACGTCGCGCGGGCGATGAGCTCGTCCCCCTTGAGCTTGCCCTCGCCGAAGCGCGCGAGCGTCCCCACCCAGCGCCCGTCGTCGGGCACGGAGGCGAAGACGCGCTCGGCGGCGCCGTCGGTCTGCGCGTGCAGCTGTCGCTCGAGGAGCCGCACCCACAGCGCGAAGTAGACGAGGTCCGCGTCGTCGAGGTCCGCCGCGAGCGCGCGCTGCAGACCCTCGCGCGCCGCCACGAGGTCCCCGCGCACGAACGCCCGGCCCACCACGAGCTCCACCGTCTGCGTCACCTGGCGCTTATCGCCGGGCGCCGCGGCGTAGGCACGCTCGAGCGCACGCTGCGCCGGCTGCGCCGCGCCGAAGCGGTCGAGCACGCGCGAGAGTACGCGCTCCACACGCGCGCGCGCATCGGCATTTTGGACGTTGCGGGACTGCACGAGCTCCTTGAGCGCGTCGTTCAGCGGCGTGCGCGCGGCGGCCACGTCGCCCTTGTCGCGCGTCACGTCGCTGATGGTGAGCAGGATCTCGCCGCGCAGCGCGGGATCGTGCGTCGCGTCGTTCGCCTCGAGCGCGTCCCTGAGGTGCCCGAGCGCCGCCGGCGTCTTGCCGTCGCGCCACTCGATGCGGGCCAGCGCGAGCAGCACGCTCCCGGTCTTCTCGTCGGCGACCGATTGCTCGAAGTACGTGCGCGCGTCGTCGATCCGCCCCTCGCGCAGCTCGATCTCGCCCATGGCCGCGCGCACGCGCGCCGAGCTCGGATGCACCTTCGCCGCGACGATGCGGTCCGAAGCGATCGCCAGCACCGGCTGCGCTGCGCGGAAGGCGCGACGTGCCGCGTCGGGGTCGCCGGCGTCCTCTTCGCTCACCATGGCGTCGAGCGACAGCGCGAGCGCCTCGCTCAGCACGCGTACCTCGGGATGGGCGCGCACGGCCTCGCCGAGCACCGCCGGCGTCGCCTCGGCCATCCCCAGCTCCTCGAGCGCGACCCCGAGCGTCAGCGCCACCTCGGGAACCGTCGGGTCGAGCCTGAAGCACTCGCGCGCGACGCCGAACGCAGCCGCGCCGAAGAGGTCGCGGTCGTCCACGAAGTCCTCGTTGTCGTGCGACGGCTCGCGCCCCGCGAGCGGGCGAAGCTGGTGCAGCAGGTCGATGCAGCGGTCGACGCTCGTCTCCTGCGCGGCCGCCTCGAGCGCGCCCGCGAACTGCGGCCGCTCCGACTCGAGGAGCTCTCGCGCACCCGCCTTGTCGACGGCAGCCAGCGCTCCCGCGGCGTCCCCGTCGTGCAGGTACAGCGCCGCGAGGACCACGGGCCCGGTCTCAAGCGCTCGCCACGCCTCGGCACCCTCTTCGCGCGGAGGCTGCACGCGGTTCTTGCGGAACTTGTCGCGCAGGGCGATGGCGCGCCGGATCCACTCGGTCGTCGCGTCGCTCGCGTCGCTCAGCGCTTCGCGGCTCGGCTCGAGCAGCCGGCGGTGCACCTGCACGCGCTCGACGCCGCCGGCGCTGGCGACGGGCCCGCCCTCGGCGATCGCGTCGCGTGTCCAGCGGTCGATCGCGTCGATGTGCGCGCGCACGTCGGGCTTCTCGCCGTCGGGCGAAACCTGGAGCAAAAGGTCGTACACGGCGCGCGCGCGCCCCTCGTCGCCCTTGACCGAGAGCTCGTGCGCAGCGGCCCGCAGCGCATCCGGCCCGCGCGCACCGAGGATCCCCTGCGCCGCCTCCCCGACGCGGACGAGGTACAGACCCCCGCTCACCGCGGCGAGCCCGCGCTCGCCGGCGCGCACCTTGAAACGCGCGTCGGCGCGGGTCATCTGCCGGCTCTCGACGGCGCGGAGGCGCGTCGCACGCTCCGGGGTGCCGGGATCGCTCACGAGCAAGTCGTGCACGGCGGCGGCGAATCCGTCGTCGCCGACCTCTGCGACGGCTGGGCCCACTCGCTCGGCGTGCGCAGCGCCGCCCGCCGCGCCACCTCTGGCGGCGCATCCCGTGATCCACGGCGCCGCGATGATGGCCGCGACCACGCCCAGCTGTCCCGTCCGGCGCGTCATGTCACCCGTTGGAGTCTACACGGCGTCGGGGCTTGGGCGAACGCCCAGGCCAATGGCTCGGCGAGGGAGACAAGCGCGTCAGAAAGCGACGTCGACGCCCAGCCGCAGGCCCACGAAGCCGCCGTCGTTCGGCGGTCCCGTGAAGGGGATGATGACGCCGAGGTACGGGCGGACGGGCCCGAAGCGGAGAACGGCCTGCGGCTCAATGGCAACCGTCGTCTTCTTGTCGTCGTCGGCACCGGCGTACCCGACATTGACCCAACCGCGGAGGGCAACCTCGAATTCCTTGTGGACCCAGTAGCCCACCCGCAAGCCCCCGACGAGCTCCCCGA
>Ga0335069_10016302_pt1 | contig 10368 bp, 9 predicted proteins | sample Lox_Sample_11_FD_206714 | JGI IMG/M metagenome (GOLD analysis project Ga0335069, IMG submission 206714) | Soil microbial communities from Loxahatchee National Wildlife Refuge, Florida, United States - Lox_Sample_1.1 | ecosystem: Environmental > Terrestrial > Soil > Wetlands | place: USA: Florida...
AAGGTCGGGAGGACGCTCGGCGAGGCGAAGCTCGGCCTCATCTCCACGCTCGACGCATTCGACGACGTATCCCTCCGCCTCGAGGTTGTAGGCAAGCATGAGGGCGAGGTCCGCTTCATCCTCGACGACGAGGATGCGCGGCGCCGATCCCGCGCCCTGGCGAATATCCCTACGGACTGGACTCGTCATGCATCCCCTCCAGGTCGTACCCGACGTCGCCGCCCCCATGCGGGCGCTCGGCGGGCAGGGACTCGCCGGTGGCGACATAGACCACCGTCTCGGCGATGTTGGTCGCGTGGTCGCCGATGCGCTCGATGTTTTTCGAGCAGAACAGGAGGTGGGCGCAGAACGAGATGTTGCGGGGGTCCTCCATCATATGGGTGAGGAGATCGCGGAAAATCGAGTCCTCGAGCGCGTCGAGGTCCACGTCCCGCGCCCACACGTCGCGCGCACGGTCCACGTCGCGTTGAGCATAGGCGTCGAGCACGTCCTTCAAAAGCTCGGTCGCGACTTCGTTCATATGCTTGAGGCCGACGATCGCGCGGGGGATGCGCGTCTCGCCGGAGAGTTTCATGGCGCGCTTGCCGATGTTCTTCGCAAGATCGCCGATGCGCTCGAGATCGCCCGTGATCCGAATCGCCCCGATCAGTTCGCGCAAGTCGATGGCGACGGGCTGGCGCAACGCGATGGTCATGACCGCGAGGTCTTCGATTTCCCGCTGCAGGGCGTCAAGACGAGGATCAGTCGCGATAACCTGCTGCGCGAGCGCGGTGTCCGCGTTCGCGAGCGCGTCCATGGAATCGATCACCATTTTCTCGGCGATTCCGCCCATTTCGGCGATGCGCCGCTCGAGGGTGTCGAGCTCCTTGTCGTAGGATTTCACAGTGTGATCGACCACAGAAGCGCTCCCTCAGCCGAAGCGGCCGGTGACGTAGTCCTGCGTGCGCTTGTCGCGCGGCGCTGTAAAAACAGTTTTCGTCTCGTTGAATTCGATCAATTCGCCGAGATACATGAAGGCGGTGTAATGCGAAACTCGGGCCGCCTGCTGCATGTTGTGGGTGACGATGGCGATCGTGTAGTCGCCTGCAAGCTCGTCAATCAGCTCCTCGATCTTGGCGGTCGAGATCGGATCCAAGGCGGAGCACGGCTCGTCGAACAGAATCACTTCTGGTTTGATCGCAACCGTTCGTGCGATGCACAGACGCTGCTGCTGTCCGCCGGAAAGACTGAGGCCGCTCGCGTTGAGTTTGTCTTGCACCTCGCCCCATAGGGCCGAGCGCACGAGCGCCGACTTGACGCGATCGTCCATTTCGGACTTGGGAAGCTTCTCGTAGAGGCGGACGCCGAAGGCGATGTTGTCGTAGATCGTCATCGGAAACGGCGTGGGCTTCTGGAACACCATGCCAACGCGCGAGCGCAGAAGATTGACATCGAGGTTCTTCGAGAGAATGTCTTCGCCGTCGAGCAGCACCTCGCCTTGCGCGCGCTGGCCCGGATAAAGGTCGTACATCCGGTTGAGCACGCGCAGCAAGGTCGACTTGCCGCAGCCGGACGGACCAATGAAGGCGGTGACCTGGCCCTCCTGCAGGCCAAACGAGATGTTCTTCAGCGCATGCGCGTCGCCGTAATAGAAGTCGAGGTCGCGAACAACGATCTTCTCCTTCGTGGCGTTCGCCGTCTTGGCGGGGACCTGGGCGGAGACTTGCTGACTCATGGGCAAAATCTACTTCTGTGTTGTCTGCGCGGAGAGCGCACGCGCGGCGATGCTCAAGGCCAGCACCGCCAGCGTGATGATCAAGGCGCCAGTCCACGCGAGCTGCTGCCATTCCTTGTAGGGGCTTAAGGCGAACTGGAATATTACGGTCGGCAGACTCGACATCGGCTGGAGAACATTTGTGCTCCAGAACTGGTTGTTGAGCGCGGTAAACAGCAAGGGCGCAGTCTCGCCGCTGATGCGGGCGATCGCGAGCAGGACGCCGGTGAGCAGACCGGCGCTCACCGTCCGGTAAGCAATCCGGCGAATCACCAAGGAGCGCGGCATTCCGAGCGCCGATCCGGCCTCGCGCAAAGTATTGGGCACAAGATTCAACATGTTCTCGGTCGTTCGGACCACGATCGGCACGACCAGCACCGCCAGCGCAATGCTGCCCGCAAATCCAGAAAAGTGGCCCATCGGAACGACGATGATCTCATAGACGAATAGGCCAATGACGATCGACGGAGCACTGAGCAGTATGTCGTTGATAAATCGGACGACGACGGCAAGCTTCGAATAGCGGCCATATTCCGCGAGATAGGTTCCGGCCAATATGCCGAGCGGGGTGCCGACCATAACGCCGATCGTCGTCATGATCAGGCTGCCGGCAATGGCGTTCAGAAGACCGCCCGAACTGCCCGGGGGCGGCGTCATCTCCGTGAACACGGCGAGCGAAAGACCGGAAAACCCTTGCCAGAACAGGACAACGATAATCATGAACAGCCCCGCCAGACCGATGGCGGCCGCCACCATGCTGAGGCCCATCCAAATGGCGTTTCTTCTCTGCCGAGCGGAATGAAATGAGGAGGTCCTTGTTGCGGCCACGATCTTATCTCCCCGCCTGGGCTTCGAGCCGCATCAACATGATCTTCGCGATGGCGAGAACAATGAAGGTGATTACGAAGAGAATCAGGCCCAGGGCGATCAGCGACGATGTGTAGAGATCGCCCACCGCCTCGGTGAATTCATTGGCGATGGAGGCGGAAATCGTCGTCCCCGGCGCGAAGAGGGACGGGGAGATCCGATGCGCGTTGCCGATCACGAAGGTCACGGCCATGGTCTCGCCGAGCGCCCTTCCGAGTCCAAGCATCACGCCGCCGATGACGCCAACGCGCGTGAACGGAATAACGACATTCTTGACAACCTCCCAGGTCGTACACCCGACGCCATAAGCCGACTCCTTCAGCATCGGCGGCACTGTGTCGAACACATCGCGCGAGACAGACGCTACAAAAGGCAGGACCATGATCGCGAGGATCAGCGAGGCTGTAAGCATGCCGATGCCATAGGGCGGCCCGGCGAACAGCGATGAGAGCAGCGGCACGTTGCCGAAGAGGGCGATGACGTAGGGCTGCACGTACACTTGGAGGAATGGCGCGAACACGAACAGGCCCCAGATGCCGTAGATGATGCTTGGGATGCCGGCCAAGAGTTCGATAGCGATGCCGATCGGTCGACGCAGCGCCGGCGGGCAGAGCTCCGTCAAAAAGACCGCGATGCCGAGCCCCAGCGGAACTGCGATGAGCATAGCGATGAACGATGTGACGACGGTTCCATAAATCGGGGCGAGCGCGCCGAACTTCTTGGTGACGGGGTTCCAAATCTCGGTGGTGAGGAAGCCGAAGCCGAACGCCTGAAAAGCAGGCAACGACCCCAGGATCAACGATAAGATCGTGCCTCCAAGAATCAGGAGAACGACGATTGCGGCGCTTCGGGTTAGGCCGCGAAAGAAGGCGTCGTTGAGGGCAAAGCGTCTTACCGCCGCGCTTCGGGCAGCAGCGGCGGAGCTGACCATTTGGTTCTGTGGCACGGCGATCTGCGCCATCTACAAAACTCGCAACTTTCGGGGCGTACAGCTTTTCGGGATGGCGGCCTGGGAGGGTCGGGGCACGCGGATGCCCCGACTATCCGAGGAAACGACTTACTTTGACGCCGTGTAAACTGGCTTGCCGTCGGGAGTCTTGATCTCCGAGGCCCACGTCTTCCTGATGCTGTCGACCACGTTCTTGGGCAGCGGCACATAGTCCAGGTCCTCGGCCATCTTCCCGCCTTTGGTATAGGCCCAGTCGAAGAATTTGAGCGCCATCGCCGTGTTGTCGACATTGGGTGGCTGCTTGTACGTCAGAATGAATGTCGCTCCAGCGATCGGCCAGCTGTCTGGCCCCGGCTCATCGGTCAGAATGACATAATATTCGTCGGAGTGCTCCCAGTCGGCGTGGGCCGCCGCGGCCTGAAACGCGGAAGCATCTGGTTTGACGACTTTGCCGTCCTTGTTGACCATGCTGACCGACGTCATGTTGTTCTCTTTGGCGTAGGCGTATTCGACGTATCCGATCGCCCCCTTGGTCTGGATCACGTTGTTGGAAACCCCCTCGTTGCCCTTGGCGCCAATGCCGACGGGCCATTGGACGCTGGTGCTGGCGCCAACGTTGTCGGCCCATTCTTTGCTGACCTTGGAAAGGTAGTTGGTGAAAATGAACGTCGTCCCGGAACCGTCTGAACGATGCACGACCGCAATGGCGGTCGAAGGAAGCTTAAGGTTTGGATTGAGCTTCTGGATCGCCGGATCGTCCCACTTGGTGATCTTGCCGAGAAAAACGTTCGCAAGCGTGGGTCCGTCGAGCACCAACTCGTTCGGCTTGACGCCCTCCAAATTGATGACCGGAACGTCGCCGCCAACCACAGTCGGGAACTGAACCAAGCCGGAAGCCTGCAACTGCTTTGGCTCCAACGGCATGTCAGAGGCGCCGAACGTCACAGTTTTCTGCTGGATCTGCTTGATGCCTCCGCCGGAGCCGATCGACTGATAGTTGAGCCCGATACCCGTCTCTTTTTTGTATGCATCCGCCCACTTTGCGTAGAGCGGATACGGGAAGGTCGCGCCGGCTCCCGAAATGTCGGCTGCGGACGCAACGGCGACGCTGAAGGCAAGCGCAGCAGCGCCGATGATGGTTCTCATGTTCATGGAAACTCTCCGGAGGATATGCCGCGTTTCGCTGCGCCCCGTTTGGGCGACGCCCCTTCACCCATACCGCCCCGACAGCAGGGTTCTATGACAAACCGGCAACCCTTTCATGACAGCGTAAGTTATTGCGGTCTCAAGACTTATTGATCATGTAGAGGGGAACGCTGGCGACGAAGCAGGAGCCTTGGTTAATGCGGCTCGTGATGGTCAGCTTGCCGCGATGGCGGGTGAGAATGTGCTTGACGATGGCGAGGCCGAGGCCAGTCCCGTTCTTGGCCCGGCTCTGGCCCGCGTCGATACGATAGAAGCGCTCGGTGAGCCTCGGCAGGTGCGCCGGCGCGATGCCGGGCCCATTGTCGCGGACGAAAAGAGTGGCGCTCTTGTTGATGGCCGCGACCGCGACCTCCACCCGTTGACCGTTCTCGGCGTCGGGGCGAATCCCGTATTTGATCGCGTTCTCGATGAGATTCTCGGCGACGCGAACCAATTCGTCCCGGTCCCCCAGCACGAGCGCGGGCTCGGCCGCGCTCACTTTGATTTCAACCCCGAGGTCGGCGGCCATCGGCGCAAGGGAATCGGCGACGCTGCGGGCGACTTGCGCAAGGTCGACGACATCCTCCGGCCGGACGTGCTCCTTCTGCTCGATGCGGGACAGCGACAGCAAATCCTCGATGAGGCGCGCCATCCGCCGGCCCTGCTCCCGCATGATCTGAAGGAAACGGTCGCGCGCTTTTGAGTCCTCGCGCGCCGACCCCTGAAGCGTCTCGATAAATCCGAGCAGGGACGCGAGCGGGGTTCGCAGCTCGTGGCTCGCATTGGCCACAAAATCGACGCGCATCCGCTCGGCGCGCCGCAGCTCCGTCAAGTCGCGTATGGTTAGGAGCGTGGCCACGACCTTCCCGGCAGACGTCGACAGCGGGGCCACCGTCACTTCGAACAGACGTTCGACCGGCACGCGCTCGCTCCACTGCACCGTCTCGGTCTCGCCGCTCGCCATCGCCCGCCGCCGTGCATCCACGATGTCGGGCGCGCGCAGGGCGAGAACGAGCGGATCGCCCACCCTCAGTCCCGGCAGCAGCCGAAGCGCCGGGGCGTTGGCCGCCGCCACCCGATCGTCGGCGGCGACCAAGACGGCTGGCTCGGGCATGGCCTCAATGAGTTGCGAGGCGAAGGGGGATTGGACGAGGTCGGCAAGTTCGCGCGCTTCGGCTTCGGTCATGGCGGGGCGCCGCTAGTCGTCGGACGGCGCGGACATGGCCTCGCGAATCGAGCGCCAGCGCCGCACCGCCTCGACGCCGCCAAGCAACGCCATCGCCCCGACGAAAGGGGCCACATAATAGATGCCGCGGAACATCAAGAGGGAGGCGAGCAGTTCGCCCTCTGGCGCGTCCACGCCTTGCAAAATAGTCGCCTCGAACACGCCCAACCCCCCAGGCGAGTGGCTGGCGATGCCGAGCATGGCCGCCAGCGAATAAAGCGTCGCGAAGGTCGGATAGCCGATGTTCGCCGTCTTGGGCAGCAAGATGTAAAGCGCGGCGGAAGCCGAGCAGACGTCGGCGACGCCCAGCGCCATCTGCCCGAGCGTGAGCGCCGGTCCCGGAAGCTTGAGGTTTCCGAACGCCGAAACGCCTCGCCAGCGCATGCTGGCGACCCAGCCCAAATAGGCGATCAGCGCCGCGATCGAGACAAGCCCGATCATCCGATTGGCCAGCGGGTGGAGATGATCGATCTCGGCGACGGCGTCCGAGGCCGACAGGAACCCGACGCCCACGATGAAGCCCATTCCGAGCCAGAAGGTGATGCCGGCGATGATGGTCAGGGCCGCGACCTTGCCGGCGGTCAAACCGGCCGGCGCATAGAGCCAGTAGCGCACCGCCCCGCCGGTCACGAGCGGAAAGCCGAGCGTGAAGGACACCGCGTAGCTTGCAAACGATGCGAGCGCGGTCAGCCAATAGGGAACTTTGACCTTGAGGTGGCGAAGCGCCAATCCGTCGTAGCCCGTCAGCGCCAGATAGCTCAGCGCCGTGAAGCCGAAGGCCAGCATGATTTGGTTGGCGCTCGTCGCCGCGAACGCCGCCTCGAACTTGTTGACGTCGACCCGCAGGAGCGCCCGCACGAACAGCGCGGCCGAAACGGCGATGATGAGAATGCTGGCGGAGGCCCCCGCTCGCCGGATGGCGTTGCGATGGCGGGCGATGAAGCGGACGAGTCGTGTGGCGAGGGAATGCGGTTCCGCGGAGCGCGGCGACCCATCCGGCGCCCGGTTCGAGGCCGGGCGTCGCTCGTGAGCCTGCGCCATGACTGGCTCCTCTCCCCCGGGCGCCGCCTATAGAACCTGCGCTTATGACGCGCAAGCGCCGGCGCCGAAAGGGATCGGAACGCTCATTCGATGGCGACGCGCTGCTTCGTTTTCCAGGACTGATAGGCGGCGTCGGCGAGGATATTGGCCTTCAGGCCGTCGTCGCCGTCGGGTCTTGGCTTGGCGCCCGACTTCACGGCGGCGACGAAAGCGTCGAGCTCGATCTTGTAGGCCGCATCGTAGCGGTCGAGGAAGAAGTTGAGGGACTTGTCGCGGGTAAAGCCTTGGGCGCCGCCCAGTTCGACCGTCGTCTCGCGAACGTTGCCCACATGAATCATGCCACTTTCGCCGTGCGCCTCGACCCGCTGATCGTAGCCGTAAGTCGCGCGGCGCGAGTTCGAGATCTGAGCGACCTTGCCCGATTTCGTCTCCATGATGACGACGGCGGTGTCGATGTCGCCGGCCTCGCCGATTGCTCCATCAACCACCGCGGACCCCATCGCGCTGACGGCGACCGGCTCCTCGCCGAGAATGAACCGCGCCATGTCGAAATCGTGGATCATCATGTCGCGGAAGAGGCCGCCCGAGCGCGCGATGTACGAGATCGGCGGGGGACCGGGATCGCGCGAGGTGATGGAGACGATCTCGAGCCTGCCGATCGCGCCTTCGGCGACGCGCTTGCGAAGGGCGGCGAAATTCGGGTCGAACCGGCGGTTGAAGCCGATCATCAGCGTCGCCCCGGTCGACCTCACAACCTCGAGGCAATTGCGGATGCGGCCGACGTCGAGGGCGATCGGCTTCTCGCAGAAGATGGCCTTGCCGGCTCGGGCGGCGCGCTCGATGAGGTCGGCGTGGGTGTCGGTGGGCGAGCAAATGGCGACGGCGTCGACGTCTTTGGACTCCATAATTTGATCGACCGAAGCGGTCGTGGCTCCGGTCGCATCCGCTAGCGCCCTGGCGGCGCCGGCGTCCGCGTCGGCGACGGAGACGAGTTCGCAATCCTTGCGCGCGGCGATGTTCCCGCCGTGAATCGTCCCGATTCGCCCGGCCCCGACGACGCCGAATTTCATGACATCCTCCCTGAATTTGCTGGCGCCGGCGTCCGCCGCGGCACCGGCATCGAAGAAAGAATATACGTTCCATATTGACTTGGGAATAGAATTTTTGTTTCATTCTGGCGAACAAGGCCGCCGAGCGACGTTCGCGCAGATCCGGGAGAGAGGCGCCCATGAGCGACACCATTGCCCCGCAGGCCGGAACGGCCATGCGCGCCCCCTACTCGGGACCCGCCAATCTCAACAGCAAGGTCGCGGTCGTCACCGGCGGCACGCAGGGCCTCGGCGAGGCGATCGCGCGCCTCTTCGCCGAGCGCGGCGCGGAAGGCCTCGTCATCTGCGGCCGCAACGCAGAGAACGGTGCGCGGGTCGCCAAGGAAATTTCCGCCGCCGGCTGCCCGACGGCGTTCGTCCGCGCGGACCTCGCCAAAGTCGCCGACTGCCGCGCGGTCATCGCCGAGGCCGAGAAGCGCTTCGGCCGCGTGGACGTTCTCGTCAACGCGGCGGCGCTCACCGACCGGGGCGACATCTTCAATACGACCGAGGAGCGCTATAACGAGATCTTCGACGTCAACGTAAGGGCGGCTTTCTTCCTCATTCAGGAGACGGTGCGCCTCATGCGCAAGACGAAGACCGCCGGCGCGATCGTCAATATCCAGTCGATGTCGGCGCACGGCGGGCAGCCGCACATCGCCGCCTATTGCGCTTCGAAGGGGGCTCTCGCCGCGCTGACGAAGAACGTCGCGCACGCGCTCGTCAAGTTTCGCATTCGCGTCAACGGCCTCAACATCGGCTGGATGGCGACCCCGGGCGAAGACCGCATCATGAAGACCTATCACGGAGCGTCCGACGGCTGGCTCGAGGAGGCCGCCAAGACCAAACCCTTCGGCCGGCTCCTCGACCCCAAGGAGGTGGCGCGCGCGTGCGCTTATCTCTGCTCGAACGAGTCCGGGCTCATGACCGGCTCGAACATCGATTTCGACCAGAACGTGCTCGGCGCGGGCGACGACCCGATCGAGCCTTAAAAACGGGAGCGGCGATCCCCGTGCCGGAACCCCGCCTCGACGTCATCACCATCGGCCGCTCGTCCGTCGATCTCTACGGCGTGCAGGTCGGGGGACGCCTCGAGGACATGGCGAGCTTTTCCAAGGCGGTCGGCGGCTGTCCGACCAACATCGCGATCGGCACGGCCCGGCTGGGGCTGAAGAGCGGCCTCATCACCCGCGTCGGCGATGAGCACATGGGCCGCTTCATCCGCGAGCAATGCGCGCGCGAAGGGGTCGACGTGACCGGCGTCCGCACTGACCCCGCGCGCCTGACCTCCCTCGTCCTGCTCGGCATCCGCGACGAAAAGACCTTTCCGCTCATTTTCTACCGCGACAATTGCGCCGACAGCGCGCTCGACGAGAGCGACATCGACCCGGCCTATATCGAGAGCGCCAAAGCCGTCCTCGTCAGCGGCACGCATTTCGCGCGCTCCAACACCGCGGCCGCACAGGCGAGGGCGATGCGAATCGCTCGCGGCGCCGGGCGCAAGGTCGTGTTCGACATCGATTTCCGCCCCAACCTCTGGGGCCTCGCCGGCCACGGCGCCGGCGAGGAACGCTATGTTAAGTCGGGAGAGGTGACGAAGAGCCTGAGCGCGATCCTGCCCCAGTGCGATCTCATCGTCGGCACGGAAGAGGAGATGATGATCGCGGGCGGCGCGGACGACCCGCTCGCCGCGCTGAAAGCCGTCCGCGCTTTGAGCCAAGCGACGCTGGTCTTGAAGCGCGGCCCCATGGGTTGCATTGTGTTTCCCGGCCCCATCCCCGGTACCCTCGACGAGGGGATCAAGGGGCCCGGATTCCCCGTCGAGGTCTATAATGTCCTTGGCGCCGGCGACGCCTTCATGTCCGGTTTCTTGCGCGGCTGGCTGCGCGACCAACCGCTCGAAACGTGCTGCGCCTACGCCAACGCCAACGGCGCCTTCGCCGTCTCCCGTCTCCTCTGCTCGGCGGAATATCCGACCTGGGCTGAGCTCAGCCGGTTCCTCAAACATGGATCGCCGCATCGGGCGCTCCGGCGCGACGCGCATCTGAACCACATGCACTGGGCGACGACCCGCCGCCCGCAGCCGCAAACGATCACGGCCTTCGCCATCGACCATCGCGCGCAATTCGAGAAGATGGCAGACGAAGCGGGCGCGCCGCGCGAGCGTATCGGCGCCCTCAAGCTGCTGGCGGTCGAGGCCGCGGCGAAAGTCGCCGCTGGGCGGCCCGGGTACGGCATGCTGCTCGACGGGACGTATGGC
>Ga0335069_10016303_pt1 | contig 10368 bp, 9 predicted proteins | sample Lox_Sample_11_FD_206714 | JGI IMG/M metagenome (GOLD analysis project Ga0335069, IMG submission 206714) | Soil microbial communities from Loxahatchee National Wildlife Refuge, Florida, United States - Lox_Sample_1.1 | ecosystem: Environmental > Terrestrial > Soil > Wetlands | place: USA: Florida...
CTGCCCCGTGTGCCTCTCCGAGGTGCAGGCGGAGTTCCTCGTCTGCCCGGTGTGCACGACCCGCCTCCGCGAGCCGTGCGCGCGCTGCGAGGCCCCGCTCGACCCGCTCTGGCAAGCGTGCCCGTACTGCGCGGCGCCGGTGGCGGCGACGGGCGAGCTGACGATCGCCGCCGACCTCGACGCGGCGCTCTCCGCCGAGGCCGCGGTCGCGAACGGCGAGTTCGCGCAGCGGCGCGCGCAGCGCGCCGGCTGACGGCCCGCTACTCCGCCTCGCCCGGGACCGGCACAGGCTCGCGCATCCGCACGCGCACGAGCGACCGGAGGCCGAACGGCACGGCGGGCGCGGGCGCGAAGCGGACGATCGAGCCGAGGACGCCGACGCCGCCGGTGACGACGTACATCGCGGAGTCGTTGACGACGAGCGACGTGAGCGTGGCGAGCCCGATCGTGAGCACGAGGTCGCGGGTCGGCCGGCGCCGCGCGACGTACACGGCGAGCGCGAACGTGGCCGCGAACCAGAGCGCGAGCGGCAGGACGACCGTCCAGTTGTGCAGTGCGGGCAGGTACGAGAGCGGAACGCGGTTGCGCGCGACCGCCCACACGCCGGAGAGGCCGCTGTCGAACGCGCTGCGCAGGTGATTCGGTCCCGCGCTGTCGAGGTTCGACGAGACCACCTTCAGCACGACGACCGCCGCCGCGCCGAGCAGCAGCGCGAACCCGCGCGGGCCGAGCTTGAACGTGCGCGCGCCGAGGAACGCGAGCGCGACGCCGAGCACGATCGCCCCGCCGCCGTCGGAGCCGAGGCGGTTGTCGGTCATGAGCACGAGGCCGAGCGCGCCGAAGAGCCCGAAGCCGAGCACGCCGAAGCGGCGGCCGGCGATCACGGCGCCCGCGACGATCGGCGCGAGCAGGAGCGTCTCGAGCTGGTTCCCGATTCCCCAGAAGCGCGAGTTCTGCGTCGGCCCGAACGGCGTGATCGCGACCCACTCGGGATGCCGCGCGAGCAGCCACCCGTAGCCGAGCAGCACGAACAGGAACAGCCCGAGCAGCGCCCAGTCGGACCGGCACAGTCGCGCGAGCACGAGCCCGCCTACCGTCGAGCCGAGCACGACGCCCGTCATGATCACGACCTCGTTCGTCGCGTGCCCGACCTCGAGGAGGACGTTCGTGACGAGCGCGGCGGGCACGATCGTCAACGCCGCGCGCGGGATGAAGAACGCGAAGAACAGCGCCCAGCATCCGAGCACGATGAGCGCGGCGAGCTTGAGGCGGTTGTTCGCGTGGATCTGCGCGTTGAGCAGCCGCAGCGTCCCGATCGCGTGTTTCGACGGCGTCGACGCGAGCGACCCGCGCAGATGGCCGAGCGCAGTGGGCGCGATGTCGACGACCGAGACGAGGCCGGGAATCTTCGTCGTCTTCGAGACGAGCAGCCCGTGGAACCCGCCGCCGAGGACGGCGACGTAGTAGCGCTTGTCGTTCGAGATCGGCTCGCCCTTCGGCGGGAGCGTGACGACGATCGTGCGCGCGTGGCTCGGCGTTCCGGTGGCCGCGCTCGCCGAGAGCAGCGGCGGCCCGTCGGGGACGCCGCCGAGATACGAGTCCGCGCGCACGCCGCGCACGAGCTGCGCGAGCGCCTGGCGGCGATTCGTCGTCGGCCCGGTCCCGGGAACGAGGAGCCCGACCGCGCCGTGCCGCGCGAAGTCGCGCAGCTGCCAGCCGGCCATGTGGTCGAGGATGACGACGCGGAACGGCGGCGTGCCCGGAACCGTCTTCGCATTCGCCGGGGCCGCCAGCCAGAACGCGAGCACCGCGAGCAGCGGAAGGAGGAGTACGCGGGGCCGGCGGAGCATCGTGCTCCGCGATTCTCTCTCATGCGAGCGCGCCGTTGTCGAGGTTCTTCGGTCCTTCTTAGGGACCCGACCCGCCCTTCGAGAAACACCACACGGCCGACGTGCTCGTGCGGGCGACGTACGCGAACTGCGTGTACCGGTGCCCGCCCGGCAGGACGGCGTTCCCCTTCACCGCGAGGAAGGTGACGGCGTAGAGGCGCTTGTACGCCGGCCCGCGCCCCTTCGGCTCGCCGGGCGGGATCGACAGACGCCGGACGGAGACGACGCGGGCGGCGAACGGCGGGGCCGGGACGACGAAGCGCGCGGCCACGGCCGGGTCGGCGGAGCATCGCGGCCGGGCGGCGCCCGCTGCGCCGGCCGCGACGAGCAGCGCGAGGGCTGCGAGGAGCGCCGCCGTACGCATTCCGGGAGAGCCGACGCGCGGATTCGAACCGCGGACCCCATCATTACGAGTGATGTGCTCTACCAGCTGAGCTACGTCGGCGGGGTGCCGTCAGTCTAGCCGGGCGCCTGGGGAGGGTTCCGGCTTGGAACCGGGAAATCCAAAGACCCTGCGTGGGCGGTATTAGGGGTTGTAAGGGAATCGCAAGAATGCGATGTTTGGGAATGGACAGGGGGTCCATCCCGTTCTATAAGTAGCTAGTAGGGCCGCCCGGTGTTTCGCGGGGTTCGTCCCGCAGGGCGCGGCCCACCCAAGACCCCAGGAGAGGATTCCACTGAGCGACACGATTCATCTGCACGATCTGACGCCTGCCGAGCGCCTGCTCGAGGAGGCCGCCGAGCGCGGCTTCGTGGAGGAGCGCGAGCTCGAGGCGTTCGCCGACGAGCACGAGCTCGCAGACGACGAGCTCGCCGCCCTCGTGGCCGCGCTCGACGAGCGCGACGTCATCGTCCGCGCCGCCGCCCCGGCGGCGGAGGCTGCGCCTGCCCCGACGGGCACGCTCGACCCGCTCCAGCTGTTCATGGACGCTGCGGGCCGGCACAAGCTGCTCACCGCCGCCGACGAGGTCACCCTCGCCAAGCGGATCGAGCGCGGAGACGCCGCCGCGAAGGAGCGCATGATCAACTCGAACCTCCGCCTCGTCGTCTCGATCGCGAAGCGCTACCAGGGCCACGACGTCCCCCTCCTCGACCTGATCCAGGAGGGCGTCATCGGCCTCAACCGCGCCGCGGAGAAGTTCGACTGGCGCAAGGGCTACAAGTTCTCGACCTACGCCACCTGGTGGATCCGCCAGGCGTGCCAGCGCGCGGTCGCGAACCAGTCGAAGACGATCCGCATCCCGGTGCACGTCCAGGAGCGGCGCATCAAGCTCAACCGCGCGTCCGCCGAGCTGCAGGCCAAGCTCGGCCGCGAGGCGACGGTGGAGGAGCTCGCCGAAGCGACCCGGCTCAAGCGGGAGCACGTCGAGGAGGCCCTCGAGGCGGTCGACTCCGTCTCGCTCAACCAGGGCCTCGGCTCCGACAGCGACTCCGAGCTCGGCGACCTGTTCGCCGACGAGACGTCCGCCGACCCGGCCGAGGAGGCCGCGGAGGCGCTTCGCCGGCAGCGCGTCCAGCGCGCGGTGGCGGAGCTTCCCGAGCGCCAGCGGCGCATCATCGAGCTGCGCTTCGGCTTCGGCGGCGAGTCCGCCTCGCTCGAGACGATCGGCAAGGAGCTCGGCCTCACCCGGGAGCGGGTGCGCCAGCTCGAGACGGAAGCGCTGACGCGGCTCCAGCTCGAGCTCGGCGACGAGCTCGCGAGCGCGGCCTAGCTAGCTACCCGAGCGTTCCGTCAGTGGCCGTGGCCATGGCCGGCTCCGCCGCCATGGTCACCGCCGCTGCCGCCCTGGCCGTGGCCCTGATCAGAGCCGCCGCCTTGGCCTTGCCCCTGAGTCTGGCCCTGACCCCGGTCTCCACCCGAGGAGCCGGAGCCCGTCGGCTGGTCGCCGCCCGTCGGCGCGGACGATCCCGCGTCGCCGCCGTGGCCGTTCCCCGGCTGGCCGTCCTGGCCTGAGCCGCTTCCCTGGTCCTGCGCCGAGCCCGAGCCGGCGCCCTGGCCCTGACCGTGCCCTTGGCCGTGATCTCCGCCGTTCCCGTTCCCCTGGCTCTGGCCGGAGGAGCCGCCGCCCTGACCCTGACTCGAGCCACCGCCCTGGCCCTGACCCTGTCCCTGGTCGCCGTTGCCGCTGTCCTGCCGCTGCCCCTGTCCGCTGTCGCCCGCCGAGCCCTGCGAACCGGGATCGCCCGGGCCAGCGGGCGGAGCGGGCGAGCCGCCGTCCCCGCCGTGCGTCGTGCCGCCGCCCGGACCGGGGGCGGTCGGGGACCCGTGTCCGCGAGACGGGGCCTCCGAGCCCCCGCTCGGCGCCGAGAACGCGGCGGGCACGGCCGCGATCAGCGCGGTCTCGTCGGAGCTCGGAGCCGGAGCCGGCGGGAGCGAGACGACGGGCGCCGGGGCGCTCGCCGGCGGCAACGGGCCGGCGGCCGGGCCGCCGAGATGCGCACGCGGCCGCACGGGCGGCCGAGGGGCGACGAGGGGAGCCGGAGGCGCCGGGCTCGCTGAGGACGGGGAGACGGCCGGCGCCGCGGGGGCGGCGGCCGGCGAGGCGTGCGGCGCACCGGCGTGGCGGTACTGCACCGGCGCGGCCGCCACGACCGTCGTCGCGCTGACCACCGCAACGGCGGCCGCCACCTTCACCGCGCCGCCGCCGAGCAGGATCGACTTGAGGCCCGCGAGCATGTTCCCGAGATCGGCGCCGAGACGGACGCGACGCTTGCGGCCGGTCTCGACGGGCTGCTCGAGCCCCTGCGCGAGCGAGCGCCGCGCACGGAAGATGAGCGTCTCGACCGCGGACTGCGAGAGCTCCAGCTCTTCGCCGATCTCGCGGTACGACAGGCCCTGCCATTCGCGCAGGAGGATCGCGCGGCGCTGGTTCTCCGGCATCCGCTCGAGGACATCCTGCAGGCCGATGAGCTCGTCCGAGAGCCGTCCCGGCGCGGGGACGATCTCCTCGACGTCGTCGAAGTCGGCAGGCGACTCGATCCGGTCGCGGCGCCAGGTGGAGCGTCTCCGCGAGAGGCAGACGTTCTCGGCGATCTTGAAGAGCCATGCGGTCTCGAGCTCGGGGACGACGCCGCGTTTGATGCCGCGGAACGCGTTGAGGAAGGTGCTCTGCACCGCGTCCTCGGCCTCCTCGCGGGAGCCGAGCTGATGGAGGCAGTACCGGAAGACCTGGTTGGCGTGCCGCTCGAAGAGCGCGCGGGTGAGATCGGCCTCGGGCGCCGTGCGCGCGACGCGGTCGGCACGGCCTATGGTCGGGACGACGGCCACCTGCTCCCCCCTGCGGGCCTCGAGGGACCCGTATCTTCCTCACGACTTTGCCCGTGGGCAAGCCCGAACGGGTGCTTCCTACATTGCCGCGGCGGGCGCCGCAAAACCTGCGAACTCGCGCCGGAGCCGCACGAGCAGCGCCTCGATCGCGAGCGGCATCGAGAGCTGGAGCTCCTCCGCCTCGCGCCACGCGGCACGGACGAGCTCGCAGGCGCGCTCGGCGGCGGGGAGCCGCTCGCGCGTCGCGTCCGCGGTCAGCTCCGCGAGCCGGTCGACGTGGACGAGGGCGTCCTCCGCGCCCACGGCGGCGACCACGAGGTCGCGGTACCACCACTCGAGCTCCTCGAGCACGGCGAGCAGCTCGTCGCGCTCCGCCCCGCGCTGCGCGCGGCGGAGCCGCTGCTCGGCCTCGCGTCCGGTCAGCTCGAGCACGGCGACCGTCTCCTCGGCGCGGTCGCGCGCCTCCGCGCCGCGGTCCTCGATCCCGGCGAGGATCGTCTCGGCGGCGCCGGAGCTGTCGAACTCCGGGTCGAGATAGACCGCCCGCGCCACTCCGAGCAAGTCCTCGCGCCGCCGCTGCGCCGCCGGGTCGAGCAGACGCTCGGCACGGTCGAGGCGGCCGCCCGCGACGCGCGCGACCGTGGTCACCTCGTCGTCCGCGAGCTCGGGCGCACGCGCGCGCACCGCGTCGCGCACCGCGTTCTCCGACAGGCGCCGGAAGGGCACGAGCTGGCAGCGCGAGCGGATCGTCTCGGGCAGCGGGCCGAGGTCGTCGGCGACGAGGAGGATGACGGCGTACGGGGGCGGCTCCTCGAGGTCCTTCAGCAGCGCGTCGGCCGCGTCCTCGTTCATCGTGTCGGCGCCGAGCACGAGGTAGACGCGGCGCTCGGCCTCGAACGGGCGCATGTGCAGGTCGTGCCGCAGCCCGCGGATGTCGTCGATGCGGATCTGGTCGCCGAGCGGCTCGAGCACGTACAGGTCGGGATGCGACCGCCGCTCCACCCGAGCGTGGTCGTGCAGGAGCTCGGCGGCGAACACGAGCGCGAGGTCGCGCTTGCCGACCCCGGACGGTCCGTGCAGGAGGTAGGCGTGCGCGGGCCCCTCGTCGAGCGCGGCGGCGAGGAGTCGCTTCGCCTCGTGCTGCTCAGATACGGCTTCGAAGCGCTTCACGGACGCGATCGGAGAGGTCGGAGGCGGGGAGCGTCCCGTCGAACGTGACGATTCGCGCAGGGAACAGCTTCGCAAGCTCGCGATAGCCCTCGTCCGCGAGCGTCTGGAGCGCGAAGCCCTCGCGCTCGAGTCGGTCGGTGGCGCCGGAGCGGCGCGCCGCCTCGTCCGGGTCGACGAGCAGCAGCACCGTCAGGTCCGGCTGGAGGCCCTGGACGACGGTGAGGTTGAGCTCGAGCACGTGGTCGATCCCGAGCCCGCGGGCGAACCCCTGGTAGGCGAGCGACGAGTCGAAGTAGCGGTCCGCGATCACGTCGGCGCCGCGCTCGAGCGCCGGCCGGACGACGGACGCGACGAGCTCCGCCCGCGCGGCGGCGAAGAGGGCGGCCTCCGACCACGGCGACATCTCGGGCCCGTTCAGCACGAGCTCGCGCACGAGCTCGCCGAGCTCCGTCCCGCCCGGCTCGCGCGTGAGCACGACCTCGCGCCCTTCCCCGGCGAGCGCGTCGCGCAGGAGCTCCGCCTGCGTCGACTTCCCCGATCCGTCGACTCCCTCGAAGGTGACGAACATGCGGCACCTACCATACGGGCCGATGAGGGCGCTGGTCACCGGAGGGGCGGGCTTCATCGGCTCGCACGTCGTCGACGCGCTCGTCGCGCGCGGCGACGAGGTGCACGTCCTCGACGACCTCTCGAAAGGACGGCGCGAGAACGTGCCTTCGGCGGCCACGCTGCACCTCGCCGACGTCCGCGATCCGGACGAGGCCTTCGCGGCCGCGCGCCCGGAGGCGGTGTTCCACCTCGCGGCGCAGGCCGACGTCCGCGTCTCCGTCGAGTGCCCCGACTTCGACGCCGACGTGAACGTCCTCGGCACCGTCCGCGTGCTCGAGGCCGCGCGCCGTCACGGCGCCGACGTCGTGTTCGCCTCCTCCGGCGGGGCCGGCTACGGCGAGTGCGACGGGCCTGCCGCGGAGACGGCGCCGCTGCGCCCGCTCGCCCCGTACGGCGTCTCGAAGATCTCGGGCGAGGAGTACCTCGCGACGTGGAACCGCCTGCACGGGATGCGCAACGTCTCGCTCCGCCTCGCGAACGTGTACGGGCCGCGGCAGATGCCGCACGGCGAGGCCGGCGTCGTCGCCATCTTCATGGGCCTGCTGCAGGAGGGAGGCACGCCGACGATCTTCGGCGACGGGGCGCAGACCCGCGACTACGTGTACGTCGGCGACGTCGCGCGCGCCTTCCTCGCCGCGCTCGGCGGCGCAGGGGACGCGTACAACATCGGCACCGGGATCGAGACCTCCGTCGTCGACCTGTACGACGCCATCCGGGCCGTGAGCGGCGTCGAGCGCGAGCCCGCGTTCGCGCCGGCGCGCCTCGGGGAGCTGCAGCGCAGCGTCGTCGACCCGTCGCTCGCAGCGCGGGAGCTCGGCTGGACTCCCGAGCACACGCTCGCCGACGGGCTGCGCTCGACCTGGGAGTGGATCGCGACGTAGGAGGAGCCGGCCGCGGACCGGCGAAACCGACCGGGCCGTGCAGTCCGCAGAGCACTACTCCGAGCCGTTCCCCTGGCGTACCGCGACGCTCGTCGCCACCGCGGTCGCGGGAGTCGAGCTCATCGGGCTGATCACGATCGGCGCGTTCCACTACTCGCACGCCCTCCGGCCGGCGAGCGCCGCATCGCAGGCGGTGCTGGCGCCGACGCACGCGCATCACGCGGCTGCGAAGCCGAAGGTCCACCGGAAGGTCGTGCCCGTACCGAAGAAGGATCGGTTCGGCTACGTGTCCACGCATGCGCTTCGACCGCGTTCGCAGGTCCCGGTGCTCGTCCTCAACGCCAACGGCGTGCAGGGCGCAGCGCACACGGAGGCCGCGCGCCTGCAGGCGCTCGGCTATCCGATCGGCGGCGCCGCCAACGCGCCGAGCCACCACTACGCGCAGTCGATGGTGATGTACCTGCCGGGCTTCCGCGCCGAGGCGCAGCGCCTCGCGCACGAGTCGAGCATCCGCCTCGTCGCGCCCGTCGACGGGCTCACGCCGGCGACGCTCAGCGGCTCGCGGCTGGTCGTCCTCCTGGGCAGCTAGGCGGCCACACCCCGAGCGCCCTGTGGCGCGCCCGGTCGAGCCGGCCGCACGGCGTGCCCGCCGGGCCGAACCTGTCGTGCTGCCACGACTGCGAGTAGGCGAGATACGCGTGCTGCCAGTCGTGCTCGTCCCAGTAGAAGTCGCCGAGCTCGAACCACAGGTTCGCGTTCTGCGGCTCGAGCGAGATCGCGTCGCGGAACAGCTTCTCCGCGCGTGCGCCCGTGGCGAAGAACGCCTCCTCCGTGAGCACGTCGGTCGAGAGCGGGTCGTAGGAGTGCGCGCTCTTCACCTGCGCGAGCGTCGCCGCGCTCGCGAGCTTCTGCTGGGCGACATAGGGTGCCGCGAGCGAGTAGACCGCACCGGCGGCGAACAGCACCGACGCGACCGCGAGCAGCGGGCGGCGCACCGGGACGGCGCCCGCCGCCGGCGGACGCGACACGAGCGCGCCGGCGACGAGGAGCATCGGGCCGCACGTGGCCAGGTAGTCCCAGTCGACGTCGCCCACCAGGTGGACGAGGAAGACGCCGCCGGCGAGGCCGAGCGCGGTGACCGCCGTGCGCTCCGGCCCGCGCGTCCGTGCGCGCGTGCGCGTGACGCCGACGACGGCGGCGGCCGCGGCGCCGAAGAACAGGAGGAAGCCAACGATCCCGGTCTCGCTCAGGAACTGGAGCGGCACGTTGTGCGGCTCGGTCGTGGTCACGAGGCCCGTGCGCCGCAGCAGGAGGTCGGTGAACTGGAACGTTCCCGCGCCGGTCCCGCCGCCGGGATGGCGCGTGAACGCGTGCCACGCCTCCTGCCACCATGTCCATCGGTTGCTCGAGTTGAGACTTGCGAGGTGCCCCGACGAGGACGGGATCTGGCTCGACACCGGGTTCGCGAACGCACGCCAGATGCGCCCGGCGAACACCGCCGCAGCCACGACGACGCCGAGGGCGAGCACGGCGCCGGCGATCGCCACGGCGCGCTCGACGCGCGTCCGAACGGCGCCGGCCACCGGGAAGCGGCGTGCGAGCAGCGCCGCGGCGGCGGCGACGCCGAGTGCGCCGGCGAGCACGACGAGCGCGAACACCCATCCGTCGTGCACGCGCACCGCGTGCGGCTGCGCGTCCTTGGTGATCCCGGGAAGCGCGAGCGCGACGCCGAACACGGCGACGGCCGCCGCACCGGCGACGACCACCGCGGCGAGGCTCTCGACGCGCTCGTTCGCGAGGAGGATCCACGCGATCGCGGCGACGCACGCGAGCGCGACGGCGAAGCGCGAGTACGTGAGCAGCACCGTCACACCGGCGAGGTACAGGAGCAGGACGCCGGCGGGATATCGCCTCGTCGCGAGCCGGAGCGCGACGGGAACGCCGGCGGCGGCGAGCAGCGCGAGCTCGTTCCAGTAGTCGAGCGGCGCCCGCAGGCGCGCGAGCCGGCCGTAGTCGGAGTACAGCGCGGGGATGCACTTCGCGAGCAGCGCCCACGCGTAGAGCGCGCCGAGCAGGAGCGCGGCGCCGTCGGCGAACCGCTCCGCCGGCCGGGCGAGCGACGCGGCGGCGAGCACGCCGACGAGCGCGAACGCGGCGTACACGAGCGTGCGGTTCGTGTACTGCCAGCTGTCCTCCGGCGACGCCGACCACAGCGTCGTGAAGCCGACCCACACCGCGAGCCCGAGGAGGGCGGCGACCAACGCGGCGCCGGCACCGTCGAGCCGCGGCGCGCGCAGCAGGCCGGTGGCCGCGCCGGCGACCGCGAGCGCGGCGAGCGCGAGCGCGCACGCTCCGATCCACACGAGCGGCCCGAGCGAGAGTCCCCGGGAGAAGAAGAAGGCCGCGAACGCGAGGGCGCCCGCAGCCCAGGCGACGACGGTCCCGGCGTGGCCCCGACGTTCGCCCGAAGCGCGCACCGGCGCGGACGCTAGCATCACCGGAAACGAGCCCGGCGGCTCGCTCACAAACGGTTTACAACGGCATTACCGCG
>Ga0335069_10016304_pt1 | contig 10367 bp, 12 predicted proteins | sample Lox_Sample_11_FD_206714 | JGI IMG/M metagenome (GOLD analysis project Ga0335069, IMG submission 206714) | Soil microbial communities from Loxahatchee National Wildlife Refuge, Florida, United States - Lox_Sample_1.1 | ecosystem: Environmental > Terrestrial > Soil > Wetlands | place: USA...
TCATATGTAACCCTCCCGCCGCCCTTCAACCGTATTGTAAAACGGCACGTCTCTATTAGCGATATCGAAATCGACTTTGAAAATAATGAATTTACCATTGCAGCCCGGATTAAATTTGCTGTCGATAGTCAGTCGGCCGCCCAATTTTGTTTTTGGATCAAGCAAATATTTTACGCGCACGCCGTGCTCAGTTTGTTCAGGAACACCGATCATTCCGCTGTTGGCGCTCAATACGTGCTCAACATTTTGCAACGGTTTTCCAACGTCTTTGACATACAACGTACCGTCTTCCACGAACGCGTTAACATTGGCAATTTGATTTAATTTGCCCACTTGACGAATCGTCGCGCCTGCGAATTGATAATTTTCAACGTTCGTATCCGTCGCTTGGAATACTAGTCCGACGCCAATATCCGACGCGATCCGAGCCGCTAGCGTGGACAATTTAATTGTTGACAGCATCGATCGTGCAACGATTGCGCCTGTTGCAAATTGATTGCTAATAGCGCTCATTGTCAACGCTATTTCTGGCGGCTGACTTGCCTGAGCCCGCTGTATATCACCGCTGAACAATCTGTAATACCCCGTACTAGATCGTCCAGCTTCGATAATCAACCGTTTTGGCGATCGCAAGAAATTGTAGGGGGTGACTTGCGTTAGAATATAATTGCGCACGTCGGCCGCGAGATTGTAAATAGTAACTGTAGCCTCGTTATTCAATTCGTTGGCGTACAGCGTGCCGCGCGCAACAATACGCAAATCATCGTAGTAGCGCATTTGCCCGTCGATTTGTATTCCGACGCGCAGCAAGCGATCGTCGAAGCTACCCATTGCGCAAATTCTCCAACTCGGCGCCAGTCATGAATAACAAAAAATGCGTCGTTCCGAATTTTGTATAATCAGGATATTCCAGATTGGTATCCCAGTAGAAATTGCCGTAGCCGGCTTCAAGGTACCGATAAGGCAAAATACCTGTTATGGGCATGCAACGTGTATTTTGTATTAAGGTTATGCCGTCGCGAATAACGGTTGAAAACATCATACCCGACTCAATCGTTCGCAACGTGATGTCGTACCTCACGTTATCGAACGTGATCGTAAAATTCTGATTTGGTAATTGCTGAAGCGGTATATTTTGCGGCATTAGTAAAAAATCCTATGCAATATAGATTCGCTGCCACTTTGTTCGCCGCGCTTTACCGTAGACTGATCGGTAGGTTTGCGAACATTGTTTGCCGCCAATTGTTGAAATTGCGCTTTAACAAATATTGCTTGTTTCAAATTGATAACGATTTTAATTGTTTTCCACAATTCCGGTTCTTCCTCATGCGGCATGCTAACGATAATCATATCCTGATACACATCGGACCGCGTTTGCACGATGAGCTTATCGCCGCTAATCCAACGTTGCTTAATCGCAGCGTAAACGTCTTTAGCGTCATTTCCCGGTATCATCACGATCAAATCTATTTCCACCGGATCGATCACGCGGGCGTCCGTGATGCTGATTCCACTTTCTAGCGGATGTTCGAACGATCTGGACGTTTCGAAAATAGACGCGCGCATTGCTTCCGATGTCGGAAACAATTGCGTGTAATCCGCGTCATATAGACCAACAATTTCTTGTTCTGTCATGCCATCAGCCCGTCATCGTGTTGATAGATAGCGCTGTTGATATACAACTTTAAGGCGTCGCTGATATTTTGCGCCACTTCGTTGGCATCTTTCGCTTCGGTTATTACGTCGATTTTATCGATGCTGATTGAATTTTGCTGACTACGAGCTGTCGCCATATTTGTGATCGAAGATGATGTCTGCGGCAGCAGCGGATTACGCGACATCATTGCTAATTGTTGTTGCGCGTTATTTGTCAGCGGATTTTCTATTTGCGGTAAATCAACGGCACCGCTTTCTGGATTGAACATATCTTTAAATTTTTGCCATATTTCAGGTATTTTTGAAATTTTATCAACAACGAAATTGAAAACTTTTTGGACCCAGTTGAAATAAACTTCCCACGCTTTTGATGCAAACTCAGCGGCACTCGCGGCAGCTTCGCCAAACCATCGCAGCGCCTGCGCAGTTTTCGGAAAGCGTTTTTCCAGTTTGTCCAAAAATTTATCCATGCTTGCGCCAGCAGTTTCTAATGCGGCGCTAAAGCCTTTTGTAAAAACATCTGATAAGAAGTCGGCAACGATACCGATCCATTCTTTCAAATATTTAAAAACTTCGACAACTTTATCGATTGCCTCTTTAAACAACGGATATTTTTTTGCCAACTCACCGATCACGCTTGCGTGACCGTTTAAATACGCATTGAAATCGTCCCAAATAAGCGCGGCGGCGGCGGCCACTGCAATCAACGCCATCCACGGGGCGAGAAATGCAATGGTTGCAATCGTCGCTCTAACGAGCGCTGGAACAAGGATTCCCGATAATGCAACGCCAAGCGATACAAAAAATTTCGTCATGAATGCGCTGTTGTTTCGCATCCACATCAATATTTTTTCCAGCAGTTTGAAAAACTCGGTGAGATATGGCATTACCGCCACGGCAAGCCGACGCTTGATATCTTCAAAAACTAAGTTCGTCATGCGTTGCTGAATCACGAACTTAGTTGAAATTTCGACTTGTTCTTTTGTTACAACGCCAAGTTCTTTTTGTTTGGCAATGAATTCGTCTAGCGCTTTGCCGCCCATTTGCAGCAGATTGATCGTGCCGATATCGAGACCGAAACGCTCGCCCAATCGTTGCGCTTGAATTTTGCTAAGCCCTTCGAATCTTCCCTGTATCTGCTTCAGCGTTTCGATAGGGTCGCGACCGTAACGACTCAATGCTTCAAGACTGCGCGCAAATCCTTCCGCCGTGCCGCCTGCTAGCTCCGCAGCCTGTGTCCACGCGCTATACTGCTCCGCCGATACTTTTGCTTGTTGCGCGTTTAGCCCGAGCTGTCGCGTGCTTTCAGCAACGTCGAATACCATCGATTTCAGGGAATGAAATGCGAGAAAGCTCGCACCGAGCGACGCCGCACTTTTAACGGCATCGACAAGGTGCTTGCCGAGCATGTCGGCCGCTTTATCGGTTTTATTGAGGGTGTCGCCGAGTTGTTTGCTTTGCTTATCGGAATGCGCAAGCCCTTCGTCCAGTTTGCTGGCGTCGGATTCGAACAGGAAGTAAAAAACGTCGAGAATATTCACTATCGATTATTCCTGTTCGCATGCTCTGCGGCTAAGTATTCGTTGGCGCGCCGTACAATCAGAACCTCCGCCATATCACAGAGGTCTTGCAACGTGTAGACCGTGGCCAGCTCATGCGGCGTCGCTAATCTTTCGCCGGTGACTGCGCCCGCAATTGGGTCAACATTTGCGTAATCAATGCTTGGAACTTGCCCGAGAATTGATCGAGGTAATGTGACAGCGCGCCTTTCGCGAAAAAACTGCAATTGTATTCCATCATTGCCCACTCGATCCGTATCAGCGCCTCGTAATCTGGTACATGGTTGTTGATGAGATCGAGAGAACCCAACCGCAGAGGGTCGGCGCCCGCAATGGGCACCGCAACATGCGACAGAATTTTTATCATCAGCGCTTCGTTAGTTTTGTAGTCGCCAATTTTCGGCGCGGCAGTCAGCGGATATTGCGTGACAATTTCACGACCTGCCGTTGCCGAAAATTTACTGATGATAAAAATTTTTTCCGATCCGTCCATGAGCTTTATCGGTTGTTCTTTTGGCTGTAGCAGCGGAAGATGATTCATAGTGCGGACACCTTATTTTCGAATGCGAAAATGTAGGGCTTTGACTTCATGCGCCCCTGACTCGCAACAGGATTGCCCGGAATGGCCGACGTGATAGCCCCTTTCGACAAAGTGATCACATTGCCGCTCGGGTAAACCAGCGTCAAAGTTATGATATCGCGTGCGGGCCGCTTGCCTGCGGCAACACGATTCGCCTCCGCAATAATGCCGAGCGCGATATCGTCGAGCGAACCGGGCACCACGGCCAGCGTTGCCATGATGGGGTTAGGCTTTGACCATGTGATCAAATTGCCGTTGAGCCCCATTGCAGTTTGCGCCAGCTCCAAGGCTGCGATATCGAGCGGATCGATATCGTCGGCGAACTGCGTGATAGGCACGCCGACCGGAAAAGTAACGCTAGCCTTAACCGTGGCGATTAGACCAAAACCTGAAATATCGGACATTGCTGTAATCTCCCGGTTAGATTAAGTTGTGAGTGCCTTCGACTTTGCGGATCACGTCATCTTTCGAATAGATCAGCAAATACGTTGCTTTATAGATGGTTTGATTGTTGACGACTTCCGGCACGATAACGACATTGTACCAGTAGCCAATGCCTTGCACTTGTTGCCAAGCGTTGCTATCACCGCTCTGCAACGCAATATCGGCCTTTTGCAACGGCGTAAGCACTTTGCCGATGCTAATTGTACCGTTGAACAGTGCTTGATCTACGCCGTCTTGAAGTAGATTGAGGCATATCGAGCGACCGGCTTCGTCAGCATCGATTTTCGGCAGCACCAGCAACGCGTTCATGAACGACGCAGTGAGATACGACGACAACCACTGTTCGTTGCCGTAAACGTTTTGATCTGCCGGCGACGTATTCGGACCAAACAGCGAACCGCGCTGATAGAAAGATACGTTCTGACCGTTGATCTGCGTGTTACCGTAATAGTTAACGCGAATCGCATCCAGCGAGTCCGACGTGGGCGTATCGGTAACCAATGCGGTCACCGGAAATTGTTGGAACATATAGTTGGACGTTGAATTTTGTTTCGTGTAGTCCGTTGCCGCAAGCTGAATCATCGGAATCATTTCCGGGTATTCGTTCGGATAATTTATCGGATCGTTTATCGTCATGGCGGTCCCCGCGATTTGACCGATCGCAGACGCGATTACCGACGCAGACGCTTGATCACAGGCGAGCATGAATTGGTACGAGACACTATTTGACGCGTTCCATTCTACAATTTCTGCCCAATCGCCTATGTCCGTAGTTGCCATGAACAAAAACGAACCGTAATTATTACTTATCTGATCTGCTGCAATAACTGCATCTAATGCCGACGAACCAGCCGTGCCGACAACATCGATTGCGCCATCCGCAACGTACAGATTTAGCAAATTTCCAACATCGGTAGCACCTGAGCCGGCCTGTAAAAATGTAAGTGAACCTGCGCCCGCAACACCGCCAACAACAACGAATCGATTATTCGTCGAATCGTAGGTTACCGTGCAAGTGGTCAGCTGCGGATCGGAGTTCGTTCGCAAACGCGTTTGCAACAACGAAGCAATGTTGGCGTAGCTAGTGGCAGTCGAGAAATTGATGCTACCGATTGAGATAGGGCCGCCACCAGTGCTTACCGATACGGTACCGGCCGTAGTGGAAATAAGGCCGCTCAGAGCAGTCGGCGATTTTCCGCCGAATACACGGGCAGCAAACGCGTTCGGCTGCCAGCCAGCAAAACAAATCTTTTTCGCCTGGGTTAGCTGTTTGGAAACCCAGCCAAAATAAAACGCTGCACGACGATACTCTTCTGATGAAGTGCCAAAGAATGCGGCAACATCATCTACCGATGTGTATTCGATGATGTTATCGGTAGATACTAACGGATTGCTAGTAAAAATTCTTCCGATAAGCTCGCGCACTTGCACAATAGCCGAACCGCCGACACCAGACCGAATATCAACATATTTGCGGTAATTAATGGACATAGTTAAACCCTCTTGAGTTGCACATCTATGGCGGTTAATTGTCTTTGTGCGCTGCGCACGGTGTCGGTATGTGTAAGTATTACATCAAAACTCGGCTCAGCTTGCCACTGCGATCTGTCGTTATCACTTTTCGGATTCGGCACCGTCGTAATCCTCAAAATATTTGCGCCGCCCGCGATCAACGCTTTTTGAAACGGCCAATCGTTCATGATCAGCGCGAATCTGTTCAACAAATCCGATGCGGTGTCACTTGTAACATCTTCAGGGGTGCTGTTAACCACTGCGTTAATTTGGACCGTTGTCATTATGACCTGCTCAACGATACGCCAATAATTCGTACCATCCCATTGCGAATATTTTGCTGGTGATCCGTAACGTTGATTGACAACGATATTCATCGACAAATAACGCGATTGCGGGCGCCCTTGTTGTGTCGGTTGAAAATTTTGCACAAAAGGCACGTCGCTATAGCCGGCCGCATCCAACAATGGGCGCGCTGTTGAAAGAATCAGACGAATCAAATCTTTTTCTTTCATCAGTCGTAACCTATGCCCGGCATGTCGTATCCGAGCCCCGGCGTGTCGTATGCAAGTGCGCTAGGCACGACGATAGGGCCAATATCAACGGCTATCGTGTATGCCCAACCGTCTAGCACGTACCAGTCATTATCGTTGATCATCTGATAACGCCTGCCGTTCCATTCGAACTGGTCGCCACCGTCGCCCCGATCGAGAGAAATTATCCCCTCTTGGATAAAAAGTTCAACGTAATTTTTTTTCAAATCGAAACCAAGCGCGGCGTATTTAGAACGATTGACTGCTTGTACGCTGCAATCGCCGACATCTATTCCAAGTTCGAAAGTTGACACGTAATAGCCAATTTCATTGAGCTGTCGGCTTGCGCATTTGAAATAACGTACCGTTTGCGGCGCGATCAGCGCAAGAGCACTGTACAACAAGTTTGATCCGGGCACGCTCATTTGCTGCCAACCTCGCTTGTTAGCGTGGCAATCATATGGTCGCTATCGTTCAGCGGCTTATCGCTGACGCCGCTATAATCTGGTGGATTCGGCCCCTTGAGCGCTGCCGCCGCTTCGCCGACAGTCTTCCCGGTAATTTTGCGCCCTTGTCTGCGCCATAAACGCAATACCATCGTAATGGGCGACAAAGGCGGTGTAAAAATGTTGGATAATGTTTGAAGAATATCGCCTTCGGCCTGTTGTGCAACGCCTTTCAAAACATCTTCAACGGTCAATTCGCCGCGCATAGCCATTGCTGCACCTTCGCCCATTAACTTTTTCCATTCTTCGCCGCGCTGCGCTTCCGTTGTGCGCATGAATGAGCGCGAGCCACCGTCGCGAAATTCCTGTATCGCCGCCACGTAGGCCACGGGGGTGCCGTCCTCGTATTTTGCAGACTCAAACCAACCGACACGCGATGCCAACTTGCTGAGCTTTCTGCTTTCTCGCTCGAATCTCAGCCGTGAGGCAGTTTTCTTATGCACCAATTTGCCCATCAAAAACTACCGCCAAATTTGCGGAAGCCTGCGCGCTCGCAGCTGCCGCCAATATAAAAACCGCCTGACGATTTGACGCTGAAAAAAGCCCACAAACGCATGCCGTATGGCGTCAGAGATAGCCATTGCTGCCACGCATTTTTAACGGGTGGCGCTTGCACGGTGACGCTAACCTTATCGATCGATGACGCAGTGACCGCGCCGACTTGGCCTTGACCGCGCTGCGCGTTGAGATTTGCTTGCCACTGCATCATGTGAGCGGTCATCAAATAAAGCGCCTCGGTGATTTCTGCCGCGCTCATCAGACACCATTCCTGCGGATACAGATAAACTTTCGCCGTATCGAAATACGCTTGTATATAGGCGTCGGAATACGCCGAAGTGCTGGCGAATGCCGGAAATTCTGCGCGAAAATCTGCAATGACAATAACAATATCGCTCATGATTTTAACCCGTAAGCCGGTTTGACTCCCGAATAGTTTATCGTGTTTTCGTTCGAATAGACGGGGCTTTTGTAATTTTGCTCAGGAATCAAAATAGGCGGCGTGTAATTGTTGTCGAAAGTATCGCTAAACAACGACAAAGCGCGAGTGCGCAATCCGTTCAATGGTACGTAAAGGGGATCGCCGATTGTGTAAACGCCGTACCCCACCGCAGTGGCAGAGTCTTGATACAAACAAATTTCAGCTGCATTAAAACCGGAATAAATTGCGCTAATGTACAAATTAGAATACACGGCACCGGCTTCGCTTGGCTCAGTAACACATGCCGAAGAAAATACCGCACCCGAGCGAATAGCGCTAAGCACTCGGTTTTCGCAAGTGTACGTACTAGTTTTGAGCTGCCATCCGTTCGCGTAGCAATAAGCCGCAAGAGCGTCCCAAATTTGACGCATGCTCAAACCTTGCCACACCAATGAAAAACTTGTCGTCGTACCGTCTGCTTTTAGCACGATGTTAGTCGTTGTCAAATCAATTTTTGCTGCCGTCGACGGTCCGCGCACGCCGAAAGTGGCTACGTAATTGCCGAGTTCATTTTTTATTTTTACTTGCATGACGGGGCTGTTGCCAGCCGAATAATAGTTATTCCATTCGGCATCTTCGCTGCTGTCCCAACCGGCGACAATATTGCTGCCGGTCTGGATGTCGCCAGCTGCAAGGGGTGTCGTCCAACATACGCCTATCGGAAATAATGGCGCGGCCGGAGTGCTGGTGTGGAACACTGCGATGGCACCGAGCGCATATGAATAATCTGCAGCGACTTCAGCGGGACGATGCGGACCGTAATAACTATCGTCGAGCACCGCGCGCATGAATACGCCGCTGGTCGGCACGAAGCCGTCATTTCCGGGCGCTTCTATTGCGCCCGGACCTTCGTCGGGAAATATGCTCGGCGGATTGCCGCGATAGTATTGCGCAAGCCTGTCATCCAGATAGTACGGATAATTATCGATAAATAAATTTTCTGTTTGTCGTCCGTTGCGATCGACGATGTTCGGAATGTTGAATTTCGGCGGTAAATGCACGGCAAGCGTGGTCACCCACGCTTGCCGGTACGTCTGCGAGTAAAGTTTTGGAATACTCGTTCGATTTAATTGTTCGGCAGCAATGCTGCGATCGATGATACCTTTTGCAAAAGTCTCATCGTAGTTTGTCGATACCGGCATGTTGAAAACAGATACAACATCAAGCGGTGTCGTGTACGGGTGCAAATATTTTTGCGGATTGACTTCGACCATGAACGCGGGCAGCGTCGGCTTCGGACTGATCGGCAAATTTTGCAAATTGGCGTTTGCTTGCGCCTGCGTAGGATCAGGATTTGCAACAATGCCGACAGTAGAAATGTTTGGATTTGCTGCGATGTAATCGGAAATTTTGAAAAGATTTTTGCAGATCACTGAATTGGTCAAATCGCCAATACCGGGCAAATAAGGGAAATCGATCGCAGGACAAGTGCCAATGAAAAGAATAACTTTCAGGCCGCCTGCGACAGGATGATTAATCATCGTATCGAGAAAAGTTTTAACATCGGCCCACGTAGTCAATCTTGCCGATGTATCCAATGCGCCGGACAATAGTAATTTGTTTTGCGCGGGAACGTTGCGTTGCGCCATGTAATAATTGAGCACATCGACAGCGGCCGGCACTGACGAACGTGCGACAACGAGAATATCCGCAGGCGTGATAGGCACGGGGGTGATGATCGCCATTACAACAACTCCACGCAGACGGCGCGAGCGCTCATCGTGAACTCATTCGGCGACACGATCGACAAGTTATTTATGCCGATAATCAAACGCACGTTGATATCGACAGATATGCAAGGATAATTTGTCGGACCGAAAGCGAAATCTCCGTTGTAAATGGGTATTGCGTCGCTAGGCGAACCGCCTTTTTTAATTGTCAATGTGCCGCCCGTATTCGACACGTGGAAAGGAATTTCAAAAGAGCCGACTTTTCCGGCGTATGTGCCGCGTGTGCCTTTTATGGCGACAAAAATTCGTCCAACAAGATCGCCTTGTCGGTTATTGGTGCCGGCCATTGACAAGAATTCGCCGCCAGAAGTGAATTGATCGAACGTAAAACGCGGTACGACTACGTCCACGCTTTGCGAAAATCCTTCATTCGCAAATACCACGCTATTGTTATACAGCGAGTCGATGCCGTAGCCGGCATGGAACAACGGCGAAATCGATGAGATTAGATTGCCGAACCCAAAAACGATATTTTGGCTTTGCAACTGATAGCCCGCATTTCCGCTCCCTATGCAAATACTGAAAGGGCCGGAAATACTGTTATTCATCCCCCATATGAAATTATAAATAACGTTCGCATTCGGATCGAAAGTAATATCGTCAAAAGTGATAACCGATTGTTGATATGCTTTGCCGAATTCTGCCGGCAATTGTTTGATTGCCGCTTTTGTTTTGATATTGTTGTAGCCGCTTGTCGCATCGCCGATATCAATATTGATGCTATACAGCATCGCGCTTAATGCCGGCACTACGCCGGACATCGAACACTGAAGTGCATTGCCAAAAAATCGAATTTCATTGATCACGGTGGCGACGCCGACAGTCAGCATCGGCAGCTGAAAGACTGCGACTTTTTTAGCAGCGGTGC
>Ga0335069_10016305_pt1 | contig 10367 bp, 5 predicted proteins | sample Lox_Sample_11_FD_206714 | JGI IMG/M metagenome (GOLD analysis project Ga0335069, IMG submission 206714) | Soil microbial communities from Loxahatchee National Wildlife Refuge, Florida, United States - Lox_Sample_1.1 | ecosystem: Environmental > Terrestrial > Soil > Wetlands | place: USA: Florida...
TCCGCGCCACCAGAACCACCACCCGTACAGGGTAAATGCGAGAAAGAAGATCTGCAGCAGCGCGTCGGAAAGAAGCTGGGCCCGATAGAAGACCACAAGGTAGAACACATCTGCAGCCAGAGTGATTGGCCAGCACAGCATCGACCGTTTCGTCGTCAGCCAGATTCCGAGAACGGTCGTGACGAATCCGGCGATCTCCATCCAGTTTTCGGCGAGATAGGCGGCAATTGTAGTCCAATTCATCGGTGCGCCGCCCGGCCTTCCTTGTGCCCGCCAGCCTCGGCCCAGCACCGCAGTTCCTCCAGCAATCTGCTTCCGGCCAAGCTGTGGAACCACCGTGCGTGCCCAACGAGGTAGCCATTCGTCGCGATCCGAGCCTTTTCCGGTGACTTCAGCACGCCGAGAAAATAGTCCGCTTCCGTCAGTGCAAACTCCGCATGGCACAGCGCTGTCATCGGCGCCAGCGCAGCTGCTTCCTGGGCCGACAGCGGCCTCTCCTGTTCGTAGCCCGCAAGCAGCGCGCGCAAATGGCCAAAGTGAACGGCAACGTTGTCCGGGTGTTCCGGATCGCTCACCAGCGTCAGCCACTCCACAATGTTGCGCTCAATCGCGATGGCCAGATCGTGCACAGCATTGGTCCGATCCGCCAATCCAAAGTCGATCACCCCGACCGCCCGCGCAGCGTCGTCGGGGCCGCTCCAGAAGAGATTCGAAGCATGCAAATCGTTGTGTGTCCACAAAGGCTCCAACGCCGGCAGCAGCGGCTGAAGCTCCGCGTGAAAGGGCGCCACCAACTCCAGCGCTCCTTCGCAATCGTCGCGAGTCGCCGCATGCGCAGCCAGTGCAGGTCTCGCGTCCAGATACGCCCTCATTGCCGCGGCCGGTTCAGCCGACGAAAAGATCGAAAAGCTCGACACCAATGGCCGCACGCCGCGCAACGGCTCGGCAAAACCTTCCGCCGCGCGATGCAACCGCGCCAGCATCTGCCCGGCAGATCGAGCATGAGCCGCTGACTGGAACGGCGTCCACGAGATCGCGTCCTTGTAAACATCGACGCCCGGCGGCGTGGCGTGCACTTCATAGGTCCATTCAACGGATTCCACTGCGGTTGCGCCGCTTGCCGTCGCCAGCACACGCGGCACAGGCACGCCATTCGCCCGCAGATGCTCCAGAAATCGATGCTCCTCGCGCAAGCCTTCACCATCGCGCACAGCGCGTGGATGCCGTTTCACGAAGACCCACTTGTCTCGCACCCCCACGAGGCTTGCAGCCGAAAATGGCCGCGGACTCACCGACAAGATCTCGACTTGCCCCTCGCATCCCGGATACTTCTGCAAAACTCCGGCGATCTCCGCCTCAGTCAGCGGTGGCCAATCCGGCTCCACAAGCGATCCGTCCATCCCATGAGCCACTGCCGTTGCGATTGTGCTGATCTCTTCTGTCATGCGCTTCAAAATGTATAGTGCGCCGAGACCCGCACTGTCGTTGGAGCTCCCTGATGGATGAAGGTATCACCGTAGCTCGCGCCCGTGTCCTTCCAATAGCGCTTGTTGAGAACGTTGTCCGCATACAATCGCAGCGTCACGTGGCCCTGTTCGCCACCCGGCGTATACCGCGCCCCAAGGTTGATCAAATTGAATCCGGGCACGCTGACCACATCGTCACGCGTCGCCTCTTTGCGGCTCGTGTAGCTCCATCCCGGCGTCACGTGCAGCCCATGTGCGTGCGGCACCAGCACATCCGCAAACAACGTCGTATGCACATGTGGCACGTTGATCACCTGCTTGTTGTCGAATGCCGGCGTACCTGTATCGCTCGACTCGGCCTGCATCGCCGTCATCGAGCCCGTGAGTTGCAGCCAGCTCGAGGCCTTCCCCTGTGCATTCAGCTCGACGCCGTCATGCGTCTCATGTCCGTCTGCCTCGAAGCACAGGTCGCCAGGCGCCACATCGCCGCCAGCCGAAAGGTTGCTCGCGCAAAAGCTGTCCGCCGCCTCGATCACGCGCGGATAAAAGAACGGCTGCCTCATCCGAAACAGAGCTGCCGTCAGCAGAATCTGTCTTTCGTACTTCACACCCACCTCAGCCTGGCGCGTTGAAAATGGATCGAGGAACACATTCGCATTATCGACCCACCACGGCGCCTGCTGCCCCAGCGACAGCAGCACGCCATAGTTGCCATACAGCATCACATCCTTTGTAGGAGCGTAGGTCAGCGCATACTGCGGCAGCCACAATGTCCGCGCCGACGTGTAGTTGAAGTCGCTCACCCGGACAAAGCGCCCGCCTGCCAATGCAGTCACTCCTCCCGGCAGATGCACGCGATCCTGCAGAATCGCCGATGCCTGGTGATCGAAATCTGCCAGCGCCGACGGCCCCGCCGTCTGGTAAGGACTCTCGGGCGCATACGCGATATTCGGCTGATACAGGTTCTCCACGCCGAGCGGCGTATACACGATGCTCGAGGACAGATCCACACCGCGATGGAAGAGTGAGCTGCCCCCGGCCACATCGTGCCCAATCTTCCCGGTCGTGAAATGGCCTGTCACCAGGGCTTCACCCACCGCATCGATCCGCAACTCGCCGGGACTCCGGTAGTCGTAGATCTCGTAGCTGCCGTCCGGGCAGAAGAAGTAGTACGGCGAATCAGGGCAGAGCGAGTTGCCATTGGCATCGAGCGCCGTGCCATAGGGCCAGATCACGTTGTCATCGATCAGCGAATGACTGTACGACCCATTGAGCCGTACCGACCACAACCCATTGAACCGATGTATCAGCCGCGCGCCCGCGTTCAACGTGTCGAACGTATTCGGCTTGCTCCACGATTGATAGCCCAGCATCGTCGACGGAAACACCGCCGTGGGCACTGCCGTTCCCCCCAGCAGCTGATAGCCCGCCTCGGACCGTTCTACCTTGTGCTGATACTCGAAATCGCCGAACAGATCCGTCGACGCGCCGAATTTCAATTCGCCATCCGCCGCGCCCACTCCACGCCATCCATCCGCGTGCTGCACGTAGGTGTGCATGTCTTCGCCAGCAAGATTCAAGCGAATCCCCGGTTGCAGCTGTCCCCCAAACATGCGGCTCACATCGAGTGCGCCGTACGAGGTCCCGCGATGATCGCTCGCCAGATCGATGGCCGGATGCACAGGTGGCGCCGGCTCCTTCGTCACATAGTCAATCAGCCCGCCCGCCGAGGCCACGCCGCTTTCCACACCGGCGATGCCCTTCATAATCTCCACACTCTGCTTGTTTTCGAGCGGCACATCCTGCTCGCCGGCGATCGTCATGCCATCGATCTCGAGCCCGGTCGCAAGGTCAATCGGAAATCCCCGAATCTCGAAGTCCCCGTAGTAGCCCACCGGCGCATAATCTTCGCCCACCGATGCGTCGTTCTTCACCACGTCCGTCAGCGTGCGCGACATCTGATCGCTCATCACCGCGCTGGACACCGCCGTGACCGAGAGCGGAGTCTCCTTCAGCAGCGCGCCATCCAGGCTGCCCGCGGTCGTCGTCCCTGTCAGGTAATCGTCCTTCACTTCGCTGTGGACCTCAACTGTCGTCGTCACACGCGGCAACTGCGCCTGCGCTTGGGATTGAGCCGCACTCATCGGATGCGCATCCTGCGAAAAACTGGAGGATGTAACGAAAAGGCCCAACAGCACTAGGGCCGCAATCTGCACCGAAGAACGCGGCCTCAGCGCTCGTCTGCGAAACAAACCTTCTGCAATGTCATGGGTGACAGCGGCTGCTGGCGTTTCCATAAAGTTCCCCTTGTTCCAATCATCGAAACAGGAGAACTCGCGCTACGAGAAGGCCGCTTCCTTCGGAAACTTCCCACGCCGGTATGATCCGGATCGGGTTCGAGGGTATCTTCTCAGCCCCGCTGCCCTGGGGCACCCCTGTTTCATTCAAGAAAAATTGAAACACTTTTCACACCGTTTGTAAAACCGCCTGTCTCACGTTGCGGCCGGGCCGCCGCCTCCTCGGCGCACAACTCCTCTCCCCGCTCGCCCGGCCTTTTCTGACTCGGTGCTGCACGCCGCCCAGCCGCGTTATTCACATTTCTTTAAAAAAGCCTCCGCTAGCCGGTCAGCAGGCGATACATTGAAATCACACTTGCCCAAAGCAAGGCCGATCCGACCGTATCCCTGTTGAAAAAAGGTACTTGAATGAGCCAGTACGCCTCTCCCTTGCCTGCTTGTCGACTCCATTTGCTGTATGTTTTCCTTCTCTGCTGCCTCGGATTGTTCGTCGCTGATCCGCTCTCTGCCCAATCCACATTCGGCGCGATTCTCGGCACTGCGCACGACGTCAGCGGTGCTCTCGTCGCCGGCGCGCAGGTCACGCTCACCAACACCGGCACCACCGCAGTCCGTTCCGCCGTCACGGACTCCGACGGCAACTATGCCTTCCGCAACATAGACGTCGGTATCTACAAGCTCACCATCGCCGCTCCCGGATTTCAGTCGCAGTCATTTGCCCCGATCGAGCTCACCGCGCGCGAAACACGCCGTCTCGATGCCGTTCTCAAGCTGGCCACCGACACGCAGACTGTCGTCGTCGACGACAGTGCCGCCGTTCCCGTCATCACCACCGACGTCTCCAGCCTCGCTGAAACCAAAGTGGGCGACGAGCTGGTCGACCTGCCCGTAGCCATCTACTCGCGCTCCACCGGTTCCACCAGTCCCATTTCCACACTGACAACTGAAGCCGGCGTCCAGACCGACGACACCGGCAACCTCGCCGTGATGGGAACAACCGCTGCCCAGCTCAGCGTCACCATCGACGGCATCGCCAGCGTCGGCGTCGAGTACTCCGGCCCCGTCAACGAGATGTTTCCGTCCTTTAACTCCATCGAAGAGATCCGCGTCTCCGAGTCCAACAACAATGCCGAGTTCTCCGGCGTCGCCGACATCACCACTGTTTCCAAGGCAGGTACCATCCACTACCACGGCGGCCTCTTCGAGAACCACGAAAACACAGTCTTCAACTCCAACAACACCTTTGCCCTTTCGAAGCCCAAAATCATCATGAACGACTTCGGCGGTACGCTGGGCGGTCCCATTCATCTCCGTCCAATCTTCTCCGGCGCCAACCCCGGCTTCTTCTTCATCAGCTATGAGGGCCTGCGCCTGCCGCGCGAAACACCCACGCTGCTCAGTGTTCCCTCCGCCGACATGCGCAACGGGAACCTGACCACCTATCTTGCCGGCCAGGGTGTCAGTGCGATCTACGGCCCCGATGGCACGCCTCTCGATCCCACCGCAGTGCCTATCAACCCGATTTCTGCGAATCTGCTCACCTATCTCATGCCGACGCCCAACTACGGCGACTCCGGCTCCTACGCCAACAACTACCAGATCAACATTCCCTCGCCTATCTCGTCCAACCAGGGCGACGTTCGCCTTGACAAGAACATCTCCAGCAAGCAATCGCTCTTCGCGCGCTTCTCCTACAAGAACCGGCAGGTCACCACTGCGCCATCTGCCAATTGCGTCTTCACCTACTGTGCCGAGGCCGGCAGCCCCCTCCAGGGCGGCTACAACACACCCGAGATCGATGAGGGCCTCACCTTCGCCCACAACTACGTCCTCACCCCGCAGCTGCTCAACGAGTTTCGCGCCGGCTTCAACGCCCAACACACCTCCGAGACGCAGAGCTACTCCACTAGCACGCTCTTAAACCAGACCGGCATCGCCGTGCCGCAGCCCGACACCGACTGGTCCGAGGCGCCCCAGGTTCTCATCAACGGCTTCATGTCCACCGGCGCCGGCAATCCTGGCTCGCAACGCGGCCAGATCATTCAGGCCCTCGACAACGTCACCTGGACCACCGGCAAACATAACTTCAAATTCGGCATCGACTTCAAGCGCCTCACCGATCACGACGACAACGTCTTCGGCAACTACAGATCCGGCTGGTACGTCTTCGATAGCTCGTCGAACGTCGGCACTACCATCGGCGATCCCTACACGGCGTTCCTCCTCGGCTATCCCGATTACACCGAGGTCAGCACCACCAACGATCCCACCATGGATGGCCGCGGCTACTCCTACGCTGCCTTTGCCCAGGACGACTGGAAGGTTACGCCTCGTCTCACCCTCAACGTCGGCATTCGCTACGAACTGCACCCGCCGCTCCGTGAGATTCACTCCAACACAGCCGCCTTCATGCCCGGCTGGACCGGAACCGGCACCGATGGCTCAACCCCAGTGAACGGAGCCGTCGTCGTCTCCAACGCAAACGCGCTCGCCGATGCGTCGCCTCAATTCATCGCAGCCATTGCGCCCACCCCGATCCTTACCGCATCGCAGGCAGGCATTCCTTCGGCCCTCCGTTACACCGACCACAGCGACATCGGCCCGCGCCTCGGCTTCGCCTGGCGTCCCTTCGGAAACGACCGCACCGTGGTCCGCGGTGGTTGGGGCCGCTTCGTCGAGTCGCCCCTCGGCTTCTCGCTCGTCTCTGGTTGGGCCGTCCATTCCAGCTTCCTCGGCACGTATAACCAGGACTACCAAGCCGACGGCGTCACGCCCCTGATCTCCTTCGCCAATCCCTTCAACACCGCTGCAGGCGACAACGCCGGAACCGAGGCCTTTGATTACGCCTTTCCCATTCACTACAGCGATCCCGCGGTCCAACAGTGGAACACAACCATCGAGCAGGACCTCGGCCACAACATCGGCATGCGCCTCTCCTACAGCGGCAGCCACGGATCCAACCTCGAGGCCATGATCGATCTCAATCAGGTCCAGCCCAACACAGACGGCTATGCCATCGCTGGCAACAACCGCCCTTACCCCTCGTGGAGCATCATCCAAAGCGTCGTCAACGCGGCGGAAAGCAACTACTCGAGCGGCACGGCCGAAGTCTCGCGCCATAGCGGCAAAGGCCTCACCTTCGACTCCAGCTATACCTGGACGCGCGATCTCTCCAACGCCGGTGGTGTTGCGCCCAATGCGTTCGCAGTTGCCGGAGGCGCCTACCTCACCGATCGCTTCCATCCCGGCCTGGACTATGGCAACGTCATCTACGATCGCCGCCATCGTTTCCTCACCACGTGGCTCTACGACCTGCCCTTCGGCAAGGGCCAGCCGTGGCTCAACTCTGGCGCAGCCCTGAATCGCATCCTTGGCGGCTGGCAACTGGCCGGGGTAGCCGTATTCCAGTCTGGCCCGTTCCTCACGCCCTATCAGCAGTCCGTCGACCCGGCCAACACCAACATCCTCACCACCGTCGGCGAAGCCCGGCCCGATCAACTGACCGGCATGTCGCTTTACGCGGCGCATCGCACCACATCGCAATGGCTCAACCCCAATGCGTTTCCCTACCTCAACCTGCAAACGCCCGATGGCCTGGGCATCGGCCGCTTCGGCAACGCGCCCGTCGGCGGCCTGGTCGGCCCCGGAACCGCGAACTTCTCCTTCTCGCTCCTCAAAAGCATTGCGCTCCACGAACAAACTCGACTGGAAATCAGTATGGAAGCCGCCAACGCCTTCAACCATCGCAACTATGAGCCCCCCAACATGCAGGTCGACTCCGGCGGCTTCGGCGCTATCACCGCACTGCAGACCGCCGAAGGCGCCGGCCCACGCAGCCTCGAGCTCACCGCCCGCGTCGCCTTCTAGTCCGACACGAACCTATCAACACCGAGGCCGCAGGAGTTCGCACCTGCGGCCTTCCTAATCCCTAATCCCTGTCTTTTCCCGACCCTTCCGTGATCGTCAGGATCCTATCCACGCTCGGCGCAGAGAAGTGCTCTACCTTTCCGCTCGGCCAATGGACCTCGATGTCATCCACTTTCGCCGCCTGCCCCAACCCGAAGTGCGGCCGCGGATCGTTCGTCGAAAGATAGCTCCCTCCGCTCAACACATCCTCACGCTGTCGCATCCCATTCGCCGCGACGTAGACAGTCGCCCCCACCGCATCGCGCGGACTCTTCGCTCCTCCCACCAGCCTGAACTCCAGCCAGTGATTCTTGTCGTCGCTGATATTCCTCAGCAGCACCGGATGCCCATCCATCACGTTGATGACCGCATCGATCTTGCCGTCGTTGAACAGATCGCCCACCGCCATCCCGCGCCCGGCAATCACATCGGCCAGCCCGGTCCCCTCGACGGCCCGCACCGCCTCGAACCGCTTTCCATCCACGTTGCGAAACAGCAGAGGCCGCTGTTTCCAGCTCGTCCCCCAGGCAAACTTGTCCGCCTCCGGATAGACATGCCCGTTCGACAGCAACAGGTCCTTCCATCCATCGTTGTCGTAGTCGATCAGCGCATCGCCCCAGCTGAGGAAGGGAACCAGGCCCTCACCCAATCCCACTCGATCGCTCACATCGGTAAAGGTCGCGTCGCCGTCGTTGCGGTAAAGCGGCTTCTCGCTGTCCGAGAACGTCGTATCGAAGACGTCGAGCAGCCCATTGTTTTCGTAGTCGCCCACCGCCAGCCCCATCGACGCCACTTCTTTTCCTTCGCCGCTCACCGCAAATCCCGAGTCGTAGCTCACATCGCGAAATGTTCCGTCGCCCCGATTCAGATAGAGATCGTTTGGCGTCGAATCGTTGCCGACCAGCAGATCTGGCCTGCCATCGTTGTTCACATCCGCAAACACTGCGCCCAGGCCGTAGTAGCCTGCCTTGTCCGCGACGCCTGCGCTCTCGCTCACATCGGTGAATGTTCCATCGCCGTTGTTGTGGAACAGATGATCCCGCTCGCCCCTCAATCCGCGCGGCCCGCACGCCACCGGCGCGCCGCGAAACATGCAGAATCCGTTGCGGGCGCCGCCCTGTTCCGCCACCGGTAGATGCTCGCGATCAAAGTGCAGATAGCCCGCGACAAACAGATCCAGCCGCCCATCTCCGTCGTAGTCGCCCCACGTCGCGCCCGAAGACCAGTTGCCCAGCGCCACACCGGCCTTCTCTGCAACATCCGTAAACGTCCCATCGTGGTTGTTGCGATAGAGCCGGTTCTTTCCCCAGTTCGTCACATAGATGTCTGGCCAGCCGTCGTTGTCAAAGTCGGCGATGGCCACGCCCATTCCCCAGCGGTCGTTGGTCACGCCCGCCTGCGTCGCCACATCCGTAAATGTCCCATCACGGTTGTTATGGAAGAGCGCGGCATGCGGTGGCGTTTCCTTGCCGTCAAGCGCATCGAAGGTCGACCCATTCACGACGTAGATATCGAGCCAACCGTCGTTGTCGTAGTCGATCAGCCCGATCCCCGAACCCTTCGTCTCCACCAGATAGGTCTTCGCCGCCGTTCCCATCCGGTGCGTCCACTTCGTCAAACCCGCTTTGTCCGACACATCTTCAAATACCACCGGCCCGTTCTTCACAAATCCGCCCGCGGTGATCGGCCTGTGTTCTGTATCCAACTGCGCTGCATGCGGACTCTCGCCTGTGCGATTCGCTTGCAGCCCTTGGGTGCTTTGTTCAGAGGGAGGCGTGCCTTGCGCGGCGAGAAATGCGCTCAGCACGGTCGCAAATGCCACTCCCGCGGCAATCGCGCGCATCGTTGGGAACATGCTTGCCAGTATACGAGTCGGAGATCCGCGTCAAGTCGCCGGCACCGCCGGCTGCACGTTCTCCACCAGCCAGCCGTTCGATCCCTTCACCAGCGTCGCAGTCGCTGTTTGTTGATCGCTGACCTCCGAGGCAATCTTCGGAAAAGCCGTCCTCATCTCCCCCGTGCTGGCCCAGTCGGGAACTCCGCTGAGGCCGTAGTGATAGGCCACGCTGTAACGCGCCGCGTTGCCATCGGGAGGCGTGAAGTTGTCGACACTGCTCACCTCCAGATGACCAAAACAGAAATTCCCATACCCTGGTTGCGCCTGGTCCGCCGTCCATGCCGATCGTCCCTTGTCCGACAGGTCGTAGTCGTTCACCTGCTTCGATCCAATCAGGAAACGGCTCTTCTCGCCCGTCTTGCGGGTCAACAGTCCTGCATCGGTCAGCGCATCGAACTGCTTCGTTTGTTCATCGTTTGATGTATCGGCCTGGGCCGGGAGTTTCACGCTCGCGCTCCAGACGCACTCCCGCTTGCCTTGGTAGTAGTTGTTGATCGCCGTCTTGAAAGTCCCGGGGTCCACCGCAGTGGAATGACAACCCCCAACACACATCGCACCACACAGGGTGGCCATCACGGTCATGCGCCTCATCCGCTTCTCTCCTGCAGGCATTGGATGCAGGTTGGAGGCAATCCGCGCAACTCGAACCGCGTGCAAAAGGAGTTTGACCCAGCCTTCCGTCGCGGGGCCTCAACGATCCAAGACTAGCCAGCGCGTAGCGCTCGCTCTGGCTTGGCCAACATCCCCGCCCAGATCGAGATCTCGGCTGCTTCTCCAACCTGTTCTCGGTGGAGTGTGGAT
>Ga0335069_10016306_pt1 | contig 10366 bp, 8 predicted proteins | sample Lox_Sample_11_FD_206714 | JGI IMG/M metagenome (GOLD analysis project Ga0335069, IMG submission 206714) | Soil microbial communities from Loxahatchee National Wildlife Refuge, Florida, United States - Lox_Sample_1.1 | ecosystem: Environmental > Terrestrial > Soil > Wetlands | place: USA: Florida...
CCGGTGCTGTCGCTGACGGTTCGGACGACGAGATCGTGATTGTCATGGCAGTCGTCGAAGTCGCGGTCGACTGTTTCGCCGCCGCGGATCCGGTAGATCGCGACCTTCGCGCCGGTCACCGGATTGCCGTTGGTGTCATCGACGACACCGCTGACGTTGTAGATCTGCGGCGTCGGGGTGACGCCGGTGAGGACAAAGTTGACGGTGACGGAGGCGCTTTCAGCGACCACCACTGGTGTGGCATCCTTCAGACTGCTGACTCCGTTGTACCACTGCGGGGCATAGGGGGAATTGTGACCCGGATTCGCCCGCACGAAATAGGTGGAGGGCGGGACGAACGGAAAACTGTAGTTGCCCAGGCTGTCGGTCATGGTCTGGAGGCAGAAGTATCCGTTGTGCACGTCGAAGAGGTTGATCGCAACCGCTCCGATGCCGACGTTCGTGGTATTGCTGACGGTGCCCGAAACAGTCCCGGCCTTGCCCGGGAAGACCATGATCGTAAAGTCCTGTTTCCCGCGGCCGAAGCCGGAGTCGCAAAACTGCGCACGGATTTCCACCACATACATGCCTGGCCGGTCGGGAGTCCAGATCACCATCCCGGTCGACGGATCGATACTCATGCTGTCGGGAGCGTCGCCGAGACTGAAACAGACCTTGTGTCCCGGAGGATTCGTGACCACCACAGGCTGGTATGAGTACAATTGCCCGACTTTTCCCTGGCGGGGCGGCATTGATGTGAACTGTACACCCGGCGTCGCATGCGGAGGCGGGAAAAGCATCGGCAGGACAACGATATTCGAAGGGAGACTTTCGCTTGAGTCCTTTGCGAACACCGCTGTCACGGCATAAAAAGAATGTTTCGACGTGTCGATCGTCGAGTCGGTATACATCGTCACGAGGGAAGTCCCGATTTTGTGCGGCACCGAATCGGGAAGAGCCCACCGGTAGATGTTGTAGTCGAGAACGCTGTCGTGCGATTCGGGGCGTTCCCAGGAAAGAACGGCAGTTCCGTTTACAAGATGGCCCTCAAGATCCGTGGGCCGGTGGGAAAAAATCGGCTGGGCGCTGGTGAGCGACATCAGGCTCAGAAGTACAATGCCGACAAGAACAATTCGTCCGGCGGTCTTCATGATACCTCCAAATAATGTGTATGGTAGATGGATGTTTATCCGGGGGATGTATTACTCATTAAAATTTAAGACAATCCGAATTCCAGTCAAGTTTAATTCATAAAATTAACATTAATAATTTTTATTCCGTGACGGATACCACGACATTATGCTTTCATTCCGCCGAACCCGTCAAAAATTGCAATAGCTGAGATACATCATCCTGTCGTGCCCGTTTCCGGGCGCGGAAAGAAGGACAATAACGGTTCGTTAAAAAAATGGTGATACCAGGTGGAAAACGAAGGAAACGATGGAAACGAAGAACAGAAGTTCGTGAGCGAAGCGGTGAAGGAAAAGCGGAGCCGTCGCATCCACGGGATTATGCGGCTGAATCAGACGGGATGAAGAAGGGTCCGTATCAGGAGGGTACAGCGCTGTCTGGCGTTGAGTTCTCTGCGAAACAGGATAAACCAGAATATGCGGGTAAAAACGAAATATTGAACCGATCGGGGGTGAGACCGCGTAAGGAACCTCAGCCGGGGCAGATCCTCCTCCGATGCAACCGCCAGCATTTCATTAAAACCTAGATTCATGAGGAATTTGTCGGAATAATGTAAAAGTGATTCCGTGACAAATTCGTTGCTGTGGGTTGGAAGCGTGATGAAATCGACGCACCAGACCTGGGAGTTCTGAATGCGGAAAAACGAGTAGGGGGGGCGGCGGCGGGGTTTCCGTGAAAACCAGATGAATGATACGGGAGTGGTTCCGTCGAGCGCAATGAACAGGAAATCCCCCTCCTCGAGAATTCTGCTGAATACGGCGGTTTTATAATAACCGGAGAAGACGCTGAGGAGGCCGACCTCTTCCGGCCTGACCATTTTATAGGTAAAAGCGGGATTTTGCGGCCTATCGCTCTCCATCACCCTGTAAAATACGAAAGCCCGGGTGCGGCGGAAGATATACTGTTCCGCAATAAGTATTGCGGTTCGGCCGGCACCCCTGGTCAAAAGACTGCTTTTCAGGCGCGCCAGGGCAGTCGGACTGTGGGAAGAAGGCATATCCGACAATATACCCGGAACAGCCGGTCATACGCGATGATCCAGAGCACGGAAGACCCTCCATTTTCCGGGAGATCCCATGCCCGGAAACCTATGACACAGATCACAAACCGATTGCGCGACATTCCCGATTTACCTAAATTTTTGTGCGTTTGAGGCCAAAAACAGGAGCTGCAGCATGGAAATCATCTGGCTGGTTGTCGGGGCGTGCGTGATGGCCGGGGCATTTTTTTTCCCCGGCGGCAACGACGATATATGGCATTCCCTTGACCGCGCCGGGATCGCGGCGGGGATCTATATTATAGTAATGCTTTTCGTGGCGCTCCGGAAACCGTTCGGGGTGAGGGTGCGCCTCTTCACCTGGGGGACGGCCGTTGTCACCCTTCTCGGGCTCGGTCTCTGGTGGACCACCACCTCCAGCATGGCACACCAGCAGAAGGACGATCTCATCCAGATCCGCGAGCGGCTGAGCCGGACGATTCTGTTCCATGAAATGTACCCGATGTTTTTCCCGGTCCTCCGCGAGTATTATGCACAGAACCAGCCGGGGAAGGAATCGATCGGCGCGGTTTTCCACAGACTCTATCCGAACGCGGAGCAGGGAAAAAATATCCGTACACCGTTCAACACGACCGACAGCCTGACGATCTTTCTCACCTCACTGACCGACACCGCCGTCGTGCTGGTCGGACAGGAGATGTACGTTCACGGGAGGGATGGGGACTTCAGGAACTATACCGACAAGACAGGCATGGTCCAGGAAAAAGCGATTCTCACCGTCAGAGGAGTAAGCTATGTTTCGGAAAATTAACCTGTCGCCCGACACGCTCCGCTGGCTCTGTGCATGGGCCCTCGGTGCGTCGGTCTACTTTCTCTGGTTCCATAGCTCGGGAGAAGTGTACCTCCCGTGGATATCCGCATCGAGTCTGACGGTGAGCGAGGGGATCCGGCTCTATGCGGGAGACGCGTTTGCCGTCAACGACGCGGGGGACCGCTATCGGATTCTGGCGGTGCTGGTCGCGGGCTACATCGTTGTTCCGACGCTGTTCATGTATTCGTGGCGCCGTCTCTTCCGTGAACAGACAGACCGTTGTACCGGCCCGTCTCTTCTGTTCATCGTGTCGGGGGCGATCACGTTCATCCTCTTCGTACCGGCATTCTGGCAGGCGATCGAAGTCCATAAAGAGGCGGTGCGGACCGAAAAAGCGGTTGCGGTACAAACGGAAAAAGACGAACTGACCCAGGATCTCGGACGGCTTGCGTACGACGCCTATCTCTATCGCCTGCTTCCTCCCGCTTCGGGCGGGGGGGGCGACAGTTTTGCAGGTTACCGGCCCCCTCCCGGGGCGACCTCGTCCGCTGCGGCGCACTCGGAAGTGGTGCAGGCCGACAAGGGGATGATCCGGTTCCGCGAAACCTCCGGCATTTTCCCCGGATCGGCTGTCACGGCAGAAATCGACAGCACCGGCATGATCCGTAATATAACGTACGAGGGAATTTTCACCCTCTGACCCAACGCCGGCGTGGTGCGATCGGGGAGGCCTGAATTCACTCCGGCCCGGACGGGAACCGGATTGGAAACCGTCGTCGGAGGAACATGTCCCGCGGGAGATTTAACCCAATTCTTCTCCGGTGGTAATAGTTTCTTAATATCCTGTCGGTACATTCGCAGGAACAGCGGCGTTCCGCCGCCGATCACCAGGCTCATCATCGAAAGGACTCCGATGTCACTGCAACAGAATGTTCCGACCGCCGCCAGGTTCGATTATGTCTGCCTTCATTGCGGCCGCGTGCACCAGCAAAATCTGTCTGTGCTTGTTCCGGGCGGGTCGTTCCGGTGTCCGTTCTGTAAATCCGACTTCCATGTCGCCGGCGGAAAAATCCGTCTGAAAATGCACGGAGGATCTGCTCGGCTGAAAAATGCTTCACGCGATCCAGGAACTGTGCCGCTCCGAACGGAACCGCGACAGCCGGTAACGTGACGCCCCGCCCGGCGAACCGTCGCCACACGGGAATGAATACCGCCGCTGTTGCGGCGATCATGGATTCTCGCTACATTAATCCATGGATCCGCATCTTCGCGCCAATTATATCCTCACCCTCGTCGCGGCGGCGGGACTTTCTGCCGTCGCCTTCCTGATTTATACGGCGGAGCCCCCGGATGCCCTCACTCTGACGGGGCTTCTCATTATGATCCTGGCGGGAATCCTCCTCATCACTGCCAGAATCCAGCTCGGGTCGTCGTTCGCGGTGACGGCGCAGGCACGCCGCCTAGTGACGACAGGGCTCTATGCCAGGTTCCGGCACCCCATCTATTTATTCGCACAGGCAGTACTCTTTGGAATCGCGCTGAGTCTACGGCGGCCGGCCTACTTTGCGGCATGGCTTATTCTCCTGGCGATCCAGATCTCCCGCGCACGACGGGAGGATAAGGTGCTTGAGGAAAAATTCGGGGACGAATTTCGCGAATACAGGAAGAAAACATGGTTCTGACAGTGTCCCTCGCTGAGAAGTTCTTCAAACGTTGCACGGCCGCCTGATTGCCGGCCTCCAGTTTCCTGTATGGAATAGAAGAGGTTTCGCTTTCCCGCTTATCCGCCCGGTGAAATAGTCAGTGCCTCCGGATGCAGGAGCACCCCGCATCCGGCCGGAAAGTCCACATTTTCTCACACAGCTGAAAGGGCAATAGTTCATGGCGATATCCACACGACAGCCTGAATGCATCGCATGCGGCGAGGGATCGGCGGAGACACCGCTGATCGAATTGACGTACCGGTCGGAACAATTCTGGATATGCCCGCGGCATCTTCCGGTGCTTATCCATAATCCGAAAATGCTCGCGGGAAAACTCCCGGGTGCCGAGGGCCTGGCGCCCGCGGATCATCACGGGTAGAAACAGACATCCCGCAATCAAGTTTTGTATGGTGTGGGAGGAGGCACCGATACAAGTGGGGTCTTGAGAGCGGGATGATTATTTCAAACGAGAGTAGAAAAATGTACGCAAGAAATGAGATAAAGTCAACTTAGAATCCGGCTGAAACGTGATTCATCGGGCAATTCCGATGATACAAAACACCCAAGATGCAGTATTCAGCATGTTTGTCATTTCAACCGAGGCGACTCCCGGGAGGGAATTCACACCGATGAAACCGCGGAGGTCACGTTCTCCCGAGCGTATCCCTATTTCCTGTCTGCGGCATCCTTAATAAAAACAAACCTCTCTGCGGCGTCTGATCAGGGCGGGTCGGCGGGATTGAATAAACAACAATAAAAAGGGAGGGCGTCCTCTGTAGCGCCCTCCCCATGTGCCTTCTCCCACCTATGACGAATGACATCTTCCGGGGGAGGAAGATGTTCACCCTAACCCACCACCATTACTATTATATTCATTACAGTTACGTGCTCCTGCAGAATTTTCCTGCCGGAAAAATTTGATTGATTAAAAATAAGGATAAACGGCATTTTTAGACAACTATCACCATTTTCCCTTTTGACGACAGCTGAATCGGGCATTATCCGACATCCCCCCCGGGAGTTTTCGCTGAACCGTCATGGAAAAGGCCGGCAAAAGAAAAAGACATTCCGTATATTTGGTCGGGGAGGGAGAATAACCGGGCATGGGTTTCTGTCGGTATGAACGAGTCGCAGTTTGATGAACTTATAAGCAGTCTCAGGAACGAGTACCTCTGGCACCGGGACCGGTATGACCGTTGGGGTGAACAGGGGAAAATACTTCTTGTTCAGCGTCTCCTCGATTCCCGGGGATTGAAATTTTCATTCTCGCAGATCCGGTGGCTTGTCAACGACGCCTTTCCCCGAACCTTCGCCTGCACTGTTCCGGAACCGCCGGAACCGCACGCTGATCTGAGCCGCCGGGTCGCCGCCCGCTTTGCTTCCCTCACGACGCTCTTCTTTGCTCACGGGATGAGTCCACGCCGTTCCGAGCATGCGGCGCTCGAAGAAACGGCCGAACTGTTCTGTCTGCCGCCTTTGCGGATTGCCGCGCTCCTGCGTCTCTCCCGCGCCGTCTGAATCCACCGAACCTGTCACAGGTATCCCACACTGAAAGAAATTTCCATGAAACGTCAGATAACCCTTAACCGCCTGCTGGTCGCAGGAAGCGCCGCCGGATTCGTCTTTCTCCTTGCCGATACCACCATCGAACACCGCGATCTTTTTTTCAGGGAGTTCTGGGTGCTGATCCCGGCTCTCTTCGGGATCGCCGGAGCCGTTGCCGGAGCAGTGGCATACTTCCGGTGGGACGAGAAAGCGATACGGTTTTTCAACATCGTTCTCATCGCCTCATGTGTTGTCGCCGCCGCGGGAATTTATTTTCACATCGGCGAAGACGACGACGAGGATGCCCGGCCGGTTGCCGCGCAGATGGAGCAGAAGAAGGAGAAGGAGAAGGAGAAGGACAAACCGATCCTGGCCCCGCTTTCCTTCGCTGGCGTTGCAGTCGTCGGTCTCCTCGGGACACTGCGCAAGTGGGAAGCCGAGGTCCGTCCCACCGCATCGTAGGAGGCGGAGTCCGTCTCTCCGATCGCGCGGCGGGTGGTGCTCTCCCGCGGGGAGGTGAAAAGCCGGTTTGCTAATCTGCGGCGGAATTTTTATGTTGTATCGAAATGCACCGGCGATCATCATACGGTTCGTTCTTCCTGGCGGTTCTTTACCTGGCCGCCGCGCTTCCCGTTGAATTGCACACGGATGTCCTGTTCAGCGGCGGCGGGGGGCATTGTCTTGTTTCCCACGATTGCGGCCGGGTGGAACGGCACAGGGATCTCGACTCCCTCGGGGTCTGTCAGGCATGTTACCGGGCGGAGAATTTTTCCGCGGTTTCTGATCACCCCCTCCCGCTTCCGGCCTCATTCACCGGAATATTTTTTCTTCTTCAGTTTTCATCCCGCGAAACTGTTTCGGTCAATATCCCCCGGTTTCTGAGGAGACCTCCGGACCTCCTATCCCACTCGTAACAACATTTTGGGCCAAGCAGGAGAGTATCCTGCCTGTCGCGGATGCAGTGCATCCGCCCGCCCGGTGAATCGCGCCGGGTTCAACCGTTGTTTATCCGTCAAGTGGAAAGGAATTATAATGCCCAGCCGAAAAATAAATTTTCCCTCCGTACCCGATGGAAGGGCGGTATTCGTTTTTCTGATTCTGTTCTGTTCATTCAGCATGATGATGTTCGCCGGGCCCCGCGGCGGAATTCCCCCGGGTGGAGGGGATGTGCACCTCCGGATCGTCGTCCTTGACGCGGACCTGCGCGCGCCGATGGAGCTTGTCAGCGTTGTACTCCGGCGGGGGCGGGCGGTTGTGGCCGAAAAAGTGACGGGATCGACCGGTGCCGCACAGTTCATAGATATCCATGAGGGGTGGTATACGATCACTGCGCATTTCATCGGATATCACGACCGGGTCGATTCACTGCTCGTGGATGACGCACACTCCCTGGATACGATATGGCTTCATTCCATCGACCAGAGCGAGGTACTGGTGATCGGCGAGCACGAGCTCAGCACCGCGACATTCGATCTCAGCAGCGGAAGCCAGGTTTTTGAGTCAGAAACCTACCACGCCGCACCGACCACGCAGATGACGAATCTGGTTCAGCAGAGTCTCATGGGCGCCGCGAGGGCGCCGACGGGTGAAGTCCACATCCGGGGACAGCACGGCGAATTCACCTACTACGTCGACGGAATTCCGGTTCCTCTCGGGGTTTTCGGAGGCCTGAATGATATCGTCGATCCCCACCTGATCGATCGCGCTGTATTTTATACTGGTGGATTTCCGGCGGAATTTGGCGGACAGACCGCCGCGATCATAGATATTCAGAACCGGGTTCCCACAGGCGCATTCCACCTCGACGCGTCGATGTACGGCGGCAGTTATCTTGTCTTCCACCCCGACGACAGCCTCGGCAGCAGGGTGGGATCGCTCCGCGATCTTAATTCGAACGGCCAGGCGCTCTCGTTGAGCGGACATGCCGGAAAGTTCGGCTATTTCCTCTCCGGATCGCGCCAGGAGACCGACCGGCGCATCGATCCTCCCGTCGAACGACTTTTCAACGACCATGGCCAGGACTATTTTCTCTACGGGAAATTCGATTATCAGCTGAGCGACTATGACTACGTGACGATGAATCTCAATTTCAGCACGACACAGACAGAGGTGCCGTATGACTCATCCGAACAGATCATGAACGATATGCAGCGGACGACGAATCAGTTCCAGACCCTCTCCTTGTATCACACGTTTTCGGAGGAAAAGAATGCCGAAACCAGCCTTTTCGCTGGTCTCTACGCGCGGGAGGGAGGGCTCGTCTATACGCCGGGCCCCGAAGATCCTCCCTCTTTTGAGTTTGCAGGGGATACCGCTTCCAGGTACGTGCTCGGTGAAAACAGATCGTTCACGACACTCGGTACGAGGGTGAAGTTCGATCAGCGGCTTCTTCATGAATTTCTCTATTCGGCGGGGTTTACGTTCAGCGCGACAAACGGTACCGAAAACTTCACGTCGCGGGACAGCGCCGGCGCGGCGGGGCCGGACGTGAACGGCTCGTTCGCCGGATCCGACTTCGGTGTCTTTGCTCAAAGCGAGATACATCCCTGGGAATGGACGACGATCGACGCAGGCCTCCGGTACGATCAGCATATCGCTCCCGATCTTCCCCTTCAGCACCAGATCAGTCCACGCGTCAAATGGACAGTCATGTTCGATCAGACCAACAGCGCGTATCTTTATTACGGAAAACTTTTCATGCCGAATAATATTGAAGGACTCCGGACGCTCGCCTCCAATATAACGTCGTCCGGATCGCCGACGCTGCCGGAACGGGATGACTTGTACGAGGCCGTCTTCATGCGCAGTTTCGATTTCGGCGTCCGGGCAAAGGCGGCATTTTTCTATAAATATGCCAGTCCGGGTGTCGACGATCAGACCGTCGGTTCGAGCGCGGTAAAAACCCCGGTGAATATCGATAAGGTCTACACGCGCGGGATCGAGCTCGGCCTGTCCTACAGCGAACCCTCCTCACCGGTGACCGCCTATCTCAATACCTCCCTGATTCATGCATACGGCACGGGCGCCATCACCGGCGGATTTCTGCCGATCGACTCCGACGGACCGGGTACAGATCTCGATCACGACCAACGACTGTCGGCGGTGGCTTCGATCAATTACCAGCCGCAGGGCTGGTTTGTGACCGTGACCGCAATTTACGGCTCCGGGCTCACCAACGGCGATCCCACCGGGACTCCGTATGGCACCGGCCTGTTCGATTTCAATACCTTCGCACATACCTCCCCGTCGACCATCGTCAATATTTCCGGCGGGCATTCCTTTCCCGCAGGGAACGGGATGAGTCTTGAACCATCGGTCTACATCACGAATCTCTTCGACGATGATCATCTCATCAAGGGGGCGTATTTCAGCGCCGCCAGTTTTGAAGAGCGGCGGAATCTGACATTTAAACTTTCACTTCACCTTTGAAGCCTGACGCGATCTGCGAACTTCGGGAAGAACCGGAACTTGACGCCGGTTCTTCCCTGGTATTTAAGTCGTTGTTTTTTCGGAGATAAGAAGTCCATTAAACAGCCCATTCCACCGAATTTGACAAACGGGACTTATTTTTGTAGAATATACTATGGGCGCCTGCATCGGATGACCGGGTCTCGTCAATATCGGCTGTGCGTTTTTCTTCTCGGATTTTATATTCTGGGTTGTTCCTACGGGACGCTCCGCCTCCTCCAGAAGATCCAGGTTTCGCACGTCTCCACACCCACAATCATCGCCGCCGCATCGGGGCATGCCCGGCCCGGTGCTGTTCTGGTATCGCGCAGGTATCGCCCCGCCCGGTATGCATATTCGAATCCGGTGCATTTCACCGCTGAGGCGCACGATCTCCGGACTTCCCTCTGGACCAGGTCCGACTTTTCTCCCGTCGCACCAAAATTTTCGCAGAACGGGAAACACCATTCGTTCCGTCCCCGCGATCCACCGCTCGCGTAACCGCGTCGCCTGATCAGCTTCACCGAAACAAACTTCCCGACATTCAGAACAGCGAATGCCGGTGATTCTTTTGATTGCTGTCAGGGGCCGGATCTCCGGCAATGGTGGGTTAGAAACCGGATACTGCGCGGACGCAGCTATTCCGGCAGACACTTCCCTGGCAGTATCGGGCGCCTTACGCGGCGGCGTAAG
>Ga0335069_10016307_pt1 | contig 10366 bp, 15 predicted proteins | sample Lox_Sample_11_FD_206714 | JGI IMG/M metagenome (GOLD analysis project Ga0335069, IMG submission 206714) | Soil microbial communities from Loxahatchee National Wildlife Refuge, Florida, United States - Lox_Sample_1.1 | ecosystem: Environmental > Terrestrial > Soil > Wetlands | place: USA...
GCGTGGCGCCCAAGGCGAGCGCCACCAGATCGGAGACATGGCCGGCGAAGGCGTGCTGCAATTCCGGGTCGGCCGCTGCATGGTTCCTTTGCGCGAACGCCAGATAGCCCAAGAGCATCCTGAGCGCAGGCGTCGAGGCCGGAACGCGGCGCGCAAAGAGCTCGCCGATATCGGGAACCAGCGGCGCCAGAGTCGCCTTCGGCACCGCCAGTGCCAGGAAGCGGGTCTCGCCCGCGAAGGCCAACCCTCCGACGTCGGCGTGGCTCATGAGAACGGCGTCGCCGGGATCGAGATCCGAAGCGCGGCCGAGCTGCCATGGCCTCGCCCGGCAGGAGGGGATCCAGACCAAGGACACATTGTCGTTGGCGATCAGGCCGCGCGCATTCCCGTGATCGGCCTGGGATGTCGTGGCGCGCAGCACAGTGAATCCGGCCGAGCGAAGGATCGTGGCGCGGGCGTGGAAGTCTTCTTCGGATCGGGGCACGATATCGAGCTTCAGCATCGCGCGACCGAACACCTCGCGCCACGCCGCCATGCGCTCATATTCGCGGAACGTGTCCGTGGTGAAGTGCGAGACCTGCGCACCTCCCCCATCGACTGCGGGGGACGCCGCTTCAACGCCCGCCATGCCAAACACCCCCGCCCCAACAGCCCAAATCAGGCGAACAGCATCGGCCGTCAGCATACAGCCGCATGTCGCGCGTCGCCATCTGCAAAGACCTGCGTCGCCGGATTCCAAGACCCGCCATCCCGATCGCCATACTATTGCTGGTGTTGCCGCTCGCCGAACGAGCACAACGCCAGGGTGTTATGCATGGTCGAGCGGCTCGGGCGTCGTTCCGATGCCATCGGAGGGGACAGCCTTCCCGGGGACGTGCCTGGCGCCGGCACCTGGCGGCTGGAACGCGCGGAGGCCGTCGCCTCGGCGCTCGGAAGCATCGGCGTGGCCGCCGCCGTCGTATCGCCGTCGGGACGCGTGCTGGCGACGAACGCTCTCCTGGAAGCCATGCGGGCCACTTTCATCGCTGCCGCAAACGGCTGCATCGCGCTCGCCAATGCCGCCGCCAATGCGCGGCTTCAGGATGCGATCGCGCGCAGCCTGGATAAGCAGGCGGCGCAAACGATCCCGGTGCCGGCGAGCGCCGGCCAACCGCCGCTGGTCGTTCATCTCTCGCCGCTGCCGCGGACGGCGGGCGACCTCTTCTCCGGCCCCGAGATCCTGGCTTGCGATATCCTGGCCGTGACGACCCCGGTCAGCACCACCGCGATGATGCCGTCGGCGTCGCTCCTGGCCGACCTGTTCGGTCTCACCCCCGCCGAGACGCGTCTTGCCGCCGCTTTGAGCCGAGGCCTGTCCCTGAAGGAAGCTGCCTCGGACTCGAACATCACCTTCAAGACCGGCCGAACCTATCTCGACCGCGTCTTCGCCAAGACCGGCACCCATCACCAGAGCGAGCTGGTCGCCTTGCTGAAGAGCGCGGAGCGCGTCTCCGGACCCCGCTGGTAGTGCCGACGGCATCCTTAGGCCGGCACGTAACTCAGCCGGACAGCGTCCTCGCCGACGCGGTCGCTGGCGATGAGGCGGAGGGGCGGTCGGGTGGCGGCGAAGTAGGGCTTGCCGGCCCCGAGCACGACGGGGCGGAAGTAGAGCCGATACTCGTCGATCAGGCCGAGCGCGGTGAGGCTCGCCGCCAGCTCCGGCCCGGCGACATCGATGTCGCCGGCGACCTCCGCCTTCAGCCGGCGCACGAAGGCTTCCAGACCGTCACCGACAAGGGTCGCGTTGGCGCCGACCGCTCTCAGTGTCCGTGACGCGACCCATTTCGGCTGCCCCCGCCACGCCGCCGCGAAGTCGCGCTCGAGCGCGTCCCATTCCGGACGATCCTGATCCCAGTATCGCATCACCTCGTACATGCGGCGGCCATAGAGACTGCCTCCGAGACCGCGGACCTGGTCGTTGAAATGGCGATGCAACGCCTCGCCCGGCGGCGGCAGTTGCGGCCCGCCCGCGACGCCGGCGACGTAGCCGTCGAGAGACTGCATCATGCCGAAGACGAGCTTCGCCATGGGGTCAGCGCTGCTCGATCGGCTCCCCCGGCCCGACCGCCGGCGAGATCGGGTCGCTGGCGGGGAAGGTCTCTTCGAGCGCTTCGTCGATCAGCGCTTCGGGGTCGACCTTGTGGCCATTCGGCTTGGGCGGCTCCGGATGCTTCTGCGACGGATTCCTTTGGGGACCCATTCTCCCTCCCGTCAGCCCTTCGCCGCGATCTGGCGCAGGCTCTCCTCGAAGACCTCGGGCGGTTGTCCGCCGGAGATCAGGTATTGGCGATTGACGATGATCGCCGGGACGGAATGGATGCCGGCCTCGAGCCAGGCCCGCTCCTCCTTGCGCACGTCCTCGGCATAGCGACCGCTCTCGAGCACTTCGCCTGCGGCTTTCGGATCGAGCCCGGCTTCCGCCGCCTTCGCCACCAGCACGGCGCGATCGGCGACGTTGAGGCCGTCGGTGAAATAGGCCTTCAGCAAGGCATGCTTCAGCGCCGCCTGTTTTCCTTCAAGCCCGGCCCAATGCAGCAGGCGATGCGCGTCGAAGGTGTTGTAGATGCGGCTCTCGCCGTTGCGGTTGATGGCGAAGCCGACCGCGGCGGCGCGATCCTTGATCCGGGCGCGGATCGCCTCGGCCTCTTCGGGCGAGCGCGGCCCGTATTTCTCGACGATGTGCTCTTCCAGGTTCTCGCCCGCTTCCGCCATCCCGGGGTTGAGCTCGAAGGGCTGGAAGGCGATCTCCGCCTCGACCTCGCCGTCGAGCCGCTGCAGCGCGGTCTCCAGCCCGCCCAATCCGATGGCGCACCAGGGGCAGACCACGTCCGAGACGAAATCGATCTGCAGCTTCTTGGCCATGCTCCACTCCTCCTGCTCACTTTCGCGGTTATATGAGCATGGGCGCACGATTGTCCAAGGTGCCGCCTCGAAGGCTGTGGCGCCCGGCCGTGTGGGGCCTTAGAGTCCGCAACCAGATTGAGGTCTCCCGGAACGCGTACATGCCCGCCATCTCGACCGCCGACCGCACCATTTTCGGGATCGGCCTCGCCTTCGCGTCCTTCTTCATCCTCTCTTCGGCGGATGCGCTGACCAAGCTGCTGTCCTTCCGCTATTCGGTCTACCAAGTCGCGGTGGTCGATGCGGTCTTCGCGCTGATCGTGGCGCTGCCCGTCCTGATCCGGCAGGAGGGCCTCGCCAGCCTGAAACCCCGCCGGCCCAGGATCGTGATGCTGCGCTGTGGCGCCGGCGCCGGCAGCCTGATGCTGGCCTTCCTCTCCTTCGTGCAGATCCCGCTGGCCGATGCCTACTCGCTCGCCTTCCTGGCGCCTCTGGCGGTGACGGCGCTGGCGGTCCCGGTGCTCGGCGAGCATGTGGGCTGGCGGCAGTGGCTGGCTGTCATCATCGGCTTCGCCGCGGTGCTGGCGATCCTCCGCCCCGATTTTGGCGCGGTCGGGATCGGGCAGCTCGACATGCTGGCTTCGGCGGCGCTGTTCGCGGTCTCGATGCTGATGCTCCGGCGCATCGCCAAGACCGAATCCAACGCGGCGCTGCTGCTGGTCTATTTCACCATGCTGTTCCTGATCGGCCTGCCCTTCGCCATCGGTCATTGGCGGACGCCCGACGCGCCCGGCTTCGCGCTGATGGCGCTGACCGGCGCCTGCTCCGGCCTCGGCAATCTGCTGCTGATCATGGCCTTCCGCTACGCCCAGGCGGCGATCGTCTCCTCCTTCATGTACTCGCAGCTGATCTGGGGCACGGCTTTCGGCTTCGTGCTGTTCAGCGACCTGCCCGACGCCACCACCATCGGCGGCGCCGCGGTCATCATGCTCTGCGGCCTCTATACGCTGCTGCACGCCGCGAAGACGCAAGGCATCCCGGCGACCGGCTAAGCGCCGATCGCCGGTGCCATCGCGCGCGATCAGGCCTTGTTGGCGATCCAGAAGGTCGGGGCGCCCACGACGCCGCCTTTCTGCATTGCCTGCTTCAGCTCCGGCAGCGCCATGAAGGCCTTGGCCGCCGCCGCTGTCGCAAAATCGTGGGTGACGGTGACGTCGTTCGGATTGTCGGCGGACTGGTAGACGGCTTCCTTGGTTACGCCGTGCTGCTTCTGGATCGGCCCCGCGCCATCATAGATCTTGCGCCATGCGGCGTAGTCCTTGACGGTGTGCCGGACGAACAAGGTGGTCATGATCGGGTTCCTCCCTCAGTTGGCCGTTCCGGCCGTTCTTGGTCGAGCCTTTGGTTCGCCGGCGGAGTGTGACCCAGCTTTCCCACCAAGAGCAACGACGGTGCGGGCGTGCCGGCGTCGGGATTGCGGCTCGGACGGTCAGTTGCGGAGCGCGCGGAGGGCGGGTTCGGTCAGCGGGCGGGTGCGGAGCTTGCGCGCGAGGTCGATGGAAAAGCGGGCGTTCATCACCGCCTCGATCTTCTCGTGCTTGCGCGCGAGCGCGCGGAGCTGCTCGACACCGACACGGAAACTCCGGCAGCCTCCCTCCGTGATGACCGTCGCAGAAGCGGTGCAGCGGCCGATATAGGCCATCTCGCCGACGAAGTCGCCGGCAGAAAGACAGGCGATGATCTGTTCGTCGACGATCACATGGGCGCGGCCGCTCAGGAGGAGATGCACGCTCTCGACCGGACGATCTTGCCTGGTCAGGGTGGTGCCGTCGGGATATTGCTCGAAGCGGCCGACGGCGAGGATGCGGCTGAAGTCGACCTTCTCCAGCCTGCCGAAGATGCTGGCATGCAGCGTCTTCTCCTCCTCCGACATGCGCACCTTCATGCGGGCGCGGGTCAGGATGATCAACTGGACAATGTTGATCAGGTTGAAGATGCCGGCCCAGAGGATGCCGACCCAGAGTTGCCGGTCACCGACCAGGTAGAAGTAGACCGCCTCCGTCGTGAGCGCGACGATCGCCAGCAGGCGGAGCCAGGTGATGTTGGTGACCAGATAGGATGCGGCGAGGATGACATAGCTCGCATTGCCAATCAGGTCATGAGGCAACATGCGCCGATCTCCGCAGCAGACGGTGCTCGAGGAGCCAGGTGCCGCGGTGTTCATATAATGTTATGCAGCGGCGCGACGGCTGCCTGCGACCCTGGGCGTTGTCCGCGCCGCTGACAAGCGCCGTCCCCGGCTTTGGTGACGACGCTCACCCCGCTAGCAGGCGGCACATACCATCGAGGGAGATCGCAGGATATTCCCTACCCGCTCAATCCGCCTCGCCCAGCCGCGCCCGCACATGGGCGGTGCCGGCGATCGCCGTGAGCCGGGCGATCACTTCATCGTCGAAATGCTCGCGGAGCGCCACATAGACCTCGTCCGCGACGTGCGACTTGCCGGTGGAGATCACCGCTTCGGCCCAGGCGACGGCGGCGCGCTCGCGCGGCGTCAGACGGGCGAACTCGGCCGCTTTCTCCGCAACCAGGTCCAGAAGTGCCGCATCGAGATTGCGCCAGGCCAAGCGCTGCCGCATAGCCGCGACCAGATCAGCCGGACTCGCGGGCTCGGCAGGCGCCACGGGGGTGAGGCCGGACTTGCTCAGGGTCAATCATCCCTGCGTCCTGGTTCCGTCCCGGCAGCATTGCCGATCCTGCAGACCTGGCGTAACGGCCGTCACACCGGTCCCCATGCGAAGGGCGTGCCGCTATCTCCGCCGGTCGAACAGCGTCACGCCGAGCGAGGCCATGGTGATCAGCAGGATCGCGGCGGAGATGCGCCAGTCCAGCGGCTGGGCCAGCAACAGCAGGCCGACGATGGTCGCGGTCACCGGTTCCAGGGTCATCAGCACGCTGTAGGTCCGGGCTGGCAGGCGCTTCAGCGCCGCGAACTCCAGCGAGAGCGGCAGCGCGGTCGAGAGGATCGCGACCACCAGCGCGCCCGCGATCGCGACCCAGCTCGCGGTGGCGAGGTGACCGTCGCCGAGATAGAAGGGCGCGGCCGCCAGCGCGCTCGCGGCGACGCCGAGACTCAATCCGCCGCCCCCGGGTGCCGCCTCGCCGACCCACTTGCTGGCGAGGATGAAGGCGGCCCAACCCGCCGCGGCCAGCAGCGCGTCGCAGACGCCGATCGGATCCAGCGCGGTGCCGATGTCGCGGCTGAGGATCGCGACGCCGCCCGCTGCCATCGCCAGCCACAGGAAGTCGCGCGGACGCCGCGAGGTCGCCAGGCCGACGACCAGCGGTCCGATGAACTGGATGGCCGAGGCGACGCCCAAGGGAATCCGCGCCAGCGCCCAGTAGAACGGCAGATTCATCATGCAGATGGCGGCGCCGAGCACGGCGATCGCGCGCCATTGCGCCGGACCGAACGAAAGCAGGTTGGGCCGCGCCGCCGCCGCCAGGAAGATCGCGGAGAAGCCGAGACGGAAGAAGACCGTGCCCGACGGCCCGAGTGCCGCGAACAGCTTGGTCGCGACCGCGGCACCGATCTGCATCGAGAGAATCGACATCAGCAGCATAACCGGCGGCGGAAGCAGACCGGAGGCCGCTGCTGCGAGCCGGCGGCTGCGCCGCCACGGGTTCGGCCCATCCGGCAGGTTGCCGGCAATGGCAATCACGATGTCGGCATAAGCCACGACGCCCGCTCCCCTTCGGTCTTCGCAGTTCCGCGGGGACTGTAGCGGGACGGCCGCGCACCGGGAACCCAAAACGAAACGAGCGGCGGGCGTTCGGGTCGGCTCCGCGCGTGATGCCGGGTTCAGCCGCGCTGCATGGTCTTGTGGTCGTGCGGGGTGATGGCCTCGGCGGTGCCGATACAGAGGCCGTAAGCGATGGCGACGACGATCGAGGCCATCACCCAGGCGGCGATGCCGAAGCCTGCAAGCCCTTTGGCGAAACCCCGCACGTGACCTCCCAAGGCCGGTGATTGAGGACGCTATCCGTCAGCCTACGGAGAGATCGCTAAGACTTCGTAACGCGCCGGTTGCAAGACTTCATTAACCCTGTTGCTCCGCACGCCGGGCGACTATCCTGCTCGCTCCGCTGCTTATTCAGGCTGCTTATTCAGGGAGACAGTCATGGATGCGCGCAAGCTGGTCGCGGAGGCGATCGGGACGTTCTGGCTGACATTCGGTGGATGCGGGAGTGCGGTCGTCGCCGCCGCCTTTCCACAGGTGGGCATCGGGCTCGTCGGCGTGTCGCTCGCCTTCGGCCTGACCGTGGTGACGATGGCCTATGCGATCGGCCATATCTCCGGCTGTCATCTCAATCCCGCGGTGACGGTGGGTCTGGCCGCGGGCGGTCGGTTTCCACCGGGACAGATCTTGCCCTATGTCATCGCGCAGGTGATCGGCGGCATCGTCGCCGGCGCGCTCCTCTACTTCATCGCCAGCGGCGCGCCCGGCTTCGACGTCGCCAACGGCATGGCCTCCAACGGCTACGGCGACCACTCGCCGGGCCATTACAGCCTCGCCGCCTGTCTCGTCAGCGAGGTGGTGATGACCATGATGTTTCTCTTCATCATCATGGGTGCGACGCACGGCAAGGCGCCGGCGGGATTCGCGCCGCTGGCGATCGGACTCGCACTGACGCTGATCCATCTGGTCAGCATTCCGATCACCAACACCTCGGTCAATCCGGCGCGCAGCACCGGGCCGGCGATCTTCGTCGGCGGCTGGGCGCTGCAGCAGCTCTGGCTGTTCTGGCTGGCACCGCTCATCGGCGGCGCTCTGGGAGGCGTCATCTATCGCTGGCTAAGCGCCGAGCCGGGCGGCGAGGTCACCGGGAAGACATGACGGCCAGTTGCGCGCCGCCCGCCGGGTGCGCGCAGTAAGACCGCGCCGGCGAAGGCCATGGCCCCCGCCGTCGCCATAACCCAGCGCCCACGACGAACGACGACCGGATGATGGCGTGTGCCGGGTGCCGGTGACCGTCGTGGCGTTGCCGGCGAGCTCGGGTAAGACCGGCGCTCAGCTGCGGATGTATGAGTCGCTCTTGTCCGCCGCCTTCTGGGCGGTCGTCGCCTGATTGTTGGTCGCCCCGCCCGAGGTCCTGTCGAGCTCAGCCTCGCTGAGCTCGACCGAGGCGGCTTTGCCGGCCTTGGTCAGGGCATCGGGACGTTGTGCGCCCGGCTTTGATGTCGATTTCGTCATCGGAATCCTCCGCATCTATCACCCCGAGATTAGGGTGTTCTCCAACGTGATCGTCAGATAGGTCTGCTTGTCGGTCTTGGTGGTGGTGGCCGCCTTGGTCTTGTCGCCGCCGGTCACCTGGCTGAGTTCGGCCTCGCTCAGCTCGATCTCCGCGCCCTTGCCGGCCTTGGCCAGAGCATCGGGCGATGATGTCGTCTTCTTCGCTTCGGACATGTCTTCCTCGCTGCTTGGGTGGAGAGGGGATAGCGCCGGACGCGTGTCACACAGAGATCGGCGTGCGCGCGACCGCCCGATCAACCGATCTTGGTGACGCCGGCCTTGCCCTTGCCGCCGCCGGCCACCTTGTTGAGATCCCGCCCGGACAGCTCGATCGGAGCCTCTTCTGCCGGCCGGACGAGGCGCCCAGTGGTCGCCGCGGGTTTCTTTTCCTTGGTCATCGATACGCGCTCCTTCGGCTGGTCGGTCGCGTTCCTGCTGGGCAGGATCTAGTCGGTCAGCTTGCCGACATGTCCCGTTTTTGTCTTGCCGGCGGAACCGCCGGCCACCTGACCCAACTCGCGATCGGAGAGCTCGCCCTCGGCGAGCGCGATCGCCGCCTTGTCCGTCGGCCGGACGAGGCGCTCGGGGGTCGCCGCAGACTTCTTGTGCTGGGCCATCGAGACACGCTCCTTCCGTGGACGGGGGTCACGATCTTCATGGCTATATCATGCGCACCAGTTGCCGTGCCAACGAATCCTGTGTGACTTGCAACACAGTCGGCGCAGATTACCCGGCACACAGCCCCGTCACCGAGTCGGGGCGAAGTGTTAACGGACCAGCTTAGAGGCCGCGTCGCGGTACCGTTCGACCTTGGCGGCATCGACGCCGCCCGTGGCGAGAGCGCGGTCATAGTCCGTGAGCGCTTCGCGCCAGCGCCCCTGCGCCGCCAGCACCCGGCCGCGGTTGAAGCGCGCCGCGGCGTCCTCCCGCAGCGACAGCGCACGGTCGAGATCGGCGAGTGCCGCGTCGAGCGCGCTGCGCTGGAAATGCACGCTCGCGCGATTGGCCCAGGCATCGGCCAGCGCGGGGTCGGCGGCGACCGCGGCGTCGAGGTCGGCGAGAGCGCGACTGAGGCGCTGCCGTTTCAGCGCCAGGAGTCCGGAGAGGCAGAGCGCGCGCGCATCCCGGGGCGCCAGGGCGCGGGCCGCGGCGACATCGCATTCCGCCTCTTTCAATCGACCCTGCTGGACCAGGAGAGAAGCGCGTTTGACCCGGGCCTCGATATGCGCGGGATCGAATGTCAGCACTGCGCCGTAGTCCTCGATAGCGTCCTCGACGCGTCCCAATCCGGTCAGGACCAGAGCACGGTTGAAGTGCGACTCCGGATAGGGCGGGCTCCAGGCGATCGCGGCGTCGTAGTCTGCGAGCGCCGCTTCCAGGCGGCCGGCCTGTTGATGGAGCCGGCCGCGGTCGAAATGGGCCTCGCTGTTGCAGGGTTCCTGGGCGAGCAGCGCCGTGAGATCCGCGATGGCGGCTTCGTTCTCGCCGCCCAGCATGTGAAGGCGCGCGCGGTTGTGCCACACGATCACGCTCTCCGCCGGATACTTGCCGGGCGCCTCGCGCGCCAGGATATCGAGCGCCTCGTCCAGCAGGGCGAGCGCGCCGGGCCGGTTGGCCTCACGCAGCTCGACCAGCGCCAGCGTGTTGCGCAGGAAGGCGAGGTTGACCGTGCGCGCCTCGGAAGGCGGCACGCGCTCGGTATAGGCGCGCGACCGCGCGATCCAATCGCGCGCCGCCTTGGTGTCGCGCCGTGGTCCCTTGTAGAACCGCGCGTTCAGAATCGCCATGGCGTAGGTCGCGTGGGCGCAGAGCGCGGGGTCGGTATCCGCCGCGAGGGCTTCGCGGCAGATCGCCTCGACCGAATCGTAGTTTCCCAGGAGAAGCGCGGCGAACAGGATATGCCGCGTGAGCTCGCCCCAGGTCTTCGGGTCGCGGTCGGGTCCGATCAAGCGGCGGCCGCGCTCCGCCCAGTCGCGCGCCGCGGCATAGCAGGCGGAGCGCATACAGATCGTCGCGGCCGCGAGCAGCGATCCCGGGTCGGCACCTTCCTGCTCGCGATGGAATGGAACGGCGCCCAGCAGACCGGAGGACCCGCCGCTGGATTCCAGACGATCGGTGCGCTTCTTATGCAGCGCGCGGCGCATGGCTCCGGGCATCGCCAGATAGGCTGCCCGCGGCAGCAAGGCGTCCGC
>Ga0335069_10016308_pt1 | contig 10366 bp, 12 predicted proteins | sample Lox_Sample_11_FD_206714 | JGI IMG/M metagenome (GOLD analysis project Ga0335069, IMG submission 206714) | Soil microbial communities from Loxahatchee National Wildlife Refuge, Florida, United States - Lox_Sample_1.1 | ecosystem: Environmental > Terrestrial > Soil > Wetlands | place: USA...
GGACCGGTCGGCCGCCCGCGCGCCCGGCCGGACGCGGTAGCTGCCGGTAAGGCGTACTCCTCGCGGGCGGGCCGCGCCTGCCTGCGCAGACGCGGGATCAAGGCGGTCATCGCGGAGAAGGCCGGTCAGGCTGCGAACCGCAACAAGCGCGGCAGGGATGGCGGCCGGCAGCCTTCACGCGCGCCCCTACCTGACCAGGCTGCTCGGTCCCGGCCCGGCGGGAGCACGTGCCAGCACGGGCCAGGCGCGCACCGGCAGCCACAGCTCACTGCCGGCGCCATCCGGGCCAGCGCCGGAATCAACACCTCCGAGGGTGACGTGGCCCGCCTCCTGCACGCCGTAGATCGACTGGTGTCCACCGAACCGCCGGTCCGGTACCGCCGTGATCCGTTAACCGGGGACTTCTACACAGCCAGGCCCGTGGCCGAGCCGGTCAGCACCTGAGCACCACATGGCGGCCAGCAACCCGACGGGCCAACCTGACGGGGCCGGAGGTGACGCGGTGGCCATCAGCGCGAGATCGCCGCATCACGCTCGGTAGACGGGAGCCCGCTACCAGCCTGGCGGCCTTCCGGCCCGGCGGACCCGCCGTTCCAGGCGGTCATGATCAGCATCCCGGTCTTGTCGTAGACGGCGGCACCGGCGGACTGCAGGGCGGCCTGGCAACCCCGGAGCCTGCCTCGGGCGCGGCAGCGGCTCCGCACCGAACTCAGCGCTTATGCACCCCGGTCGCATCCTTCGATTGCCGGGCCTGGCGATGGCTGCCGACTCTGAGCCTGCATGGGTGACTCGGTGCCTGCATGGGCGCCGGCAGACGATGCCGGGCCGCATACGGCGTCCTGCGCCGTCCAGATCGCGGACGTCACCGCCTCGAACCGGTGCAGGCGGCGGCGGAGCCCCGCGGTGTCACCCTCCCGGGCCGCGGCGACCGCCTCCTCGGCTACCCGGGCGAGCCGGTCCAGCCGCACCCGCAGGAACGTCCCGGCACCGGGATAGCCGCTGTGCACGTCAGCCAGCGCGGCCCGGCTGGCGGCCCGGGCTTCAGTCACGATAGCGCTGGTTGCCTGGCCCACCTCGGCCGCGGTCAGCGCCAGCTCGCCTTCGCTGTGCGCGAGCATCCCCAGCCGCAGCAGGTACGGCTGGCAGCGCTCCTGATGATCTTGTATTTCCTCGGTGGCGGTCATGGCAATCACCGCCCTTCGGGCGTCAGGGCTCTTATCCCATGGCTGCCGGCGATCCGCGCGCCAGGGACTATGGTCCTGATCATGGCGTCTGCGGACCCGGGAAAGGACATTCAATGCTCCACCCCGCACGTACGAGCGTGACACTTTGCGGCGTACGCTTGGCGTTCCGCCCGGATGGCGCCTGCCGCGCCGAGTGACGGCGGCCCAGCGCCACGCTGTCCCGCCTGGCCACCGACACATCAAGAGTCTTTGGTCCTGACCACCGGAACCGGCTGGCCACCGATGAGCGCGCCGAGCTCATCCGCGAGCTGCGCCGGCTGGCCGCCGCGCACGGCCTGCGCCCCGCGGTCCGCCTACCGCGCCGACGGGCTCGTGATCACGCCGCAGCCGGTGATCCACACGTCCCATCCGGCCTACGGCTACCTCATCGGGGCCAGCGGCACGCGTACCGCGCGGGCACCGGAATTCCTGGAGTTCCCGTCCTGGGCGGCGGGCGCCGACCTGATGTTCGCCGAGGCGGCGGGGTGGCGCGGCCCATCCGCGTCGCCAAGGGCGCGGGCGGGCACGCTCCCGCACTTGAGGTAGCCGAGCAGGCCGCCCGGCACGGCGTCCTGCGGCTTGTGTTCGCCCACAAGCGCACACCCACCGCGGCCCGTTCACTGTGCACCCACAGCAACAAGTGCATGTCCATCATTTACACGGGCACCCGCTGCGTGCTCGCTTCCCCAAGCGGGCGCGGAGAACCGACGTCCGGCCCAGCCTAGCGGGACTTCCGGCTCTGAGCAGGGCCTGTCTGCGGTGGTCAGCCTGTACGTGTCTGCGGGGCGTGAGAGGGAGCTGGACCGTACGAACTGTCCGGGGGGACCGGGCGCGCGGCGAATGGCTGAGATGGCGGCAGCGGAGAAGCTGGCTGGCGACCTCCAGGACCTGATCCGGGCAATGCCAGCGGAGGGAGATCGCCCCCGCAGGCCCATTCTCGCCGGGCGTCAGCAGGTCGAGTGGAACAGCCCGGCGACGGGCACGGCTTCGGCCAGGTCGTTGTAGATCTTCGCCGCCTCGCGTGTCTCGGCCACGTGCGCTGCGATAGACCGCCCGGCCAGGTAATCCAGCGTACACGGGTCGACCTGGAGCCGCCGGTTCATGCCCAGGGACAACACCACGACCGTGGCGCCGCGGGCCAGGAGTTCTTCCACGTCGGCGGGCTGCACGCCGGGTGCGTGCCTAGTCCCGGTCTCGGTCCAGTCCCAGTCCCGGCCGCCACCCGGGTAGAGCTTGAAATCCTTCCCCGCGCCGATCCCCTCGACCTCCATGCGGCCCCAGGAGACCGCGAGGATCCTCGGTGATCTCATCTCCTCGCTCATGACCGCTCTCCGCCCTGTCCTGGGACCAAGGTCCATTGTGCTCCCGCTGGCCGGCCGGGGATCGTGACACTGGCTAGGCCATGAGCGGCGGATGGAGGTGAGCCGATGAGCATCGCGCGGCGGATCGCGGAACTGTACGAGATCAAGATGAACGCGGTGCTGGACCGCGCCGCGGATCCGGGTGAGATGGTGGACTACACCTACGTCCAGCTGCAGGAACTGCTGGCCGAGGTGCGCCGCGGCGCGGCGGGGATCGCCGCCAGCCGCGAGCAGGCGGAATCGCGGGCCGACGGTCTGCGGCAGGCCGCGGACCGGCTGGGCGAGCAGGCGGAACAGGCGGTGCGGGCCGGGCGGGACGACCTGGCCCGGCAGGCGCTGGCGCGCCGCGCCGCGCTCTTGGCTCAGGCGTCCCGGTTGCGGGAGCAGCAGGATGTGCTGCGCGCCGAGGAACAGAAGATGGCCGACGCCGGGCGGCGGCTGCAGGAGAAGATCGAGGCGTTCGGCACGCAGAAGGAAGCGATCAAGGCCGCTTACACCGTGGCGCGCGCCCAGGCCAGTGTCGCCGAGACCTTCGCCGGGATCTCCGAGGAGGTGACAGACGCCGACGCGGCCGCCCGCCAGGCCGAGAACGAGCAGGCTGACCTCGAGGCACGGGCACGCGGGCTCGATGACCTGCTGACGCCCCCGCTGAGCGATGAGCAGCTGCAGGCGCAGCTGGATCAGATCAGCACCCGCGCGCAGGTGGATGAGGAACTGGCCAGGCTCAGGGAACGGCTGGCGGCGGGAGACGCACAGGGCCACCGCGCCGTCCCGCACACAGCTGACCTGCGTATCGAGGCATGGGCGGCGACACGCGAAGAGTGCCTGGCCGAGGCGGCACGAGGACTGGTGGACAGTTTCGCGGTCGTCGCGGCCGCCCGGCCCCGGCGCACGGCCGAGCGGCGGTTCATCGCGGGCTCGGACGGGGACCTGCTGGTGGCGGTCATCGATGAGGTGATTTACCGGCTGGACGCCGACGGCGAGATCCCGGTCACCATCGCTGTCCGGCCGGCGCCGGACGGCGGGGTCGTGCTGTCCATGCAGCTGGCCGACGTGGGCGAGGCGGAGGTCACCGGGGCGGTGCCGAAGGCGGCGTCGCTGCACGACCTGCGCTGCGCGCCCGGCCCTGCGAGCCGGTGGTCATGCGGGATCACCATCGACGTGTAGCAGGGGACTAGGCACTGCCCCGCAGGTGACCTATCGCCCAGCCCGCCAGGGTCAAGCCGCGCGAGGCTGGAAGGTGGCGGCACAGGTATCCTGCTGGGCGCCGGGCAGGCAGGAGGCGCAGCGAGCCCGGCCGGGCAGGGCCCACGGGCAGCCTGGCCGCGTGTGGCGGTGAAGGGCGGAGGGATCGATGAAGCAGACCGTTCCGCTGGGCCGGGTGGCAGGCATCCCGGTCGGCATGCACTGGAGCGTCCTGATCATGGTCATCATGATCGGCTGGCTGCTGGGCGGCCAGGTCCTGCCGGAGACGGCCCCTGGCCAGCCGGCGGCTGCGTACTGGGCGGTGGCCGTCCCGTGCGTGGTCGCGTTGATGGCCGCGCTGCTGGCCCATGAGCTCGCTCATTCGCTGGTGGCCCGCCGGTACGGCGTGCCGGTCACCTCGATCACGCTGTGAACCCTGGGCGGGGTCTCCGAGCTCGGCGGCGAGCCGCCGACCGCTTGGGCCGACCTGCGGATCGCCGCGGCCGGGCCGGCGACCAGCCTGGCCGCAGGGCTGACCTTCGGCGGGCTGGCCGCCACCCCGCTGCTCGCCCGCCCTCCGCTGGCCGGCGACCTGGCCGCCATCGTGATTAGCGACGGCCGGATCACCGGCATCGTCGCCGTCTCCCGGCTGCGCCAGATCATCCGCCGGGAAGCACTGCGCGCCCCATCGGCCCGGTAGCCTGCCCGTTCACGCGGGGCCGGGCGGGAGGTGGCCGAGGAACCAGTCCCGGGCCAGCCCGGCGGCGGCATCGAGGGTGCCCGGCTCCTCGAACAGGTGGGTGGCGCCGGGCACCACGGCCAGGTCGTTCTCGCAGCGCAGCTCGGCCTGGGCCCGGCGGTTCAGGTCCAGCACCACCTCGTCACGCCCGCCGACGATGAGCAGGGTCGGTGCGGTCACCGCCGCAAGGCGGGGGCGGGCAAGGTCGGGGCGGCCGCCGCGCGACACCACGGCCGCGATGCCGGCGCCCGGTTCGGCTGCTGCCCATAGCGCCGCCGCGGCGCCTGTGCTGGCGCCGAAGTGGCCGACAGCAGCATGCGCCGCGCCCGGCTGGGCGCGCAGCCACCCGGTCACCTGGACCAGCCGCCCGGCGAGCAGGCCGATGTCGAACACGTTGGCCCGGTCGTGTTCCTCCTCGGGGGTCAGCAGGTCGATCAGCAGGGTGCCCAGGCCGGCATCGTTCAGCACGCCGGCGACATGCCGGTTGCGGGGACTGTGCCTGCTGCTGCCGCTGCCGTGGACGAAGATCACCATGGCCGGGGCGCCCTCCGGCACGGTCAGGTAGCCGGCTAGCTGCACGGTGCCCGCGCGGGGCGCCACGTCCTTGCTGCGGGCTGGCGGGTCAGCGGTACCGGCGGCGTGCCCGGAACCGGCTTGAGCCGGGGACGGCCGCGCCGCGGCGCGCTCCAGGCAGGCGAGGACCTCCCCATCGGAGACCTGCGGGAACCTGGCGTAGCACTGGCCGATGGAAAGGAATCCTCGTGGCGTGGCGACGCAGACCAGCTCGTCGGCGTCGGCGCCGATCCGTGCCTGCCACCCGGGCGGCGCGACCGGCACGGCGAGCACGACCCGCACCGCCCCGTGCGCCCGGGCGATCTGGCAGGCGGCCCGGGCCGTGGACCCGGTGGCGATCCCGTCATCAACCACCACGGCCACCCGCCCGGCCAGCGACTCGCGCGGCCGCATGGCCCGGTAGCGCGCGGCCCGGGCCGCCACCGCGGCCCGCTCCCGCGCCTGGACCGCCGCGAGGTCGTCCTGCGATACTCCGCAGGCCTGCATGACCTCGGGGTTGAGGACCCGCACCCCGTCCTCCCCCACCGCGCCCATGCCCAGCTCGGGCTGGAACGGCACCCCGAGCTTGCGCACGACGATGACGTCCAGCGGCGCGCCCAGCGCCTGCGCCACCTGGAACGCGACCGGGACCCCGCCGCGCGGCAGGCCGAGCACCACGACGGGCTCGCCACGCAGGTGCCCCAGCCGGGCGGCGAGCCGGCGTCCGGCATCATCACGATCAGCGAACACCATGACAACTCCTCATCGCAAGCCTCCCCACCGCCGGGGCGGTACCGCCAGGGACCATGGTCCGGGTTCGGGGACCAAAGTCCCTACCGGCCCGCCAGGTCGCGGCGTTGCCTGGCCGCCAGGAGGTGAGGGCATGGCAGGTCTGATGAGGCGGGAGGCTCACGCGGAAGCAGCCGACGTGTTCGGCCGTTTTGACCGGCTGTTCGAGGAGTGGCTGCGGATGATGCCGTTCCGCTCCATGACGTTCCCGCGCTGGCTGGAGGCCGGTGACCTGATCCGGGTCGAGGAGCACCGGGAGGACGGCGCGCTGGTGGTGCGCGCCGATCTGCCCGGCATCGACCCGGGCAAGGACGTCGAGCTGACCGTCGCCGGCGGGATGCTCCACGAAACTACCAGATAGCCGCCCCTCGGTTAATAACCGTACGTAACGGTAGGTACGGGCAAGCCCATCACATGGCGACCGGGATTTCGCCGGCCTGTGACGGCCCGCTCCGGTCACCGGAGTCAGGACACGCTGGCAGGGCATGAGATCACCTGCCCGTAAGACGCTTTGCCGGCGGCGGCGCTGCAATCCGGCGACGGCCGGAACAACACCGCCAGCTCGCTGCTGGTAACCGGGCGATACTCGGCATGACGTGCGGATCTGCGCACGGAGCGGCTGCAGCCAAGGCCAGGACACGCTGACCCGCTGAGCGGGCGCGAGCGGCATCCCGGACAATACGTGTTCCCGGTCCCGCGCGGGAGATCGTCACGAGGCCGTCCGCGCTCCGCGGCGCGGCACCCACCGGAACCGGGAGACGCGGGCCGAGCCGACTGGCAGAGACGTTTGGAGCACGCTGGGCGACGGTTCGGGCACGGTCACGACCGGGCAGTCCGCGCGCCGCGCGCAGGCACGCGCCACCGAGCCGGGCGCCAGCCGGCGCAGCCGTCCCCGGCACCGGGACCCGAGCACGAGCAGATCGCCGCCCCGCGCGATGCTGGCGAGCTCCACGGCAGGCCGCCCGGAGAAAGCCTGCTGCTCCGTGGCCACGTCGCCCGGCATCCAGCCGACGGCCTGGTCGATGGCCCTCCGGATCAGCGCGTTACCGTACGCCACGCGGTCGGCGTACAGATCCCGGGACGTGGGGGGCATGCCCGGGACGGCGACCGCGGCGGGGGCTGCGACCGGCGGGCGGAAAACATGGATCAGCAGCAGGCGCGCCCCGCGTCGGCGGGCCTCCCCGACCGCCCACGCCAGCGCCCACCAGCTCGCCGGCGAGCGGCTGATACCCACGACCAGGCGCGGAACCCGGCCCGTTCCGTCATTCACGGCCCGGCTTCTCCTGGAGCCTGAGCGGCGTTCGCCGTGCTGGTCATGTCTCGATGGTCGGCGGCCACGGTCGCGGTGAGGTAGGGCCGTTGTTCTCGTGCCGCCGGGACCTTCGGATGGTCCGTCTTCGTCAGCACCGGGTAACCGGCCGGCTTGCTGCGGTCGGATGGCGGACAGGTCCTTTCGACGGGCTGGATGCGTGAGCCAACCCGGCTGCCGCCAAGGAGTGTGCCTGCCGCGGCGGCCAGCCAACCCCGGACCGACCGGGAGCTCCGGCCCGCGGGACTGCCGAGGTACGCGCCTCCTCCTCCTCCTCCTTCGCTCCGGTATGCGAGGCCTTTGCCAGGTTGCGCCGCACCTGGCAAAGGCCCCGTTCATTCACGGCGCGCCCGGCGCTGCCGCGCTAGGCGACGCCCAGGTTCTCGCGGCTGCCATACGCGCACAGCCCCCACAGCGCCACGACGTCCGCCGCGATGATCAGCAGGGACCAGAACGGGTAGGCCGGGATGAAGAACATCTGGCCGATGGCGTTGAGCCCGACCACGGCCACCGCGAACCAGCGGGCCAGCTGGTTACCTGTCCACACCCCGAACACCGCCAGCAGCTGCACGGCGCCGAAGATGGTCATGACCCAGCCCCAGGCGCGCAGGTCGCCGACCACGTAGTGGGCGTTGCCGATGAAGATATGCGAGTTGGCGATCGCCGCGATGCCGTCGAGCAGGTTGAAGAACCCGATCACGGCCAGCAGCACGGCCGCGAAGATGACCATTCCGAACCCGCGGCCCGCCGCGTACCCTCCGCCACCGCTGCGGGCTGGCTTGATTGTCGCCGACGTCATGATGACCTCCTGTTCCGGCATCACCCGGGTCCTGCGGCCCGGATGCTTACACGCTTGTGTGCCAGGCCCGCGCCGTATAAAGCCGCGCCACGGACACGGCACATCGCTCACTTTCAGTATTTGACCCGGGGAAGCGCGTATTGAGGGGCAAGAGGTCCTGACCCCCGGGCCGATCAGCCCGGACGCCGGGAGCAGTCGCGCGCTGAAGGAAACGGTGCGGGCTGGTTCATCGGTCAAGCCCGGCGTGGGCGATCCCGGTCGCGGGCGGCGGCCCTGATAACCCGGGCTGATCTGCTGCGCCTGGCCTGCTGGTGCCATGGCGCCAGTGACCAGAGCTGTGCGCAGCGGCTGGCGGCATCGACCCGGGTTCGGCGAACGCGGGCAAGCCGATGAGCAGCAGCGCGGTCTCTGGCGAAAAGACCGTCGCAAGGACGTTCCTGTGATCGGTGGGCGGACAGTCCTGCCGGTGCGAGCCAGCGGCGCTCAGCGCGCGGCGGGAGGGCGGCTACTGTCGGCGTGGCGGGAGGGTATAGGTCCGGCCCGGCAGGCCCCATTCACCGAATGGCAGGGATTCCCAGGCGTCTATCGCGCGGAGCGCGGGCCGGCCGATGCGGGCGAAAACGAGCCTGTGCACCTGGTGTTCGCGGGCCTGCTCGGCGACCTCCAGGGCCGGCATGTGCCCGCCGGCCCCTCGGGCGAACCGGATCGGGCGGTCCCAGCCGGCCGCTTCGGCGAACATCAGGTCCACTCCGGCCGCCCAGGCGGGGAAGGCCCGGAATTCCGGTGCCCAGGCGGCGGACGCGGCAGGGATGTCCAGCAGCTACCCCCAGGTGGGGTGGCTAGTGTGGGCGACCGGGTGCGGCTCGATAAGCAGGTCAGCTATCGCGGCGGTACCCACGCTCGGCAGTAGCCTGCGGGCTTCGGACAGCGCTCGCAACTCGCGGCGCAGCTCGCTCCGGTCGTCGCTGACCAGCCAGGCCGCAAGCCGGCCGGACGGTTCGGCGCCTGGCCCGCCATCGAGCATGACCTGCTGGCGGCGGTACCGGACCAGCAGCCCGGCCGGCGGGTAGCGGGGCGAGTTCATCGCCCCTACGCCGAGCAACGTCAGCCGCAGCCGCGGCGTCACCGGTGCCACGCCTCGGCCGTTCTTGGCCACTGCGCTGCCAGCACGAGCCACGGCCGGGACTATCCCGGGTTGTCGGGCTCGGCGCGGGCCTCACCGCCCAGGTGGTTGGCAACCGCCACCACACCGGGGACGTCCGATGCAAGCCTTGTCGCCACGGGGATCATGTCTTTATCGGCAAGAACCCCGGTCAGGGTCACCACGCCCTCGTGTACCGCGACGGTGATCCCGCCTGAACCTTCCAGCAGGATGTCGGTGAGCACGTCCCGGACCTCGGCCTCGATCTCGGTGTCGGGCCGGAGGAAGACTTTCATCAGGTCGCGACGGCTGACAACGCCGATGAGCTCGCCTGAGCCGCCGACGACGGGAAGCCGCCTGAGGTGGCGGGCATGCATCAGCCTGGCGGCGGCGCTGAGCGGCGCGTCCGGATGGATCGTGATCGCCGGCGAGGTCATCAACTCGCCGACAGTCCTTGCATCCGCCCGGTTCGGCTCCCTGCGCCCGCGCCGCCCCAGGCGCGCACCGGATCGCCGCGGACTGCGCTCCTGCTTGCGGAGGACGTCCGCCTCCGACACCATCCCCAGGACCCTGTAGCCGCTGTCCACCACCGGGACGGCATTGACCCGGCGGTCGGTCATGAGCCCGACCACCTGCTTGTAGGTCATGGACCTGTCCGCAGCGGCAATATCGGTGGTCATGACGTCGCGGATACGCCACCTTCGCCGGCGCCAGCCGGGTAGGAGGCTGTCAGCTTCACCGCTGGCGCTGGACCGGCCCGGCCCGCCGGCGAGACCGAAGTCGGCTTGGGCTTCGGTGATGGCATCAACTGCCCGCGCCACATCGGAGGCTGCCCCCTCGCCGTGCAAAGTCTGGTAGTACGCAGCGCCCAGCTCCCGCAGCATGGCGTTCAGGTACTCGTCCCTGCTCATATATGCGCTCCAGCTGGCCTGTCATCCGGCATGCCTGGCCCTTGTACTGCCGTAGGTTCATGCGAACATGTCACCAGGTTCCCGGGGAAGGGCCGAAGGGCCTCACTCAGGGAGGTAGCGAGGTGGGGGCGGTAGGCGTCCGGGCTGGCGGCGACCAGCTCCCGGCACATGGTGACCGCCTCCTCGATGACCGGCAGGCCCTGGCCGGGCGGCCCAGCTCGGACAGCGTGATGCCGAGGCTGCTCATGGATTCAGCGAGGTCGGGGCGGGCGGTAGCGGTCTGGGCTGTCGGCGGCGAGTTCCCGGCGGATGGCGACAGCTTCCCGTTTGGCCGTCAGCGAGGAGTGCGGCCCCACT
>Ga0335069_10016309_pt1 | contig 10366 bp, 6 predicted proteins | sample Lox_Sample_11_FD_206714 | JGI IMG/M metagenome (GOLD analysis project Ga0335069, IMG submission 206714) | Soil microbial communities from Loxahatchee National Wildlife Refuge, Florida, United States - Lox_Sample_1.1 | ecosystem: Environmental > Terrestrial > Soil > Wetlands | place: USA: Florida...
CAAGGACAAGGAGCCGGTCGAGCTCAGCTACTTGCTGCGCGGCGAGGCCGACCAGTGGCACGTCGTCGATGTCTACTACAACGGCGCCATCTCGCAGCTGGCGCAGCTGCGCTCCGAGTTCATCGCCCCGCTACGCGACGGCGGAATCGCCAATCTGCGCTCCGTACTGGAGAGCAAGATCAAGGAGCTCCAGGGCGGAGCGTGATTTCCACGGCGTCAATTGCGCCCTATTGCCACAATCGACGCTAAGCTGCTGTCAAATGGAACTTTTTTGATCCTCCCGCACTCTACCCGGATAGGCGAATTGCGACCGGGCCATCGATGGGGGACGCTGAGACATATCGAAAGCGTGCCCAGGAGTGTGCAGGGCTGGCGGGGAGCAGCGCGCAGCCGGAGCACCGGCTGATCTGGCTCGAGCTGGAGCACCATTGGTTGCGGCTCGCGGAAACGGCAGAGATACGGGAGAGCCAGCCGCCGATCACCACGGTGATCGTGACCGGCTGTGGGCATCAGGCGCCCGAGCCGGGATCCTCGCGCGATGAAGCCGGGGGGCCCATCAGCGCCGGCATGAAGGTGAAGATGGTGGCGAGAACCACCGCGAGGGAGAGCAACAGCAGCTGACCGATCCCTGCCGTGCCAGGGTGATTGGAAAGCGCCAATCCGCCAAAGGATGAGCCGGTCGCAAGAGCACTGAACAGCACTGCTCGGGCGGTGCTGGTGGAAAGAGGACGCTCGACGCCGCGCCGCCAATTGACCGCGAAATAGATGTCGAACGCGATGCCGATGCCGAGCAGCAATGGCAGCGCGATGATGTTGGCATAATTGAGCTGGATACCGGCGAGCACGCAGATCAGGATCACGGTTGCGCCGGCGGCGAGCAGCGGCGCCAGCACGTACAGCACGTCGCGCAGCCGGCGCAGCACGGCGACGAGCAACAGCGTCGCCGTGACCAGTGCGGTCAAGGTCGCGGTCCGGAAGGCATGCGAGACCGCGCGGCCGGATTCATAGATCTGCACGGCGGGTCCGGTCACGTCCGGCGCGACGCTGCGGAGCGCTGTGACGAAGCGCGCGAGGTTCTCGCTGTTGTTGTCGTCGCCGCTGGGGAAGACGGCGATCCGCACCTCACCGTCGGAGGCGATCCAATCGCGCTTGATTTCGGCGGGCAGGGTTTCGATGCTGATCGGCCCCGCATTCATCGCATCCTTGAGGGCCGAGAGTCGCGGCATCAATCCATCGATCAGCATGCGCTTCAGCTTGGGATAGAGGGACGGATCCGCCTCCGCCGCCTGGTCGAGCAGGCGCGCGAGCTGGCGGGCGATGTCGGAAGAGGCCATGGCCTCGCGGAGCCGCTTGGCACAAGTCCGGAAGGCGGCGCGCACGTCATCGTCGCTGGGCGGCGCCGCGACGGAGACCGGCTCGAGGCTGAGCGACATGAGATCCTTCAAGTCCGCGAGGATCGCAAGCTTGGCCTGCTGGTCGGCCGGCACCAGCGAATGTGCCGTCACGACCGCGTGGACCTCGGGAAGCTTCTGCAGCTTGTCGGCGATCTGGTCGGCGGCGTCGAGGTTCGGCACCAGCAGCTCGGCCTCGTAGGGCGTGCGCAGCGGATCACGCATCAGGTCCAGCATGGTGGACATCGACTCGGTATGCGGATCCTTCAGGTGCAGCGGATTGAAGTCGAACATGAGGCGGGGGCTCAGGGCGAGTCCGGCGACCGTCAGCACGGCCCACACGGCGACGACCGGCCAACGATAGCGGATCAGGAAGAGATCGATGCCTTTGGCCCGGGCGAAACCCATCTCGCGCGGGGTGGTGCGCGGCTTGAGAAGGGTGAGGATCGCCGGCAGCAGGGTGAAATTCAGCACCAGCGTGATCGCCATGCCGGCCAGCGCAATCAGACCGAGCTCCGAGACGCCGCGGTAGTCGGTCGGCATGAAGGACGCGAATCCGACCGCGATCGCCGCCGCGGCGAGGGTAAGCGGTCGCGCCATGGATCGCCCGGTGCGCGCCAATACGGACCCATTGGGCGCGGACCCACCGGGTGCGTCAGCCTCGGCGCTCTCGAAGCGTTCCTGGCCATAGCGAACGCCGAACTGAATCCCGAAGTCGATCGAGAGGCCGATGAACATCACCGCGAAGGCGACCGAGATCAGGTTGAGCGAGCCGATCGCGAGGAACGCGAAGGCGAAGGTGAGGATCAGGCCGACCAGCAGAGTGGCGGCGCTGGCGACGATCAGCTTGGCGGAACGCAGGGCACCATACAGAAAGGCGAGCACGAGGACGGTCGACACCGCGAGCGCCAGACCCATGCCCTCCGCGACCGTGCCGAATTCTTCGTCATTGAGGGCGACCGGGCCGGTGAGACGGACTGTGACACCGCTGTCCGCCGTTAGCCCGAGCGCCTTCACCTGGTCGCGCACGAACTGACTGGCGGCGGCACCGGGCTTCAGCGCGGTGAAGTCGCGCTTGGGCTGGGCGAGGATCAGATGGCGCAGCTGATTGAGGTCAGGAGGTTGATCGATCAGCAGCGTCTGCCAGGACATCGGTTGGCTGCCGCCGGCGAGCGCATCGGACATGGTGCGCGAGATTGCGGCAAGCGGCTTCTCCAGGCGGCTCACCGGAATCGCATTGCTCTCGACGCCCTGAACGAAGGTCGAGAGCGTGTTGAAGAGGCCGCGCAGGCTCGGATCGGCGGTGAGGCTGCCGATGAAGGGTTGCGCGGCGATGACGGAATCGGAAATCTTCTGCACCTGTTCCGTCGGCAGGTAGAGCAGCCCATGCTGGGCGAAGAATTCTCCTCCGTCCGGGCGGCGGACCGAGGCGAACAGGTCCGGCCGGGACTGAAGCCGTTCGACCAGCGCCGCGGTGGCGTCCTCCGCCGCGTCCGGCGTCTTGCCATCGACCACGATCACCAGCAAACCGTTGTTCTGCGGGAAGAGCGCGTTGAACTGTGCGGCCTTCTGACGCCAGGCGAGCGTCGGGGAGATCATGTTGGTCGTGTCGGTATCCATGCGGAATGCATGGGCGACATAGGTTGCGGCGATGACGGCAGCGACGAAGAGAGCGATGATCACCACCGCTGCGTGGCGCTCGCAGGCGGTAACCGCCCGGAAGACGACGGATTCCAGCGTCATATCGGTCCGAAGGTAGGCGCCATTCGAGCGCCCTTGGAAGGAATGGGACGGCGGGGAATGCCGTTAGCTTTCAGCACATTGCGCTCGCGGGATCGAGGCATGAAATGGACGCGGCGTGCTTAGCAGAGGCCCCCGGAAATGTCACGGTTTGAACCGCGCTGCCGGAGCGCTCGACGCGTGGTCCGGCGCGGGAACCGAACCGGTCCTGGCGTATTTGATTAGGTCGTGGCCGTTTTGGGGACTGCTAGAGAATGCCACGCCGAGAAGGGGGCCGTCGGGCCGGATTTCAGGGAACGTGATTGCGGGGCATCCGGGCGCAAGATAGCTTGCCCGGAACGGGAGCGGCGAATCGGTGTCCCGACAAAAGTAACGGGCTGGCGTGGCGCGGCGGCTGCCGCGATGGGGACGGACGGTGCGGATGGTTGGGCGTGGACAAGAAGACGATGCCCGAACGGGCGGATCCGCAATGGAATCCGCTCTGGTCACCGGGGGATGCGGATTCATCGGCCGGCATCTTACGGCGCTTCTGGCCCAGCGGGGCTACCGCGTCCGAGTGCTCGACCTGCAGGATTGGCCCGAGGCGCCGAGGGGCGTCGACGTGCAGATCGGCTCCATTCTCGATCCGGAAGCCTTGCGATGCGCCCTCGACGGCGTCGATCTCGTGTTCCACCTGGCGGCAAATCCGAATCTCTGGGCGCCGGATCCGCGTACATTCCATGCGGTGAACTACGAGGGCACGCTGCGCGTGCTTGATGCGGCGCAGGCGGCGGGCGTCGCACGCATCGTCTACACCTCGACCGAATCCATCCTGAAGAACATCCGCGCCCGCAACGGGGAGCGCGCGGCGCTGATCGATGAATCCGTCGAGCTCGCCATCGAGGATGTCTGGGGCGCCTATTGCCGCTCGAAGTTCCTGGCCGAAGGGGCTGCGCGCCAGGCGGCACGATCGGGCCTTCCGGTCGTAATTGTGAACCCGACGATGCCGGTCGGCCCCGGCGACGGCTTGCTGACGCCGCCGACCCGGATGCTGCTGGGTTTCCTCAACGGTGCGACACCTGCTTATCTCGACTGCGAATTCAACCTGGTCGATGCGCGCGACGTTGCTCTCGGGCATCTGCTCGCAGCCGAGCGGGGACGGGTCGGCGAGCGCTATATCCTGGGTGGCGAGAACCAACAGCTCGGCCACGTGCTCGATCTGCTGCGTGAATTGACCGGCCTGCCGATTGCGCGGTGGCGTGTGCCATACGCCTTCGCGTATGTCGCCGGGCTGATCAGCGAAAGCCTTTCGTTGTTCACCAAGCATCCGCCGGTGGCGCCGTTGACCGGGGTCGTGCTGGCGCGCACCTCAATGGCTTTCGATTGTCGCAAGGCGCGCCGCGAGCTGGGTTGGGTCTCTCGTCCGCTCCGGCAATCGCTGTTCGACGCCGTTCTCGACCTGCAGAGCCGCGGCCTACTGCGCCGCAATCTCCGGCCGCAGCTGGCTTGAGACGCTGCCCGCCGCGGCCGAAGTCGGCTGGTAGATGAAGCCGTCGGCGGGATAGATGGCGCCGAAAGCACCAGTATCGGCATTGAAGAAGCGCAGCGCCGTCCAGTCGTTCGCCGCAGAAACGTCGCGTACCTGCATGCCGGTGATGATCCGGCCCGGCACCCAGTTTGCGTGGTCGACCAGGATGTCCCGCGGATCGATCACCTGGCGCACCACGGCGAGGTGACCGAGCTTCAGCCGGTCGGTGCGGCTGAGGACCAGGATGGCACCGGCCTCCGGCATCTGGCCGCGCAGGTAGCTCCCGGCGGCGGCGTCCCACCACGCATAGGCATCGCCCTGCAGCGCAATCCCGGACACCGCCCGTGCATAGAGCACGCAGGAGCCGGCGAGGGCGGAAGGGCTGCCCAGGCCGGCGGTTCCGGAGCCTCTGGTGTCGCTGCAGGAGGCGAGGGCGACCGCGAAGAGCGCCGCGAGCAGCGGTCTGCGCAAGATGCGATACTTCCCCTGGTGCCGCGACAAGCTCTTGCCTTTCCGCGACTCGGCTGCAATCCAGAACAGTCTAACGCATTGTCCTGAAGTCGCATAATTACAGGCGCTTGGAAGTGGCCCCCGGCGTCCGGCGGATGTTGGATGTCGCCGGGAGACGATCGCCGAACGCCCGGATACGCGAAAAAGACAGGGCATTTTGCAGCGCAACGACTATGATTGTGCGATGCAAAGGGGGTGCCGCCTGTTCGTGCGGCTTGAGCCGGGCAACGGCTCGGGAGGGACCGATGGCAAGGCAAAGCCGCAAGCGTGCACCGGAAACCGCTCCGACCCGCCGCGTGGCGCCCAAATCCACCGATAACGTGCCGGCGCGCGAGCGCCCGATCGCCCTCCGCGTCGCCCCCTCGTCAACGCGAACCGCAAGGGCGAGTGCGCTGAAGCTCGACGAGGGTCTGTCGCCGCTGCCGCGCCTGTTCCCGCCGGTCAAGGGTTTCGATGCCTCGGTCGCGGCGGAGGAGCTGCGCCGCGCGATGGGCGATCTCGCCGGCCTGCGCGAGCGCAATCCGTTCGGCAACACGATCAAGCTGCTGGCGCTCGAGACCGGCAAGCGGCTTGATTCCGAGGCGCTCGCCCTCGGTGCGGTCGAGGACCTGATCCAGCATCTCTCAGCCGAGGCCTATGCGCACCGCGCCAGCCGCCTCTCCCGCTATCTGGGCGAAACCGATCGGCGTCGCAACGAGGGGCGGCTGCGCAGCCTGTTCCGTGCGCTCGCGGGCGGCGGCGAGAAGCGGGCCAAGGCGAGACGACCGTTCGCGGAGTTTCGGACGCTCTTGGAGCGCGAGCTCTTCGGCATCGTGATCACCGCGCATCCCACCTTCAGCCAGAGCCGGCCGATGATGCAGGCCCTGGCGGAGCTGGCGACAGACCGCGATCTCGCCGGCGAGCGGCTGTCGGCGCGCGAGCGCGTGCGGCTGCTGGCGCAGGCCGGGCAGGTGGAGCACCGCCCGCCGGAGAAGCTCGACCTGCTCTACGAGCACGATCTGTCGCTGCTTGCCATCGAGAACCTCCACCGCGCGCTGCGGCGGGTCTACGAGATCGCGCTCGAGGTTGCCGCGGATCTCTATCCTGACGAGTGGGAGAAGCTCTCGCCCCGGCTGATCACCATCGCGAGCTGGGTCGGCTACGACCTCGACGGCCGGGCCGACATCCGCTGGAGCGACACGCTGCTGAAGCGGCTCAAAGTGCAGGTGATTCAGCTCGAGCGCTACCTTGCGACCGTCGAGGAGCTGCGCGCCATCTATCGCGCCGCGCGCGGCCATGTCGACCTCATCCATCTCATGGACCTGATCGAGAGCCGCCTCGCTTTGGCCATCAACGAAGCCCGGGACGAGATGGACGTATTCCGCGGCAGCGGCAAGGAGCCGGAGTCCTGGACCGAGGACGTGCGGCGCATCGCCAAGCGCATGCATAGCGGGCGCGAGCTGCGGCTGATCGAATCCGGCCAGCTGCTGGACCTGGTCGAGCGCGGCATCGCCATGACCGAGGACGCCGCCGCTCGTCGCAAGCTGATCATCCTGCGGGCCGAGATCGCCAATCACGGGCTCGGCCTCGCGCATACGCATGTGCGGCTCAACGCCGTGCAGATCCACAACGCGATCCGCAACCTGATCGGGATGGAGGCGGCGCCCGACGATCCGGCGCACAAGCGGTCCTACATGGCCTCGGTGACGCGGCTTGCCACCGAGGTGAAGCCGGTCAAGATCAATTTCGCCTCGATCCTGGCCGAGCGCACGTCGGCGAAGCGGCTCTTCATGCTGGTCGCGCAGATGTTGAAATACATCGACGGCACGACACCGGTGCGCTTCCTGATCGCCGAATGCGAGACCTCGCTGACGCTGATGGCGGCGCTCTATTTCGCGCGGCTGTTCGGGGTCGAGCACAAGGTGGACATCTCGCCGCTGTTCGAGACCACCAAGGCCTTCGAGCGCGGCGTCCGGGTGATCGACGAATGCCTGCAGAACCCGGCCTTCGCGGCCTATGTGCGCCAGCGGGGCCGGCTCTGCATCCAGACCGGCTTCTCCGATGCGGGGCGCCATCTCGGCCAGACGGTGGCCGCGATCTCGGTGGAATGGCTGCGGCTGAAGCTTGGCGAGCTCCTGAAGGAGCGTGGGTTCGGCGATGTCGAGCTCGTGGTGTTCGACACCCACGGTGAATCGATCGGCCGCGGCGGGCATCCCGAGGACTTCCGGGCACGGCTGGAATACGTCGCCTCGCCGGTCAGCCGGCACCAGTTCGCCCGCAACGGTGTGCGAGCCAAGGAGGAGGTGAGCTTCCAGGGCGGCGACGGCTATCTCTACTTCGTGACGCCCGACATCGCGCTCGCCTCGGTGACCCGGATCGTCGAATACATGCTGGAGCCGCCCGAGAGCTCGACCGACGCCGATCCGGCCTATCGGACCGAGGAAGACTACATCAAGGAGACCTTCATCACGGTCCGCCGCTTCAACGAGCGGGTGATGGACGATCCGGCCTATGCGACGCTGCTCGACACCTTCGGCGGCAACCTGCTCTTTGTCAGCGGTTCGCGGCCGCTGCGGCGCGTGCAGGACGGGATCGAGCAGCGCGTGAACCTGATGCATCCCGCGGAGATGCGCGCGATTCCACATAACGGGATCCTGCAGCAGATGGGGTTCCTGGCGAACACCGTCGGCGGCATGGGCGAGGCGCTCGCCCGCGATCCCGAGCGTTTCCAGCGCGTCTATCGCGCGTCGCCGCGCCTGCGGCGGCTGTTGGGGATGGTGGAGTGGGCGCTCGAGTTCACCGATCTCGAGGCGTTGAAGTGCTACATCGACCTTTATGATCCGGGTCAGTGGCTGCTGCGCGCCTACCAGGCGAAGCAGTCCGAACAGGCGAGCGACCTGCGCGCGGTCGCGGATCATCTCGAACACGAGGGCCTCTACGATCGCCTGGCGAAGATCTACCGCGTGTTCCAGCGCGACATGCTGGACCTGCGCGAAGGGCTGGCCCTGGTCGGGCTGCCGCAGCAGAAGATCGGCGCCGATGTCCGCGCCAATCTCCGGGTCATGCACGGCATCCGGATCGCGCTCGTCATGCGCATCTTCCGCCTGGCGATCCACGTGCCGGACTTCTCGCACCAGCACAACATCTCGCGCGAGCAGCTGCTGACCAAGATCTTCCATCTCGAGATCGACGATGCGATGCGGAAGCTCGCGACCATCTTTCCGAAGGTGGAGCAGGCGAAGTTCGACGGCGATTTCGGCGAAGTCGCGACCTATGTGGGTGACTGGACCCAGACCTACGAGCGCGAGCATGCCCGGATATTCCAGCCGATCGCGGCGCTCTACACCCTGGTCCGCCGGTTGAGCTCCGGGATCATCCACACGATCGGCGCACTCGGCTAGGCAGGCCGCGGCCAAGGCTAGCCAATTTTAACCAGTCGATTTCGGAACTCCGATCTGGGATAACGCCTGCGGGGACTTCTTTTTCGCAGGGAATCATGCAGATCGAATATCGGGCGAAGGCCGGCACGGCGGACGTGGTGGTCGTACTGGCCCAGCCGGGCGGCCAGATCGGCGCGCTGGCTAAGGCCCTCGACCAGAGAACCGGTGGCGCGCTCGCCCGTGCGCTGGCGGCCCCGAGCTTCACCGGCAAGCGCGGACAAATTCTCGACCTGCTGGCGCCCGCAGGCGAAGGGCCGCGACGGATCCTGGTGGCCGGCACGGGCGAGGCGAAAGCGCTCTCCTCGGCGCATGCGCGCGAGCTCGGCGGCAGCATCGCGGCCGAGCTGATGATCGCCCATGAGAGCGCGGCCGAGATCCTTGTCGATCCGCCCAAGGGCATTCGATTGGACGAGGCCGAGCTCGCCACCGATCTCGCCTTCGGCGCGCGGCTGCGCAACTACCGCTTCGGCAAGTATCAGACCAGGCCGAAGCCGGAGAAGCCGAAGGAGATTGCCGTACTCGGCCTCGTCACGGCGCGCGTCGCGGAAGCGAAACGGCTGGACGCACGGCTCGCGGCGCTGGCCGACGGTGTGCGGCTTGCGCGCGACCTCACCAACGAGCCGCCCAACGCCCTCTATCCCGAGGCCTTCGTCGACCGCGCGAAAGAGCTCGGCAAGCTCGGCATCAAGGTTGAGGCGCTCGACGTCGCCGCGATGAAGAAGCTGGACATGAACGCGATCCTGGCCGTCGGCGGCGGCTCGGAGCGCCCGCCACGTCTTCTGGTGCTGCAGTATTCCGGAGCGCCGCAGCGGGCGAAGCGCGACGGCCCGATCGCGCTGGTCGGCAAGGGCGTCTGTTTCGATGCCGGCGGGCTCTGCCTGAAGCGGCCGGGCCAGATGATCACCATGAAAGGCGACATGGCCGGCGGGGCCGCCGTCGTCGGTGCGATCGCCGCGCTCGCGGCGCGAAAGGCCAAGGTCGATGTGGTTGGAGTCGTGGGGCTGGTCGAGAACCTGCCCTCCGGCACCGCCTATAAGCCGGGCGACATCGTCAAGACCATGTCGGGCCAGACCATCGAGGTGATCGACACCGACGCGGAAGGCCGCATGGTGCTGGTCGATGCGCTCCACTACACGGCGACCCGGTTCAAGCCGCGTTGCATCGTCGATCTCGCGACCCTGACCTATGCGGTCTCGGCTGCGGTCGGCGGGGCTTATGCCGGCATCTTCAGCACCGACGACAAGCTGGCGAAGGGGCTGATGGCTGCCGGCGACGCCGTCGGCGAGCGGCTCTGGCGGCTGCCGATCGACTCCTTCTATGACGAGAACCTGGAATCGCCGATCGCCGATTTCCGTCACCACGGACGCGACGAGGATGCGGCCGATGCCGCCCATGCCGCTTCCCTGCTGAAGAACTTTGTGGATGGTCGTCCCTGGGCCCATCTCGACATCGCCAACAAGGAGTTCGCCACCAAGGATGGCCCGCTGGCGCCGGTCGGGGCCACGGGCTATGCAGTCGCGCTGCTGGAGGCCTTCGCCGCCTCGGTAGAGTAGGGCTGCGGGGCCGCGACAGGCGCCTGACAGCGCTGACCCCATGCCCGCCTGTGGTGGTGCCCGCCTGTGGTGGTGGCACCGAATTGACTTCGCTATACTGGCGAGGCTAGGAATGCGCCGCCAAGGCGGGATCGAATCCGCCGGATCAGAACGTCGGACGGGGAAGGCTGTTTTCCATGCGCGGCTTCAAGTTCACTGCGGCGGTGGCCGCAACCGCTATTGCGCTCGCTCTCGCCGGCACGGCGA
>Ga0335069_10016310_pt1 | contig 10366 bp, 9 predicted proteins | sample Lox_Sample_11_FD_206714 | JGI IMG/M metagenome (GOLD analysis project Ga0335069, IMG submission 206714) | Soil microbial communities from Loxahatchee National Wildlife Refuge, Florida, United States - Lox_Sample_1.1 | ecosystem: Environmental > Terrestrial > Soil > Wetlands | place: USA: Florida...
ATCACATCGGTGTCCCGTCCGTCCCCATTTCCGCTTACGAGTTCGGAATCCAAGTGTCATGTTTGGACCGCGAGGAACGGAACGTGCCGTCCGAGCAAGACGATCATCGGCCAAGGCGCCTGCGGCGTTTCCCGCCCCCTCCCGCTCCCAGCGCTGCTCGACAGGCCCCAAACGTCGCGCCTTGGCTTGGGCGCTAGATCCGGTGGTCGCGCGGCCAATGGTAGTGAATAGCCGAACCGCTCGGCCACCATTGACGCACAAAGGGTGCGCAGCGGGACACGATTCGCGCGGATCATGTCGGCGGCCGCTACACCGCGATGATTTGTTACCCGATTGATTACCCCGCAGCCAAGATGGGTGTCGGTGTCTGCAACAAAAATGTGACGCGTAAGATAGATTGACACCTCCAGCTGTGCAATTTCAAAGGGTTCTGCCTGAACGTGGCAATCTAGATTGGCACCAATTCGCCTTCGATTTTGACAGCACCCGCTGCCGTAAGAAAATCGGACGGGTCGCCGTAGGGCTTGGCGGCTTCTTTGGGTCAAATTTGGCCGAGGCCATTCAAACGCCGGGTTCAAGCCCAACCGTCTCAGTTGGGCGGAAAGCCGACCTCGGCTCAAGTTCTGCTTGCGAGAGAACAGCGGGCAACGCCAGAAGCATTTTTCCGCCTTGGAGTCTCTGAATTTTAGGGTGCTGCCAGACCCAGACGGCGACGGATCAATTGGTCGAGGGAAAGTCGCCCGGGACCGCCGGCGATGATGGCGAGCGCCATTGCCGCCCAGGTGAGATGGATTGGCCAGCCGTCGGGCACGGTCAGCTCGACGATGAGCGTCATCGCCAGCAGGCCGAGCGCGGCGAAGCGGGTCCCCAGCCCCAGAACGAGCAGGACCGGGAAGATGATCTCCCCGCAGCCGGAGAGGAACGCCATCACGGCCGGCGCCGGAAACGGGTATGGCCCGCCGGGAAGATGGAGCATGAACTCGTCGGTGAACAGGCTCACGGCCGTGTCGCTGAGGTGCAGAAAGCCGTCCCATTTGAGAATGCCGGACTTCCAGAAGGGCACGGCCAGGGCAAACCGCAGGACAAGCTGCACCAGCGATGGCGGCGCGACGGAGCTGACGAGGCGCTCGGCCTTGTCCAGGAGACGGGCTAGGGTGGAGAGCGTCCCGCTCTCTGGCGCCTGCGAAATGCTGGTCATGTGTCTTCTCCGGAAGGGACCGACGCGCATGCGCCGGATTCGATGAGGGTGATGAGCCCCAAGCCAAGGTCAAAGCCGGATTGGGCCTCAAGGGCCGCGGCGGCGGCCTCGCCGAGCGGATCGCCCGCCAGCAGCGCCGACAGGAATTCGAACTGTCCCGGCGCGAGCCGGCGCACGACGACCTCGGCGTCCGGCCGCGTGATCAGCGCGTCTTCGGCCTCGCTGGCATCAATTTCCTGCGACGGTCCATCTTCCCGGTTGGCGGCCAATATCGTCACCGCCGCATAGCGGGAGCGCGCCAGCCGGGTCGCCGGATGAGGCGCGAAGACGAGATCGGCGAGGCGCTCGGGGGGAATGGCGGCCAGCTCCGCGGCGGCGAGCGGGGTCGCGTCGGCGGCGTGATAGGCGTCGAGCCAGGCGCGTTCGAGGCGCGCCACGTCGGCAAGCCAGGGCAGTTCGCGCGCGTAAGGGTAAATGTCGATGAAGGCGGGGAAGTCGCGGCCGTATTCGAACAGCAGCGGCGAGGTCGGCGGCGTCTCCCGGACATGGAAGCGCGCCATGGTGCGAAAGAACTCAACCCCGACAATCCGCTGCACCGCCGGATAGACCTCGGCGAGCGCGTCGATCAGGCTGACGGTGACATTGTTGCGATAGACGGCGTAGCGCTTCGCCTCGGCCTTGCCCGCCGGTCCGCCGACGAGCGCGGGCGCCTCGCGGTCCGGATTGAGCAGGCCTTGCGAGAAGGCCGCCGAAAAAGCCTCATCCGCCGGTTGCGGCGTCTGGAAAGGGTCAGGCTGCATGGCCGGGCCTCGCGTGACGAGCGGCGGCGCGATCGAGAATCGCTTGCGCGGCGGCGGCCTCCGCCCGCAGGCGCGCCCATTCGGGAATGTCGCCGTCCCATTCGATCAGGGTCGGAATCGCCGGCGCCTGTTCGACGACGCTCTCGAACAGCCGCCACACCGCGTCGGCGACCGGCCGGTCGTGGCTGTCGATCAGGAGCGGGTCCCCCTCGTCGTCGCTTTGTTGCGCATGTCCGGCGAGATGAATCTCGCCGACGGCGGCGAGCGGAAAATTGGCGAGATAGTCCTGCGCCGAGAACCCGTGATTGGTCGCCGAGACGAAGACGTTGTTGACGTCGAGCAGCAGGCCGCAGCCGGTGCGCCGCGCGACGGCGCGGATGAAATCCGCTTCGCTCATCGTCGACTGGCGATAGAGCACATAGGTCGAGGGATTTTCCAGCAGAAGCGGGCGGCCGATCGCCTCCTGCACCTGATCGACGTGCTCGCACACCGTGTCGAGCGTCGCCTTGGTGTAGGGCAGCGGCAGAAGATCGTTGAAATAGATATTGGCGTGCGTCGACCAGGCGAGATGCTCCGAGACGAGCGCGGGTTCATAGCGCTCGACGAGGGCGCGAAAGCGGGAAAGATGCGCCAGGTCCAAAGGCTGGGGCGCGCCGATCGACATGCAGACCCCATGCAGCGAGACGGGATGGTCGCGGCGGATCGTTTCGAGCGCGCGATGCGGCGGGCCGCCGGCGCCCATGTAGTTTTCGGCGTGAACCTCGAAAAAGCCCGAAGGCTTGGCCCCTTCGAGGATCGCTTGCAGGTGGCGGGGCTTGAAGCTGGTCCCGGCCAGGCCCGCAACAGGCTGCGCCGGAAAGCGGGGGGCGGGGGCTTGGCTCCCGGAGCATGCGGTCAAATCCATCGTCACGTCCATCCCCGTTTTCCGGCGCCCTTGGTCTGGCCTGAACTCACATCGCGGTCAGGGAGCCGTGCTTGCCGCCCGGCGTGACGATCGCGGTGCAGGTTCCGGCCCGCACGAACTTCCAGGAATTCCCCTGGAAATCGACGGTCGAGGTTCCCTGGCAGGTGGTGCCGGGGCCGGCGGCGCAATCGTTCATGCCCTTGAGGGCGACGCCAAAGCATTTTTCCTTCTTGGCGGCCTTCGCCGCGGACATTTCGTCCGAGGTCATCGGACCGGCGGCGGCGAGCGAAACAAGGGCGCTCGACAGGGCGCCGGCAAGGACGAGCGAGGTGATCGCGGTTTTCGCGGACATGAACTTCTCCTATGCGCTGTTTGAACCCTTCAGGATTCGAGAACGAATACCGTTGGGGAGGTGGAAACGTTACATCGGCCTCCAAAAATCGCTCGACGGCCGAAGCTTTCGCGGCGGAACCATCCCGGGGCCCGGCCGCCTGAGGCGACCGCTTCCCTGCTTCGTTCCACAGGCCAATGATGGCGCGGCGCGGGGCCGATGTGAAATATCGGTCGGCTATCGTTACAATGTCCTGCCGCTATGATCGGGGCTCCCGAACCCTGTATCTCCGGTTTCGGATGTGGTTAGTTCGCCCGGCCCGCGCGATGGGCTTGGCGCCTGGTCTCGCCGCGAGGGCCTTGGATTCGAGAATTTTCTTTTGGGTGACCCGATGGAAATGCATCAGATTCGGTACTTCCTTTCCGCCGCGCGGACGCTGAATTTTACGCGCGCGGCGGAAGAGTGCGCCGTTTCCCAGCCGTCGCTGACCCGGGCGATCCAGACGCTGGAGGCGGAGCTCGGCGGCGAATTGTTCCAGCGGGAGCGCAGCCTGACCCATCTGACGGACCTGGGCGCCAAGATGTTGCCGCTCGTCCAGCAGTGTTATGAAAGCGCCGTAGCGGCCAAATCGCTGGCGAGCGCCCTCAAGAGCGGCGGGGTGACGCCTCTCAAGGTCGCGCTGTCCTCTTCGATCAACATTTTGATCCTGCTGCCGCAGCTTCACGAACTCTCGCGCAGCTTCCCGGGAATGGAGCTGAAATTCTTCCGCGGCGGCCCGGCGGAACTGGCGGAATATCTGAAAAAGGGCAAGGCGGATCTCGGCGTCGCCGGGCCTTTGACCGGCGAATGGGAGAGGTTCGACCGATGGACCTTGTTCAAGGAGCCGTTCGTCATCGCCGTGAACGAGGGGCATCGGCTGGCCAATCGCGGTCGCGTCGCGATGCGCGAGTTAGAAGGCGAAATCATCGTCCGCCGAACGCATTGCGAATGCCTCGATGAACTGGACGCCCTGATTGGCGAGCACGGCCTCTCCGACCTGAAACGTCATGACGCCAGCAGCGAAGCCGACGTTGTCGGCTTGCTGTCGGCCAACATGGGGGTCTCCTTCGTGCCTTCGAGCGCCGACCTGCCGAAATATGTGCGCAGGCTTCATATCGAGGAAGCGAACCTCGAGCGGCAGGTCTCGGTTTATGGCGTCGCGGGGCGCCCGCGGGCGCCGATCGCGGGAACGTTCCTGAAGATGCTGCGCGCGGCGGACTGGAGCGTTTACAGAGCCTGATCGGCGTGAGGCCGGTCCGCGCCGAGCGCCGCGAGCAGATCCTCGACCGCAATGCGCCGCCTGAAGTCGGGATCGACATAGCGCGCGCGGACAAGTCCGTCGGCGCCGACGATGAAAGTCGCCGGTATCGGAAGCATCCAGGACTCGTTGCCCTGATAGCGGACGAGATCGACGCCTGCGCCCGACATGGCGCGCTGGACTTCTTCGCCGACCCAGAACAGCAGGTTCAGTTCGAGCGCGTAGCCGCTGTCGACGTCACACAGGACGTGGAACGGCGCCTTCGCATAGGATTTGAGTTCGGCGGCGCAGGTCGAGACCTCCGGCGAAATGGCGACGATTTGCGCGCCGAGAGACGCAATCTCTGCCGAGGCGCGCGCCAGAGCGTCCATGTTCAGGCGGCAGTAGGGGCACCAATGACCGCGATTGAACGAGACCACCACCGGCCCTTTCTCCAGCAAGCCGTAAAGGCTCACCAGCCGCCCGGTCTCGTCGGGCAGCAGGAACGGCGGCATCGCTTCTCCCGGCCGCGGCGCCTCGGTTCCCACGCCGTTGTCCGCCAGGCGCGCGATCAGGCGATCGATCATGCCGGCGAAGGGCGGGCTGAGCTTGAGCACCGCGTCGGCGACCGTCCGCAATCTGACGGAAAGCGGCGCGTCCATTGCCCTCGCGTCCTCGGTCGCCGCTTCAAGGCTCTCGACGAATGTCTTCGTGGTCACGATCCCCCCACGGGAAGCCGCGGTCTTTCTTGCCGGCCGCGAAGCGGCGCGCGGCGCTGTGAGAGGTCAGCATACCGCGCTTCCCTGCTCGGGAGGAAGAGACAGGGCGTTCGGAGCCATGGCGCGCTGGCGCGCCGCCTGGGCGCTTGAATCCGCCGGATCGCTGGAGGGATAAAGCTCGTTGAGCGGCCGCGAGACCCCGTCCGTCCCGACGATGCGGACATGAAAACGACGCAGGCGCCGGGGGTGCGGCACGCCGCAGGAATGCGCGATGACTTCGACGTCGTGGCGCAGGTTGCGACAATAATTGGCGACGCGAACCGCCTTGTCGGCCGGATCGAGGCCCTTTTGCAGTCGCGGATCGTGGGTCGTTATCCCGGTCGGACAAGTGTTCTTGTTGCATTTCAGCGACTGGATGCAGCCAAGCGCGAACATGAAGCCGCGCGCCGAATTGACAAAAGTCGCTCCGGCGCAGAGCGCCCAGGCCGCTTCGGCCGGCGTCGTCAGCTTGCCAGCCGCGACGATCGGGATGCGCTCCTCGAGACCGTGCCTCTTGATGATGTCGCGCACCAGGGGCAATGATTCGCGGATTGACAGGCCAACATTGTCCATCAGGGCCATCGGCGCGGCGCCCGTACCGCCGTCGCCCGAATCCAGCGTGAAAAAATCAGGGAAGACGCCGCGTTTCAAGACGCGCTGCATCAGATCGTCCAGCCAGCCATAGGCGCCGATCACGGCCTTGACCCCCACCGGTTTGCCGGTGATTGTCTTCACGCGCTCGATGAAGTCGAGCAATTGCTCGTTGTTGTTGATTTCAGGATGGCGGTTTGGACTGATCGAATCCTCGCCGACCGGAATCGTCCGAATCTGGGCGATTTCCGGCGTGACTTTCAGCCCGGGCAGAATTCCGCCCTTGCCGGGCTTCGCCCCCTGCGAGAGCTTGATTTCGAACATTTTCACCTGGGGCAAAGCCGCGATTTCGCGCAGCCGATCCTCGTTCAAGGTTCCGTCGGGGTTGCGCACGCCGTATTTGGCCGTCCCGATCTGGAAAACAACGTCGGCGCCGCCTTCGAGATGATAGGGCGAAAGCCCGCCCTCGCCGGTGTTGAGCCAGCAGCCGGCCATATTGGCGCCCTTCGACAAGGCGCGCACCGCGGGGGCGGAAAGCGCGCCGAAACTCATGCCGGAGATGTTGAAAAAGCTCTTGGCCTCGAAAGGCTGCGGCGAATCCGGACCGATCACGAATGAAGGCGTCGGCTCCATGTCCGCCTCAAGGGTCGGATAAGGGCAGTTCACGAAAATTGGCGTTCCCGGCTCCTTGATATATTTGGTCGAGCCGAAGGCGACGGTGGAATCGCCGTTTCGCGCGGCCCTCTCGATCCAGTTGCGTTCCGCGCGATTGAAGGGAAGTTCTTCACGATCCATGGCGAAGAAATATTGGCGAAAGAATTCGCCCAAAGTCGAAAATATATAACGCATATGCCCAATCAGCGGGTAGTTCCGCAAGATGGCGTCGCGACTTTGCGTCCGGTCCACAAAAAACACCGCCAGGGCAAGCAGCAAAGCGGCGAAGAGGATCACGACGAACACGGCCGAAACGAAGTTCAGCGTCTGCATGATCGAAGTCGCGAAGATCGTCATGAGGCTTTTTCCCTTGTGCAGCCATTTGCGACAGGATCGCGTCCGCCGTCGCGACGGTCACGACTCCGCCAGTCACGTAACTTGGGTCCCTGTTTCGGGGTCCCGGTTCCTGGGTCCCGGTTCCTGGGTCGCGGTTCCACGCCCTTGGCCATCACGGTTCGGGGCAATGCTGATCTATTCCGCCATTATGCGCTCGATCCAACCGCAATCGGGCTATCGATTTCATAGCCGCCGGCTATGCCGCGATCCCAGGCGGCGGCAGGCCCGGTCATAGCGGGCGACTATCGAATTTAGAGACAGAAGTTATTTCAAACCCCGCGCCGCATCGCACACTCTGCGCCTGCATCGACATCTCGAGAAAACGCCGCGCCGCGCGTAACGCGAGCTCAGCGCCGACGTAGGAAGGCTGTTGGAGGTCGTCATGGCTAACTTGGAACATTCCGCGCAGTCCGCTGCAGGCGACGGAGAGAGCGCTCAATCGTTGAAATCCCGCCTCGGCCAAATTGTCCTGGTCTTTCAGGGCGGTGGCGCGCTGGGCGCCTATCAGGCCGGCGTCTACCAGGCCTTGCACGACGCAGGCGTCGAGCCGGACTGGATCATCGGCACTTCGATCGGGGCGATCAACGCATCCCTGCTTGCCGGCAACGAGCCTGGCGCCCGGCTGGACAGGCTGAAAACCTTCTGGCGCCGGGTCGAGTGGAAGGAATTCGCGCCGCTCCTTTCGCCCTGGGCGCCGGCCGCGCATTGGTGGGGCAATGTCGCGACTTTGTTCGCAGGCCTGCCGAACTTCTTCAAGCCGGAGCCGCGAGCCTTCTTCCATCCGCGTTTCGCATTGGGGCCGGAAAGCGCCGGCTATTATTCGACAGAAGCGTTGAATGCCACCTTGAGCGACCTTGTCGACACGACCCAACTGAACAGCGGCGCGCCGCGCATCACCGTCGGCGCCGCCAATGTCAAGACCGGGGACATGCGCTATTTCGACAGCCGAAATTGCCGGATCGACCTCCGCCATGTCCTGGCTTCCGGCGCGCTGCCGCCCGCCTTTCCGGCGGTCCGCGTCGACGAGGATCTCTACTGGGACGGCGGCATATTGTCGAACACCCCCGTCGAGGCGGTGTTCGACGACAACCCGCGGCGCAACTCCCTGGTGTTCTCGGTGCAGATGTGGCATCCGCGCGGCCCCGAGCCGAGCTCGATCTGGGACGTGATCAGCCGGCAGAAGGACGTTCAATACGCCAGCCGCACCGAGGCGCAGATCACGCGCCAGAAGCAGATCCACCGCCTGCGGCACATCATCCGCGATCTTTCGGTCCTCCTGCCGGAGGACGTCAGGCGTCGGCCGGACGTCAAGGAGATGGCGGCCTACGGCTGCACGACGCGCATGCATGTGGTGAGGCTGCTCGCGCCGGTCGTCAGTGGCGAGGACCATACCAAGGACATCGATTTCAGCGCCGCCGGCATCCGGGAGCGCTGGAGCGCGGGCCTCGCCGACACCGAGCAGGTCCTGGCCGAGAAGCCTTGGGAGCGCGACGTTGACCCGCGCGAAGGCTTCATCCTTCACGAGCATGTCTCCAACGCGCCGACCCGCACGAGTTGAGCGGGCCGGCCCTCGAATCGAAATTTCGAAACTGGCAGATCAAAGGGATCCATGGTGGACACGTCCGAAGTTATGGCTGCGCCTCGCGCTTCGTCCGCCGACGCCGGAAATTTCAGGAGTTTCGTCGTGATCGGCGCCATGGCCTTTTTGACCCTGGTCGATCTGTTCGCAACCCAGGCCATCCTGCCGCCGCTCACCGCCCATTATGGCGTCACGCCGGCGCAGATGGGCACGGCCGTCAACGCCACCACCATCGGCATGGCGATCGCGAGCGCGGCGATCGCCTGGAAAGGCCCGAAATTCGGCCGTCGGAACGGCATTTTGGCGAGCCTGATCCTGCTCGCGCTGCCGACCGCCCTGTTGAGCTTCGCACCTAACCTGACGGTCTTTTTCCTGCTTCGTGTCGCGCAGGGTCTCTGCATGGCCACGGCTTTCGCCCTGACCCTCGCCTTCCTCGGCGAGACATCCTGTCCCATGGCGCTGGCCGGCAGCTTCGCCGCCTATGTCACGGGAAACGTGGGCAGCAACCTGTTCGGCCGCCTGATCGCCTCATCGGTTGTGGACGAATATGGTCTCGTCGCCAATTTTCTGCTGTTCGCGGTCCTGAATCTTTGCGGCGCCCTGCTCGCCTATTTCTTTGTCGTCGAAGGCAATAAATGCAACGCGATGGCGCCGATGGGCGCGGACCACGCTCCGCCCGAGGCGCAGAGCCTCGCCGCGCGGCCGCTGGTCGCGGCCTTCGCCATCGGCTTCCTGATTTTGTTCGGCTTCGTCGGGACCTACACTTATGTCAATTTCGTCCTGGCGCGGCCGCCGATAGCCCTCGACATGATGCAGATCGGCTTCGTCTATTTCGTCTTCGCGCCCTCGATCGTGACCACGCCTCTCGCCGGCCGCGCCGCGAGCGCCCTCGGAGTCCCGATGGCGATGCGCGCCGCCTTTCTGGTGGCCTTCTTGGGCCTCGCCCTGACCCTGTCGCACGCCCTGCCCACCGTCCTCGCCGGGCTGACCCTGATCGCCATCGGAACCTTCTTCGCCCAGGCGCTCGCCACCGGCTTCGTCAGCTTCGCCGCCGGCGCCAAGCGCGGCGTGGCCAGCGGGACCTACCTCGCCGCCTATTTTTCCGGCGGTCTGGCGGGATCGATCGTGGTCGGACGGATTTTCGACCGCTGGGGATGGAACTCCAGCGTCGCCGCAATCGCAGCAGCCTTCCTTGCCGCCTTTGCGCTGATCTCGGCGTTACGTCTTGAAAGCGGTCATGACCTCAAAGCGGGAAACAAGCGATGAACGAAGCGGCAGGATCTCAGGCCCAAGCGGCTGCGCGTGAGGACAGCGGGAAGAAAATCGTCGTCGTCGGCGGCGGTTTCGGGGGCGCGGCTTTGATTCGAACCCTCCAGAACCACCTTCCGGCCGACGCGTCGCAGCTGTGGATCAGCGAGGAAAGCTACACGATCTTCAACCCGATGCTGGCGGAAGTCGTCGGCGCCTCGATTTTCCCCGAGCATGTGGTTGCGCCCCTCCAGCAGGTGTTGAGACAAACCGGCCGCTGCCGGTTCGTCATGGGACGCGTGCAGGGCGTGGATTGGGAGCGCTGGGAGATCATCTGCGAGTCGCTCAGCGGCGAAAGCCGGTTTTCCTTCGACCATCTGGCGCTCGCCTTCGGCTCGCGGGCGCGCAATGATTTCATTCCCGGCCTCGCCGACCATGCCCTGCCCCTGAAAACCGTGGGCGACGCTCTGGAAATCCGCAATACGGCGCTGCGGCGCGTCGCGCGGATGGAACTGGAGCCGGATCGCGAAACACGCGCGCTGCTTGGCGGCTTCATTGTCATCGGCGGCGGCTTTTCCGGCGTCGAACTGGCCGGAGCGCTGATCGACTGCCTGAAAAGCATCGGATTCTA
>Ga0335069_10016311_pt1 | contig 10366 bp, 14 predicted proteins | sample Lox_Sample_11_FD_206714 | JGI IMG/M metagenome (GOLD analysis project Ga0335069, IMG submission 206714) | Soil microbial communities from Loxahatchee National Wildlife Refuge, Florida, United States - Lox_Sample_1.1 | ecosystem: Environmental > Terrestrial > Soil > Wetlands | place: USA...
CCGACGAGCCCGCCTGAATTGGTTGCAATTGCTCAGTTAGCAGATCCAAGCATTCGGGCACCCGTGTACCGTGTTCGCTGGCATGTGAAATTGTTGCCTGACACGCCCCAATCACCCTTCGAAGATTAGCCAAGTTTCGGAGCCGCTTAGCGCAGCTCGAATAGCTCCGAGGCTCGAAAACCATTCCCTCAAGAAGGTCGGCGAGATATGGTTCTCCGCCCATCTGCGTCAGTTGCGCGCGGTCGTGAAGCTTACCGGCGACCGTGATCAGGTCGATACCCTCGCCTGCTTCGGCCATGTCGGACAGCACCGAGAAAATCATCCGATGCGACTGGAGCGAAAAATCTGCCGCCGCAATCCCCTCCTGAGTGGCGATGTCGTAGGCCGCTGCGTTGTTTTCGAGGATGGCCCCGAGCACGCGCCGCTCCTCAGCTTCGCAAGTCGGCAGTATGAGTTCGCCGTTCAGTGTCGCCACTCCTCTCCGGCTTGCTGCCGACGGGCAATTTCGGACGGCGACAATGGCGCTTTGCCATTTGTCCTGGCAGTATTCGGGGCATCCAGAGACGCTTTCATCGCAAGTCGGTCGAACTTCTCGCGCAGTTTGTCCATACTGAGGACGTTGGTCATCCAAAATTCGTCATGCTGAACCCACAAAATTAGCCTCTCGATCTGCTCCGATGTTCGATTGTCGATGTCGAGCATTCTTTGAGCAGTGATCGCCCAGTTGCGCTCCTGTGCAGATTTAATCCGGTAGTTGGGCTTGTTGCGGAGAATTTCTGACTTCAGGAGAGCGGCCAACTTACACGCCTGCTGAGACAGAGACGAAGAGGATCTCCTCTCACTCGGAAAACTCGCTCCGTCCGAATCGGTCTGCGGTTCGGATAAAGAGATAGGTTCTTGCTTCTGTTGCTGCTCCTGCTCCTGTTCCTGATTTACTGAACCCTTCGCGCAACTTTCGCGAAACGCTTTGCCAAAGCCTTGACCTAACCCTTCTGTAAACCTTGTAAGTCTTTCGTATGCTTCAATCTTCAGTGCACATTCTGGGGCCTCATCCCAAGAAACACGCCACCCCTTCACTACATTCGGATTGTCGGGCGGGTTGTACTTGATCGCGTTCGGAATCCACACCACGCGAGCGTTCCAATCAGCCTTTGCGAGACCCTCGCGAAACAGTTCAGCAAACACCTTGCGAAACCCTTCCAGCGGCCAACCCAGTTCTTCTGCCAATGCCATCTCGCCCACGCGGAAGAGACCAGGTAAGTTTGTGGTGAACGGACCCGTCAGCAAGGCGATCCACAGATATTTCCCAGCCGGTGGTGGCGACGAAAGGGCTCCAAACTTTGCGTCAGCCCACATTCGGGTGTCGATCTTGCGATATCGCGCCATCAGTGGTTAGACCTGCGTTCCAAAGAGCTCGGCAAATCGGGTAACACCCGCTCGATTGACTTCCGGTCCAACTCGGATGGTTCCTGTTCCCCTCGCTCAATCGCTGACAGTCTCGTGGTCGTGATTCCGACCCGGTCGGCAACATCCTGCTGGCGCAAGCCAGCGGCGATGCGGCGTAGCCGCCACATCATTCCAACATGCAGGATGTATCGGCTCAACATGCCGAGCATAATGCCACGGCAACTACCCTTGGACAGGAGTGATTATTGGAGTGAAATTGGAGTTCAGAAGGGTGAAGTACAACAGGCGCGATCTACCGCTCGCCTGATCGTTTTTTGGGCACTCGTTTCTTTCGGCTGGGACGCAGTTTGTAGGTGTCGTAGGCGGTGTAAGGCGACATGCCTGTTATTTCACCGATTAGTTCGAATCTGCCATCTCGGTTTCCGACATTCTGACAACCTGACCCGAATAACTCGAAGCGGCGGAGCTTTGTCAGGTTCGAGTCATCTATGGCGTTCCAAAGCGTGAAATCCGGAAAGGTGTTGCGGGCATTCTCCTCGTCGTATTTTCGTTTTCCTCGTGCGGCCCGAGCGATGCGCCGCAGTTCCTGGTCCCACTCACCCATTTGTGCACCCAAGCGTTCCTTGTCGCTCCGATTGACTTGGCTCCGAGGCAGCCTCCGAGGACTCGACAATGCTGGCCCACATTCAACGAGCATCTCACCTCCGGGTTTCAAGACCCCGGAGTGATTCATTGGGAAAGTAATAAGCGGCGGGTTCTCTCTCCCCGGCTGTGGTGGCGCCGGCGCGACATTCCCGTGAGAACGCGCACTGGATACAGCAAGGTCGAGTTCTCTAGCGTCGATATCCCATCCTTCTAGCAATTGCGTGCGGATTAATACTGCGGAACTTTTGTAAGACCCTTCGCAGGAGTGATCAATATGACCCTGGCGGCGATGGTCGCCCCGGGCTTTGTGCGCCGCTGTGTTCCCCACTTGATCGATGTATCTTCCTAGAATTGCCGAGCATGCCCTGACGAAGGCGCCCGTTTTGGGGTTCCCTAAGAGATCCCAATGATGGCAGAAGATTTTCTCGTAGCACATTTCAGCATGTGCTCGGATCTTACTCGTCCACATGCGGACGATCTTTTCATCCACCCCACTCTTGTTGGAATTGAGGCGGTTTTCGAACAGAATTCGTCGCGTTTCAGCGTCGATCTCTTCTGAGACCGCCAGATTCGCTTTCCGAAGCTTGTCGCTGATTAAGCGATTCCTACGAGGGTCGATTCGAGACCAGACGTAGGCTGGGTTCGCAGGATCTGAGCTACGCGGCAAGTGACTGCTCCCACGCATGAGTCATGCGAGCATTTGGCCCTTTCTGCATCCGGTAAGTGATTTCTGACCCGCTACCTTCTTAATCTTCTTTGCTGCCCTTCGCCCATCGAGCTAGGGCAGCTTTCCTCGCGCTCTCTTTGCGTTGTTCGGCTGTCAATTTCTTTGCACGAGCTAGCCCGCCTCTGCGCGCGAATCGAGAAGCGTATGAATTCTTGGTCTTTGGCACTGGTAACTCCCTCCGAATTTTGGCACAGCCCCTACGTGCTTGCAAGCATACTTGTTGACAATGCGTGCTTGTACGCATATGGTGGAATGCCGTCACAAAATGCGGGCCGAATGAGTGGTCGAACACTCACTCAGCCCTAACCACAGTCGCCTACGAAGGAGGCAACAATGGCTAGACAGCAACGTACCACTACTTTCCCTCCGGAATCCAAACTCCCTATTGCTCGGGTTGCGCTCTATGCCCGAGTCAGTACCCTCAACAATCAGGATCCAGAAATGCAACTGGCCGAACTACGCGAATACGCTGTACGCCGGGGTTGGCAGATTGTGGACGAATTCGTGGATCAGGGAGTGTCAGGCTGCAAGGAGTCTCGACCGGCGCTGAATCGGTTAATGGCAGACGCTTGCCGTCGGCGATTTGATGCAGTAGTGGTTTGGAAGATCGACCGCTTTGGCAGATCCTTAAAGCACCTTGTCAATGCTCTCGCCGAACTCGCAGCACTGGGTGTGGCGTTCGTCAGCTTGCGTGACAACCTCGATCTGAGCACGCCTTCAGGTCGTCTGATGTTCCAGATCATTGGTGCCATGGCCGAGTTCGAGCGTGCGCTGATTCAGGAGCGGGTTCGGGCCGGGCTCCGGAACGCCCGGAATAAGGGCAGACGACTCGGGAGACCGCGAGTGATCGTGGATGCCTCGAGAATTGCACTTCTACGCGAACAGGGTCGTTCCTGGAGTCAGATCACTGCTGAGATGAGGATTGGCAAGGGAACGGCGCAGAGGGCCTTTGCGGGCTTGCCCAAAATCGGCTAGCGAAAGTTTTTAGGCTTCTCGTCACACTGGTAAATTCCTTCGTCCAGCCCGCGTAGTAGTTGAGCGACTGGTAATCGGAAGACTTCGGATATCCGAAGTAGCGTCGTCACGGTGATGGGCCTTCCGGCTTCAATCTGCTGCCAGTGTCTAGCGGAGAAGCCAAAGGAGATCATGTCCTCTTGGCTAAGACTCTTGGATTTCCGCAGCTTGCGGACTCGTTCTCCCAGTCGATCAAAGAATTTCGCTTGATCTGGCACCTCCGAGTTTGTAGAGTTCCACGAGCAGAAACACCACGAGCAGATTAGCTGGATAATTACTGGAGCTTCGATGGAAACAGCATCACCACCATTAGAACGGCCTACCAACCGTAGCCGATATTGGTTGGGGCTCCCGCTCATCGACGCCCCCTGTATCTCTTTTGAAGAGGTTCTTGAGGCTGTCCCTCAGTTTGGCAGGCAGCCGTTCTCTATGCCGTCGCCGAATGGAATCGACATTGCGATCAACCCATTCCTCGACACTGTTTATCGGGTGGCTGTGCATCAGGCAGAAAGGCCGATGCCAGTTGGCGTTGTCTCGAAGAGCTACCGTTTGATTGATCACCAACAACTCCTTCGCATAATCGCAGCCGCGCTTGTTGATAACGGAATTGATACGCATTCTGTGAACGTGAAAGGTGAGTGGACGGTTAATGGCGAGCGTGCGCACTTTTCAATACTGTTTCCGGCTACCGATGATTTCACAATTTCGCTCGGCGACCCGGAAGACAGGCTGCAATTCCGAATCGAGATCTTTAATTCCGTTGACGGAAGCTGGAGACTAATGGCTGTTGCTGGATGGCTAAGGTTTGTTTGTTCAAACGGCTTGATCTTGGGGACGTCATTATTCGATTTCCGACAGCAGCACAGGCAAGAACTTCAACTAAACGAACTCGATCGTTTACTGAGGAAAGCTATCGAGTCTGTGGCGAGCGAAAAAGAAACGATCAAAGGCTGGTTACGTACAGACCTTCACAGTGCCAGTGTGGAGCGCTGGGTAGATGAGCAGGTATCTTCAACGTGGAATATTAAAGCGGCTGTCAGGGTATTTCACATCATAAGGGATGGCTGTGACGTTGCGCTCTCTGGAAATCTAAGGGTTCGCCCCAGCCAGATCGAAACTCGTCCCCTGGGTTCCGTACCTGGGGTATACGGCCCGGCGGAAAATGTGTTCGGAGTTAGTCAGGCACTCTCCTGGATTGCCGGGCAACGATCGGACATTTCGGAGGACCTCCGTTGGAGAGCCCAGGTACCGGAACTGGTTGAAAAGCTCCTATCCGCTCCAGCACGCCAGCGAAACGGCTAACGAAGGTTCAACTAGCATTGCCCAAAAAGGTGCTTCCTTCGATCCCCCCAAACCCGCTGGATTTGAAGCAGTTTGCTTGAGGAGATTTCGCCGCCCAAAAACAGGTGTTTTAGGGCAGATCAGATAGAGTTCTCGTCACGTTTCCGCACACGATTCGCTCAATGCTGTTTAACAAAGTTCGACAACCCTCTATGTTTCGGCTGACCGACAGTCAGCCGGCTATTCAAGTGAGAGCAGTCATTTGGAACAATGAAGCGCAAATACACGGGCCTCGGCTCTCCACGCTGCCGCTCAGAAGCCAATGGGCCCTTCTGCATTTATTCGATAATTGCGATTTGACGGTCGACTCTCCCGCTAACGAATAGTCACGTTCCCGCAGAATCTCTATTGTCATGAAGGCCGCGACAGTCAAGGAAAGAAACGCCTGCAGCAAACGCCCGAGAAACGACACGTTGAACCTCGACTCCGCTAGAAAGTTTTCGCGTCCCGGTCACTCGCATGGCGGGGTGGGTGGTGGGTAGGACCTGTGGCCAAAACTCGCGAGACCGTGTCACCATCTTGCGAGTCTGACGGTCTCGCTGTCCGCGCTCACGTACTATGCCCAACCGAGCCGCCGCCATCGCAGGCGCTCATATTCCGCAAGCCAGAGCGACCGCTGGACTACGCTCATGCGATCCCACCCGAGCGGCTTTTGTGGGAAGCTCCTCCGGAGGTCGACCTTCGGAGCTGGATAGTCGGCGTCACGACGGCCGGCGAGCAAGAGCCGATCAGTCTCTTCCGGATCGCGTTCATTCCCGAGCTCGTCGAACTCGATGTAGTTGTGACATCCATCGCAAACAGAGGCGAGCTCCTCGTCGTTTTCGCCGCGCATGACGTCTTCGGCGTAGCTGCGATGGTGCACCTGCGTCGCCGTTCCAGTGCAACATCGGCAAACATGTTCATCACGCTCGAGCACACGCCGGCTGATCTTCCTCCACAGCGGCGAGTTCAGGTAATCGCGATAGCGTTGTTGACCGCGAAGCGACGCGACGCGTTCTTTGTCGCGGATCTCCTGGAAGAACGTGACGAGACGTCGACGCGTCGCATCATCGAGCCAAGGAACGAGATCTGATTCGTCAAACTTTTCGAGGTTGTACCAGAACATGCTCGTCACTTATTTCGACACCTCGAGCGGTCGCTTGTTGTACTCGCTGAAAAGGTCGTGCGTCCTCTGCCACTCTTTCTCGAACCCGAAATGCTTTGTGGTGACGATGGTCGCCATGAAAAGCGCCGTCATGCTGCCTTCTAGCACGTTCAGAATCGCACCGTCAGAGTAGCGGCTCTCGAACTCAGTCTCGTTGAAACGGCGAGCAACCTGGAACCATCCGGAGTGGGTGTAGCTGTGAAGCGCCTCACGGACAGCCTTGTTCAAGCTCTTCTCGAAAAACTCCAACTCGAAAGCCTTATCGATCTCCTCGCCGACTCTGCTGAAGTCGACGCGATAAGTGTCGTTCTTGAGCTGAAGCACGGTTTCGTCAGTGCCCATCTTCGCGATGTGGATGCGGACCCAGCCTTCGACAGTCGGCCGCAAAAGCGCAAAAGCTCCACCATAGAGCTCTTGCTCCAGGAGCGTTACGATCGACGTCTGGTAATCGAGTAAGAGACTGCGATAGCCGATGATCAGAATGTCGCGATCCGATGTGGCGGTCACTTCCTTTCCATCGAGCATCGTCTCGAGCTGTCGGCCGTAACGACTCGCGCGCGCGATTTCTTCTCTGACGTTCATGGCTTCTGCCCATCCGCGCTCGATACGGCCGTTTGCTCTATGCTGCCCCCGAATCCCGACGCCTTCACCCGATCGCTCACGAACCAAAACACCTGTCCGAGCTTCGTCACGAAGAACACTGCATCGATCCCCTTGAGCGACTCCATGTAGTTGTCGTCGCCCTCGAGCTTGTCTTTTTCCAAACGATTCACGATGTACTGATAGTCCTGCTGGTCAGTTGCTGACGCAAACGAACATCGTCACCGCGCCCCCGAGCTTTGCGGCCGTCGACGTGAGCTGATCTCGCGCGTGGGCGATATTTTCGAGAATCTTTTCGTATAGTTGATCGGCGAAGAAGAAGCCATCGCGCGGCGAGCTTTGCTTGGTGATCGATTTCACTTCACAGCAGACGACGCGGCCGTCTCGCTTGCATTCGAGATCAGCAACCGGAGGGTTAAGCAGCGCGATCTCTGAAAATTGCTGAAGTCGCAGAGCTGACACCGCGCGGAGGACGGCGATCCCGCTCTCGAGGTTCGCCGGCGTCGCATCGCCGAAATCAAACTCTGATCGCCTTTTCAGAGATTTTTTTGACAGTCCGAGCGCATCGAGAGCTGAGCTGAAGACCTGTTCGTACTGCTCGAGGACCCTGGGAAGTTCGGCCGGCGGAAAATTGATCGGATCCGCTCGATTGGCAAGATACTCCGACAAAAAAGAGTCGCAAAGTGGGAACGGCGTGAGGCCGGTCGAGCTGATGACTGGTTTGGTATCCGTCATATCCGACATTATCCCTCAGTATCCCTTGCTGCTACGATGTTGCGAGGGGAAATTCGGCCCGAAAGGGGCGCGTTTTGAGCTTGTGGACCATGGGTACGGGCACCGCGAGCAGCCTGATCGCTGCAGCGGTTGTGTACTGGTTGATAGAGCGGAACGTTGGCCATGCGCTCATAATCGGCGGCGCCGGCATCGTCGTTTTTATTCTGACGCTCATCTTCGCAAAGAAGCCTGCAGCCGATTCAGCAGCTCCTGTCCATCAGCACGTGAAACAAGAGGCAAATCCGCAAATTAGCGCCCAGATCAGTCCGCAATTTAATCCCCAATTTCACAACACGATCGTGCTCAGTCCGGTTGATCCAGATGCACGAAGCCTTGAGCGCGAGAATGCTCGCGTAGATGCAACCGTTCTCGAGCGCATGAAGACTGAGCACCCCACACAGCCTTACCTGATAGATGAACTTTCGAAGAAGCTCGGCATCGACATGCCGGACGTGCGCGACAGTCTGAAGCGACTAGAGTCCAGGGGGGGCAGCAATTCCGCTCAGGCTCGAGGAAGCAATCGGCGGAGAGGCTTATCTTCTCGACGAGCTCCATCGCCCACATCCAGCACCGCAACCGAAAAAGCCGAACACGGTCACGACGTATTCAATTCCCGCGGATCGTCCGAAGATCATCCCGGTCCGATTCGGGCGCACTCCTGACAATCGATGCGGGCTTTTCGTGCGCAACGATGGAACTGCAGCGTTCGATATTGCCGTAGAGGAACCTGTTCTAGTCGGAACAGCGAAATTGCATTTTTGGGATCGCATGTTTCCTGGGCTCACAACGCAGGACGGAGAACTCTTCATCGATGCCAACATCGAACTCTCGCCTGGTAGTGGACTCGGCGCATCTGCGCTGCGAGACCTGATGGTGAAGGCCGATCTGGAGTCTGTGACTGTAAAAATCACCTATCGTGACTTCGACAACAATCGCTGGCTCACGCAATGTGAGATTCTCCGCGAGGTCTGGGGCGACGGGCCTCGAGTGGCTTCAGTAAGGCAGGAAGCCCTATAGACGGAATCAGCTCGCCTCCGGATTCGCGAGGAGCGCGTGATTATCTTTGACGGAAACGGAGAAGCGATCTCGTTCAACGATGACAGCTCTCCGCGAACCGATCAGACCGGCGGAACGAAGGTCTGTATCAACGCTCAGGTCGACCGCGGTCTGTCCCTCGAGTGGTTTTACAAACTGCTCGCTCTCTTTCCCGATTTTCCAGATGAGTTGAAATCGGCGATCGTCGTCGGCAAGTTCAACGATCTTCCGGTCGAGACCCGCGCGATCGTGTGGCGGAGCCTCACAAAGGTTCGACTGCACATCGTCGACCCTCGCCCGCACTACCGCGAAATGGAGGATTGGCTTCGCGGCGTGTTGAACACCGACAGCCCTTTGGATGCTCTCCGACAGATGGATCTGGACAGGGACCCTCGCTCTCCGCTGATTCGAAATTTTATGCGGAGGATGGTGGGTGATTCCCTGCTTTACAAGTCAGCTCCGAGGCGCGCTCAGTCGCTAGCACGCATCATGAGCGATCCGTTTGCGCTGGCAGCTCCCGAGTTGTCGTCGCGTTTCGGAAATAGCCTGGAACCCGAGCCTCTCATCGGCCTAGCAGATTTCGGACGGCCCGGGGATCGCCATCTCGTGGGCAGCATTGCATCGTGGTCAGCGAAAGCATCGGCCGCTTTTCACGCCGCGCTCGACGTCGTGAAGATTCCCGACGAGAACGACTTCATGATGCACTACGATTTCGGGAGGCACATGCGTGGGCGAATGGCACAAGAGCTCATACCGGCGCATGCCTTCGACCAGGGCAACAGAGCCCACATTCGACTACTCCAAGACACTCGCGATTCAGTCCTCGAGGAACTCACAGCGAATGATGCCTTTTACCGCGTGATCCGACGTCCGAGCTTCCCCGAGTTGGAATCGAAGGAGTCCTACTACATCCAGGCGGCCGATTTTGCCGCTGGAATCGCGGCCGATCTATTCGCCAAAGAGAAGCTCATCGGCGTTGTAAATCGCTTCGAGTACGTCACCTATAACGGCGAACGACTCTCCCGTGCGGATGCGGAGGAATTGATGCGACGAGAAGACCGTTCGTGATGATTTTTTCCGGCGTGCGGTGCAGCGAGATCAGCGCCGGAGCAGGAGGTGTTCGCGCATACATTAGGGCAGAACTCAGCAAGCGGCTTGCCACCCGTGGGTTTCTCGATGCATTACCTGGCTACCTGCTCCCTAACCAGCGAGCCAGTCTCGCGTCTCCATGTTGCTCGAGGGAGTAAAGAAGATAGCGGGTCTTTAATCGGACAGCAGTTTCAGATTGGGCACTGTGGCGGCACACTGATGCGAGAAAACAGCGGATCTGGCGCACTAGACGGCTAATGGAATGTCAGCCGGAGTTCCTTCTCTGAAGCCGACTTCACGGGACTAATGCTCTTCGAAGCTCGTATTGTCGCCAGTCTCCGGATGCCGACAACACTTCCGGCATAGCCACCGGTCCACGTCTCGCCATGCTGCATCGGGGCTATAATTACGCCCACGAATGGCGCTCCCGTCCGGGACCAAACTCGGTTCATATGAAATTCGGTCACCTCTCGGGGCTGGCGGCATGGGAGAGGTGTATCGCGCAACCGATACCAAGCTCGGCCGAGATGTAGCGCTGAAGGTGCTACCCGCCGAGATGGCACAAGATTCCGAACGGCTAGGGCGTTTTC
>Ga0335069_10016314_pt1 | contig 10364 bp, 6 predicted proteins | sample Lox_Sample_11_FD_206714 | JGI IMG/M metagenome (GOLD analysis project Ga0335069, IMG submission 206714) | Soil microbial communities from Loxahatchee National Wildlife Refuge, Florida, United States - Lox_Sample_1.1 | ecosystem: Environmental > Terrestrial > Soil > Wetlands | place: USA: Florida...
GCGCTCGACGGTCTCGTCGGCGGCCAGCGTTCCGAGGGTCGCGGCCATGGCGAATACCAGCCAAGTCAATACATACGTCCCGGGGCGGATCCACGCCCCGGTGGGCACCGGGATGCAAAAGAGCTCGTAAGCCGCGACGCCGAGCCCGAGCGCGAGCGGTAGCAGGATCGTCCGCCAGCCCACGCGCGACAGAATCGAGCGGAGCATGCTCATGCAGGCGACGGCAGCGGGATGGATACCGTCGCGACGACGCCTCGCGAGGTCGCGCGCGACAGCGACAATATCGCTCTATCCCCGTAGAGCATGGAGAGACGCCGGCGGATGTTGGCGAGCCCGACTCCGTGCCCCTCCGTTGTGGTCATACCCTGCCCTGAATCGCTGACGCGGAGCACCAGTGCCGATCGAACGCGGTCTGCGCTGACGCGGATGAATCCGCCGTCAACCGACGGGTTGATTCCGTGCTTCAGGGCGTTCTCGACGAGCGTCAGCAGGATCATCGTCGGGATTCGCACCGACTCGAGGCCGCCGATGGCCGGCAGCTCGAACGTCAGGCGCGACCCCATCCGGATCCGATGGATGCGAAGGTAAGCCTCGACCAGCCGCAGCTCGTCGGCAAGCAACGATTCCTCCTGGCGAATCTTCGGCAATGCCTCCGACAGATACCGGATCAGGCTGCCGATCATCTCGACCGACGCCGCGCGGTCCGTGCGTGCTAGGGCGCGGACGGTCGCGAGCGTGTTGAACAGGAAATGCGGCTCGATCTGTGCGCGCATCAGCTGCAGCCGCGCGCGCGTCAGGTCTGCGTCGAGCGCCGCCGCGCCGATTTCGTCCCGCGCCAGATCTGTGGCAGCGGTTCGCGCCGAGCTGCGGAACGCGCAGACCAGCACGACCGTCATCGCCTGCCCCATCGAAAACACGACATCCTGAAGACTGGGGTGGCCAAAGCTCCAGCGCGAGTAGTTGAACGTGCAGTGCGCGGTCATCGTCGCTGCGGTCAGCAGCAGCCACGCCTGTCGCTGCCAGCCGACGCGGGGCGCGAGATTCGTCACGGCGACGAACAGCAGGACGTTCGGGTACGCGATGACGGTCGATGCCCAGATCTCCGCGCCGAGCTGTTGCAGGACTTCGGCGGCGGACAACACCTGTAGCCTAGGAACGAGATCCTGGAATGCCCATGCGAGAAACATCGCGAACGAAGCCGCGGTCGCGTACGACAGCCCGGAAAATAGGCGCAGGACAAGAGCGCGGATGCGCATGAGAAGGCCGTCGCGCAGCAGAGTCGCACCGGCGTTCATCGGCCGATGCTAACAGACCGAGAACCCCGAATCACCGATCGTTAGGCTGCTCTCACGGCGCTCTAAAGGCCGCGCCTCGGCCGGCGCCGACGGGCGTCCGTTTGGCTCCGCCGTTTGCACACTTCGCTCCACCGCGACCCGGTTTCGTCGGCCAATCGAGCGCGCAGGAGGCGACTGCGGGGAGAATCATTCCGTTCGATTAGGAGTCTCGGACGGGAGGGGTTGTCATGAAATTCATCTCTCGCACAGGGTTGTGCCTCGCGATCGCGCTCGGCGTGCTCTCCGCAACCACCTGCTTCGCCCAGAGCGTTGTCACCGACTGGCACAGTGTGATGGAAAGCAGCATTGCAGCGTCAGGTCGCAAGAATGCCGTAGCGCTGCCCTACTACGCGTACGTCGACGTCGCGGTCTACGATGCAGTCAACTCGATAGACCGACGGCACCGGCCGTTCGCGGCCAGCGTTGCGGCTCCGCACGGCGCGTCGCAGGATGCGGCCGCCGCATCGGCGGCGCACGACATCCTGGCCCACTACCTGCCTGCTCAGATCGCTACGTTCGACACAGCGCTCGCGGCGTCGCTCGCGGCTATTCCCGACGGGCAGGCGAGGACCGATGGGATCAATGTCGGCAAGGCCGTGGCGGCGCGGTGGATCGCGCTCCGGACCGGCGACGGCTTAGAAGCGCCGCTGACCTATACCTGGGGCCACGGACCAGGGATCTGGGAGCCGGTTCCGGTTCCGCCCAACAATGTCGCGCCGGCGCCCGTCGGCGTATGGATGACGAAGTATCGACCGTTTGCACTGAGGAGCGCGGACCAGTTCCTGTCGGATCTGTCCGGCCCGCCGGAGCTGACGAGCGCCGCATGGACGTTCAACTTCAACCTGACCAAGGCCTATGGTGCGTCAAACAGCGCTGTACGTACGGATGCACAGACAGAGATCGGGCGGTTCTGGACGGACGACGCTGCGGCGCAGTACAGCCGGATGTTTCGCGGCATCGTCGGGGCAAACGGCCTGAACACGGCTGCCGCCGCCCGGCTGGCCGCGCTGTACTCTGTCGCCGCCTCGGACTCCGTGACGGCGTGTTTTAACGCTAAATACCACTTTGCGTTCTGGCGGCCCTACACCGCGATCCACGATGCGGACACGGACGCCAATCCGGCGACAGTTGCCGATTCGAGCTGGACGCCACTGGCTCCGACGCCAGGCCATCCGGAGTACCCGGCAGCCCACGGCTGCGTGACCGAGGCGATTATGGGAGCCTACGCCGCATATTTCGGCACCGAGGTCATGCCATTTTCCGTCAACAGCGCGGTCACTGGCACGGCGCATTCATTCATGACGTTCCACGAAGTGGTGGACGAAGTCGACTTCGCGCGGATCTTCGGCGGCATGCATTACTACCACTCCGTCCGCGACGGAAACCGGCTGGGGCGGCGGGTCGTCGACTACATCGTTGATCATTTCTTTCAGTAGCCGCACGCAACTCGTGTCCGCGCTGGTCTGCTCACCAGCGCCGCTGGCCGCCACGGCCGGAAGCGACAGCGGGCGGGGAACGAGCGCGCGAGGCGCCGACGTCACCGTCGGCGTCCGCGCCTGCCGGCCGGTCGAACGCGCCGATCCGCCGGAATCGCGACGACGATTCTCGGGGGTGTTGGCGGATTTCGACCAGGAGTAGCGGTCGGAATCGCGTCGTGACTGGCGGGGCCGAACGGCTCGATCTCTGATGCGACTCAAGAATTGCTATGCGCAATTCGCTGCGACGCAGCAGAGCGCAGGTCGCGAGGCCGTGCGAATCACGGAATGACGTCGCACATGCGGTGGCTCCTTATTACGCACCGCAAATGGCGCACGTGCGGCCCTTAGTGTGAGGACGCAGGAGTGCGCAACGCCCGGCGGTGCCTGCCCTTTTCGCTGCGCCCAGGCCCGCGAGCTCCGGCACTAGGCCCTCTCGCTACGCCGAACTATGTGGGTAATTCACGGCCAAATAGCCAGCGTCGCTACACCCAGAGGTCCGGACGAGGCCAAGCGCGCAATCCGGTGCAGCACGCGGTCAACTTGTCATTCCGAAGTCCTTTCTCGCTGACCAATCATCAGGCATGCGCTCGAGCCGCGGAATCAACGGATTCGCCGATGCAACCGAGCCCGACCAGAGTTTGTTCGACCGCTTGATCCAGCAGAGTGTGAGGCTCGCGTCCGAGAACTGTTGTCAACCGGGCATTGTCCATTCTTACCGGTTCGCGCCAGAGATAGCGCATCTCGCCCATCTCGCGAAACGTCGTCACGAAAGGCGATGCCATCGCGAGCAGCCACCAAGGGAAGGCAGTGACGCGCGGCGCCCTGCCCGTCCGTCGTGCAACCACTCGCTGGATCGCCTCGACCATCTGCGAGCCGTCCGCATCCCAGTGGCCTGCCATGTGGAACGTGGCGAACGGTCCGAGAGAGTCACGACGGTCAAGTAGCTCGACCATCGTCCGTGCGACATCGGGGAGGTACGACCACTGGTGCCCCACGCCGCGACGGCCGGGGTAGCTCACTGCCGTAACCGGCTTGCCGGGCTTGACCAGCCCCTGTGAGAACCAGTTGTTCGCCGCCCTTGGACCGAAGAAATCGCCGGCCCGTACGATGAGCGCCCCAGCGCCGTTCTTGCTGGCGGCCAGCAACCGCCGCTCCATTTCGGCCCGAATGGCTCCCTTTCGAGTCACAGGCTGTTGAGGAGATTTCTCTGTGAGGACGGGAAAGGCGTTGGGGCCAAAATTGTAGACGGTACCGGGAAGAACGATGGTTGCGCCCAGGGCGCATGCCGCTGCGATCGTGTTGTCTAACATAGGTAGCACGAGTTCAGCCCACCGCTGGTACCCGGGCGGATTGACGGCGTGAACGATCACCCCACAGTCCTTCGCTGCCGCCATGACATCGCGGGCGACCAGGGCATCGCCTTGGACCCACGTAATGCCGTCCCGCTTGTCGACCCGGGCCGGCGCGCACCTTTGCAGCGCCCGAACCCTCCATCCATCATCGCGCAACTGGCGCGCCACCTCGCCGCCTATTCCACCGGTTGCACCCAGAACCAGAACCGAGTTTGCCATTTCTGTCCCCGACGAATTGCTGACGGAGAAATTCTGTGCGTGCGGCGGTGCTAAAGGAATTACATAAAACATCGCTAGAGGTATACATTTGTGCATGGCCTCGGACATCAGCTGGGAGCTCTACCGCTCGTTTCTCGCGGTCCTCACTGAAGGATCACTCTCCGGCGCGGCGCGCGTGCTGGATATTGCGCAGCCGACCGTAGGGCGCCATATCGCCGCATTGGAGAGGTCGTTGGGTCTGGCGCTCTTTACCCGATCGCAAACGGGCCTCATGCCGACCGAGGCGGCTCAGTCGCTGCGGAGCTTTGCCGAGTCGATGCAGAGCACAGCTGCCTCTCTGGAGCGCGCCGCGGCGAGCCAGGGTGCGGGAGTGCATGGCACCGTTCGCGTGACCGCCAGCGACGTCATCGGTGTCGAGGTGCTGCCTCCCATTGTCACGGCGCTTCGGGAGCAGTACCCGGAGTTGAAGGTCGAGCTCGTCCTTACGAATCGCGTGCAGGATCTGCTGCGCCGGGAAGCGGACATCGCAGTTCGCATGGTGCGCCCTCGGCAGGAACTGCTGGTCGCGCGCCGCATCGGCGACGTCAAACTTGGACTACACGCGCATCGGCGCTATCTGAGCCAGCACGGCGTCCCTACCGGTCTTGCCGAGCTGGCGAGCCATTCGCTGATCGGCTTTGATCAACCTACTCCGTTCATTCGGAAGGCCGGCAAGCCGTTCGCGTACTGGCGGCGTGAGACCTTCGCGTTGCGCACCGACAGCGACCTGGCTCAGCTCGCACTGATCCGCTCGGGCGCCGGAATCGGCGTTTGCCAAACGCCGATCGCCCGTCGCGACGACGCGCTTGTGCGAGTCCTTCCAAAGCAGTTCTCTCTGGCGCTGGAGACCTGGATCACAATGCACGAAGATCTGCGCAACAACCCACGCTGCAAGGTCACGTTCGATGCATTGGTCCGGGGGTTGCAGCGGCATATTGGGTAGCTGGAGCCAGCGTAAGCTCGGTGGCGCCGATTCTCGAAGTACCTTCGGCCGGCCATGACTCCGACTGGACCGACCAGAGGCGCCCGCATTGGCGGATTCCCTGATGTCCAGCCTTTGATCAATTTCTCACTTGACCTGCCGCGTAATTGTGCGAAGTTCACTGCGGTGCAGCAACGAGGCATTGCCGTGCGCCCCGTGGCAAGTCGTTCGCTACAATTTGGGCGAGCAGCGCCCGCCTTGATCTTTCACTGAGTCCACCGAGGCTGTCATGCACGTGAGCAGGTTACTGGTCGTCCCGTTACTCGTCCTGGTGCTGTTCCGAACGGACTTCGCATGCGCCGGGGTCGACGTTATAGACGCTGACGCCAAGTATCCCGAGGGACCTTTGTGGGATCAGGGACGACTTCTATACGTCGAATACGCGGGCGACGACATCAAGGTATGGGACGGCAAGCAGGCGAAGATCTACTGGCGCAGGGAACACTGCGGCGCCAACGCCTTGATCCACTTTCATGGCGACCACGTCCTGGTGGCATGTTACGACGGTAATTACCTCGTGGAACTCGATTCCCACGGCAGAGAGCTGCGGACGATATCCAAAGACAGCTCCGGCAAGTCATTCATCGGCCCGAATGATTTCGCGGCGGACGGCCACGGCGGCATTTACTTTTCAGCATCAGGAGTTTACGACATCAAGGCGCCGATCACAGGGGCCGTCTTTCATCTTTCGGCGGACGGCCGGAAGCTCCGAGAGGTCGCAAATACGATTCACTATTCGAATGGCTTGACGCTATCGAAGGACCAGCGGCAATTGCTCGTTGCCGAGATGCTGGCTGGCAGAATCCTCTCCTTCCCCGTGCAGGCGAACGGAACGCTGGGCCCACGGGTGGTATGGGCGCGGCTGCAAGATCTCGCACCTCCCACACCGAATGAGGACGCCTACAATGGTCCGGACGGCATCAAGGTAGGCTCCGACGGCTACTACTATATCGCGCAGAACGGCTCCGGGCGTGTGCTGGTCGTGAGCGAGGACCGCAAGCTTGTTCGAACGATCGATGTGCCCACGCCGTACGTGACCAATATCGGTTTTGGCCCCAACGGAGCCGATACCGTATACATCACCGGGGCATTCGAGCAATGGAAGCCGCCGTTTCCTGGTGCCGTGTATCGCTGGACGCCGTAGGTCGACGACGATCGACGATTCCTCGGCGACGCGCGCTCCGAGGCGCGCCACCGGAATGCAGTTCATCGATCCACTATTCCCTGAGGCGATGACAGACGCCGCCGTAGCCGCCGCCCGCGAAGCTCACCGATTGGCGCATGCGGGGCGCCTCGATGAGGCGCTGGCGTTTGCCGAACGGGCGATTGCTGGGGCGCAGGTCTGCCTGCCCGGCCATGGGTTTCTGGCGTCACTGTTGCTCAAGCTCGGTCGCACCGGAGACGCCGAGCACGTTGTCACATACGCTGAGACGCTGTCGCCGGGGATCGCGGACGCGTACGACGGCCTTGCCCACGTCTCGATGGCACTCGGCCAGCACGAGCGAGCAAATGCTCTCTATCGGCGTGCCACGCAGATCGCGCCAGCGGATCCTCGCTTTTGGTACAACCTGGCGTGCAGCGAGCGCAGTTTCGGCAGGCTCGCCGAGGCGGAGGCCGCCTGCGAGCGCGGCATCGCCCTCGACTCGAGCCAGTACCCAACCTACTTGCTCCGGTCGGAGCTGCGCGTTCAGGGGCCCCAGTCCAATCACATCGCAGAACTTGAGGCCCAGCTTGCCCGCCGCGCCGGCGACTACCGCGCCGAAGTGTTCCTCGGCTATGCGCTCGCCAAAGAACTGGACGACGTCGGACGTTTCGACGACGCCTTCCACTGGTTCGCTGCCGCGGCGAACGCGCGGCGCTCGCGGCTTGCATACGACGTCACCACCGACGAGGACAAGCTGCGCCGAATCGCGGAGGTGTACTCGCGGAAGTATTGCGCGGCAACCGGTTCACGCTCTGCGACGGACTCATCGCGACACGTGTTCATCGTCGGCCTGCCGCGCTCGGGAACAACGCTCGTCGAGCATATTCTTACGGGGCTCCCGGCCGTGCGCTCGAACGGCGAGACAGACAACTTCTCCCGCGCGCTTCTGAACAACGCCCGCGGCGCGGGGGATGTCTTCGAGAGGGCCGCCGCAGCCGATCCCGACGCCGTCGCTGCAGACTACGCGCGCCTTGCGCGCGCCGACCGAGACGCCTGCCGGATCATCGAGAAGCTGCCGCTCAACTACCTCTACCTCGGCGCCATCCGTCACGCGCTGCCGCAAGCGAAGGTCCTCCTCGTCCGGCGATCGCCGCTTGACAGCTGCTTCGCGATGTATCGCACGCTGTTCGCGGCGGGCTACCCGTTCAGCTACGACCTCGCGGAGCTGGGCCGCTACTACGCGGCGTACGAGCGGCTTGTCGACCATTGGCGCACGGCGCTCGGCGATTTCGCGCACGAAATCGTCTATGAGGACATGGTGCGCGAGCCCCGCCGCGTAGGCCGGGCGATTGCGGAGTACTGTGGATGCGAGTGGACCGATACCGCGATCGACATCCAGAACAATCGGGCGGTGTCGCTGACGGCGAGCGCCGCCCAAGTACGGCGTCCGATCTACGGCAGTTCCTCAGGCCGCTGGCGCCACTACCGGGCCCATCTCGTACCGCTGATCGCGACGCTCGGCGATCAAGGGATCGCTCTGCCTGGCTGACGGGCGCGCGCCGCCCGGCAACGCGCTCCGCCTCCCACCGGCGCCGCGATTCGTTTCAGAACGCGTAGCCGAGGCGAATGCCGATCTCGCGCGGCGGGTTCACAAGGTAATCGTTGGTCAGATTGTTGACCTGATTGGGCTGCGACGGTGGCGCGAGGATTTCCTGCCGGTCGAACAGATTCGTCACGAAGAGGGTCGCGTGCCACGGCTTGTGATTCAGCGTGGCGCTGAGGTTCATCATCTCGAAGCTCGAGGAATGTTGGACCATCGTGCCGCCGACGCTCGGCGCGACCTGCAGTGCGGCGGCGCTTCGGTAGACACCGTTGACTGACAGCGCGAGGTCCCACTCTGCCGCGAGATTGATATCGTAGTTGAGAGCCGCGCTGAGGCTGGTCTTCGGGCTGCCCGGCAGTTGCTGCCCCGATTTTCCGGCGAGGAGGCCAGGCACGATGTTGCCCGTGCCGTCGTTCGCCGGCAGTGCAAAGTCGCTGGTCAGCTTGGCATCGGCATAGGCAAACCCGACTGAATAGCTGAGGCGCGGAACGAAGAGCGGGCCGCTTGATTCGAACTCGATGCCTTTCGACTCGGCGGTGTTCGCGTTGTACACAGCCAAGTTGCCGGACGGCAGGCTCGAGGAGATCTGCGGCTTGTCCCATTTGATGTCGAATAGCGCGAACGTGTAGGACAAGCCGTTCGCGAAGCGTCCCTTGAGCCCCGCCTCGTAGTTGTTGGTCTTGTCGGGCTGGTAGTCGCGGAGTAACGGGCTCTCCTGGAATATCCCGGTCGCGGGGACCGAGTTCGCGCCGCCCCGGCGAAAGCCCTGAGACCAGAGCGCGTAGACGTACTGGTGGTCGGCGTATTCAAAGGAGGGGTCTACCTTCCAGACCGTCTTCGACGCCGGCGCCGAATACGGAATCGGCGGGACCAGGGTCGGAAACGTGAAGTCCTGATAGAGCTGCGAATCGGTGAAGCTCTGGCTGAAATGCCGCACCCCGGCGGTGAGCTGCCCTTTCGCCGTGAAATGCCAAGTCAGCTCGCCGAATACGGACCTGTCCTCGAAATCCTGGGTGTCGATCTGCTGGAAAGTGAGATCATTCGGGCCGCTCAGTATCAGGCAGCCCGCAGGCACGTAGTCCGTGCATCCCTGTGATACGGATCGTTCGGGCGAGCCCGGGTTCGTCACGTACCACGAACCGTGGCGCGTCTGCTTCTCGTAGAATGCGCCGACGACGTAGTCAAGTGCGTTTGACGGAGACGGCTTGGACACTAGCCGCACTTCCTGCGTGAAGGCGTGCGCGGAGTCCGTGAACTGGAACGGGTAGATGAACCGCGGATTGGTCGGCACGCCGGCGTAGTACGGCAGGAATGCACCGCCGGCGAAACCGGCGTAGTCAAACGTGGAATCCTGAATCAGCGAGCCCGAGGTCGTCTGATACGAGCTGGTCGATGATACGGTGGCAAAGCCCGCGTCGTAGCTGAGGTCCAAGCTCGTCAGGTTCGTTGTGCGGTCAAAGGGCTCCTCTACCAGCGCGAATTCCTGGTAGTGGCCGCCGGCTGGATAGGTCGTGGCCGGGTCGAGCGGCGACACGCCGCCCGCGAAGTCCGGGTTAACCTGCGGTCCCCCGTTTCCCGTCACGCGTGCATGCAGCACCGCGAGCTCCGCGCTGAACGCCTCGTTCGGCTTGAACAGCAGGCTCGCACGCCCACTGAACGTCCGCTGCCAGTTCCAGTCATTGCGACTCGAGTAAATCGGCGGGCTGTTGACCGGATCGGCGGGATTCGCGAGCGTCGGCGTCCCGTAGATCGTGTTGTCGCTGCGCGCGAGCAGTCCAAAGACCTTGATCCAGCCCGGTTCATCGGCGTACTTGGCCGCGGCCCGGAAGGCCAGCGTGTCGCCGAGGGGCGCATTGATCATGCCCTTTATCGAGTAGCCCGTGCTGCTTGAGTGATCGAACCTCGAGCCCGTCGCTTCGACGGAGCCGGCCAGCGTGTTGAGTTCAGGCGAGTTCGGGATCAGCCGCAGCGCACCGCCCAGGGCACCGGCACCGTAAAGGGTGCCTTGGGGCCCGCGCAGGACTTCGATGCGCTTTAGGTCCTCCAGCTGAAAATAGCCCTCGATCGGCGAATTACCGATGTAAGTCCCCACAGGGTCCTGCTCGAAAGTTCGAAATCCGCGCGCGGGACTGCCGGTCGCGTTGATGCCGCGGATGATCGGGGACGTCGCGCCGGCGAATCGCGCGCCGTAGTCATACATGCTAAGCCCCGGC
>Ga0335069_10016316_pt1 | contig 10364 bp, 11 predicted proteins | sample Lox_Sample_11_FD_206714 | JGI IMG/M metagenome (GOLD analysis project Ga0335069, IMG submission 206714) | Soil microbial communities from Loxahatchee National Wildlife Refuge, Florida, United States - Lox_Sample_1.1 | ecosystem: Environmental > Terrestrial > Soil > Wetlands | place: USA...
GAACTTGCCCGGTTCCGGCGCAATGGAGCAAGTCCCGTTCGTGGTTAAAGCGGGTGGATACATCTCTCTTGGAGCAGGCACGTATACAGCCTCGGTTCAACCGCTTCTGTATGCATCCACAACTCCTGGTTTCACGGCTGCTGCGGCAAACGCGATTTACTCTCCGGCTGCGGTAGGATGGACGATCACTTCCGCTACCCCGGTATCCGCTCCGTTTGAAATCGAAGCCCATCTCGTGGGTGATAGCACTTCAGGTAAGATCCTCGGTTGGAACCAAGGTCTCAGCCCCTCGGCTGGCACAGGTGGAACCGGCAGTGCGGTCGCTATTGCTGCGATTGCGAATGCTCCCACAAGCGTTACATTTTCGGCTGCAATCCCTGTTCAGTTTGCTTTCGGCGTCACTCTCTCAACTACTGCCGTCGCATCGTCCGTTGTCAACCTCGGCTCATTCATCATCGAGTCGTAAGCAACACCGCGCCAGTTTCACTGCCGCACTGTAACAAAAAATCAACACAAAGAAGGTATCTCTCATGCAAGTAATTACTCAGGCTCCCGCAGCCGCTGTTGTCACTTTTGGCGCGACGGGTGTCAATGCTTTTAACGTCATCGCTGGTGAACCTGGCGCAGGTACGCAGTGCAACCTTAACCTGCCCGGTTCGAACCGTCTGAACGCTCAACCATTCGTGGTTCGTGCGGGCGGCATCATCAACATGGCGGCTGGCACGTACACTGCTACGATTCAGCCTCTTGTGTTTGCTTCCAACACGGTTGGGTTTACGGCCTCGGCTGGTAACGCAATCTATTCTGGTGCGGCTGTTGGGTGTACCATGACTAGTACGGCTGCGGTTGCTACTCCGTTTGAATTGGAAGTCCACTTGATCGGTGATAGCACGTCCGCAACTCTGACTGGCTGGTATCAGTCGGTGTTCCCTGCGGCGTCTACGGGCGCGGCATTTACGCCAACGGTCGCAGGTCCCACGCTCGTGAGTACGGCAGGCCACGTTCCCACGTCTGTGAACTTTGCAACGGAACCCCCGGTTCAGTTTGCGGTCGGTGTCGGTCTTTCGACGGGTACGGCTGCGACTGGTTCCACGGTTTCGTTAACTCAGTTCCAGTGCGAAGCGTAATTCCATCCATCTACTCTGACGGGAGGGTGTTCGCAGCACCCTCCTAGTCAGTTTTCTGGTGAATAATGGGCAAAACCGAAGTCAAGATTAAGATCAAAGGTACCCCAAAAGGTGTCCGCAAGGCCCTCAGTCAGATCACTGCGGAAGATGTAGAAGAAAAAGTTACTCCACTCCGGGAAGCCGATTTCCGGACCAAGGCGAAGAAAAATGGCAACGGACGTTAACAAGGCAATTGCAAACGCTAAAAAAGCTCTTGCGAACGCGAATGCTTTTACAAAATCGACAGGTGATACGAATCCCAGCATGTTTGCTGCGAAACCTACTCCCAAGCCTGCTCCGGCTGCCCCGAAAAAGCCTGGCATGAGCCTATCGGATGAAGCGGGATCGGCAGGAGAAGGCATCCGCGCCCGTATGCAAAATGTTGCTCAAGTCCAAGGGAGTTTTAAAAAGGGCGGAAAAGTGAAAGAGACAGGAGTGTACAAGCTCCATGAAGGTGAAACCGTGATTCCAGCCGATAAATCCAAGAATTTGAGTAAAGAGATTATGGACAAAGCCACCTCCGCTCTGGGTGGATCGAAGAAGCCAAAAAAGAAACTTCGGATGGTAATCAATCAAACCGATGATGACCGCTTTCACGTTCAGCATTCGTATTCTGGCGGCGAAAAGGCAGACTCACCGATGGAGCCCACCGAACACGCACCCAGCAGCATTGAGGAATTGCTCGCCCACGTTAAGCAGCATTATGCCCCAGAAGAGAAATCGGAGTCTGAGCCCAAATCAGCCGCTGAAAAGGAGTAATCGTGTATAGTCCGTTCGATTTCGACCGTCTCTATAAAGACGCTCAGGAAGCTGTAAAGCGATCGAAGTCAACGGATGACTGGACGAAATTCGGGTATGCTGAGTTTGAGAACTGGAAAAACGATTTCAAGCAAGGCCAGATGGATTTGTATTGGCTGTGTACTAAATTGCTGGATCTGGATCTGGTCGAAAGCACTCACCGTCCAATTACGGATGATTTCTTCATCCGCAAAAACCCCTACATGGAAGTTAATAGCTGGAAGGAAGCTATTTCTAAACAGAGCACGGTAAAAAACCGAATGCTTTTGTATCCTCGCGGATCATTCAAGTCTTCGATTGACCGTGCAGACGCGATCCAATGGCTATTATGTTTTCCAAATATCCGAGTCATTTACATGACGGCGGAAGACACTCTCGCTACGGAGTTCGTGGAATTGACCCGTGCGCCGTTTGAGGTTAAGGATGGTCACTCATTAACTCGGTTTCAAATGTTGTATTGGGACCACTGTATTTCGGCAAAAAAAGTTGAAGACGCCAGCGTTTTTACGAGTCGGGCGAAGCGGGAAGATACCAAGCAACCCAGTGTTCGCGCCTTGTCTCTTGGAGCCAGTACGGTTGGTAAGCACGGTGAAGTGGGCAAGTTTGATGATTGCGTGTCGAACAAAAATTCTGGCCCGACTTCAAATGCCGAAAATCGTAAAAAGGTCACTCAAGAAATCATCCTGGCTCGTAACATCGTTGATGCGTTCGGTTACCGTGAGTATATCGGCACGAATTACAACGAGGATGATGCCTATACAGTTCTTGAAGCTTCTATCCCGAACTTGAAGATTTTACGTACTCCGGCTTGGACGGCCAAGGAACATGCTCGCGGCAAAACGGTTCCCGAACTGTTGCCCGAAGACGTGGATTTGCTTTTCCCCGTGGATGGTAAAGGTGTGCCTCGTCTCACCTTTGAAGCTATCATGACGGAATGGAATTTGGATCCGTTTATTTGTTCTTGTCAGTTGCTGCTGAACCCCGCAGCGACGAAACTGGCAAAGTTCACCGAACAGATGATTCGGAAACAGATCATTCCGCTTACTCAGTTTCCTCAACCTGGAACATATTTTACGGCTCAAGCTTGGGATTTTGCCAAAACCGATGGGTCAGGCAGTGACCGATCTGTGGGAATGAGCGGCCAATTCTGTGTAACAGGTCCCCTTGCTGGCCGAGTCTATATCACGGAGATTGTTCGTGGCCGATTCAGCAAAACCGACCTATCTCGTAACTTTGCCCAATTAGCGGCTAGATGGAAACCAGTCGAACATCTTAGTGTAGAGAAATCACCTGGTGCCGATTTTTTGGAGAATGACATTCTTCGAGATTTGGCGCGCGCTGATTATACGGATGCGCCTTCCATTGAATGGGTAAAAGTTGATAACCAAAAAGGCGCAAAGAACGCCCGTGCCTTGGTATTGGAATCGGTTTTTCTTGACAATCGGATCTTTTTTTCTGATCAAATTCCCGAAGATGTGATGAAGGAAGTGATTCGGGAATTCGTAATGTTCAAAGGCGATTCGAATCGAAAAAATGATTCGGTGGACGCTTGCGCATATCTTGCCCGTTTTTTGCCGAAGGATATTGCTCCTCCAGAAACTGAACAACAGAAACTCAATGCGGCTTGGGATATGCTCGCACAAAAACAAGAGCATGAGCGCATGTTTCCGTATAACCCGGATAAAGAATCTGATACGTGGAAGCGCGACGGATATGACCGGCCAAGAGAAATAGAGGCCCCACCGCCAACTCACTGGGAGGGGTTGCCGATTTTTCCCAACATTGATCAACAGATCTACGGAACATGACGGATACTATAAATAACGCAGTACCTACGCCGGTCATGATTTTTGGCCGAGCACCGAACGGGGTTTTACAAGCTGTTACAACCGATGGCAGTGGAGATTTGAATACCACTGGCGGTGGTGGTGGCGGTGGAAACGTCAACATTACTGGTATTAACGGAACTACACCTGCGTTGAGCAATCCACTCCCGGTGGAATTGTCAGATGGAACCAATGCTTTTGGAACATCCGGGAATCCGGTAAACACGAAAGACGCTGCAACTGGTTCTACAGGTAGTACAGCCCCGTCTTCGGCCGTGCTTCAAGGTGCTGATGCCAACGTAGGTTCTTCCCTGCCATCGGCCGTTACGAATGGCCAATTGGTTGGGATGATGGCTGACAAGTTCGGGCGCGGCGTTCAGTTATTGAACGCTCAGCGTGGACTTATCGGCACGGCAGCGGTTCAAAACACCGGAACTTCAGGCACGCTTATTGCTTCAGGCGGCTCAAACGTATATACCGATATCATCACGCTGATACTGACGAACGAAAACTCATCAACAGCGACCGTCGTATCCATATCGGACGGAACGACAACTTACAAGTTCGCATTGGCGGCAGGCGGCGGAGGCGTGTTTCAGTTCCCAACACCGCTCCCGGCAACCAGTTCGGCAACGGCTTGGACGATTTCAAACAGCGGCTCAGTCAACGTAGACGCGGTCGTGGTTTACGTAAAGAACCAGTAAATGGCAAACCAAATCATAGTTCTAGGTTCTACCGTTAACTCGGTTATGTTGACGGTCAACGTTGTTCTCTGGTACCCGATTACATCCGGGCAGAAGACAACATCAGGCATCAGCGCATGGCCGAACGCCAGCACTGCGGAGAATGCTGCAATTCAAAACGGCAGTGTTTTGGAAGAGGCAGCTTCCTTCCAGTTCCCTGTCGGACTTCCGGCGGCGAGCATCGAAGCATACCTACTGCAGTACTGGACGAACAGAAACAATCAACTAGGTGGAGTCGGCCCGGGTCAGTATCAGAACTTCGGATATAACGGAACAGCTTGGGTAGCCAACATCACGTAAAGGTGAAATGTGGGAACTATAACCCTAGCCTCTGATACATTTCCGAGTGCTCAGAATCCTATCGCAGGTAATTGGACGAACTGCTCGAACTCTGGTGCAGGCGGATTGAAGATTGCATCAGCGGGTGCGGTGGAGACAATCATCACCAACTCTGCTTTGGGTCAGGGTGCTTTTTATAACGCTGTCTCATTTCCAAATGACCAATGGTCAAGTATCGTCGTTGGAGCAAAATCAAACGGGCAGTATCTTGGACCCGGCGTTCGTGTAACAAGTACAGGGTCACCTGGCTTTGAATGGGATGGATATTGGTTTGCTATCGAAGGTGCAGGCGGCGCAGTTATTCAGCGAGTAGCCAGCAGCGGCGGTACCACCATCGCAAGCGGTGTATCTGCTTTAAGCGTTGGTGATGTTCTGACCCTTTGGGTTGTCGGAACTCACTTAACAGCTTACCACAACGGCGTATCAATTTTAACCGCAACAGATTCTACTTATACTAGCGGCGCAGCGGGAATGAATATGTATTCTCCTACGTCTATCACAACAAATCAAATCGCTTCATGGCAAGGCGGAGAATTCTTTTCAGGAGTTCCTAACTCTTTGGCTATGATGGGTTGCGGAACCTAAAGGAACAAAACACATGAGCGAAATTCAAGAACAGATCGAGCAAATTAAACATCGGCTCGCGGCTCTGGAAATTGTCCATACCCGTTACCAAGGCCCTAGAGGTGAAAAAGGTCTCAAAGGCGATCCCGGCCATGACGGAGTGAGTGATATTCCCGGCCCCCCGGGTGAGCCTGGCCCGAAGGGTGATAAGGGTGACAAGGGTGATCCCGGTCGCGATGGTCGCGATGGACAGGATTCAACGGTGCCCGGCCCGCAAGGTCCGCAGGGTCCCAAAGGTGACAAGGGTGATCCCGGCGAACCAGGTTCTGCGGGGCAGGATTCACTCGTCCCAGGTCCCCAAGGTGAAATCGGCCCGCAAGGTCCCCAAGGCAAAATCGGTCCCAAAGGTGACAAGGGTGACAAAGGCGACAAGGGTGATCCCGGCCAAGATGGATTCAACGGCTGTGACGGTGTGAATGGATCCGATGGCGCGCCTGGTGAAAAAGGTGATAAAGGCGACCCTGGTGCTACCGGCCCGCAAGGTCCGCAGGGTCCCAAAGGTGACAAGGGTGATCATGGTGAAAAAGGTGAGCCTGGTGAAAAAGGCGAAACCGGCCCGGCTGTTGATACCGCAGCTTTAGAAGCACGTCTTCGTAGAATCTGGAAAGAAGACATTGCAAAAGGCATTCACGGTCATTACATGGATAGCCATCAGAAAACATCGGACTAATAAATGGCGCAGATAACTCCTGATGCAGTAAATCCCAGTGCCCCGATCGAAGTAAAAGATGTACGCAGCGAATGGGACATCACGAACGAAGCAGCTTTACAGTTGACCGTTCAAGATGCGAAGAACACTGAAGCATGGCTGCAAAACAATTACTGGTCCCTGAGATGGCGTGAAGCGGACGCTCTTTATCAAAGTCCGCCTGGCGTAATCATGTGGGAAGGAACCACTATGCCGCGTTCGAACGTGAACCGGTTTGTGGTGGCTGAGGTGGTGAATTCTATTCACCCCCAGATTATGAACGGCTTGTTTTACGAAACACCGCCGTTCGTGCTGCGTCCCCGTCCGAACATGGATGAGAATACCAACCGAGCCATTTCTTCGTTGTTGTCCATCGAACTGGATCAGATGGAAATGCGCCAGGAAGTGGACTGGGGTTTGTTTTCTTCGCTCAACTTCGGCACAGGTATCTGGAAATGGGGATTCAAGAGCTATACTAAAAAAGAAACCAAATACGTACCCGTTGCAAATCCTGTCAATGTGCCTTCCAGTCTCCCCAACGGCAGCCCAACTATTCTGGAGACAGAAGAATCCCTGATGTATAAAAAGGTTGTGACCGATAAACAGGTTCACGAACCCACTTTTGAATTCAAAGATAGCCGATTCATTCTTTCCGATTCTGGTCTTTCGGTTCCAGATATCCGTAAAGGTAAGTTTGTAATCGAAAAGTTGTACATGTGCTACAAGGATTTGGAAAAGCTGGCGGATGAAGAGTACGTGTATGAGGATCCGGCCACGGGCAAGCAGACGCTCAAAAAGCGGTACATGCTACCTTCCAAGGATGAAATCAAATCCTGGTTTGAAAAGCCGAAAGAGAATTCTATTGGGGCGGGTGGCAATAGCGAGGCTACTGCTGCTCAAGCCACTGCGTTTGTGCATCATGCGAAACCCCGATTCGAGCCTTCGACTGCGGATCCATTGGACGAACCGCTCGAAGTTCTGGAGCGGTGGGACAACGACAAGGTTATCACGGTTATCAATCGCGTGAAGTGTATTCGGAACGAAGCCAATGAATTTAACTGCACCCCGTTTTTGTCCGTAAACTGGTGGAATATTCCCGGCGCTTTCTGGGGTCTCGGCCTTGGACGGATCATCGGTGTGGAACAGCGGGTTCAAGCCGGTCTGATTAATGCCTGCTTGGATCTGGCCAGTCTCATCGTAAATCCGATGTTTGTCCGTTCCCGTGGTGCGAATATCCAGGAACAGCAGATTCGCCAACGCATTGGCGGAATCATCGCGGTGGACGGTGATACGCGAACAGCTTTGACCATGCTGGAACAGCCGAATATCCCGGCTGAAGTGGTCAACCAGATTGCCATGTCGCAATCTCGCGTGGAACTGACTTCTGGTGCGAATGCCCAGTTGACAATGGGTGCTTCGCAAACTGGCAAAGCTGGTCCAATGCGCACAGGCACGGGTGCTGCGGGCGTTATCCAAGCGACAATGAATCGCATCGGCGGATTTGCCGAAACCTTTGTTCGCCAAGTGTACGAGCCTTTGCTTTACGCTTTGCATCGGATGAACAAAGATAAAATGCCGATTGCGTATATTCGGCAGTTGCTAGGGGATAAGCTTGGGCCAGAGTTCAAGTTCAATGCCAACGATTTTCTTAACGCTCCTGCGGAGTTCGAGGTGCTCGCGGGCTCTCATCTTGCGGCGAAGTCGCAGATGGCGCAGAGCCTGTTCATGATGATTCAGTTGTTCGAAAGCCAACCGCTGATGAATCAGTTGAACACCATCAGCCAGAAGAAAGTGAACGTTGAGGAACTCTTCCACATGGTTCACGACATCTCCGGCTGGAAGAACTATTACAACATCATCCAGGACATGACGCCCGAGGAAATTCAGCGTCAGCAGGCATCTAGTCCTGCGGCGATGGCACAAATGAAGATCGGTGCCCAACAACAGCAACAGCAACAAGATTTCCAGAACAAGCAGGCTGTGATCGACCAAGAGAACGAAGCGCGCGCCGCCAGAGACGTGTTTCGTATCATTGCTGAAAAATCAGCAGAGCCAGAAGCACTTCTCGGAGCCGAAGCACCATCTCAAGGTGTAGGAAGCCAAGAGGCAGGGTAAAACATGAACGGTGAAGAGTTTGTTATAAAGCAACCTCAGCAAGCCAGCCGATTTTCGTACAACCAAAACGTAGAACTGACTCCGGAAGAACAGATGGATCTTACCGTATTCGGGGCCATGCCGGTCGCCCAGGTTCTCTACAAGGTTATGGAGAGTGCCATCGTGGACGCCCGTAACGAGGCGATGGAATGCGATCCTTCCCTAGAGGCAAAACAAAAATCCCTGATGACGGTTGCACACGCAATGGACCAATTCTATAAAAAGGTTCGTTCGAAAATTGAGTTTGCTCAGCGCGAGCACCTCACAGATATCCGTCAGAAGGCTCTTGCACTGGAGTTGCAAGACCAACAAAAGCTAGAAGAAATTATTCTTTCAAACATCCGTGGAGAAGTTTAGTTCACAATCCGAACCACAGGCGTAATTAGCGCCAAGGAGAAAGTATGACCGAAGTAGCCACACCCCCGAAGTCGAAGTATTGGAACGAAGAGAAGAAAAAGTTCACGATTCAGACCCAGTTCAAGGATGAACAAGGGAATCCAGTCGGCCCGCTGCAATATTTTGAAGCGGATACGCTCGAAGAGTTGCTGGAAAAGAAAGATATCGCGCACCAGAACGCCGCTGTAAAGCTATATGAAACCCGCAAGGCCAATCGGCTGGGTACGATGCTGGAACCGGATAAGGATGAACCGATCCAAACCTTCGAAGAGCGCCCGTTGACTGCCGATGAGCGAGTCAAAGTTACGAAAGCCTTGAATGATCCTTCTACGGCTCCAGAAGCCGTTCGAACACTGATTGAAGCCCAGTTTGGGGCGTCCGCAGAAACTATTCGCGAAGCTCTGCGGCAAGTCGAGATTAGCAAGAGGGTTGCGGACATTCAGTATGCCATTTCGGAATTCAAATCCGCACACCCCGAATATGTGGAATCGCCGTCAAACAAAGAAATCCTTCTGAAATACATGGAAAAGAAGGGTTATGCGATTACCAAGAAAAACCTAGAGATTGCTTTCGAAGATTTGCGCAGGGATGAACTCATCCTTGTGCGAGCCCCGAAAGCCCCAGAACCATCCGCACCGGTCACGCCGGTTGCGGACGCACCCGCTCCAACTCCGGCGATCCCGGACGCGGCGACAACTCCGGCCCCGGCGATCCCGGACGTGCCTACGGACGTGCGAGTCAAGCAATCGTCATCTGGATTGGGACGAAGTAACTCCAGTGTTGTACCCGGAGCCCCCGCACCCAAGACCAATGGGATTACTATCAGGGATATCAACCGAATGAACGCAAAAGAGTACGCCGAAGCTTTGAAAGACCCCGAATTCAAAAAAGCGGTGGACGCTCTTTACGCCAAGAAGTAGATACTCCCGTCTCGTCAACTTTAACTTTTTGGATGTGAACTATGGCTGGATACAATCCGGCTTCTAACGTCACTTCCAACCTGCCTCAGTCTCGCGTTATCTACTACGATAAGCGATTCATTGAGAACTTGAAGGCTCAGACCCCGTTCGTCCGTTGCGCGGAACGCCGCGAATTGCCGATGAACTCCGGTAACCAACTTGAGCTTTTTATGTACAATACGTTCGGTGCCAACACCGCGCAGGTTGCTGAAGGAACGGTGCCCACGGGCATCTCCGCTTCGGTCGGGACTACGACCGCCACCATCGGTGAGTTAATCGCTAGCTCACCTAAACAAAAACTTGACTATATCCGTCAAAGTATGTTACTCTGTAGAGTGGCATAAGAGACGGAGATAAGATTCCAATGCAAATCAGTAAAACTAAGTGGTCCTACGTCGCCGCAATGGTGGACGCTGAGGGAGGAATATTCCTCAGTCGGACAACTCTGTACACTTCAAAAGGAAATCCGTATTACGGATACGACTTAAAAGTTTCCATCGCGAACATTAGCGTGAGACTGATGAAGTGGCTGGTGAAAAACTTCGGTGGAGAATTCCGACCGAAGCAAATGGGGAAACTAGGAACCCATCAGTGTTATGAATGGTTTGTTTCGGGTGGTTACAACCGCTTGGAATGGTTCATTCTAGGTATCCTTCCCTACATGCTTATTA
>Ga0335069_10016317_pt1 | contig 10364 bp, 6 predicted proteins | sample Lox_Sample_11_FD_206714 | JGI IMG/M metagenome (GOLD analysis project Ga0335069, IMG submission 206714) | Soil microbial communities from Loxahatchee National Wildlife Refuge, Florida, United States - Lox_Sample_1.1 | ecosystem: Environmental > Terrestrial > Soil > Wetlands | place: USA: Florida...
CCCGATTCCTGGAGGGGCGCCTACGTTGGACCGAGGGACTCATGTCTTCCGGAAAACTTGATGACCCCGCGAAGGAGAACGCCGAAGCCTATCTTGTGCGGTCTGTGGTCTCTGACGGCAAGGTGGACGTGGCGCTCTTGGGTGGCACGGGAATCGCGACTCTCTACGCAGTTTATCATTACCTCAATAAGGCGTGTGGCTGCGGATTTTATTGGGATGGCGACCATGTGCCGTACCGGGAAAGCCTGCCGGTTCAGGGTCTTCGTCTGTCGGCGCAACCGCACTTTAGCGAGCGGATGTGCATGAACCTGACTCACTACTGGTATTACACTCCCTGGTGGGAATGGGCGGATTGGAAGGGTTACATCGATTGGGCGCTCAAGGCTCGCTTCAATATTCTAAGCTTATGGGACACCCCGGGGGAGGATGTGGCGTGGCGAAAGGTCTGGAAACGTCTGGGCGTGGAAGTAACGGACAATTCATATTCCGGGCCACCTTACGGGATCTTTGCTCCACTCAAGTACGGGGTTCGACCGCCCCTTTCGGAAAGTTGGCGCGAAGGTCAGAGTGCGTTGAACAAGAGGATCATTGAGTACGCCCGCGACCGGGGAATGCGGTCTCTTTCACCCGCTGTGTCAGGGATTGTTCCCCCCCAATATGTCTCGGCTCACCCTGAAGCACGAACCTTCGAGCTTTCGTGGGAGCGATTGCCGAAACAGAAGTACTTGCACCCCCTCAGCCTTGAATACCATGACGTGGGGAAGGCCTTTCTAGAGGAGTACAACTCTCTTTACGGTACGGACCACCTCTATTGGCTCGAGAACTACCTGGAATGCGATGTCGAAGGACCGAACGAGATTCAGCAGGAAGTTCGCCGGGAGATTGGCGGAGCTAATTTCAAGATCGTGGATGAGGTGGACCCCCAGGGTATAGGGTTTTACACCGCCTGGACCTTCCTTGATAAACCCCAGTACTGGACACCCCAGCTGATCAGAGAGAGTCTGGAACGAATGCCCACGGAGCGGGTCAGGGTTCTCGATCAATGGGCGGAAACGGTGCCTGAGTTCAAGCGCACGGATTACTTCTACGGGCGCCCATGGCATTTCGGCGTTGTATATTCCTTCGGGGGAATCACGAACCTGCATGGGAACATGGCCCTTATCGAAAAGAAGTTCCACCGTATAGTGGACGATCCGCACACCAAGCGATGCGTGGGATTCTACCCGAATGAAGAGACTATTCATCACAACTACTTCTATTACGATTTTCTGTGCCACCTGGGCTGGAACCCGAGCGAGGTAGCTCTGCGCTCGTTCACCCATGATTATGCCCGTGAACGGTACGGGGAGAAGGCCGCGCCCAGCATGATTGAGGCACTTGGCCAGTTACTCGCTAGCGTGTACGGCTCGGACGACCTGACAGTCCCTCAATACTGGTTCCGTCCGGGGACAGCAATGGAAAATTACGTGTTCCACGTGGCCAATCGCCGGGCCTTCATTTTGCCCTTGCGCAAGGCGCTGGAGCAGGCGCTCTCGGCTGCGCCGATCCTGAGCACCAATCCTCTTTACCTGCATGATTTGAACGATATTAGCCGACAATATCTCGCCGAGCTCTTCAACGCCCACCTTGTGGGGATTCGCGAATCTGAGGCCGCTTTGGACAAAGTCGCCTTCGAGCATGAAGCCGGTCTGTTAGAAGCCCTCATGGATTCTCTTGAGACCCTGCTTAGCCATGACGATTATTACTGGCTGAGTCCGGTGATTAGAAAAGCACGGAGGTTGCCCGGGGCACCAACTGACGTGGATATTCGCGCGAGGGACATCTTAACTCTGTGGGCCGACGTGATTCGTGACTACGCCTCCCGCGATTACTATGAGCTCGTCCAGGGGTATTACCATCCGCGCGTGACAACTTATATTCAGGCTCTTCGGGATGCACTCGCAGTCGAGCAGTGTATGATTTTCAATCCGATACAACTAGAAGAGAAGTACGATGCAATCGAGAGAAAATGGGTTCAAGAAGGCTTCCCATTAGTCGATAGGCAGCCCGATCCCCGACAAGTCATACGTACGGTTCAATCGATCCTGGTTAAGTTTGCACCAGCGGAAGAGGTGTGAAGAAGTCTCCAGCAAGTGGCGCGCACGAGTCAGCGAATGCTGGGATAAGCCACGATGCTTTGAATACGATTGAGCAATCCTTCTCCGATTGAGAATGGGACGTTGTGCCCTGGAAAATGTCGTGGAACTGAGCGGACAGGATGACAGTCTGAAGCGCTGTCTCACTCATCGCGCGCAACGCCCGCGAGTTGCGCGAGTGTTAGCCAATGCCTTGGATGTGGCAGGTATCGACCAACGCGGATGAGCGCGGCATAGGGCAACGACACGCCCAGAGTCGATGCGATGAAGGGAATCTTAATCATTGCGAGTCGCGGCTGAATCTTCTCGCGGTAGGCCTTCTCAGTTAGCCAGCCCGGTTGCTTGGACGTGTCCCAAGCCTTTTGTGCGGGCGCTGTTCCTTGGCTTGCCGCGCCCGCGCTGCCGGGCCATGCCCAACCACCCGCCCAAGCTTCGCCGCTTCGATGAGGGCCTCTTTGGAAGCCTCACGCGCGCACGACGCACAATGACTCAGGCCCTCTCCGATTGATACCCCACAAATTCGGCAAACAGCGGGGGGCCGGGGGGCGGGTTCGACGGGGGCAAGCGGGTAGCGCGAGGTGTGCGTCTCTCAGCACTCCTCCGCGGCCTTTCGTCGTTTTGCATTCATAAACCCGTGAACTCCAGGCATGTCAAGAGCTGCGACATGGGCGCGATTATAATCCTTGGCCCAGGGCTCGGCGAACGGGAATTCGCTTTCCTGCTAAGAGCCGCGGACGAGCGCTGAGAGGCGCACACGTCCTCGCTACCCAACCTCCGGGCTACCCGCTCGTGCGAGCAGCGACCATTATGCCGTCCCACGTGAATCGCAGCACTACGTTCTGCGCCAGCCTGCCCACCAGGCGAGAAGGCCCCGACGGCAAGAAGAAATAAACACTCTCACGCCAAGACGCCAAGGCGCAAAGAAACGCAAAGAAGAAAGTCTGTGTTTTCTTGGCGCCCCTTGCGTCTTGGCGACTTGGCGTGAAATTGTTTTGCCCGGCAGGCATTCTGTTACAATTTCTCCGTCTTTTCGGCCATTCACTCCTCTACCGTCGTCAGTCCTGTTTCTTCCAAAGGTTGATGGTACCGTCGCCGTAGCCGGCAGCGAGGTATTTGCCGTCGGAGCTGAAGGCGACCTGCCACACGCTCGAGTGGGCGCCAAGCGTTTCAAGATTCTGACCGGTGGCAGGGTCCCAGAGGCGCACCGTGCCATCCGCTCCGCCGGAAGCCACGAATTTACCGTCAGGGCTGAAGACCACCCCCAGCACCGCGCCGACGTGTCCCGGCAATGTGTCCAAGGACTTACCCGTAAGAGTGTCCCAGACGCGCACATAGCCCCGAGTGTCAGAGGAAGCCACACGCCGCCCATCGGAAGTAAAGCAGACGCTGGTAATCTCGCCGCCTTCGGCACTGAAGCGCCGGAGTTCCTTACCCTCCTCGCGATCCCAGAGCATCATGGTTCCGTCTGTATCGCCGGCAGCAACGACTTTGGCATCCGGACTGATGGCCGCGCAGCGGGGCTTCGCGGGGCTTTCAAATTCGCGGACTTGATTTCCCGAGGGGAATTCCAGCACGCGCACCTTGCGGTCCCAATTGCTGGAGACCAGCCACTTGCCATCCGCGCTGAAGGAAAGGCTCTCCACTTCCCAATGATGCGTGGCCAGGGTGCGAACCTCCTGGCCGGCAGCCACGTCAACCAACTCCACGCGCGCCGTGAAGATTGCTGTCTTGGTAAAGGACTCGCCAATGACAATCGACTTGCCGTCCGGGCTGAAGGCCAGGCAGGAAACTGACTTGGGGTGGCCGGCAAGGATGATGGTCTTTAAAAGGTCTCCCGTTGCCGCGTCCCACACCTGCACATTGTCATCTTCACCCACCGCCGCCAGCCCGGGCCGCTCACCCCCAAACGCCAATCCGCGAATCGGCTGGCTGGGGGTCTTCAGGGTCCGCTCCAACACTAACTGGATATTGAGAGGCTCACCTGTATTCACGCCCTGAGCCGGCAAGTACGAGACAGCCCCCCCCAGCAAAAGCAAGTATGGAATCGCGACTAAAGTCGAACCTCGCACCCTTTCTCCTGCTACTCCCCAAGCTATTGTCGGGCCATCTCAAATGCCGGTCCGTATTTTACCCCCGGAAAAAGAAGGCGTTAGAGAAAGTAGCAAGCTCGCCGCGCGGCGTCCAACATCAGGAGTCCTGCGACGCGATTCTCGGTAGCACCGTTATGTACCAGACACAAAAAGGCCCTTTCAGGGGCGCTGATTGGTACGGCCCCCGAAAGGGCAAAGTGTCGAGTCAAGTTTCCAAATCAAAATTCACGTATGAATAGCAGATTACGGATAGAGACCACGGAGCACGGTGGCCTCCGCAACGCGGCTGATGCCCAGCATATTGGCCGCGGTGCGCATACTGACCTTGTGGTCGAGGTGGATCTTCAGTACCTCGGCAAAGCTGTTCTTCATTACGCGCTCGAGGCGGTTGTAAACATCTTGCGCCTCCCAGAACAGGTGCTGTTCGTCCTGCACCCACTCGAAGTAGGATACCGTCACGCCGCCGGCGTTGCAGAGAATGTCGGGAATCACCATGATCCCGTTCTTTTCCAGGATGGCGTCTCCGGCGGGCGTGACCGGTCCGTTGGCCGCCTCACCCACGATCTTGGCTTTCACCGCGCCGGCATTGGTTTCGTCAATCGCGTTCTCCAGGGCGGCGGGAATGAGAATGTCGCATTCCATCGCCAGGAGTTCCTGCGCGCTGATCGACTCCGAGTTGGGCATTCCCACCACGCTCCCGGTCTTCTCCTTGTGCATGATGAGCTTGGGAATGTCGAGACCGTTGGAGTTGTACACGCAACCGCGCGAATCATTGGCCGCAATCACATAGGCTTGATTGCTGTCGAGCAGTTGCGCCGCGATGGAACCGGCATTCCCAAACCCCTGCACTACGACCTTGGAGCCTTTGATGGGAATGCGCAGGTGTTCGGCCGCGCTCTGAATCGTGTAGTAGACGCCGCGGCCGGTGGCTTCGTTCCGCCCCAGCGAGCCGCCCAGGGCAATGGGCTTGCCGGTGACGACCCCCGGAATGGGAAAGCCTTTGGTCATGCTGTAGGTGTCCATGATCCAGGCCATAACCTGCGAGTTCGTGTAGACATCCGGAGCAGGAATGTCTTGCTGAGGCCCAATGAGCGGCAGAATCGCGCTGGCATATCGGCGGGTCATCCGCTCCAGCTCGGTCTGCGACATCTCCTTGGGGTTGCAGGTTATGCCCCCTTTGCCTCCGCCAAATGGAATGTTGACGACGGCGCACTTCCACGTCATCCATGTGGCGAGGGCCTTCACTTCATCCAGGGTGACGCCGGGATGATAGCGAATTCCTCCTTTGGCCGGGCCGCGCGAAGTGCTGTGCTGGACCCGGTAACCCTCGAAACTCTGAATATGTCCGTTATCCATCCGTACCGGGAGGTTCACGTGCAGAATCCGCTCCGGGGACTTGATCATGTTACGAACGTCGAGACTCAGATTCAGGGCATCCGCCGCGAGATCAAAATTCTCCATGGCGGAGTCGTATGCTGTTTTCACAATTTGAGTTGTCACTGCCATTCAAACACCCCCATTTGCGAGAGACGAACTGAAGTCCAGCGGGAGTATGGACTAAACAAGGGTGAAACACAACTGCTATCAATCAGGTATGACAATGTGTCATGGAGGTCATAATGTCTCTCTTGCAATGTGAAAGTCGGGAGCCAGCCGCCGAGGCGGGTTGGCCCTATTGATGACCAAGCGCTGCCATAGAAACAGGCGCCGGGCTTGGAGGAGCAGTCCTAATGTTCACGGTTTTCTCGCCGGCAGTCTCGATTGTCCGTCGGAAGGCTACCCTTGTCCGTGGCTCCTTTTATCTATTTAAGAGAAGGGCGAATCCGGCCGATGGAGCCTTGCGGTCCAGCGAATGCCGGCTGGCACGTGAATTGCTGCCCTCACTCCGAGGGCCTGTCAAAAATGCGGAAGTCATTGTCCGCAAAAGCGTTCGCTGAGTATAAGCACGCAGTGCCAGGGTGGCCCGAGGGGGAAAACGGTGGATTCTAAGAGTGCCAAACAACCTGATTCAGTGCCGGCGGGAGCCAAACCCAAGCTGCGGCGGAATCCCAAAGCGCCTCGCCAAGTCTTGCCGGTGATGGCCCCGGAAGAACGGGTAAAGAGTGCGGTAGAAGTCGCGCAGGGCTTTACCTTGGAACAAGCCAAGATTGAAGCGTTGCGCTGCTTGCAGTGTAAGGACCCCGTATGTGTGGATGCCTGCCCTCTCCACATCAACGTAAAGAGCTTCATTGACTTAATGGCGCAGGGACAATTTGACGCAGCGTTCCAGAAAATCAGCGAGGAAAACCCTTTCCCGGGTATCTGTGGCCGGGTCTGCCAGCACGAATTGTTCTGTGAGAAGACCTGCCTCTTGGGGAAGAAGCTCGAACCGGTGGCGATTGGTTCACTCGAGCGGTTTGCCGCGGACCAACATATGCACTCGCAAAAGCCAGCCACGGGGAACGTGGTTCCAGCACAGCAAGTTCACACGGGCGCGCGTGTCGCCTTGATCGGCAGCGGCCCAGCCTCCCTGATTGCAGCCTACGACTTGGTCCGGAATGGATATCGCGTAACGATCTTCGAAGCCCTGCACCAACTGGGTGGCGTGTTGGCTTACGGTATTCCGAACTTCCGCCTGCCCAGGGGAATCATCAACCAGGAAATCGACCGACTGCGGGAGATGGGAGTCGAGTTCCACAAGGACGTCATCGTGGGCAAGACCTACTCCGTGGATGAACTCTTCGCGGAGGGTTACCAGGCGGTCTTCCTGGGGACTGGCGCGGGCTTGCCGCACTTGATGGGCATTCCGGGTGAGAACCTGATTGGTGTTTACACCGCCAATGAGTTTCTGACGCGCCTGAATCTGATGGAAGCCTTTCGCTTTCCGGAATCCGATACGCCGGTGCGAATCGGGAAGCGGACGGTGGTGATAGGAGGGGGAAACTCGGCCATGGACGCAGCACGCTGGGCGCGGCGCATGGGCAGCGAGACCACTATCATGTTCCGCCGTGGCCGGGCCGAGTTGCGTGCGCGCCTGGAAGAGATCGAACATGCGGAAGAAGAAGGCGTGCACTTTGAATTTCTTGCGGCGCCCGTGTGCTTGTTCGGCGACGACAAGGGAACATTGCGCGAGATGGAGTGCATTCGCATGAAGCTGGGCGAGGTCGATGAATCCGGACGTCCGTCGCCGGTTCCCATGGAAGGCTCGGAGTATCGCGTCCCTGTGGATACCGTGGTGATGGCGATCGGACAGAGTCCCAACCCCACGGTGCAGCGCTCCACGCCGCAACTAATCACGAATCGGGGCAAGATCGTGGTGGATCCGAAGGGACAAACGAGCATGGCGCGCGTCTTTGCCGGCGGCGACGTGGTGCGTGGCGGCTCCACCGTGATCCTGGCCATGCGCGACGGGCGTGCGGCGGCGGCGGCTATTCATGAGGCATTGCGCGATCAACAACCTGCCGTCGCGCCTGCTGTAGCGGCGGTCTCCGACCGCCGGTCCGATGTAGCGCCGACCTTTAGGTCGGCACATACCGATGCCGGGCTAAAGCCCGGCGCTACAGATGCTCGCGCGGAGAACCGCATCCTGGCAAAGCGGCTGATCACCCCGGAAATCGCCTGGTTCGAGGTGAAAGCCACGGGCATCAGCCGGCACTGGCAACCCGGACAGTTCGTGATTCTGCGCCCGCGCCCTGACAGCGAGCGCATCCCGTTGACGCTAGTGGATGGGAACCCGGAGAAAGGTTCCATCACGCTCGTCGCGCAAGGAATCGGCAAGACGACGCGCGTGCTCGTGGCGATGGAACCCGGAGAGCTATTGGCCGATTTGCTCGGTCCGTTGGGGCAGGCCGCGACCATCGAAAATGTAGGGCACGTGTTGTGCGTGGCCGGCGGCGTGGGAGTGGCGGAATTGCTGCCCGTGGCCCGCGCTTTCCGCAAGGCGGGCAATCGTGTCACCGCGCTGTGCGGAGCGCGTTCCACCGCTCAGATCATTCTCGATGAAGAACTGCGCACCACGGTGGACGAAGTCGAATGGGCCACGGACGATGGTTCGGCTGGAATGAAGGGCACGGTGGTGGACCTGATGCGTGCCTGGAAAGCCCGTCAGACTTCTCCCCTTGGCGCCGCGCACGTCATTGGACCCATTCCCATGATGCGTTACGCCTCGGCGCTCACCCGCGAGTGGGGAGTGCCCACCATGGCCAGCCTGAATCCCATCATGGTGGACGGCACCGGCATGTGCGGCGGTTGCCGTGTAACCGTTGGCGACAAGGTGAAATTCGCCTGCGTGGACGGTCCCGAGTTCGACGCGCACAAAGTGGATTTCGATGAGCTGACCCGCCGCACCCGCGCTTACCTTGACGAAGAACGAGTAACGCGCGAGGCCCACGCATGCCAAATCGGGTTGGGAGAGTAGAACCCACAGATTTCACCAATTTCACAGATATGGGTCTGCGAAATCTGCGCGATCTGTGGATTGACTCCGTCTTTTTCCCGGACGTAACATCAGGAGGTGCCAACCCTTCGAAAATCTCGTGGGTTTTGGGTGGTGCTTTTTCTCACCTTGCTGAATACGTGGATGCTGGGTTCAGCGCGCGCGCAGGCACCCGAGGACGCCCTCGCCGATCAAGTCACAGCAGAGCTTGAGGCCGGCCGAATGGATGCGGCGCTGGAGAAGGCGCGGGCCGCCACGGGGGAATATCCCAAGTCCTCGCGCCTCCAGCAATTGTTCGGCATCGTGCTGTTCAAGAAGGGAATGAACCAGGAGGCGCGGGCGGCTTTCCGTCACGCTATCGAGGACGATCCGAACGAACCCCAGAGTTATTTTGACCTGGCGCTGGTGGACCTGGCGGAGAAGCACTACCCCGAGGCTTCCAAATCTCTTGAAACCTGCGTCCGCATGGACCCCGCAAACGCGCAGGCTCACTTATTGCTGGGGCGCGCCTACCACAATCAGAACCAGACCGCACCCGCCATCGATCAATTCAAGAAGGCCCTGGCCCTCAGTCCTGCCCTGCCGCTGGCGCATTATCATCTGGGATACGCCTACCAAAGCCTGGGAGACCTGACTTCGGCCCTGGAGCAGTTTAATCTGGAAATAGGAGTCAATCCGGGATTCCCCACGGCCTATTGGCTGGCCGGAAACATCGAGTTGGAGCATGGCAAGCCGGGGGAGGCCGGGAAACTCTATCAAGAGGCGACACGGTTGAATCCCCGCGCCTACCAGGCACACTACGGTCTGGCGAGGGTTTACCTCGAGGAGAAGAAGTTCCCCGAGGCGGAATCGGAGTTGAAAGAAGCGCTGAACTCCGCCCCTGACAATATTGAAGTGCATTACACTCTGGCGCGTCTTTACCAGCAGACGGGAAACAAGGAATCGGCCGGGCGGGAATTTGCCATCTGCGCCGCCTTGCATGCGCGGCGCGAGAAGCAGCTTTCCGGCGTAGCCGGCGCGAGCTTGCAGCCCTAGATGGGACCAACATGACCCTGCACAAACGTGGTTGCTCACCCCAAAATTTCCTCCTGCTTGTTGTTGGGGCGGGGTTTGCACATAGCTTGGCGCTGATGGTGTTTTCGGCTCTCGGGGCGCAGACTGTGCCGCCGGGGCCGGGCACGCCCGCCTTCCACCCCAAGCCCGCGCCGACGGCCGGGCAGCCTGTCCCGACTCAAAACGAGCAGTTTATTGAAGTGGCGGAGAAATCCGGCATTCATTTCCTCCTCACCAGCGGTGGTCCGGAGAAGCGCTACATTATCGAAGCCAAAGGCGGCGGGGGCGTCGCCTGGATCGATTACGACAACGACGGCTTTCCCGACCTCTTCCTCGTGAACGGATCGACGTTTGAACTGTGGAAGCAGGGCCGCAGTCCTCGCTCCCGGCTTTTCCACAACAATGGCGACGGCACCTTCACAGACGTAAGCGCGAAATCGGGGCTCGATCATAGCGGCTGGGGAATGGGTGCGTGCGTAGGGGATTACGACAATGACGGTTTCGACGACCTCTACGTGACCTACTACGGCGGCAACATCCTTTACCACAACAACGGTAACGGGACCTTTACCGACATCACCGCCAAGGCCGGAGTGGGCGGGAGCGGCTGGGGGATGGGCTGTGCCTTTGGCGATTACGACAACGACAGCCACTTGGACCTCTATGTGGCCG
>Ga0335069_10016318_pt1 | contig 10363 bp, 7 predicted proteins | sample Lox_Sample_11_FD_206714 | JGI IMG/M metagenome (GOLD analysis project Ga0335069, IMG submission 206714) | Soil microbial communities from Loxahatchee National Wildlife Refuge, Florida, United States - Lox_Sample_1.1 | ecosystem: Environmental > Terrestrial > Soil > Wetlands | place: USA: Florida...
CGATTTTCCCGCCGGCGATCTCCGCGGCGGCGCGCTTCGCGATTTCCTTCGCGCGCATCGTCGGTTCGAGATCGTAGGTCGCAACTTTCGATGACGGAATCAGCGCGCGCTCCTCGCACGCAAACGGTTTCTCAATGCCTCCGTTCAGAAAATAGGTGACGTGCGCGTACTTCTCGGTCTCCGCGATGCGAATATTTCGGATGTCGTTGCTGGCGAACACCTCGGCGAGAGTGTTTCGCACCTCTTCGGGGCCGAACGCCAGCGGCAGCCCGAATGAATGGTCGTACTCGGTCATGCACACGTAGCCGATACGGGGAAACGTCGCACGCTTGAAACCGCTGAAATCGGCAAGTGCGAGTGCAGAAGTAAGTTCGCGCGCGCGGTCCGCGCGGAAGTTGTAACAAATCGCCTGGTCGCCGTCCGCCATCGGCGCGCGATGGCCGACTACAACGGGTTCGACAAACTCGTCGCTCTTGTCGGCGGCGTACGATGCCTCTACTGCCGCGCGCGCCGACACAGCTATAGGTGCGTCGCCCAATACGATCGCCCGCCACGCGCGCTCAACGCGCTCCCATCGCTTGTCGCGATCCATCGCATAGTAGCGCCCCGACACCGTCGCGATTCTTCCGCACTTGAGCTTTGCCAGCTTCGCTTCGAGTGCGTCGATAAACGGAAGCGCCGATCGCGGAGGCTTGTCGCGGCCGTCCAAAACAGCGTGGACGAAAATCTCGCCTGCGCTGTTGGATGCTGCGAGATCGAGGATCGCCATCAAGTGATCGATATGGCTGTGCACGCTGCCGTCGGAGAGAAGGCCCCAGATGTGCAATCGATGGCCGGCCGACTTGCGAATCGCGTCGAGCAGCACGGGATTGCGCGCGAATTCGCTGCGTTCGATCGCCTTCGTGATTCGCATCACGTCCTGGTAAATGACGCGACCCGAGCCGATCGTCAGATGCCCGACCTCGGAGTTGCCCATGATGCCGGGCGGAAGGCCGACGCTCTCGCCGGATGCCTCAACCTCGCTATGCGCTTGCGTCGCGAGCAGGCGATTCATCACCGGCGTTCGCGCGGCAGCTATCGCGTTGCCCTCGCGCTCCGCCCTGATGCCCCATCCGTCGAAAATGATCAGCGCCGCAACCGGGGGCCTCGTCATCGCGCGCTCCCGCCCTTCTTGAATGCCGACGCTCCGGGATACACGGCCCTCGAACCAAGTTCTTCAGCGATACGCATCAGGCGATTGTACTTCGCGATACGCTCGCTGCGGCTCATCGAACCGGTCTTGATCTGACCGACGCCGGTTGCGACTGCGAGGTCCGCGATCGTCGTGTCTTCGGTCTCGCCCGAGCGATGCGAGATCACGGACGTATAGCCCGCCTTGCGCGCCATCTCGATCGCGGCGAGCGTTTCGGTAAGCGTGCCGATCTGATTGACTTTGATAAGAATCGAGTTGGCGACGCCTTCTTTGATTCCGCGCTCAAGCCTGCCGGTGTTGGTTACGAAGATGTCATCGCCCACGAGCTGACACTTTGATCCGATTGCGCTGGTTAGCGTTTTCCATCCAGCCCAGTCGTCTTCGGCGAGGCCGTCCTCGATCGAGACGATCGGATACCGCGCGATCCAATCGGCGTAAAACTTCACCATCTCGTCCGCGGAGCGGGCGCGCTTGTCCGATCGCGCAAAGACGTATTTTCCGTTTTCGAAAAACTCGCTCGATGCCGGATCGAGTGCGATCGCAACGTCGTTTCCGGCTTTGTATCCCGCCTTCGCGATCGCTTCGAGAATCACCTCGATCGGTTCCTGATTGCTCGACAGATTCGGCGCGAATCCGCCTTCGTCGCCGACGTTGGTGGACTGTCCGCGTTTTTTGAGGACGCCGGCGAGCGCATGAAATACTTCCGCACCCATCCGAATCGCTTCCGCCATCGTGCCCGCGCCGAGCGGCACGATCATGAACTCCTGCATATCGACGCTCGAATCCGCATGACGTCCGCCGTTCACGACGTTCATCATCGGCACCGGCATGATGTGCGCGTCCGGATTCAGATAGCGATAAAGTGGCACGCCGCGCGCGGCCGCCGCCGCGTGAGCCGCAGCCATCGACACGCCAAGCATCGCATTCGCGCCGAGCTTCGATTTGCTCTCGGTGGCGTCTAGCGCGATCAGCTTTGCGTCAAGCTCGGCCTGTCTCGTCGCATCGAAGCCGGCGAGATTCGACGCTATCGGCCCGTTGACGTTGGCGACCGCCTTGAGCACGCCCTTGCCGCCGAATCGTTTGGCGTCGCCGTCGCGCAGCTCGAGCGCTTCATGCTCTCCGGTCGAGGCTCCAGAGGGAACCGCAGCGCGTCCGAACGCGCCGCCAGAAAGACGCACGTCCACTTCGATCGTTGGATTGCCGCGCGAATCGATTATCTCGCGACCTTTGATTTCGGCGATCGCCGTTGCTCCCGCCATCTGACCAACCTTCCTGGGTGAGATTCGTAAACGAGAGTATCGGTCTATTGCGCAGACGATAAAAGAGCGCACACGCCCGAAAACGAATGCGCCCCTTCAAGCATCAAAAGCGTTACACGGCGCCCGATTCGCGAAGATGCGAGATTTCCTCCCACGAATATCCTACTTCGAGCAGAATTTCCTCGGAATGCTGGCCGTGCTCGGGAGGCAGTTTCGCCTCCTTCGGTACTTCGCCGTTGATCGTGACCGGAGCGCCGCTTACGAGAATCTTGCCCGCAGTAGGATGATCCAATTCCAGGAGATAGCCGTTGACGCGCGCCTGTTCGTTTTTCAGCATCGTGCGATAATCGACCACCTCGGTCACGAGGATATCCGCCTCGTTGAGCTCCTTGAGCCATTCGGCGCTGGTGCGCTTGGGGAAAATTTCGTCGAGCACCGCCTGGATCTTGTCGCCGTGGAAGTTGCGGACGACGTTGTCGCCGTACTCGGGGATGTTCTCCAGATGCTGGATTCCCATGATTTTGCAGAACACCGGCCATCGTTTGTCGTCGACGCCCGCGATGCATATGTGGCCGTCCTTGGTCTGATACGCCCCCCACAGGCCGTGTAGAAACTGATGGCCTCGGCCGGCGCGCTCCGGCTCTTGTCCGGTCAGCGACGTGTAGTCGATCTCCATCCCCTGCATCGCGATCATCGTTCCGTAAATCGATGCGTCTACGCGCTGCGCCTGGCCGGTTCGATCCCGGGCCACCAGTGCCGCCAGTATTCCCGACGCGAGGCTGAGCCCTCCAGAGTGGTCAGCTACCAAAATCGCCGACGGCATCGGAGGATCTCCCGGCCGTCCCGTCTTCGCCATGATTCCGCTGGCTGCCTGCGCGAGCGTGTCGCGGCTTGGGCGTCGCACCCAATCGCCTTTCGGTCCCCACGAGCTGCCTTGCGCGAACACGATCTTCGGATTGATTTTCTTGAGCTCCTCGAAGCTGAGCCCGAGTCGTTCGAGGACGCCGGGACGATAGTTGGTGACGAGCACATCGGCAGCTTTGACGAGGCGCCGCACGATTTCGATCCCGGCAGGCTGCTTGAGGTCGATCGTGATGCTGCGCTTGCCGCGATTCATCGCGATGAAATAGTGCGAAATCGCCGCGTTCTTCACCTCGGGGCCGCCGATCAGCGCAGCCAGCATAAATCGGCTTAAGTCGCCGGTCTCGCGATTTTCAACCTTGATAACGTCCGCGCCGAGATCGGCGAGAAACAGTGAGGCGAAAGGCGCCTGAATTTCCTGCCCTATTTCGACAACTTTGAGTCCTTCAAGTGCTCTGCTCATGGTTCGTTTTCCGCCGACGGATTCCAAAGATTCGCGCATTATCATGCCGAGCCGACCAAAATCTCAAGCGCGCCGAGTTGTATCCGGTCATCAGGTTCTCGCCGAAGCTTTTGGGGCGGACGGGTCGACGCATCCGCAATTCGAATGCGAACGCGAGTGTCGAGGCAATCCCGATCCGGGCGCTTTCCGGCACTTCGATATCCCGAAGTCATGACGACGTAATCGATTGTCAATAGTCGGGACTTGACAAATGGTGGGGTTCGGAGTCTGGTAGCCGCGAGTTACTTCCAAGCACAGGGAGGAGATTGGCTATGGATTCTCTAACCTGGCGACTACCCGCCTTCGCGTCGTTGATTCTCGCATTCTCGACATTCACAATCGGCCTGAATATGGCGTACGCACAGAATCTACCGCCGGTTCCGAGCCTGCCGCCGGGGATCTTGTCGCCGACGACTCCTCCGCCGGGGGTGCTTCCCCCCCCCCCGCGCCACCAAATGGCGCTCCGCCTAGCGCCGCCCCCAGCCCTTCCCTAAGCGATGCGGCGATCCAAGAGCAACTTCTGCTCAATCAATACACGCCCGAGGTTCAACAGCTGATCAAAAACTCGTATTTCGGGCACGGCGACGACCTTCCAGACCCCGAAGAGCCGGCGGCTGTCCTTCAACAGTACCTCGCCGACCGTCAGGGCCACGTTGAACCCGAACGCGCCGATGCGGCAATCGCGCAGTGGTCGGCGCTTGCCAACTCGCACGCGCAGAGCCGTCACGCGGCATTTGCGCTGGCGAATCTATATGCGGACAAGGCGCAGGCGACAAACGACCCGAGTTGGTACAAAAAGGCCATTCCGCTATACATGCAAGCCGCACAGATCTCGCTCGACCACGGCAAAGCACGGTACACCCAGCAGCTTCTGGATGCCTATATCGCAGTGGGCGACAAAGACGGCTTCAAGCGGGATTTCGGTAAGATTCTCGCATCGTCAGCAGGCGCGAACTCGTATCCGGCCCTGACTAATTACGGGATGGGCTTAGCCCATTTCGCAGATCCGGGAGCGTCCGACGCCTTCGAGCAGGCAATCGCGTTTAGCTCGCAGAATAGGGTCTGGGCCGTTAACGAATACGCGCGATATCTGATCGATAACAATCAAGCGAGCAAGGCTGCGATAATGCTCGAAAGCAACACCGACGTTGTGGCGAGAGCGAGATTCATTCTGCCAGCATTCCTGAGGCAGGAGGCCAGAAAAAAGGCAGGGCTAGACACTTCGGATGCTGACCATGAAGTCGCAGTGATAGTCGACGTTTTGGAAAACAGCCCAGGATTCGGGCGGAAACAGCCGCCAACCGCGACCGCATCTTACAGATTCTCCATTTCTCTACGGTTGCGCGGATTCATGACTCAATTGAAGGCGTTTGCGTCACAGGCTGCACGTGTCGCTATCGCTGCCCTAGGAGGAATGAATCCCCAAGCCATGCCAGCCTTCGCGGCGAGCCCAACACCGACGCCCGGCGGGCGATTCTCTCACACGAACGCTTCGGACGATTGTCGAAACGGCGCTACTGCCCTCACCAACGTCACGTTTTCCGACAATTTCAACTGGAACTTTTCGCCACATGTCGTGAATATGGCGGAGGTCGAGTACAACGAGCGCGGACCTGAGAATAACCTACCATGGGGCGCTGTGGACGCCGTCGGGTGGACAATACGCGACCGTGCGTACGAAAATGTGTGTGGCGCTCCAAACGACAATAACTGCGGTAGTCCGAGCACTGGGTACAGCTTTGAAGGAGGGTGTTACTATCGTAGCCATCCCAATCATGACCCCGCCGGGTTGTCGTGTTCGGCCCTGCCGTTTAGCGACTGCGAGTCTCAGGACCAAAACGGCAATTGCGTCGGAATTGACCCGAACAGCAAGTGGTACTGCTGCGCGGAACATGGCGGCGCAGTAGCCTTTGGAGAGTCACAATCTCAGATCAATGACGGTCACGTCGATCCGACGCTTTTGCTCAACAACGGTTATCTTGCGTCAGCTGTTTACGTAATGCTCGCCTTGGTTCCAGATATGTCCAAACCGAACGGGGACGGAACATACTATCATGATCCACGGATAAGCAACTGTATTTACAGCTGCATCACACCAATTTGCTCAGTTCCGTCGCGTATTCAGAACGGCGGTGACGTCATCAATCAGGTGACGACGGGCTACACAGATAAGGCGTCGCCCTTTGGACCCGTCGAGTTCATGACCTATCCATGGTTCAGTCCAACGCGGCCCTGGTGCGAGCACCAGCCGTACGATAGCTCTTGGGGTGCCGGCAACGTATGCACCGGTGGAAATGGCTTTGCAAGCAACCAAATTCCATTCTTCTCTGGTCAGACCACCTCCGACAATACCTGGTATAACTTGACGTTTTCCGATGGCGCACCATTCGGGTCTTACAATTACACAAGTTGGCCGTGGCTGTGGCACACCAATATGGGTTTCGAGTCCCCCGGAATTCCCCAGAACGACCCGAGCAACGGAATATGGCTCTGGGACTGGTACGAACAGACTTGGTTCTATACAAACCCGACGGATTTTCCTTGGCTCTTCCATTGGACCCTACAGCATTGGTGGTACTACTACCCAGGCATTCCGGGGCCCTATACGTCAAACCCGAGATGGTTCCACGACCAAACCACCGGGCAGGATATATCGGATCCAATGCCCGGAACGCAAACACGGCCGCCCGGAACCCAACCGCCACCACACCCATGATGAGCGGGTGGAAGAAGTTCCGGTACGGCGCCGGACTCTTGTGGCCGGCGCTGTTGGCTGTCGCGATCACTCATACTGTTAGCAGTGAGGAAGTGAACCCGCGTTTAGGAAAGGATCTGTCGATCGTTATGCGAGCAGAGGCCGCATCGTGCGCCTGGTCGCCTGATAGTAAACGTCTCGCGTACTCAGCCGACGGAGGCATCTGGATAGCTGACGCACCGAGGTTTAGCCAGGTGACCAAAATAGCTGAGCATGGTAGTTACCAGCTCTCTTGGTCGCTTGACGAAAAAAAGCTCGCCTTCGTGGACACACGCGCGGGAGACTCTATCGGGAACAATACGATCTGGATCGTCAATGCAGACGGCAGCGGTCTTCATGATGCTCTCAACGCAGCCGGAACTATATTCTTCTCAGGTCCTCAAATCAGCGCGCCGCAGATAAGCGCTTGGCTTGGAACGAATCAGATCGCGTTCGCGCGGGGTTGCGGCACCGGTTGTGTAGAACTGGATAAAATCGACTTACAAACCGGAAAGCCTTACAGCTTTTGCCATGGCAGCGGACCATTCTTTTGGTCACCAGACAGAAGCCGTGCGATAGTGGACAACGAAGGGAGTGGTCCCAACGCTCAGGGCTTGGGGCTCGTGGATCCGGCCATCTTCACAGCGCTCTCCAAGGATCGCGCTTGGTCCTTTGACGTGGAGTGCAAGTCCGAATTCGAAGGCTGCGTACCCGGCCACTATCAGACGCCTGGGCCACGCACTCTCGAAAATGAGCTGTATAGGTTCAATGCCTGGTCGTCGGACAGTCGCACAGCATTCTTCACAGGACTCTCTTGTCCTGACTTCAGAAACGGCGACCTGTACTCGTGGAATATTCAAAACGGCGCGCGCGCGATAGTCGCCAAGGACGCGGGTTATGGCGCACCATCTCCTGACGGTTCGCACATCGCGTTCACGCGTTTCGGTGTCGAGAACACCGAAGGAAACCGCGCTAGGAAAGGCGCGCAAATGTACGTGGCAAAACTTCGGGGCGGCCATGGAACGGCCGACTCGGTTCACCTTTCCTCGTCGGTCGAGTCCGGTTTGAAGATGGTTCCGATCTGGTCGCCGGGTTCAGACCGACTGATCGTTTGCGACGCTGATGGCGACCTGCTTCTTTTCACTGCCGACGGAAAGAGAAAGACGATGCTTCTTCAAGGATGGAAGGGACTCGCCACCCTGGCTTACTACATGAGGGGCGAGGCGTCGTGGTCGCCTGACGGCAAATGGATTTCCATTCTGGTTCAGGAGATGCGCACGCCTGATGCTACTCCCGGTGCAAACGCTGGCGGAGCTTCAGGTACACCTCTCGGGTTTGGTGGCTTCATCGGTAAACCCGGCAACGCTCCGCGCGCGCAGCCGACATTCACGCAGGTCCTCTACGTAATCGCGAACCCGAAGCTTTAGGGGCAGCTCCAAGTTCGCTTGAGCACCCCCTTCCCGACCTTCCCCCGCAACAAAACGCGGGGGCAGGGGCAAAAGAGCGCGTGGCGCCCGGAAGCTCGCGATCGACCAGGCCGACCGAAATCTCAAGGGAGCTTTGTGAAACATTTCCAGACCCCCATCCTGACCTTCCCCCGCAAAGGAGCGCGAGGGAAGGAAGGAAACGGTAAACTCGATGCGCCATGGAGGCGAGCATCTACAAATATCCGGACATCTTCCGGCGCGTGCATATGGAACGCCCGGGCGATATCGAGGCGGAAACCGCGTTCATGCTCCGCGTATGGAAACGCCATCTCGATCGCCCCCCGCGCCGCGTTCTCGATGTTGCCTGCGGGAACTCGCCGCACGGACAGATTTTGGCGCGCGAAGGAATCGAGGTCGTCGGCATCGATCGCAGTCCCACGATGATCGCGGCGGGGCGGCGCGAATCCCGCGGCCTGCCGATGCGTTTCTATCGTCGTTCGATCGCGAAATTCTCGATACCCGAGCGGGCGTGCGACGGCGCGTTTTTCATGTCTGAAACTTTTCCGGTGCTGGTCGACAATCGCGCGATTCTCGACCATCTGCGCAGTGTCGCAGCGACGATGCTACGAGGCGGGATCTACTGCATCGATATCGACAAGATGGATGCGCCGCGGATGCCGCGCGAGCGACGGCAATGGCAGCGTCGCACCGTCAGAATCGGCGACATCGTCGTGAAGGTGCGAACCTTTCACCATCCGATTCCGTGGCATTCCGCCCTGCACTCGATTTACGAGCTTGAGTGCGAAATCCACTTCCCGGATCGAATCGAAACCACGCGCGACGTAATCCCGATTCGCCATACGCTTCCGCCGACTCTTGAGCTTGCAGCGCAGGCGTCGGGCGTCTTCGAGATGGTCGCGGCGTACAGCGACCTCTCGATGGTCGAGCCGATCGCTCAATGCCACGGCCGCTGGCTGGGGGTCCTGAGGAAGATCTAGCTCGACTTGGAAGTCGTGATCACTCTTCCAGATGGGCGACATGGTCGAGCAGTTCCGGACGCCAGGTATGATCGCGGACAAGGATCTGTATCGATCCCAGATCGACGTGAGGCTCGGTCATCGTGAGCTTGTTCACGATCGTGCGAATTACGCCGCGATGTGCGACGACGATCGCACGCGTGTCGCGTGCCGACGGCTCGCGATCGATCAGCTCGAGCATCCGCTCGAGGCCGCCCTCGATTCGACGTGCGAAATCGCCGCGATGCTCGCCGCCGGGATATCGATAGTCGGATGCCAGCCGGTTCAGATTCCATCGCGCGAATTCCTCGGGATGGCGCTGCTCGATTTCCTCGGCAGTGAGTCCCTCGAACAATCCGAAATCGACTTCCGCGAATTCGTTTAACGTCGAGATTGCACTTTCGCCCGTGACAATTCGTGCGCTTTCGAGAGCACGGACTAAAGGGCTGGAAAAAATATGCGAGAAGCGGCGGGCGCCGAATCGCTCTTCGATCGCACGCCGCACCGACCGCATCTGCGCGCGCCCGAGGTCGGAAAGCGCCACATCGTTGCGGCCGTGATAGCGGACGCTCGATTCGCCCTCGGTCTCGCCGTGGCGCACCAGCACAAGCGTCAGGACGGCATCCGGGGGCATCGCGCTGCGCTAATCGCCGACGGGATTCATCACCAGTCCGGTGATCAGCTTCGGATAGAAATAGGTCGATTTTTCCGGCATCGTCGCGCCCGAGTCGCTGACCCGCTCGACATCGCCGATCGTCGGCGGATTCATCAGGAATGCGCCGTCAGCAGCGCCGGCGCGAACCGCGTCGAGCGCGCCGCGCGCATCGATCGTGTACTCGATATTGCCTCCCGCCTTAACCGCCTCGGGCTTCATGCCGAAGATGCGATCGAACACGAGCGCGTGCAGGACAGACACGTCGAGTTCGCGCACCGCGGGAGGCGTGCCGGGCAAAGCGGCCTCGATAGCGCGGGAATCGCGCGGGCGAATTATCCACGATATCGGGGCTCCACGCATCGCAACTCCGAGGCAGCCGCGACCGCGCCGCGCAACTTCCGCCGCGAGCGCGTCGAAGCTGTCGAGTTTCGAAATTTCGAAGACCTCGCGAGCACGTTCTTCGAACGATGCCATCGCACTCTGATCGAGTTTCCGAACCAGGCGATGGGTCGGCAGGATCACGAGCCCGGGATCGTCCGAGCCGACAAGCGTCATCATTGTATAGTCGTATGGACGCGCATCCTTTGGATTGCCCTCCGCTTCGCGACGCGCGCGCCGGTAGTTCAGCGCGGTCTCGTAGCGATGGTGTCCGTCGGCGATCAGGATACGTCCTGATTCGAGGGCGCGCTGGATCATCGCGATCTCACTCGGATTGTC
>Ga0335069_10016319_pt1 | contig 10362 bp, 6 predicted proteins | sample Lox_Sample_11_FD_206714 | JGI IMG/M metagenome (GOLD analysis project Ga0335069, IMG submission 206714) | Soil microbial communities from Loxahatchee National Wildlife Refuge, Florida, United States - Lox_Sample_1.1 | ecosystem: Environmental > Terrestrial > Soil > Wetlands | place: USA: Florida...
GATTCTCGAAGCATTTGCCTGTGGCCTGCCGGTCGTCACGACCTCCGCCGGTGGAATTTCATACATTGTTGAGCATGATCGAACTGGCATCCTCGTGAATTGCGGAGCGGTCGACGAGCTTGCAGCCGGAGTACTGCGCCTTGTCCGAGATCCTGCGGCCGCGGATCGCATGGCGCGGGCTGCAAGAGCGGAATGTGAACGTCGGTATGTTTGGTCGGAGGTCCGCCGGCAGTGGGAGGAATGCTACGAGCGGGTCGTATGCGCGCGCTAGCGGATCTTGTCGCGCGCGCCGCGACGTCAAGGCGCTGGACTCGCGACGAATGGCGTGTTCGTCTGACTCAGAGGCTCCACGCCCTAACCGAACGGCTGCAGTTAACTGTCGGCGCAAGGCCCGGTAGTCGCCGCCTGACGCCAGTGCCGGCGGACGCGCTAGATGCGGCCGCCCGGGCTGCATTCGAACAGTTTCGCGGCGCTTCAACGCGGCCTCGGGAGTTGGCTCGGCAACTTGCGAGGCGCGATCCAGAGGGTTTTGCCGCGCTTCGGATTCAGGTTGCCCGGCTGCATAGTGGCTACGCGTCTCTTCTGGGTGTCGGCGAGGTATTCGTGGGAACGCCACCGAAGTGGACCCGCGAACCCGTGTCGGGAAAGACAACTGAGTTGCGCCACTGGAGCGGCATCCGACACCTCGACACGGAGTCAGTTGGCGACCACAAGTTCGTGTGGGAGCTCAATCGACATCAGTACCTTCTCGCCGCGGCGCTTATTTGGCTAGTGGATGAGGATGATCGCGCGGGGGCGCTAGTGCAGGATCACCTTGAGTCCTGGATCGCCAGCAATCCAGTCAAGCTTGGGATCAACTGGGTAAGCAGTCTCGAGATCGCATACCGAGCGATTTCGTGGTGCTGGGTCCTATGGTTGCTGCGTGGCGCTCCGTGGCGCGGGCAGCTGCTGGACGCCGTGTTCGAAAGTCTCGAAGAACATGGACTGCATATTGAGCGGTATCTGTCGACCTATTACAGCCCAAATACCCACCTAACCGGCGAAGCATTGGGCCTCGTCTATATAGGTACTGCGCTGCCGTGGTCGGATCATGCCGCGCGGTTTATAGCTCGCGGCTCGGAGATTCTCGATCAGTGCATCGAGTGGCAGGTGACGTCGGACGGCGTGTACTTTGAGCAGTCGACGCAGTACCAACGATACACGACCGAGATCTACTTACACCACGTGCTGCTCGCGCGGGCGGCGGGGCGACCGGTTACGAGCACAGTCTCGCGGCGCCTCGGTGCCATGTTGGAGTTGCTGCGTACCACAGCTTCCTCCAGCGGCGTGGGCCCACTCCTCGGGGACGACGATGGAGGACTCTTGCTCCCCGTTGACGCGCGTGCACCAGCTGATTTGCGCGGACTACTCCTGGCCGGAGCGACAGCGTTGGGCAAACCCGAATTGCGCGTTCCGGGAGACGCAGTTACCGGGATGTCGTATCTGTTGTGCGGCTACGACGCGACGGAAGCCATGATCCAAGCGCCGCTGCTCGATCCGCCGTGGACAGACCGTCACTTTCGGGAGGGTGGAATCGCAGTGTTCCGCGACGGATGGGGCCAGTCCTCAGCAGTTGCGGTGATCGATGCCGCACCTCATGGCGCGCTGAGCTGTGGGCATTCGCACGCAGACGCGCTCTCGATGACCCTGTCGCTTGGCGCCCTGCCCATATTCGTCGATCGTGGCACGCTGACCTACTCGGGGGCCGAGCGCAACGAATTTCGCGAGACAAAATCGCATAACACGATGGAGCTCGACTCGCGATCGTCAATTACGGCAGCCGGGCCGTTCAAGTGGCAGCTGGTCCCGCCGGCTCCCGCTGGCACCATCGCCGTCGTGGACGACCTCAAGGTGTTTCAGGGCGTCGCCACAGGACACGCTGATACCGCGCATCCGTCGCGTCATCGCCGCGTCGTTCTGCACCGGACAGGAGGCGCATGGTTGGTGTTTGACCACGGTGAGCGATGTCCGGCGACGACAGCCGTAGCCCGATGGCAATTGGCTCCGGGACTAGGAGCTGTTCAAACGCGGGATGCGGAGGTGTCGATCTATGGCCCGGACGGAGCTACGGTAGCGCGCATCGTCGCCCCGCTGAGTCCGGCTATCCTCGTTCGTCCGCGCGAGGTATCCGTTCGCTATGGAAACCGCACGCAGGCGCTCGTGCTCGAAGCGGTCGCCGACTCACGGCTCATGTGCATTTGGGTGCTGGTCCCGGGGAACGCGGAATTCGCGGGTCATGGTGAGCTCACAAGTCCGGTGGAACGCTCGCTCTCCACCGGCTGGTCTGACGCTGCGGGCCGCAACGAGCTTCTCGTTGGAACGCGCCAGCCGGCCCAAATGCAGCTCGGTGATGTCACGCTGTCTGGCGACGTGCTTTGGCGATGCACAAGCTACGGCTTGCCGGGCGATCAGTCAGCCGCGCGCGAGACGGCCGTAGCCATTGGGTCATCGAGCGACCGCGCCGAGTGCGGTTCGGAATGGTGTGATGAACGCGGACTAGCGCCGGTAATATGCATCCGCCACGATTCCGGTGGCACGTGGATGCGCGTTGATCGGAAGCCCCCCTGCGTTGGAGACGCCTAAGAAATGTGCGGAATCTGTGGAATTGTGACGAACAACGGCAGCACGCCCGACACTTCGCTCATTGTCCGAATGCGTGATTCGATGGTGCACCGTGGTCCAGACGGTGCGGGCATTCATACGGAGCTTGGCGTCGCGCTGGGACACCGGCGACTCAGCATCGTCGACGTGGCGCACGGCCAGCAGCCCATGTACAGCGCGGATCGACGCTACGTGGTCGTCTACAACGGCGAAATCTTCAATCACCCGGAGTTGCAGGCACAATTCGAATCCACCGGCGTCCACTACCGCACGCGATCCGACACCGAGACGCTACTGCATCTTTTCGAACACTACGGTGTGCGCGCGGTGGAAAAGATGAGGGGCATGTTCGCCTTCGCCGTCTGGGACACGCACGAGAGGACGCTCTGCCTCGCGCGCGATCGATTCGGTGTGAAGCCGCTCTACTACATGCTGCAGCCGGACGGTGGCATCATTTTTGGCTCCGAGATCAAGGTGGTACTTGCAGGGCTGCCCGGCCGCGCGTCGCTTAATCTGAACGTCTTGCCGGAGTTTCTCGCGAACCACGCTCCGTCGGGCGACCAGACTTTCTTCAACGGCATTCAACGTCTGCCGCCTGGCCACACACTGGTCTGGCGTGCAGGCGGCACACGCATCGAGCCGTACTGGGACCTCAGTTACGGCCGCGATGTTGCTCCCCCGCGGCGTGGGTCGCGTCAGGAGCGCGACGTCGTCGAAGAATTCCGCTCACGATTCACCGAAGCTGTCCGCTTGCGCCTGATGAGCGACGTTCCGCTCGGTATGTTCCTCTCCGGTGGCATTGATTCCGCGGCAATTACGGCGACGATGGCAACGTTGACGCGCGACCCGATCCAGACTTTCTCAGTTGCGTTCGCCGAGCGGGAGGCGAACGAACTTGCATATGCGCGAATGGTTGCCGATGCGTATAGAACTAACCACAGGGAAGTCGTGGTTTCACCCGACGATTTCTTTGACAAACTGCTGCCGCTGACCTGGCACGAGGACGAGCCAATCGCCCACCCGTCGAGCATTGCGCTCTACTTCGTCTCGCGCCTCGCGGCCTCACACGTCAAAGTAGTGCTTACGGGCGAGGGAAGCGACGAGATGCTCGCGGGCTATAATCGCTATCGCGTCACCGTCTACAACGCGATGGTCGGATCGGCGTATGACCGCTGGCTGCCGCGTCGGCTTCGCCGCGGAGTAAAGAGTTGTCTGAGCAGCTTTCCGGCCGATTCATGGCTCCGGCGCCGGCTGGATCGAACTTTCATAATGCGTGGAGCGGCGTTATCTGACCTGTATTTCGATAATTTCGCGGTATTTGCGCGCGCCGAACAGTCGGAACTCCTCGCGCCGCCGGTCGCCGAGAGCGTCTCTGGTGTCGATCCCTATGCGGCGTATCTGACGCCGCTCGCTCGCATGTCGGGCAAGCCGCTGCTCTCGCAATTGCTATATGCCGACGTCAAGACGTATCTGCACGAGCTGTTGATGAAACAGGACCAAATGAGTATGGCGGCCTCGATTGAGAGCCGCGTACCCTTCTTGGATCACATTTTTGCGCAATGGGTTGCTGATCTTCCGCTGTCGTTCAAACTGCGGGGCACCACTACAAAGTGGATTCTGCGAGAGGCAATGCGAGGTCGGTTGCCCGATCCGATCCTTGGACGGCGAAAGATGGGTTTCCCGGTCCCGGTCGGTGCGTGGCTCAGGGGTCGCTGGCGCCCGTTGCTCGACAACTATCTGCTCGGCGACCGCGCAACCAATCGAGGCATTTTCAATCCGTCGGTCGTTCGGCGGTTGGTTGACGAGCACCAGTCTGGTCGAAGTCGAACAGACAAGCTCTGGGCGCTTCTGACGTTTGAGGCCTGGGCGCGCGTGTTTCTAGACGGTGAGAAGCCGAGACCGCTTGCGTCTAGTCTGTGACGGTACGGGCAGGATATGCGAATTCTGTGGATCAAGACGGAGTTACTTCATCCAGTCGACAAGGGCGGGCGTATTCGCACCTATCAAATGCTGAAAGCGATGGCGCGCACGCACGACATCACCTATCTGTCTCTGTACGACGGGGAAAATGCTCCGCAGGCGCTCGATCAGTCGCGCGAGTACGCCCAACGCGTTGTAACGGTCGACTTCAGTCCACCGCGGCGCCTAAGCGCCGGTTTTGCGATAGCGTTGATTCGAAATATGGTGTCGTCTCTGCCGTACGCGATACAGCGCTACCAGTCATCCGAGATGCGGGCCAAGATTCTCGAGCTGGCGCCGAAATCGGACTTGCTGGTCTGCGACTTCCTGGCTCCATCGATCAACGTCCCTGACGGCTTGAAGGTGCGTTCCGCGCTTTTTCAGCACAATGTTGAGGCCGTCATCTGGCAACGCCACGCTCAGGTGGCAAGCGATCCGATTCGGCGCGGATACTTTGGTGAACAGTGGCGGCGAATGGAGCGGTTCGAAGCGGGAGCTTGTCGCCGATTTTCTCATGTTGTCGCGGTTTCGGAGACGGATGCCGAGATTTTCCGACGACGATACGGAGTGCAGTCTGTTTCGCACGTTTCAACCGGCGTCGACGTGAGTTATTTCGGCGGTGCGCGAATAGTTCCCGCTGCGACTCAGGAAATTGTGTTCATCGGCTCGATGGATTGGATGCCAAATGAGGACGGCGTCAAGTGGTTTGTCGACGAGATCTTCAACGGTGTGCGCGCCCGAATACCTGACGCGAAATTCACAATCGTGGGTCGAAATCCATCCCCGACGGTGAAAAGATTAGCGTCGGACGGCGTCCCCATCGAGGTGACCGGTACCGTTGACGATGTGCGCCCATATCTTGCACGCGCGGCCATTTGCGTCGTGCCGCTCCGAGTCGGCGGCGGCACTCGACTGAAGATATACGAGGCGATGGCGGCTGGAGCACCTGTCGTGTCGACGACGATCGGTGCGGAGGGGCTTCCGCTGCGCGACGGGGAGCATCTGTTAATCGCGGATACGCCAATTGCTCAAATTGAGGCCGTCGTGTCGCTTCTGGCGAACCGAGACCGCGCGGCTGCGCTGGCGGCCAATGCTAAGAAATTTGTAAGCGAGCATTGCAGCTGGGATGCTGTCGCGGAGTCGTTCATTGCCCAGTGCATGGCGCGAACAAGCTAGCAATCTGCTTCCAAATTAGGAAATAGCCTATGACGACGACGGTAAGCGTTTTTGGACTCGGTTACGTTGGGTGCGTATCTGCGGCCTGTCTTGCGAGCGAAGGGCACTCGGTAATTGGAGTCGATGTATCTATTGGGAAAGTCGACCAGATCAATGCCGGACGAAGCACCATAGTCGAGGAAGGGATTGCCGCCCTCGTCGCGGACGTGGTTCGCAGCGGCCGATTAAGGGCAACGGCGAATGTCGAGGACGCCGTTCACCGATCCGACATTTCACTCATTTGCGTGGGTACACCGAGCCGGCCAAACGGCAGCATTGACTTGGCTTTTGTCGTACGTGTCGCCCAGCAGATTGGCGCAGCGCTTAGCACGAAGCAGGGCCAGCACACGGTCGTGGTCCGCAGTACCGTGATGCCGGGCACGATCGAGCAACACGTAATACCCGCAATAGAGGCAGCATCCGGCTATCGTCACGGTGATCGGTTTACGGTCTGCGCGAATCCGGAATTTCTACGTGAAGGAACGTCGATCCGGGACTTTCGGGATCCGCCGTTCACGTTGATCGGCGCATCCGAACCATCGCATGCGCAGCCCGTCGCGAGCCTCTATTCGAATATCTCCGCCCCGTGTCACGTGGTCGATACTAAGGTTGCGGAGTCGGTCAAGTACGCATGCAATTGCTTTCACGGGTTAAAGGTCGCCTTTGCGAACGAGCTCGGCAACCTCTTTAAGACGCTTGGCGTCGACAGCCACGAGGTCATGCGGCTCTTTTGTGAAGACAAGAAGCTAAATATCTCTCCAGCGTATCTCAGGCCGGGATTTGCATTTGGCGGGTCGTGTCTACCAAAGGATCTCCGCGCCGTGGTTCACCGCGGCCGCCTCGAAGACGTCGCGCTGCCGGTGCTTGAGGCGGTGCTCGAAAGCAACCGGAAGCAGATTGACAGGGCATTTCACATGGTGATGGCCACGGGGTCCAAGCGGGTGGGTGTCCTCGGCCTTGCTTTTAAGAGCGGCACCGACGACTTACGCGAATCGCCTATGGTGACGCTCATTGAAATGCTCGTTGGAAAGGGCTGCACCATCCTGATTCATGATCGTCATGTGACGAACGCGAACATTATCGGAGCCAACCGTGAGTACATTGAGCGAGAGATTCCGCACCTGTGGACATTAATGCGGCCGGATGTAGCATCGGTCTTGGAGAACGCGGAGACCGTTGTCATCGGAAATACCTCTCCGGACTACCAGAACGTGGCAACTGCGCTGTCCGGCAAGGTTGTTGTTGACTTAGCGCGCGCGTTTGGTCCCCGACGGTCTGATGACACGTACCAGGGGATCTGCTGGTAGCAAGCCCTGCACCTTGGCATCGCCGGCCGAAGTCGCGGCCCAGCCAGCTCGGACGCGTGCCAAAAAACGTGCAGCTTCTGGCGGTGTCTTCAGCCTTTCGCCTTCGCTCCGTGGTCTTGAGCTCTCGTGACGACGCGCCGATTGCGCGCGTCGGTGCGATCGCAGAATTCGCATGACTGGTCGAGGACGAAATGAGTAGCGGCCGGCTGGTCGACGGAATGCCCAGCGCGCCAACCCTAGATGTGTGCAGCGACCCCTCCGTCGGTCGCGACACCGGTTCGCCTTAGGGAATGGCCGAAGGTGGGTCGCCTTGACGCCCGGTCTGTCATCCCGCGATCGAAGTGCCGTGCAATAGACGTTACGATGACCGAAAGGCCGTCTTCAATCTGCGACACTTGCGCGGCCCATGGCGCGGTAACAAGATAACGGTGCGCGGGAATTCGGTGGCGTAAATTCTCGGGCTGCGGCGAGCCTCGTCAGTCGACAATCGCGCACGAACATGCGCTGCCGTCCGCAAATAGTGAGTTGATACGCGCATTGGCCGGCTGCTGGAGGCCTGATCCAAATGAACAGACGCGAAGTCGCGCAGCTATTGATGCTGGCGCCGTTTTCGAGCGTTGCAGCAACGCTTCCAAGCCCGCCTACCAACCTAACGGTGGACGGAAAGACTGCCAATATCTCCGGATCGCCCAACATAGCGGCGCTGCCGCTAGCGGACAACAGCATCGGCGACTGGAATAATTTTCCAGGGCCGGCCTGGGCAACCAATTCACCGTGGACCGACATTACCGGCGCGGTCTTGCGTAGGCTGACGAGCCCGACTGGTGTCGGTTCCGACTCACTCGCCTCGTCGTATTGCGGTTTCGAGTACGCCAGCAACGGCCCTCTGATCTCGCGAGCGTTCGGCACGAATGCGGATACGTACCATATGCTCCTCTGGGTCACGGGCGGCCCCAGCTCCGCCTACGTTTTCGACTATCAAAGAGGGGTCGGAGTATTGGCAGGATCATTGTTCGTGTTGCCGATTGGCCAGCAGGAGTCATTGTGTTCGGCATTCTCGATGTACCCGGGAGACTCGCCACACATCCTGTACATCTCGGACCGTGGAAGTCCGTCGGCCATCCACCGTTATAACTGCCAAACGCGAGCATACGAGCCCAATGCTGTCTTTAGCGGTCAGAGCGCGTCGGTTCCGGCGGGGGGAAATACGTCGGGTTGGTTGACTATGAACTGGAGTGGCTCTCATCTCGTGTGGATGTCTCCCTACGCGTCTCCGACGACGATTAGCTCGCTCGACATTGCCAGTGGAGTTCGCACCGATCATGCGGCCGGGAGCATCAACGAAATCAAGGTTCAGAAGGGTGCGACGAAGATTGTCACGTACGTGGCCGGAGGCAGTGGCGGCCGGCGGTTCTGGTTCGTCGACACCAATGTCGTGACCGCAGCCGTGTCCGGAAACTCGACACAAACGCACAGTAATTGTGGTGAGTCCAACTATTACATCTTCAACGCCAACGACGGCAACATGCCGCTAAACGTGTACACGCCGGGTAGCGCGCCCGCGACGGATGGCGGCGCATGGACGGGAACGGAAACGAATCTATACGGATCGGGTGGCGGCACGCAGACCTTTGATTCAGACCATCACCCGTGTATGGCGTGGGATCAAACTGGATCCGGGGCAAACGAGTGGTATTGCATTGGCGTGGCGACGACCGATGCAGGACAGTCTGACAAGACATCTGCTGCGGGATGGACGCTTTACTCGGGAAATGTCTACAGAACAAAGGTCAACTATTCGACACCGTACGGAGCGGCCAGCATCGGTGTCTCGGCAGTGATTACGAAGACGGGCTCCAACTACACGGGCAAACTGACGATGGCAGCATCCCTGGCAGCCATCGCCGCCGGACAGTTCTGGTGGGACGGAACCTATTGTTACGCGTGGATGCCGACCGGCGTTAATCCGACGGGTCTGGTCCGGCTGGTCGCGCAACCGCCGCTCGGAGAATCTGTGGGGTACGTCAGAGCAACCGGCACTGAGCGGCGGCGCTTATGTTTCACTTACCGCAACGACAACGTCTACGTGTACGGTCAGGACTGTTATTCGAATTGGAGTCCGGACGGCAAGATCGTCGCATTCGCGTCCAACTTCGGAGTTCCCGGCGGAAGGACAGACCTGGTCTGCGCTGAAGTCCCGCTTGCTTAGGTCGCTCGACACGTTCCCCGCGTCGAGCGGCTGAACTGCGTCTTCGGTGCCGCGGCAGTCTCAACCGCTACAGGCTCGTGTCTAGAGTAGTTGGCGTAGCGCGCGAATTTCAGCGTGCTTGTTGCGCTGCCAGGTCGCTCAACGGCAGACGCACTTCAGCCTAGACCAGGGACTGAGCTACGCCTCGAACGATCGGGTACCCACAATCTGGCGACGGAGAACGTCAGGAGACAGTAGGTGCTCGGCGACCGATCACTCGCGACTCTTCCGCATCTTCGCCCGTAGTGAATCGAGTGGGAGGGTGGCCGCCATCAAACAACCCGTCGATGGCTTCCCAGCCGCCGCCTGTACTATAGGTGTGGATGCGGGACATGTTCGGTAGCCAAGTGGGCTCGATCACCTTGACGATGGCCTCTTGCGGCGAATCTCCGAGCCGATCAATGCGATTGAAAACGAGCGCGCGACCGTAACGGCCGCTGCAGTCCTGACTCGGACGCCAGAGTTGCTGGCCATGGCGAAATACGGCGCCCGCGCCTCGGGCAGAACGTACGTCGCTGCTCACCGGTTGATGGGAAGCAAGCCGCCACGGGCCGAATAACGAGTCTGCCGTCCACAAATACGTGAGTGCCGAGGCACCAGAGACGATGCGCGGTGACGAAAATAGCCACCACTGGCCGTCGGCCGCAAAGACCGTGCTATCGACTGCGCACAGCTTCAGCAGCGTTCGCTCGAAGACCCACTGATCAGGAAAACGAACGGCTCGATAAAGGTCGACAGTTCCAGACTGAGCGGACTCCGGAATCATGAAGACCTCGCCATCGTGCGCAAGGACATGGGGGTACGAAAGATGATAGGGACGCTCGAGAACTCTGATGGTTTGCGCGCCGTCGCCCGCAGGATCCACGCGTACGCAGCTAATGACCCCCCTCCGCAGTGTGTCCACGTACTCTTCGAAGAACATCCAAGTTTCGTCGCGGTGCTCAATTAGGAACGGGTCCGCCCAGAAGCCCGTGCGCTGAACGGGAATCCACC
>Ga0335069_10016321_pt1 | contig 10361 bp, 11 predicted proteins | sample Lox_Sample_11_FD_206714 | JGI IMG/M metagenome (GOLD analysis project Ga0335069, IMG submission 206714) | Soil microbial communities from Loxahatchee National Wildlife Refuge, Florida, United States - Lox_Sample_1.1 | ecosystem: Environmental > Terrestrial > Soil > Wetlands | place: USA...
AGAACATGGTGAGAATCATGCTCGAGGTTGAACCCGAAGGATGGAGTTCGTTGTAGAACCAGCCGCCAATCGCGCCGTAGGTGATCGCCGTATGATGCAGGATCACGAACGCGGTCATGACGCTGCGCAGGCGATCAATGTAGAGATCGCGCGATGGAGCAGCGAAAGAGCGAGCGGTTGCGCGCTCCACGATTTCGGCAGGTGCGATCTCCATGATCTCAGGCATGGATCATGATACGAGAAGTCGCCGGCCTGGGTTCCAATGAGAAATCTTCATGGGTCATCCGTCGCGGCGAACGAGACCCAGGCCCACCCAGGATGGTGGAAACTAGTACTTCACGATGGCGGTGAAGGAGTCGGGCTTGAGGCTGGCGCCGCCGACGAGTGCGCCGTCGATCTCTTCCTGGCCGCAAAGAGCCGTAGCGTTATCAGGCTTCACGCTGCCGCCGTAGAGGACGCGCATGTTTGCGGCGACATTGGCTCCGAGCAGCTTTGCAACTTCAGCGCGGATGATCTTGTGCGCCTCCACGGCCATCTCGGGGGTGGCGGTCTTTCCGGTGCCGATGGCCCAGACCGGCTCGTATGCGATAACGATGGGTACCGCTGCTTCAGCGGTGATCCCGGCGAATGCGCCGTTGACCTGCGTCTTCAGTACTGCTCCGGTCTTGCCGGCTTCGCGCTCCTCGAGGACTTCACCGACGCAGACCACGGGGACGATACCGTGCTTGAGCGCAGTGTGCAGCTTCTTGTTGACGATTTCGTCGGTTTCGGCAAAGTACTGGCGGCGCTCTGAGTGGCCGATCAGTGCGTGCGTTCCGCCGACGGCCTTGAGCTGTCCGATCGACGTCTCGCCGGTGTAGGCGCCTTCCTCGGCGAAATGAATGTTCTGACAGCCGACGGCGACGTTGGAGCCCTTCGCTGCGACGATGACTGTCGGCAGCAGCACAGGAGATGGAAAAAGAGCGATCTCATCGCGGTCGTGGCCGGCAACTAGCGGCAAAAACGCATCGACAAACGCCTTGGCTTCGGCAGGCGTCTTGAACATCTTCCAATTGGCGGCAATCAGCTTTTTGCGTGACATTTTTCCTAGTTCCTCAAGGAGATTCTACTGGATGGGTTCTTGAGGGCCGGGTGATGAAGAGCACAGGGACGAGGAAGGAAGGACGAGGAACTAGGGGCACAGATGCGTCGATCATGACTGTGAAACTCCGCGCCGCAGTCAGAAGCCCGAATCGCGAAATCAGTGGAATCGCGTATGCAGGTGCAGGTCGCGATTCGCGCGCGGCTTCTGACTGATTGCGAGCGCACTTGCCATGAAGGATGCGCCCACGACTGCCACAACCAGGAGCAGGGCCGGCAACAGATAGAGCAACGTGGAGAAACGCGCTTCGAGAATGTACGGGAGAGTTCCGAGAACGTTGCTCGATACCAGCCAGACAATGCCGACAATCAAGCCAATTCCGCCAATCGACAGGAGCGCCGCACCGATAACAATCAGAATCTGACGGGTCATCGGGTCACCCTCGAGAGAAGCCGCTTGCGGCCTTACTCGCAGCGGCATCTCTGCTGCTACGAGGAGATTATGGCTCTGTTTGGGCGGCGATACAAGTGACGCAGGATACCCTTTGACGTGCCGGAAAGTGAGCAGCCAAAAGAAAAAGGACCGCAGTTGCTCGCGCGCGTGTGCTGGATCTGCGGTCCTTTGTGGGTGTTACGGACTACTTGTCGGTCAGTGCTTCGACACCGGGCAGCTTTTTGCCTTCGAGGAACTCGAGACTTGCGCCACCGCCGGTGGAGATGTGCGTGACCTGATCGGCATAGCCGGCCTTGTTGATTGCCGAGACCGAGTCTCCACCGCCAATGATGGAAGTGGCTCCTTTGTTCATCGCAACCGCCTTGGCGATGGCATTTGTACCCACGGCAAAGCGCGGGAACTCGAAGACGCCCGCCGGGCCGTTCCAGACGATGGTCTTTGCGCCGGCGACAACTTTCTCGATCGCTGCGACGGATTTGGGGCCAATGTCGAGACCCTGCCAGTCAGCAGGGAAGTCTTTGTTGGTATCCCACGGCTGCGTCTTTGCGTCTTCGGCAAACTTGTCGGCGAGCACGTTGTCGACCGGAAGAAGCAGGTTGACGCCCTTGGCTTTCGCCTTGGCGAGCGCCTCTTTGGCCATGTCGATCTTGTCTTCTTCGACGAGCGACTTGCCGGCAGCGACGCCGAGGGCGCGCTGGAAGGTGTAGGCCATTCCGCCAACGATGACGAGCGTATCGACCTTGTCGAGCAGGTTTTGGATGACGTCGATCTTTCCGGAGATCTTGGATCCGCCGATGATGGCGACGAACGGCTTCTCGGGCGACTCGAGCGCCTTGCCGAGATAGGTGATTTCCTTTTCCATCAGCAGGCCGGCAACGGCGGGCTTCAGGTGGTGGGTGATGCCCTCGGTGGAGGCATGGGCCCGGTGCGCAGAGCCGAAGGCGTCGTTGACGTAGACCTCGGCCAGCGAGGCGAGCGCCTTGGAGAATGTGGGATCGTTTGCTTCCTCCTCAGCGTGGTAGCGCAGGTTCTCAAGCAGCAGCACCTGGCCCGATTCGAGCTGGCGCGCCATCTCTTCGGCCACTTCGCCGACGCAGTCGGGTGAGAAGGCAACGTTAACGGAGTCGCCAAGTTTCTTGTCGAGGAGTTCGCGCAGGCGATCGACAACCGGACGCAGCGAATACTTCGGATTCGGCTTACCCTTGGGGCGGCCGAGATGCGAGGCGAGAATCACCTTGGCGCGGTGTCTAAGAGCATATTCAATTGTCGGCAGTGTGGCGACGATGCGCGTGTCGTCGGTGATGGTGGAGCCGTCTTCGGTCAGCGGCACATTGAAGTCGACGCGGATAAAGACGCGCTTATTGGCAAGATCGATGTCGCGAATGGAGAGCTTGGACATGGTGAACCTTTCAGTGGGCAGGGATCAGTTGTCAGTGGTCAGAAATCACAGCGTCCATCTCGATCTCGATGCGCCAGGCTGGATTGAGCAATTGCGCCACGACGACCATCGTTGCGGCAGGACGAACGCTGCCGAAGAACTCGCCGTGAATGTGGCCGACCGCCTCCCAGTCTTCAACGCGCGTGAGGTACATGCGTGTGCGAACGACATCGGCAAACGTGGCGCCCGCATCGGCAAGAGCCTTCTCCGCGATGGCAAAGATGCGCCGCGTCTGGCCTGCAGCGTCTTTGTTGTCGGCGCCGACAGGGCCGGTTCCGGCAAGATGCACCGTATTGCCCATACGCACCGCACGCGAGAAGCCGATGATGGGTTCGTAAGGAGATCCGCCGCTGATGTTCTGGCGCATAAAAGTGATCAGGGATCAGTGAACAGTGATCAGAGTTCAGAGGGAGCGGCCATCGGTCAGGGTTCAGGAAGAACTGATCACTGAACCCTGACCACTGACCACGCTTTTACAGGCCCTTCTTGGCGAGGAAGCCGATGAGGTCGACTACACGGTTGGAGTAGCCCCACTCGTTGTCGTACCAGCTCAGCACCTTGACGCTCTTGCCGACGACCTTGGTCAGAGGAGCATCGACGATCGAGCTGCGCTTGTCGCCCTTGAAGTCGGAGCTGACAAGCTGGTTTTCGTCGTAGCCGAGGATGCCCTTGAGCGGACCCTCGGAAGCCGCCTTGAGCGCCGCGTTCACGGCCTTGGCATCGGTTTCCTTCTCGCTGATGAAGGTGAGATCAACGATCGAGACGTTGGGCGTTGGGACGCGGATGGCGAAACCGTCGAGCTTCCCGGCGGTCTCAGGAATGACCAGTTTGAGAGCCTTGGCAGCGCCGGTGGAGCTGGGAATCATGCTGAGTGCAGCAGCGCGCGCGCGGCGCAGGTCCTTGTGCGGGAAATCGAGGATGACCTGATCGTTGGTGTAGCTGTGGATCGTGGTCATGATGCCGCTGACGATGCCGAATTCCTTGATCAGGACCTTCACCACGGGAGCAAGGCAATTGGTTGTGCAGCTCGCGTTGGAGATGACGTTGTGCTTGGCCGGATCGTACTTGTCTTCGTTGACGCCAAGAACAACCGTGATGTCTTCGTTAGTCGCCGGCGCGGAGATGATGACCTTCTTTACAGTCGTGCCGAGGTGAGCTTTTGCCTTGGTCGCGTCGGTAAAATGGCCCGTGGACTCGACGACGACCTGTGCGCCAACGTCGGCCCAAGGGAGTTTGGCTGGATCGCGCTCGGCCCAGACCTTGATTTTCTTCCCGTCAACGGAGATGAAGTCGTCGCCGGCCTTGATCTCGTTGGGGAGGTTCCCCAGGATCGAGTCGTACTTGAGCAGATGGGCGAGGGTCGCCGGACTGGTCAAGTCGTTCACAGCAACAAACTCAAGCTCGGGATTACCGAGGGCGGCGCGCAAAACGTTGCGGCCAATTCGGCCAAAGCCGTTAATGCCAACCTTTACTGCCATGGATGTTCTCCTTCGTGGTGAGTAAAACTGGGGGTTCTAGAGCAGTTCCGCAGTACACCAATGCAACTCCGGTCTTGTGCAACGCAGCTCATTCTTGAGAAAGAAGCTACTCGACCACTGTGGCTCCAGATGCAACAACTGCGGAACCGCTGTTACGAATGGCGTTCGGCGGGAAGACCGTGATGCGGATAAATCCACCAAACCCATGATGCTAACACTCTTGCCGACGGGAACAAAATCGCGTCACTGTGCAGCGTCCCCGCACCAAAATGCGCTCAACGCTAGTGTGCTTGTGAGGAGGCGGGACTGTATGTGACGGATCGCACGTTATTTGCAGGGGCTTGCATAAGTGTGTTATCCCGGTATCAAAGGTGCTGAAAGTGGCATGAGAAGACGTTCTAGACGCAGCGCGAATAATTCGGAATCGACAGGCAAAATCGGCCAGGAAATCCCATCCAATCAACCGCGGCCCCTGGTGCCGCTCTACCCGGAGGATGTTTCCTCTGGGGCGGGTCGAGGGACAGGCAAGCAAGGCTCACCTCAGGAGTCACACGGCAACCGCCCGACACAGCCAAGACATTCCTCGGGGCAGGAGCGATCGCACCGGCAGGAGTGGAACGAGCCGGCTGAATCGGGACGGCTCGAGATGGAGACTCAGCCCGAGCAGCCGTCGATGCCGCCGCCGGAGGTGCAGCCTGCCGAGCGTTCGCCGCAGGCTCCCAAGGGCTACGTTGTGCTAGCGATTGGCTTGCCAGGATCGGGGAAGACAACCTGGTTTCGCCGGCGCGGAGTGACACCCCTCTCGAGCGATCTGCTGCGCAACATCCTCTTCGACGATGTTGAGGAACAGCGCTATCAGGGGCTGGTTTTCTCGACATTGAGATCGCTGCTGAGGGCAAGGCTGATCGCCAAGATGCCGTGGAATTACGTGGATGCAACCAACCTTTCGGTTCACGAGCGGCGCCAGTGGATCAAGATGGCTAAAAGCTTTGGATATGAGGTCCAGGGCGTGTTTTTTGATGTGCCACTTGAGGTTTGTCTGGAGCGCAACCGCTCACGCGACCGCATGGTGGCTGAGGAGGTAATGCGCCGAATGGCCGAGAAGCTGAAACCCCCGGTCTTCGAAGAGGGATTCGCGAAGATCACGGTGGTGCGAGTAAAAAGCGCAGGCTAGCGGGCAAGATGGTTCATTATTGGATAGACGTCAGCTCTTCATGTCTTCTGAGTTTGATACTGCCGGTTGCGCTGATCGCCAGCGGTCAGCAGTTCGCCAGCCCCAGTACTGTTGAGGCAGCCGGGGGGCAAAGCCAAGTGCGGCCCGCCACGAGCCCTGAGCCGAGTTTGCAGGAGCAATCGTGCCAGGCGTTTGTGCAAAAGTTTTATGACTGGTATTGGAATCAGTTTGCAGACAGGGCAGACGATTCCAATTTTGACGTGAGCCAACTGCATGTATATGACGACGCGCTGCAAGTGAAACCTCCGGTTCTAAGTCGTCAACTGGTTCTGTTGTTCAAGAAAGACAGGGAGTGCAACAAGAGAGAACAGGGCATCTGCAATCTGGACTTCGATCCGTTTCTAAACTCCCAGGACGCGCGTGGAAAGTACTTGGTAAATCGGGTGACTCTCGCCAATGACAGGTGCCTGGCTACCATTGAAAATGGCCACGAGGTCACCGAACTCGTGAAATCCGGCTCATCTTGGAGATTCGTCAATTTTCACTACAGCTTTCTCTCTGAAGACGGAAGGAAAATGTCTCCGGATGACGATTTAGTTCGTATCCTCAGTCAGTGATCGACAGCCCCCCTACACCTCAGGAGCCTTCCCGATGAGCACTCCCGCTACTCAAGCTCCCTACATTGAGCCCTGGTTGCGCGGCACCCACAGCGATGTTCCCGCCGTTGGGCGAGGCGTGCTGCATGCGTTCGATCTGGCGCTCGACGACCTCACGAAGTGGACCGAAGGCTTGACCGATCTTGAAGTCCACGCACAGCCCCACGGGTTGCCGTCAATCGCATTTCATCTGCGCCACATTGCGCGGTCCACCGATCGGCTGCTGACCTACGCCGAGGGCGGGCAGCTCTCCGCCGAACAGCTTGCGACTCTCAAGGCGGAACAGACAGGCAATGAGACGCTGGCCGAGCTTCTGGCCGAGGTCGAAGCTTCGTTCATCAATGCGGCGGATCGGGTGCGCGTGCTGGCCACGGACGACTTCAATGCGTTTCGTGGAGTAGGGCGCAAGCAGTTGCCGACATCGATTGGCGGCGCCTTGGTTCACGTGGCCGATCACACCCAGCGCCACACAGGCCAGGTGGTGACGACTGCAAAAGTGCTGAAGGCGCTGCGGGGCTGAGTGGCTAGTCACAACCCGGCGTGATGCACGATGCAGCAGCGCGACGTGGTCTCTGCTAGACTTCCTCCAACTTCCAAATCAAGAGAGGGTGCTCATGCAAGAGTCGCAACCTCGCTTTCTTCCGCTGGCGGCGAAGACCGTCGTGTGCCACACGATCACGTACATGATCATGGGCGCTCTCGCCTACCACTTTCTGCACTACGCGGACTTCATTAACGATCCGAAATCAGGCATGCGGCCCGTTTCGAGCCTTTGGGTGATGCTCGGTGCGCCCCTGCAGATCTTTCGTGGGATTTTGTTCGCTTCAGTCTTCTATCCGCTTCGCGGCCGGCTCTTTGGGAATCGCGACGGCTGGCTGGTGATGGCGTGGATCCTGATCGGCGTTGGAATACTGGGCACGTTTGCGGCTCCGGCGGGCTCGCTGGAAGGCTTCATCTACACGACCATGCCTATCCTGAACCAGATCCGTGGCTATCTCGAGGTCGTGACGCAGGCGCTGCTGTGTTCGGTGCTGCTGTGCTATTGGGTCAACCATCCCGAGAAGAAATGGATGAACTGGCTGCTGGGCGCGGGGTACGTGATTTGCATCGGCCTGCCGCTGCTTGGGCTTCTGGCGCAGGGCATGCAAAAGCACTGACGGGCGGAGAACAGGGTCTGTCTATCCGCATGCTCTTACATGGGCTCAGAGGATCGCCTTCAGCTTTGGAATGCGCAGGACGGCCTGCGCCGTGAGCCAGCTCAGGAAGACGGTAGATAGAAAGACAAAGAGAAACTTGAGGCTTGCGTGGATCGGCCGGTCCAGCACGAGGCGCTGGGTCCAGGTGATGAAGACGTAGTGCACCAGGTACATCACGTACGCACTTCGCGTCAGTGAGTTCATCCATGACCGCGAATGCAGCTCGATTCCTCGGAACATCGCAAGAAAGCCGAAGGAACTCGCCGTGCAGCTTGCCACCCAGAGAAGGGCTTCGAGGAGCTTCTGATTCATGCCTGAAAGCTCATGGACGATTGCCCACCTGGGCATGAAACACAATGCGTTGTAGGCAAGAATGCAGGCAAGCATCCAAAGCGGCCAACTGCGAACCAGTTGGCCCTCGCGGGCGAGCAACCCGTTGCTGAGCCCCGGAGCGCCTACCAGGAAGCCGAACAGGAACCATAGGAAATACAGGCCGGCGCGTGCAATCTGAAATGAGAATGGCGAGGTGATGAGGTTGGTCCAGGTTCCGAAGCCATAGCGAAAGAGCATGGGAACGTAAGAAATGGTCGCGAGGCAAAAGACCGCAGCGAAAACGCCGAAGGAGCGATCGCGCAACCTGGTCATCCTCTGCTCGACCCGGGGCATCCAGCGCTGGAACGGTACGAGGAGCAGCGCCAGCACCACATCGAAGAAAAGCAGCACCCAGACAAACCATGGCGGCCCGACCGCAAAGCCGCCGGCAGCCAGCCGCCGGTAGAAGTCGAAAAAGCCGGTGTCGAGTCCTGTGAGCTGCCAGGATGCGTAATACGCGATGGGCATGAGGATGACGACGGCGAAAACGAATGGCACACCCAGCCGCAGGAGCCGATCGCGAATGAAACCAGCAGTGCCATGCCGACGAAGCGCAGAGTAGACGAATAGGCCAGAGATAAAAAACATCAACGACATGAAAAACACGTCGTTGAAGTTCTCGGCATAGTCAAAGAACCGCCACCGCGTGACATCAACCACGGGAGCCGTCGAGCGCATGGGGTGCTGCTTGTCGAAGTGAGCGAAAGTTGTGTAAGCGAGCGAGCTGTGATGGCCGAGGACCATCAAAGTCAGCGTAGTGCGCAGGTAGTCGATGGAGAGATCGCGGCCGCCACCGGTTCGCACTTCGTTCTTTCGGTCAAGAGTCGCGGCCAAACTCACCGATACACTCCAACGATGGGTGATTGATCTCGGCTGTAACTACGCTTCCGCGAGGAAATCTGTTTCCACAATGATCTATTCGTCGCTGACCAGGGTTTCGACGATGTGGCCCATCTTTTCCTGCTTGGTGCGGAGATAGCGCTCGAAGGTCTCCAGAGGCTCGACCTCAGCGGATACGCGCTCGGTGACGCTGATGCCGGCTGACTCGAGCGCGGCAACCTTGTCGGGGTTGTTGGTGATCAATCTGACCTTCGACACACCGAGCAGCTTGAGCACCTGCGCAGGCAATTCGTATTCGCGGTAGTCGGCTTCGAAGCCGAGTTCGACGTTGGCCTCGACTGTGTCGCGGCCCTGGTCTTGCAGCTCGTAGGCCTTCAGCTTGGCCATCAGGCCGATACCGCGACCCTCCTGTTGTTCATACAGTAGGATGCCCGCACCCTCGGCGGCGATCTTGCTCAGGGCCAGTTCAAGCTGGAGGCGGCAGTCGCAGCGGAGCGACCCAAAGACGTCGCCCGTAAGGCACTGGGAGTGAATCCGCACGATCGGCGGCGTGGAATGGATGTCGCCCATGACGAGCGCGACGAGGCCTTCGGTCTTTGTTGCCGGCTTTGTGCCATCGCCTTTCCCGGCTGCAGTCAGAGTTCCTTCGAAGCCGAGAATGCGGAATGCTCCCCAGCGTGTGGGGAAATCAGCCTCCGCGACCTTCTTCACGCTCTCCAATCCCATAGGGCCATTCTACTTGGCGCGCAGCGGTACAGGTCGTACGGAATGAGAGACTGGGCCGTGCACAGCCTGCAAGTGCGTGATGTTCAGTAGCTTGACGGGTAATGGGGCTTCGACGCGAGGCGGCCGCCGCGATACATTGGTGGGGTGACGGACAAGCTCATTCTGATTACGCTGCTCGTGAAGCTGGGCGTGATGGCGTCGGTGGCCAGCGTACTGGCGCGAGGCAAGACGTTCCGGCGTCTCTTCTTCGCCGAGCGGCGCAGTCCCAGCCAGACAATCGCGTTACTGGCTTTCTTCCTGGTGCCGCTGACTCTTGGCGTCTGGGTGCGCACGGCCGTTCCAAATTTTCTGGCAGCGGATATTTCGTTCGAGACGATCATTCTGCTCGGGCTGCTGGTAGGGCCGGTCTGGGCCATGTTGGGCGGCATCGTGCTTGCGCTACCCGCGCTTCACCACGCTGAGTATATGGCGCTGCCATTCAACGCGGTTCTGGGATTGCTTGCCGGCATGCTTGGTCGATTTGTCGAGCCCGATGAGATCTGGTCATTCACGCCTTTCATTGATCTGAGTCTTTACCGATGGGTGCGGCGCGTTCTGCGAACGCCACGCATCGATCGGCAGTTCCTGATGCTTTTTTTGATCGTGGCGGCTGAGGCTTGCCGCGACTGGCTGGCGCACATGTTTCCGCACAGGTTGTTTGCCCTGCTTGCAACCGAGCCATGGGTGCAGGTGCTGGTGTGGTTCTCTGCGCCGATCGTAGTGGGTATCGCGATCAAGGTGTGGAACGCGCTGCGCATAGAGATGAAACTGGAGGAGCAGAAGCGCCTGTTGCTCGAGGCGCGCCTCGATGCACTGCAACGGCAGATCAACCCGCATTTTCTGTTCAACACGCTCAACTCGATCGCATCGCTGGTCAGGGTGAAGCCGGAACTTGCGCGCGAAATGAC
>Ga0335069_10016323_pt1 | contig 10361 bp, 7 predicted proteins | sample Lox_Sample_11_FD_206714 | JGI IMG/M metagenome (GOLD analysis project Ga0335069, IMG submission 206714) | Soil microbial communities from Loxahatchee National Wildlife Refuge, Florida, United States - Lox_Sample_1.1 | ecosystem: Environmental > Terrestrial > Soil > Wetlands | place: USA: Florida...
GGCTGGAACAAGGGCAAGTATCATGCTGAAAAGAACCCAGATGGACTACGAGAATATTCTGGGCATGACCCAAGGAAAAGGCATCCGCAAGTTGGACTCTTGGATCGCGTCGTTCATCGATCAAACAATAAACCTAGATTCCCCGGCTATCTACCGAAGGTGGACAGCGATATCACTGATAGCGGCGGTGTTGGAACAGAAAGTTTGGATGCAGACTAGCGAAGCTCTGTACCCAAACCTATACATTTTCATTGTAGGCGACCCAGGTGTCGGTAAGACCCGGGTGATTAAGGTCGCAAAGAGACTTGCAAACTCCCTTCGCGACTTCCACATCGCGCCCATCTCAATGACATGGGCCTCATGTGTAGATGCAATGGCCTCATCCAAGCGCTACGTAATAGTCGATCCACCAAACGAACCGTTGCAGTTCAACTCAATGTACATCTGTGCCGATGAACTCGGGGCGTTTATGGGGAAGTACGATAACGAGATGATCGATGGGCTGTCGGCCTTCTACGACCCAACTCCGTATCAGCAAACTCGACGCACCATGGACCACAAGATCGAGATTACATCCCCACAAGTCAGCCTCTTAGCTGGATGCACCCCATCAAACCTTACCGATTTCATGCCCGACAAGGCTTGGGGCCAAGGCTTCACATCTCGCCTCATCATGATTTACTCAAACGAGAAGATAATCGGTGATGACTTCGCTGCCAGAAATCCCACCCGGATGGAAGCTCTTGAACACGATCTCAAGATCATCTATGGTTTATTTGGAGAGTTCAACGTCACTCAAGAGTACGTGGACTGTATTAATAATTGGCGACAGTGTGGGGAACCACCGCTACCTAACCACCCAAAGCTTACACATTACATCACCCGACGGAAGACACACCTCTATAAGCTCTCCATGGTCTCTTCTGTCGATCGAGGAAATTCCCTCTCCATTACCAGAGAAGACTTCAACCGGGCCATGAACTGGATGGTTGAAGCCGAAACGTTAATGCCAGAGATATTTGAGTCTAGTGTCGTTAACGGAGATAGTCTCGCTCAGGATGAGATCCTGCATTTCATCAAGGTGGCCGACAAGGGCCAAGGTGTGAGCGAGTTGCGGATCACTAACTTCGCAAGATCGAGGGTTCCGATTACATCGATCTTGCGGATTATAGACATAATGGTGGCTTCTGGACTGATCCATTACATCGGCACCGACCGCCGCACCGGAGTCCGGCACTTTTCGGCTAACAAGCTTAACTGAGGATACTATGGAACCTTGGCGAGATCCAAATCATCCAGGAAATAAGATTCGCCCTCGAATTCGGTGTGTTGGTTGCGGCAAACGAGGCTGCATCACAGCATGGGGACCCTGGTGCTTTGAGTGTAACGTAGAACGGATGACTCGACTAAGCGCTGCATTCGCTCCAGTTATAGCCGCTTTAAAGTCTACTCCGGTGAAGACTCCAAAACCTTAACCCGAATTTGAAGATCAATATGTTCCTTGATAAAAGCCTCACGCCAAGCACGAAGTTCACCAACCTCTTGCCGAAGCGAGATGATTTGATCCTCCATCATGGCCGATTTATGACCGAGCTTGAAAGTGCCGGTTGCGAGAGCAACAACCCAGCCGACAACGCCCATAACCGTTGCCCCTATCACTCCGACAAGGGCGCCGATTTCGTTGTGTGTGATTTGTCCTTCACTCACTTCTTGTTCAATGGTCCCGGCTGTGCCGTGGAGATCCCATGGAACAATGAGTTAATTGCCCCAATGATGGTAACTCCAGCTGCCGCCCAAGTGGAGGCACCACCGCTATCAGAGGCACTAACTGCTGTGGCCGCCCCACCCACAGCGGTAAGAATAAGGTTGATCCACATCGCGGTTGTAGGGTTCATAGTCTACTCCTTATTTAACAATCACACCCTTGGTGGAGATATGAACTCGAGAAATGTAAGGCGCAAGGACAACTTGCAAGGTCAAGATATCCATACCAGCCACCACAAGGTTGGTTGGCGCTCCGGCCGCACAGATTTGCTTCGCTGCTGCATAGCTGGTCTGTACATTCTGATTCTGAGAGGCCATTAATTGATCCAGTGCCCCAGAACTTACCCCGGGACAGATCGCGTTGTAGGCAGCAGTGATCTGTGCCTGCACCTGTGGAGTTAGCTGCCCAGTTGTTTGACACCCTGTAAGAAGGATACCGACAAATGATAGCCACCACAATCCTTGGAGCAGCCTTGTTATTGTGGATTGTGAACTACCCAAGTAGAGCGTGGGAACTCGTGTTCCTGACAGTGTTGGTGATGTGCTCGGTATATGAGCAGCATCCGTGGTGAGGTTTGTCATCAGTAATTCTTTCCTTTCCTCCAGTTCTCTAGTGTACCTGCGTGATGCTTAAGGGTTCCATACCTCAAGCCAACGAGCCACCCCCAAGGCCCTTTAGGATGCTCAATCCCACTCTCAACCCCAGATACAAACCTTGCCGATCGGCCGACCTGTTCAGGCACAAGTCCAGTGGCAAGACCGGCAAGGGCCGATGCATCCTGTAAGATCCTAGCGGCATGTTCTTTGTTAAATGGTTCCTTCTTCCATAGATCTCGGTAGACATCCGTGGCCGACTTAGCGGCTGTAGAGAACAAGCCAACAGTAGGCTCTCGACCGCTTGCTAGAAAAGATGCAATATCTCTGATCCCAACCCAGCTAGCCCCAAGGGTAAACCCTATCCCTTTTGCTGCTTTCATCCCCCAAGATTCGTCTTCTTTGTTAGTGAGTGGGGATACAAGCTCCTCGACAATCGCCGGGAAGATCACATAGGCAAACAGCTGGCCGGATAGTGCAGGGATCTTAGCCATCGCATCTTTATAATCACCCTCTTTAACAGACCCTAACATATCTCCAGCCTTCCATACCATCTCCGCTTGCCGGTTCATGATGTGGTTGAAGAAGGTATAGACAGAGGTGAGCCAAGGGTTAAGATCCCGCATGACTGCCGGTCGATTTGTGATTGCAGTTGATCCATGTGCCCGGCGCACGGCCCGATCAGCTAGGTAGATAGCATCTCCCTTAGTCTCCCCAGCCTCAATCGACTTTTCATACTGAGCTAGCCAGGTTGGTACAGCAGACATTAGATCTGACATCGCAACCGGCTTGGACCCAATCTTGATCACTGTCTGCCGTAAGGAATCAAACTTTCCCGAAGGAACCAGCTGTTGCGTTGCACCTGCCAAAGTCTCAATATAGTTCTGTCTCCGCCTCTGTAATTCTAGGGAACTGTTAATCGCAAAGTCCCAATTCTTCTCTCCGGTCTCTTCGTTGATAGAGGTCAACCCCTTAAGAGCTTTAAGAAAATTAATGGGCCCAGTCTCATGCATCGACTGAACAAATGCAGTCGGGCCATGCTTTAACACAGTCCCAGGGTTCAGCCCCACCAGTGTCGTCACCATATTCTGGCGGATGAACTCCGACCAAGTTGACCAATCAGCCTGAGACTTGGAGACATAATTCGCGGAGTTAGCAACGTCACGAAGATAAGGCTCGAACAAATCCCGGACTTCGGACCCAGCGTGGTTAAGGATCGCCTGCCGGATCTCCTTGTCGTAGATAATCTTGGAAAAGTTAATGACCGCCGGTCGCATGGCGATGTCATGTAGTTCTTGGGCTATACGAGAAGGCAGCCGATCAAGGTCGAGCGCCAGCGGCCGAACATCAGCTGTACGTGTCTTGGTGTATCCGGCTGGAGGTGAGGCCCTGACGTAGTTGTTCTGCTCAAGAGCGCCCTTATGAACAGGCTTGCCTTCAAACAACTCATGATGAATAACTGGATAATACCCACCCTTAAACGCACCAAACGGAGTCTGAATCTCCATAGCCGGAATCGACTCAGGCGCAACGCCACCAGTTAAGGAGCGATACATGTCATTGGCTTGCTCCTTAATCTCGCCGAACATATCCCAGACTTTTTGGACGAAGTTCCAATCCTCCTTGGTAGCGTGTTGGTGAATCCAGTTCATTACTTGATCTGGCTTCAACCCATATCCACCAGCCAGCTTCGCGAGGTTAGACTTAGGTCCTTCTCCATTTCCAACATTCAGCATAATCGATCGAAGGTGTGAGCGGTTCAAATACATTAACGGCCCATTCCCATCAGGCGTTGGCTGACGGAATAGAGGGTTATCAACTCGTTTCTTTAGATCGGCATCGTCTGCAATTGCTGTTAGCTTCCTTGCATATTCCTTGCGGAGTGCATCTTCCCTAGTAGATCCCTCGATAAGATCACGAATGCCGTACTGATTCCAGACGCCCTTAGGATCGAACTCATCCCACTTATTGAGGATGGTCTCAAGGATCATATGATCGTAGCCGTAGCGACGTAGAGCATGACCTACGGCCCCTCCAGGCACGCCCTTGGAATAATCAATAAGTGGGAATTGCTCTAGGGCCTCAACCATACGGCCCTTGATCTTTGCCCAGTCCGCTGCCTCACCAGCTTTGTAGATCTTGAGTTCTTCCCTGCCGTTGAAGTTCAGGGCCTTAACCGAATCCCTAACCGCCCTGAACTCATCAACCGTTAGCTGCTCGTAAGGCTTCCGCCAACTCTGATCGAATAGCTGATCCCAAACCGGAACCTCACGAAAGGCGGCTGTCTTTGCTTCGACAAAGTCTTTTAGATTCTTCGATACACCAGCCGCAATCTGTTCTTGCAGGTCCTGCACCGATCTACGAACTGGTTTGCCAACGGCCATCAATATCTGATGGATGAAGTTGGTGTACTCCGGGTCAACCGCATCAAGCTTTCTCTTGCCGAGGGTCTTGGCGATGTCATTGAACCGACCAACCTCCTTCTCGACCTTCAAGGCTTCCTTCGCCAACAGCGCTGAGAAGTATCTTCGCTGCAATGACACAAACGTAGCGGCCGGGTCCTGGGCGATTAACGAACGCACAGCATCTTGGGCATGCTTGGCAGTTAAAGTTAGAAGTCTCTTGGAGTCAACCTGTCCGATCGGTATCTGGCCGATCTGACGTAGAGCCTCTTCCTTAGCAGCGGCCTTATCGATAACAGGTTGCTTCGACACAATCCCAGCAGCGTAGTATTCATCTGCCAGGATATTGAGATTCTCTTCACTCAGCGCTTGGTCCTTAGCCTCAGCAAGGATATTCTCCCCAAGGTTTCCGTACTTGGCCTCCATCGCCATGTCGGTTTCCATGTCGATCAGATGCCGTAGCATCTCTTGTGGAGTCCGGCCCTCCTTCATGGCGTTGTGGGCGATCAGGTCTTCGACCATTGCATCGCCACTGTGGTACCCAAACAGTGAGGCCATCTCATCGGCTGGGAGGCCGGTCTTGGAGTAGTAATGGTCTGGAAGTTGGGCCTTCTGATCGGCAGATAAGGTACTCTCGAGAATCGGCACCCTTTGCCGAACCTTGTTCCCGTGTAGTTCCCCAGAGCCTACGAACAGATCAGCAGCTACTGACGGTCTTGCACGGACAACCGCCTCAACGTCCTTCTCCATCTCCTTCCGGTTATCTTTCCACTCCTTCGTCTGCCGCTTAGCTTGCTCCTTCTCGGCCCGTTTCTGAGCCACCTCAACGTCATGCTCATAGCGGTCATTGACCATCTTATCAAGGGCGGCCTTGAGCTTGGCGGTCAGGCCCATAGTCTCGGGAGAGAGTTGGTCGAGTTGATCGAAGAGGGAAGGGAAGCCACTGGGGGCTGCGCCAACGGGGAATGGTTTAATCACTCCTTCCGGCTTTTGTTTTGTGGTTTCTCCAACTATTCCAGCCACGTCCTCTAATTCGGCACGTTGACGTTCAAATCCAAGATCTGTAACCCCATCAGGTAAACCACTGGCCCTACGTGCGGCATCTAGTGCTGCCTCTCCAATGGGTTTAGCTCTGCCAGTCGCCAACAGTTCCTTGTACCAAGGCGCATTCATATCTGAAGAAAGAAGATATCCATTTAACCTGCCAATAAGATTTCCTTCTCTATCAACTACAGCAACCATTGGAACTTTTAACTGCCCAAAGATATCTTCATGCATTCGTCCTTGAACAGTTACATCTCTAATAGCTCTATATCCAGGTGGAAGCTGTAACTGAATGGTCTCGGCCGCTTTAGTCGCAACCAAATCCGCTTTCTCTGCGTCTATTTCACCTATCTTATGGTGAAGCTCCTTCTCTACATCCGACATATATGGCACTGTATCGGGAGGACCGTATATATTATCGTTGTCTGCTCGAGCAGCTTCTAGAGCTAGCTTTTCCGATTCATGTTGATGGGGGCCAATCTTTTTTAAGATCTGATTACGCTCTGATTCTAATTCTGTTAGCCGCTGTTGAACGAGGTCTGGCTTCGCCGGCACAAGTACCGGATCGGTCCCCGTCACCTGCCGATACTGCTCCACCGGCACCGGCGACAACTCCTTATACTCCGGCGGAAACAACGCCTCTCTTGCCGTTATACCACCGGGATACGTCCTGACATCATCACGTAGCTGCTTAAGGACACCTGGATCCATCTTGGCGACCAAGTCTGCCACTGGAATGTTAATGTCTGCTCCAGTTGATCGGGCGACTTCCAACTGTTGGGCAATGTTAGGCACCCACCCAAGTAGACCATCGGTGGGCTCAGGCTGTTTGTCTCCGTAGAGAGCCACTGCTGCGTCGCCGCTAATTCCGATTGACTCGTCATGATGTTGCTCCACAAACCTCTGGAACATCTCTGGACTACGTTCTTTAGTAAGGGAGCTTTGGGCCGATCCCACTTCCTTTTCGAGTTGCTCCAACAGCAATGCGTTAGCTTGTGCCTTAACCGAATCAATCTCTGGATGCACCCCAGCTGGCGGTTCCTCCGCTCCTTCCACCCACATCTTACCGGGCCAATCCACTGGTGGCGGGGCCTGCTCGATGTGGACGCCGCCACCTGGGTACTCACGTGGGATGATAACCTCGGGCTTTGGCTCAGGCTTAATCATCTGGTATTCGGCAACGGCCCCAAGATCACGGCCTAGCTTCTCGGCATCTGGCACCCCAAGGGCCTGCGCCCCAGCAGTTGTCCCAGCCTCCACACCCTTTGTCATGGCCGAGAAGACGTTGGACATCTGTTGGCCGATGATGCTTCCTAGGTTGATTTCTCCAGTTGCTAATGCGTTGCTGATGGTCGCTAACACGCCCTTAGATGGGTCAAGCGCTGGGAACATCTTGCCGATATCTTGAGTTGAATAGACTGTGGCGGGGCGCTCCAACTCTTCTAATGCTGCACGACCTGCGGCCTTAGCGGCAGCGTTGGGTGCCTGGAGCGCCCTCATCATGGTGCTGGTTTGTCCGGCATCTTGCGATAGTTGATCGAGATTCCCCCAATCATCATTCGAGATTGCCGCAGCCATTGGGTGGGAGTTGATATAGCCCCGCAGCTGGGGGTTGGACATAATCAACTGTTCGGCAAGCGCACGCTTATGATCAGTCTCAAACTTCTCCAAATCGCCTGAGATAATGGTGGACGGAACGCCTGTTGTGCCCTCAAGCTGCAAGGCCCGAGCAGCATCGTCAGGGTTCTGCTCATTCCCCAAGGTGATGGCAGATCGGGTGCCGAGGATATCGCCCCTGACAGCCCGGGCAATATCATCTTGAGAGAAGGTTGGGGTATCGGGCATTACTGACTTGCCGCCTATGGAGCTGGGGCCTTCTTACCGTACATGCCTTGGTAAAGCATTCTGAGGTACAGCCGATTAACGTCATAATCCGTCGGCTCAATCCCTTGATTACGGTATTGAGCGCGGATGCCATCCATTGTCTTTTGGGCCTCGGGGGTATCTGCACCGATGGCCCGTTCGAACCAAGGCTCGCTAACCGAAGACCCACCAGTAACATACTTCTGGAAGAAGTTTTGGGTTGCTGTCTGCTGTAACAGGGTGTTACCCATCTCTTCAATCTCTTGGTTCTTCGGCGGTCGCTTGTTCTCGGCCATGAAGTCTTCCATGATCCCAGTAAGCGAGCCTTTAAACAGGTTGAAGTTGTCCTTGTCGTCCTTGAGACCAAGAGCGGTGATCTTTGGTCCCAGCAACATCAACGCCCGAGCCATCGGCACCGACTCGTCAGCTTGCTTCTGTACCCGCTGCTGGAGTTGAAGGATCTCTTTCTTTTGTTGGAACGGTAAGTCCAAGGTCATTGGGTCGATACTGAGGAAATCCGCACGCTGATCAGGGCTACCTGCCATACCAACCAATTTGAGGAAGGCGTTCTGGCGTTCCTCGGTAAGAGGGACTGGATCCTTAGCGTTTGCTAACAGTTGCTTCTGTATCCCTTCTCGCTTAGATGGGTAGATCGAATCAAGTGAATCCACCTTGTCGCCAAGAGCAAGTCTCAATTCTTCTTGCGTTGTAGGTAACTTCCCGGTCCCCGACATTGGACTAGTCAGGGCATCCTCAACAGTTTGGTAGTTGTTGAACTCCCGATCTCGTTGATCAGTCTTCTCCTTGTTAAACTGAGTGCGGATTCTATCTTCAACCGCATCTGCAAATTCCCCGTCATCAGGAAATGTTTTCTGAGCAGCTTCACGGCCGCGTGCGAGAAGGTTGTCCAAGGTTGGCCTTGGCATGATGCCCTCGCCAAGGCTCTCGCCGTTAGCAGCTAGGTTCTCGCCAAGCGACTTGCTTAGATCTAATTTGCCTCCCGCTTGTCGCATCGCGGCTATGGTTGATGGTCCCCATCGCCCTAGTGGAATAACATTGGCCACCTTGGCCTGGACACTATAGGGCGATGTTATGGGTTGTGGATATTCACGCAGGTCCACACCTGCTTTATCGGCAAATTGCCGCCATGTCCCACCAGTGATTTGGAAATAGCCCTGAGCTAGATCCCCAGTTAAGTTGTTAATATCACCAATGTTACCTTGCATTACGTTCCTGAATCCGGTCTCATTCTGGAACAATGCTCTAAGAACCGGCCCGCCCTCAGCCCCTCGCATAGAATCGGCTGCTGTGGTCCTAGCGCCAATGGTATTCCGTTGATGCCGGATGTACCAAGACAGATTTGTCAGATCCTCGCCATACAGATCGCCGTCTTTAACTGCTTGATCAAACAGCTTCTGCGCCTCAATTGGCTTGTCTTTAGCCAGCGACCGTATCTGGCCATTCATGGCCTTGTTTACTGCATCAGCCTGCTTTACCTTAACTTCTTCCGGTGACATACCACCAAGATCACCAAACTTAAACTTCACCTGATCCCGAATCTTTTGGAGTGCTGCCTCCGTTACCTTTGGATCATCTGGTGCTGCCTGCATTGATTTGGTAGCGCTCTCAATTGACGCATCGGCAGCGCCAATAGCGTAGGTTCTATTCTCCTGCGCAGCGTGCGAGGCCCCATTAACCTTGAACATATTTGTGGAGCGGCGGGTTTCTTGGTCGTACCACAGTTGCCCTTGAGGGCTCAGGCCCTCCCGCCCGCTAGCTCTGACAGCATCTAGGTCCGCCTGATATTTCGGGTATGCATCAACAGCATTCTTCCCCATCAACTCCCGGAAGTTGACAAAGTTGTTTGCTTGCTGATTTTCAACATCGGCCGCAGCAGCGTTGGCTCTGGACTGCTCATGTAACTCCTGCATCGCATAGGCGCGATCGAACAGTTCTTTCCCGGCACCTTCTTGTACCTGCCCAAGATGCTGGAGGGCCTCGGCAACATTGACCCCAAACGCAGCTGGTGAGACCCCAACATTAACCGATGGGGTTGGCGCAAAGCCTGGCTCCCGTTGGGGAGCGCCGATGTATGGGACCTCTGCCATTTATGAACCAAACGACTGATTAGAGCCGCCCCACAATCCAAGCTGCTGCCCACGGAGCCACTCACTCGACACGCTAGAAGCCGCCCCTACAATCGACGACATGCCGCTAACGAGCCCTGCTGATCTTGCGTATTGCCCAGCTACCGTGTCTAGTTGTGCCTGAGCGCCATACTGAACGCCTTGTACCTCATAGTTGTACGCAGTCTTAGCAGCATCTGACCGGATAGTCGCAAGGTCCATCTGGCCCACTAGCTTCTGACTGGCAATGGTTGCAGCCGCCGATCCACTGCGGATGTCCAGGCCATGAGAGGCTAGTGCCGCTACCGTTTGCCCCTGCTGCTGGGCTTGTGTCATCCCAGCTCGTTGAGCCTGTAACTCCCCAACTTGCCGGGCATAGTTAGCGTTCTGATACGCTATTGTCTGGTTGAGCCGAGCGATCCCAGCTTGATAATTGTACATCGCCTGCTGGGCTTGGCCGCCCATAATGCCACCGATGGCACTTTGCAGGCCACCTATAGCGGTGGTAAACATCCCAGCATAGCCGGCTGATTGCGGATCAGACATTATAGACCTATCACAAATTCAT
>Ga0335069_10016324_pt1 | contig 10360 bp, 6 predicted proteins | sample Lox_Sample_11_FD_206714 | JGI IMG/M metagenome (GOLD analysis project Ga0335069, IMG submission 206714) | Soil microbial communities from Loxahatchee National Wildlife Refuge, Florida, United States - Lox_Sample_1.1 | ecosystem: Environmental > Terrestrial > Soil > Wetlands | place: USA: Florida...
CATCGTCGCAAAAAAGCAACTGATTGCACAGAAACGATAGATTCGAGCCGGCCGAAGATTGCAGCGCAATGGCAAGGTATCGTCCGTTCAGAGCGCAAGGCACCGATGCAATCTGAGCAAAGGCATCCGTCTTTTTGAAGGGAACGTGCGCTCCAATCCAGGACGATGTGCCTATATAAATGTGCGATTCTCCGTCCCGGATGGCTCCCGACCCAACCGCGGCAGCGGAGTTGTCGATTGACCCCGCCACAACAGGCGTGCTCTGAGGGAGTCCAAGTTGCTCGGCGGTTGTTCGAGTAAGCGGACCGAGTACATCGGTGCAGCGCACGATCTCAGGCAACTTGTCAGCAGAAATCCCGGATAGCCGAATAAGCTTTTGATCGTAGCGGATATGATCGACGTCGCGGTTATCTGTTACCCACGACGTGAGAATTGAGTCCACTGTCGAAACGAATCGACCGGTGAGGCGGAGATTCAGGTAGTCAAGAGCGTTCAGGAATTTATAAGTCTTTTCGTAGGTATCGGGCCATACCTCCTGAACGAAGGCCATATGACCGGCAGGATCCTTGCCCGAGAGGGCCGGGGCGCCGCCGGTGCGCGCAATCCAACGCATCAATTTGAGGGGATTGTAACCGGCAATCGAGAAGAAGCGGCTCCCGGCCCTGCGCCTGATCTGCGGAGCTCCGCGCATATCGAGCCAGAGCATGGCGCGCCGCAAGGGATTCCCCGCCTGGTCGACGGGAACGGTGCATTCTCCCTGGCTGGAGCAACAGATAGCCGCGATTTTGCGGCTCCCCTTGGGCATCGACTGCAAGACCTGCCGCGCGGAACCGATGAATGCCTTCCACCAGTCTTCCGGATCCTGCTCTGCTCCGACCTCATCCACGACATGGAGGGGAACATGGCAGAAGGCCCAGGAGTGAAGCGTTGCGCCGGGTCCGATCAATGCGCATTTGCATCCGGATGTGCCAAGGTCGACGGCGAGGATGAATTCGTTATGAAACGCAGCCACCATTTCCGCTTACCCATCCGGTGTTTGTCCGTGCCCGGTTTGCAGCCCTGCGATGGGAAGTTCCATCGAATCACGATTCCGATTATCGGAGCCGTTCTCGCCAGGACCGCCCCCGCTTCTCTGAAGGCCCCCAAGGTAGGTGCGAAGATTCTCACGACCGCTCGGTCTGGAAAATTGGGTGTAATGGCATAATATGAGCAATAGTCATGTTTGTCAATTGCTCCGCGAGCATGCTCATGCCAGCTGGTCTTTTCCCGCGAAAGCGGGACCGAATCGTCCTGTTTCACTCATTGGAGCCCACTCATTATCGGGGCAACTGTTCTCCTTTTGCCGGTGCTGGTCGACGCGCTCCGAGTTCAGGCCAGCATTGGTAACACCTGGGAACGGAATCGGACGCAGCATTGGCGCTTTATTGGATGGTGATGATGCGATATGTTGAAGAGCGCCGGATGACGCCGTCTCTAACCTGACCGTCCGATCCATTCGATCGGCGCCTCCAGGATTTTCTAACTCGGGCGAGCACCGGAAGAGTTTGCCAAGGGGAACAGCAGATGGGCGAATGCAGTTCAATTGATCATTTCGAAACCGGGATAAAAGAGTCCTTTCCGAAGGAACGACTGGAGCAACTGAGAAGGAACGTCGATGGCGGATTCGAACGCCCGATATCGTGGCGCCTTGCCCGACTCGATGGATTATTGCGCTTCGTCCATGATCACGAGGACGCGATGCTGGACGCCCTCAAGGCAGACCTGGGGCGATGCCGCGCCGAAGCCAGGATGGCGGATATTTCGATGGTTCGTTCGGAGATTCGGCTGACGCAGCGAAATCTGCACCGGTGGTTGCGTCCCCGCCGTGTTCGTACGCCCCTGGCTGCGCAACCGGGGAAGAGCTGGGTGCAGCAGGAGCCATTTGGGCTGGCACTCATTATCGGCGCCTGGAATTATCCATTCCAGCAAATTCTGCTTCCGCTTGCCGGCGCGCTGGGGGCGGGCAATGCCGCAGTGCTCAAGCTGCCGGAGAATGCGCCGAATTCCACGGCGCTGATGGCGGCAGTATTGGAGAAATATGTCGATCCCGAAGCGGTGATCGTCATCTCGGGGGGGCCGGAGACCGCTGCACGGCTACTCACTTGCCGATTTGACAAAATCTTTTTCACAGGTTCGAGCAGGACAGGCCGGATGGTGATGGCGGCTGCCGCTCAAAACCTTACGCCGGTAACGCTGGAACTCGGCGGCAAAAACCCAGTGATCGTGGCAGAGGACGCGCCGCTTGAGGTTACGGCGAGACGGATCGCCTGGGGACGCTTCATGAATACGGGCCAGCTGTGCGTTGCGCCGGACTACGTGCTTGTAGACGAGCGCCTGCGCCTGCGCCTCATCGAAGAAATCAAAAAGGCGATCCTGAGATTCTACGGATCCAACCCCCAGCGCAGCGAGTCTTACGGGCGGATCGTGAACGGCGTGCATTTTGCAAGACTGCTTGGATTGCTGAAGGAAGGCAGGATTGCAATCGGGGGCGCCTCCGATGAGAAAGACCGGTATATCGAACCAACCGTTCTCACCGATTTGCCCGCAGATGCGGCGGTCTTGCAGGAAGAGATCTTTGGCCCGATACTTCCCGTGGTTGGCTACGAGAGGATGGAGGATGCCCTGGCATTCATTCGCAGCCGGCCAAAGCCCCTGGTCTTTCACCTGTTCACCAGGAACGCCGCGCTGCAGCAGCGGATTATTCAACATGCAAGCGCAGGTACGGTCATTGTGAACGATGCAATCGTGAGTCAAATCGTCCCCGGATTGCCCTTTGGAGGAGTGGGAGGCAGCGGGATGGGATCATTCCACGGCCGCTACACCTTTGAAGCCTTCAGCCATCCAAAGGCAATCCTGCGCCGGTCCCTTTTAGCCGATGTTCCGGTTCGTTATCCGCCGTTTACCGCGATGAAGGACCGAATTTTGCAGTGGCTCGTTTCCCGCTAGGCCTGGCCTTTGATATCGGCGGTCGCTGCCCAGTCCTTGCCTTTTGAGCCAAGGGAGAGCGGCCGTTCAGATTCGAGGGAATCAGAAGATCGGAGACTGCTGCTTTCAGAGACTGGAGAATGCGCGCACGATGCGGCTCGGGGAGACAAAGGGCAAGCCGGGTGGTGGAACTGGTCATTTCGATGGCAACCAATGCCCGGTCGTAGAGCGCGGCCGGGTCGGATTCGGGATGCCTTTTCTCTAAGAAATCAGCGATCAGCCGGGCGTTGTGCAGGGTGTCTTCCACGTTGAGGGCGCGCAATTCCATGGATGCGGCCACGCAACTCCAGACCTCAATGAAGGCCGGATTGGCAGCCTGTAATTGCGCCATCCGGTCAATCATGATTCCAATCAGCTCGTTGGAGCGATCCCGTCCATCAATGAGCGAGCGCCGAATCTCTTCGGCCAGCGTCGCGGTAATGGTGGATGTATATCGGCCCCACATTTCGCGGACGATTGCCAGTTTCATGGGAAAGTACTGGTAAACCGTGGCAATGGGCATCCTGGCTTCCCGTGCGATTTCGCGCATCGAGACGCTCTCATAGCCACGGGCGGCGAAGAGGCGAAGCGCCGCCTCGAGCACAAGTTCAAAGCGAGCCTGGCTGCGCTCCTGGCGTGGGACTCGCTTTAATTGCGTCCTGTCTCCGTTTTCCAAGATGGCTCCCAAAGGAAAAGCTGTCGATTGCTTGGATTATACAGAGACGCCAGATTCGCTGAGTCCCCCATAAGTGAATGGGCGGAAAGCTCACAAACATCGCCAATTCGACACATTTCCCCAAAAGGCTTTACCTGGGATTCATCTTGTTGTAATATGAGCATTGCTCATATCCTCAGGGACTTTCCGAAGAGGTGTTTCATGCGGGGTTCGCGTTCTTTTGCCCTGATTGCAATTCTGTGTCTCAACGCGGTTGCATTGTTTGCTCAATCTGTACAATCCACGATCCTTGGCACAGTCAAGGACCAGGGCGATGCTGTGATTGTCGCCGCCCGGATCAACGTCACGAATGTCGATACGGGTATCTCAGCCAACTACCTCACGGACGAGAGTGGCAATTACCAGGCCTCCGACCTGCCTCCAGGAAGATACAGGTTGCAGGCAACGAAGGATGGCTTCCAGAAGAAGGTGATTTCCGACTTGACGCTTGCAGCGCGACAGCAGCTGCGCGTCGATCTGATCCTGGCGGTGGGCGCCACGCAGGCGGAAGTCACTGTGGATGCCAGCACGGCGGGAGCAATCGAGACGGAAACCCCCTCGATCGCTTCGACGCTGAGTACCGAGAGCGTCATGAATCTGCCGGTCAACACCCGGGCCAGCGGGAGCACCAGCCCGCTGAACATGGTCCAGGCCCTTCCGGGAGTGCAGTCGGATAACGGCCTGGATTTTTCTGTACAGGGCGGATTGCCGTTCCAGACTGAGACCTCTGTCGATGGCGTTTCGACGCAGAACGTGACGAGCAACTCCCCGCTTTCCGATGCATTCCCCTCATCCGAGTCCATCGCAGAACTTCGCGTGGACGGCGTGAACAACAGCGCCGAGTTCGGCCAGGCAGGCGAGATCACCACGATCACCAAGAGCGGAACCAATCAACTGCATGGATCGCTGTTCTGGTACCACCAGAATCGCGCCTTCGATGCGATCGGGTATGGCACGCCGGTCGATCCAGCCACGGGGAAGGTAGAAAAGCCGCAGAAGATCGGCAACGATTTTGGAGCCAGCACCGGCGGTCCAGTAGTGCTCCCGCACCTGTACAACGGGCACGATAAGACGTTCTTTTTCGGAACGTATGAAGGGTTTCGTTTTCCCAAGCAGTCAACCATCCAGGACCTGGTGCCGACCCCCGCGATGCTGGCAGGAGACTTCAGCCAGGAAATCCCGCTAGACCAGAACAATCCGGCAACCTGGCTCGTCGATCCCGTCACATTCACGCCGTACTGGATGGAAAACGGGGATAACGTGATCACGACGATCAATCATTCGGCTCAGCCATTCCTGAGCCTCTTCCCCAAGCCGAACGTCAGCAACTACCAGACGGTGGTGCAAGCGGAACAAGGGCTTGGTTATAACTACACGGCCAATCGTGACAGCAGCTATCACTCGAACCAGTTCGACGCGCGCATCGACCACCACTTCAGCCAAAAGCTGCAGGGCTTTGCCAGGTACACGTTCAAAAACGTCACCAGCCTGTCTCCGCAGGATTTGAACATCCCGTCGGTCACGAATTTCGACAACTACAGGATTCTGGCCAGTTCTCTGGTGTACACCTTTACGCCGTACCTCCTGAATGAGTTTCGCTTCGGCTTCACCGACGAGAGAAATGGACGCCGCAACATGTTCAATGGAGGACCGTACACGGTTGCGGCTGGATTTCAGCCGATCAGTCCAACCTATCCGGTCGACGGCATGACAGCCATAGGGTTTCCCCACCTTACGACGCTGCAAGCGGGCAATCTGAACAACACCTCGCAGAGCCGCCTGTTCCAATATGCAGACAATCTGACCTGGACCAGGGGAACACATACGACGATGTATGGGTTCGACATCCGTCCCATGCAATCGATCACGACGCTGGGCAGCTTCGGTCTGACGAATGTCGATGTGTTCGGCTTCGATGGGGAGGTTACCGGGGCCCTGCTTCAGAACTTCAGCGCGGCCGAGTTCGCGGACTATCTGTCCGGAGCTCCGGTGGAGACGGGGTATTACACCCTGCATCCGAAGAACGTGGGCTCGTCGACGTATTACGGCTTCTACGCCCAAGACCAGTGGAACGTGAGGCCCAACCTGACGCTTTCCTACGGGGTGCGTTACGAGTACCACCCCGCGTATCACGACGATACCGGCGCCATCGGCAATTTCGATCCCAGCGTTCCAACGACGGGCGCGGTCATCTATCCGTCCGGTTATAAGAACCTGCTCGACCCGTCTTATCTTGCCAACTTCGATGCCTGTGGATATGGGCCCCCGAGCACTCCGTATGCGAACTGCACGCCTGTGCTGTCCAACCGCGAAGCGCATCTGCCCAGCAGCCTGCGCCACTCGCAAAAGGATCGCATTCTGCCGCGCGCCGGACTCGCATGGCGACCTTTCAATAACGACAGGACCGCGGTACGCGCCGGTTTCGGTGTTTATAACACCACCATGCTGGGCAGCATCTTTTATGCGATGACCAACACCCTGCAAGCCGCCACTCTCAGCATGTTCAACTCCATGACTCCCGCCGGCCTGGCATACATGTGGCCGCAAACAAGTCCTGGGTTTGGCCCGCAATACGGCACGTCAAGCTTCAATACGCCCGATCAGATCAACTGGAAAGATCCCTATTCCATGCAGTGGAATCTCTCCGTCGACCACCAATTCCGCGGAAACATCGGCTCCCGGATCTCCTACATCGGGATGAAGACTGATCAGTTGGTGTGGACTCCGGACCTGAACGCCATGTCCTATTCGACGACCACGCCTGCCACGGAACGCCCGCTTACGGATCGCCCATTTCCGAATTGGAGTGCAATCAACTCCCATCTGAACGGTGCGCAAGCCAGCTATAACGCGCTGCAAATTGAAGCGAACCACCGGACCCAGCATGGGTTCACGCTTGAGTCAGCCTACACGTGGGCGAAGAATCTCGCGGATAATGCGGGCTCGAGCTCGTCCAGCTTCCAATCGGAGAATGGCGACAATTCCAGCCACTCCACGTATCTCTATGACCGGCAGCTGGATTATGGCAATGTGAATGGGACACGCCATCACCGCTGGAACACCACCAGTGTCTATGAGCTTCCGTTCGGCCGCGGCCGCAGTTTTGCCGCCAACGCAAATCGTTTTGAGGACGCGATGATCGGCGGATGGCAACTGAGCGGCATCTTCCTCTGGCAGACGGGGCCTTATCTCTCGGCTCACATCCCGTCGAGCAACGCCGATCCATCCGGTACCGGATCCGGCAAACTCTACGGGAGCGATCAGCGTCCTGATATCGTGGGCAAGGTTCGCCCCGCTCACCCGGACAGGAACGAGTGGGTGAGCCCGCAGGCATTCGCATGCCCCAGCAACTCCGGCTACACAGCCAGTTCCTATGCAGGCAATCCTTGCGGCGTGGGCGTGACCTCAGCTCCCATTGGCCGCTTCGGCAACGAGCATATCGGAGACCTGGTAGGACCCGGAACCGTAAATCTGTCCGCCGGTCTCAGCAAACGATTTATGATCACCGAAAACGTTCACTTGCGCGCGGAAGGCACGTTCACCAACGTGCTGAACCACACCAACCTGAACGATCCGCTTCTTGATATCACGAATCCAAACTTCGGGAAGATCACCTCGTCGCGCGGATCTGATTTTGGCGGAAACCGGACAGGCCAAGTCTCGATGCGTCTTGAATTTTAGCCAGCAGTTACTTCAAGGGATCATGACAGTTATCCACATTCCGTCGCAGAAGATACCAACACTTTTCGCAAAGTTGACTCGCCTTGCGTGCGGGTTGTTGCCTCTGGCCGTGCTGTCCGTTTTCGGAACCGCACAGTCCGCTCCGAGGGCAATTCCGGCGATCGAGAAAACAAATGGCATGATGCGCCTGGTCGTGGATGGCAGTCCTTACCTGATGCTCGGCGGCCAGGTTCACAATTCCGACACGTCCAATGCCGATGACCTCAATAAGGCGTTGGACGTGCTCGCGAGTTGGCATGCCAACACCGCCGAGGTTCCGATTTACTGGGAAGCGATAGAGCCGAAGCAGGGTCAATTCGATTTCAGCTCCGTCGATCTTGCGATCCAGGCTGCGCGGAAGCGCGATTTGCATCTTGTTCTGCTGTGGTTCGGGACCTGGAAGAACGGTGAAAGTCACTATGTGCCGGAGTGGGTCAAGCGCGAGAAACAGAAATATGTACGCGTCCAGGGCGCACGAGGCGAGGAAACGGAAATCGTTTCGCCTCTCTGCCGTCCGGCCATGGAGGCCGACTCGCGAGCCTTCGCGGCCTTGATGCAGCACGTGAAGAGCGTGGACGAGGCGGAGCGCACCGTACTGATGGTGCAAGTGGAAAATGAGCCGGGACTCTTCGGAACGGACCGCGACTACTCTGAAGCCGCGAACCATCTGTTCGAGGGGCCTGTTCCCAAAGAGTTGCTCGGCTACCTCGAGAGTCATCGCGAACAACTCTCGGCCCCCATGGCTGCGACCTGGAAGAAGTCCCCGAAGTCGGGATCCTGGAAGCAGGTTTTTGGCGAACTGGCGCCGGAGACATTCAGCGGATGGCTGGTATCGAATTACGTCAACACGGTCGCGTCCGCGGGCAAGCACGAGTATCCCTTGCCGATGTACGTCAATGTGTGGCTGATCGAAGGGGTTGAGCGTCCAGGCAGGTGGCCCAGCGGCGGCGCCACCGTGAATGTGCTCGACATCTGGAAGGCGGCGGCGCCTTCCATCGACATCCTGGCACCCGACATCTATTACCCAAAGTTCTATGATGTCGCAGCGCAGTACAGCCGGCCGGACAACGTCCTGTTTGTGCCCGAGACGAACTTCAACCCGTACTTTATCGGCTTTGCCTACACCACTTTTGGCGCCTTCAATGGCATTGGTTTCAGCCCATTCGGCATTGACGACGTTCAAAAAGGCGGTGCACCGGCGGCGATTGGCGCGGGCTTTGAGGACACATATCGCGTTCTTCGGCCGCTGCTTCCTCTGATCGCCCGCTACCAGCACACCGGTAAGCTCCACCCCGTATTACAGGGATTGGCAAATGGAGAGGACTGGAAAGAGTCGATTCGCGTGGGCGACCGGCTGGCTGCAAATATCGACTTCACCGCCTCATTCGACCCCGCAAAGGGAGGACGGGCTTGCGGCATGATCATCGAACTCGCCGCAGACGATTTCATCGTCATGGGAACGGGATTTGACGTTACCTTCCGCGAGTTGGAGGGACCACTGCGTGACGCGCAACTGATCTCCATTGAGGAAGGCACTTTCCAAAATGACCAATGGTTGGCGACGCGCCGTCTCAACGGAGACGAGCGCCATGTTTCGTTGCCTGACCACTCCACCATTTTGCGCGTCCGAGTAGCGCGATAAGCGAATCATTAAACGACTTGAATCCTTCATCCTTGGAGATGGGCCCTAAAGAATGACCAAAGTTCGAGTGTTGCTCGCAGATGACCATGAACCGACCCTGGAATGGGTGCGCATAGCACTTGATAGCGATTTTGACGTGGTTGGAGCGGTAAGAAACGGTCTGGACGCGGTATCGGAAGTTCGGCGTCTTGATCCTGATGTGCTGGTGATCGACATATCCATGCCAATTCTTGACGGATTTCAGGCCGTGGCTCGATTGGAGAACGGTGGGCGGCCGGCCGTGGTGTTTTTAACCCTACATTCAGAGCGCGAGTTTGTAGAGGCTGCATTCAATGTGGGCGCGTTGTCCTATGTGATCAAATCAGACCTCAATACGGACCTTGTTCCTGCTATACGCGCGGCTCTCGAAGGGCGCAGACACATTTCACGCTCGATACAAGGTACTTGAATGGAGTTGCAGGGAGGCCGGAGGAAGCCGACCTGCAACCGACAGAGTTTACGAGTACTGCAGCACGGCGTACCATGTTGTTATCTCACCCGATCGGCGCACCCAAAGAATCGTGCTGGTTGGGCGGAGAGCGCGATATTCAACCCAATTCGAGCAAATGCCCTTCGTTCTGCTGCGCTCTCCAGTCATCGGAGGTCTCATGAATGCATTGCTTGTCTATCCCAAGTTTCCAGATACATATTGGAGCTTCCGATACGCACTCTCTTTTCAGGGAAAGCGTGCAGCTCAGCCACCCCTTGGATTAATCACCGTGGCCGCCCTTCTGCCCGGATCCTGGAACCGGCGCCTGATCGATACCAACGTTGAGCGGTTGCGAGACACCGATCTGGCATGGGCAGACGTTGTCCTCCTGAGCGGGATGCACGTGCAGCAAGCGGATCTACTGGCGATCGTAAAGCGGTGCCGAGCCCGGGGGCTGCGCACCATTGTTGGCGGTCCCATTACCAGCAGCCTGTCTTTTGCGGAACTCGGAGCAGATCACATCGTGATTGGAGAAGCCGAGGATCTGATCACTGCGCTCGCGCACGACATCGAATGCGGTTCGGCGCTATCTGTCTATCAGGCGGACGAGCGGCCGGCCATGGAACGCAGTCCATTACCGGACCTCAGCCTGATCCGAATGAACCGGTACAGCACCATGACTGTCCAGTATTCCCGAGGGTGTCCGTTCAACTGCGAATTCTGTGACATCATCGAGATCTACGGGCGTCATCCCCGCACCAAAGCTGTCGCACAAGTCCTTGCCGAATTGGATCATTTATATGCCGCGAGG
>Ga0335069_10016326_pt1 | contig 10358 bp, 7 predicted proteins | sample Lox_Sample_11_FD_206714 | JGI IMG/M metagenome (GOLD analysis project Ga0335069, IMG submission 206714) | Soil microbial communities from Loxahatchee National Wildlife Refuge, Florida, United States - Lox_Sample_1.1 | ecosystem: Environmental > Terrestrial > Soil > Wetlands | place: USA: Florida...
GTTCAATGCTTTTAATACGAAATGGTTCAATAATCGGACGTTTGGACATGCCAGGGGAAAAGTCTCCCTGCAGACACTACCACAACTTTGCGCATCGTTTTCGCACAGGGACAGCCGAACTTACTCCGTTACCGGAAATGGAAAGTTGAGAAAAGCACAGCAGGAAGGCGGTTTCCCGCCTCCCTGCCCTGGGTGAGAAAATTAATCGTCGCCGTGCGCCGGCTCGGGGGCGTGGCTAGATGTACCGGATTCTTCCGTTGTCTCCACGAGCCCCTCCTTGACTAATTGTCGGTAGTACGCGGGCCGTGTGTGCCGGTAATGGTCGGCGGGGACCTTCCCGTCCAACCAGGCCGTATCCATCGGGTAGACCGCGGGATCGAAAATCACCATATAGAAGTGCCAGATGAGGATGGCGAAGGTGGCCAGCAGCGCTTCATACCAGTGAATCGCGGTAGCCGCGTCGGTCACCCACTTCGGGAAATGCCGCAGCGTGAAATTATTGAACCACAGCAGGAAGCCGGAAACGGCCATGACAACCGTGCCCCACATAAAGGCCAAATATTCCATCTTCTCCGCGTAATTGAACTTCAAGAATTTTGGTTCCTTTTCTGATAGGCCGAGGTTGTAAAGGAAGACATCTATCATGTCTGTGGCGTCCCTCATCGTCGGGATCATGGCCCACACGAACGAACGGTCCCGCTTTCTCGTGATGAGATGCACCACGTGGTACGCGGTCGCTGTGAGCATGATGACCGCAGCGACGCGATGCAGACCACCGCGCACGCCGGCGCTGGCTTCCCACATCAGCAGCGGCTTGGCCCACCAGCTGTCCGGGTACTTCAACGCGAATCCCGTGACAACCAGTGTCGGGAAGCTCGCCATGATCCCCCAGTGAGCCACTCGAAACCACAGGTTCATCCGCACTGCAACCTCACTGGTTTCGTGCCGCGGACGGCGTCGGACCAGCTTGCTCAACAGGTCAATCAGATTGTGCAGCAACATGAAGCCCAACGTGGCGGGAATGAGCACCCAGTATGTCCAGCGGATCCACTTCACCACCGGGTGGTTCGGGCCTGTGCCCACTTGCACGTGGATCGGGCCGATGGCATAGCGCGCCTGGTCGGCGCCTTGATGGCACTGGCCACACGTCTTCGGCAGATTTGCGGCGTTCACCGTCGACCGCGGATCGCTCGACTTGAAGATGTTGTGCACCCCGTGGCACGAGTCACAATTCGCCGCAGTCAGCTTGCCACCCTTTAACGCCAGTCCGTGATAGCTATCGGCGTAGGAAGGCACGCGGTCGGCGGGCAGATCGTAGAGGCGCGCCAGGCGCGCGCTCCCATGACACCGGCCACACGTTTCCATGGACACGTTGGCTTCATTAACCGGGGAGTTAGGGTTCTTAGGTTCCAGGATCAAGTGCTCGCCGTGGCAGTCCGTGCACACCGGAGCGTCCCGGACACCGGCCTTTACCGCTACACCATGGACGCTTTCTTCGTATATTTTCGCGATTTGCGTGTGACACGTCCCGCAGGTGTCGGCAACCTTCCAGTGGTTTACCCGGGACCGCGGATCCATCGCCGGATAGATGTCGTGATTGCCATGGCAATTGTTGCAAGTCGCCGCCTTGGTGTTGCCCGCGGCGACGGCTCGCCCGTGAACACTTTGCTTGTACAAGTCTACAGGGTGGGCAATGGGAATCAGATGGCGCGAAAGGAAACTAGGATTGCTGTGGCACTTCGCGCAAGTGTCCGGCAGATTCTTTGCTGCGACCTGAGAATCTGCCTCGGTTGCCGCTTTCACCGTGTGAATCGAACCGTGGCACGATTCGCACGTCGGCGCATCGGGATCGCCCTTCTTCGCCGCTTGTCCGTGGATGCTCTCGCCAAACTGTTTCACTTCGTCGGCGTGGCACTCTTCGCACTTGGCCGGTGCCAACTTCTCGGTGGTCACCAGTTCGTGCACATTGCCGTGGCACGAGGCGCAGGCGTCCTCGCCCAGCATCGAATGCACGCTGGTACCGTAGGCCTTCGCCTCATCGGTGTGGCACGTTGAGCATTCCACTTTGGCAATCTTTGCCGGATGCGGAAATTCCTTGATGGACGTATGGCAATCCGTACATCCTAAAACACCGTGGGCGCTGGCGGCATGCTTGGCTGGATTGATGGAGATGTCTTTTCCTTTGTCGGACTTAAAGCCAGCGTTGCCATGGCATCCCAGGCAAAGTTCATCTTTTTTTGGCGTTGGTGAGTTTTTTCCCTTGGCGGCAGCATGAGTGGGAGCGAGCACCCATACCAGCGCGATCAGCAGGCTGCCGCATCCGCGTAACCAGCCTTGCCGCTCCGCTCGTTTGGAGCTCATAAGCTACCTCCGGGCCCGGAGGGCCCATGGATTTTTCGTTTACTGCAATCCAAGGTCCTTTAGAACCTTGGGATTTTCCTCCTGTACCGCCAGCAGGTTATGGCAGGCGGAGCAGTCGTTGGAAATCGTCTGGCCGTCGGCGCTAGTGTGTGAGCCGTCGTGGCAGCGGAAGCAGCCGGGAAAGTCGTTGTGTCCCAGATTGTTCGGATGTACGCCCCAGCCCACATTCATGTCCGGGAAAATGTTGCGCAGATAGATCTTGGCGACGTTGTCGGCGGATTGTTCCACCAGCGCCCGCTTTCCGTTGTAAACGTCTGGGTAATTGGTACGGTAGAAGCTCTCAATTCCCTCGACAATCTGTTTCTGTGCTGTGTCGCGGTCCGGATAATTCACCTTCAGGAGTTCCACCGCTTTCTTGCGGACGTAGGGGAGATCCTGGCTGATCAATCCGCGCGAGATCCGCAAATCCACGGCGTTTTCCGGTAACTCAAAGGCGTGGGTTGGCCGGTTGTGGCAGTCAATACAATCCATGGAGCGGTGCTCGCCCTTTGCCAATTCTTCTTTTGTGACCTTGATATCGGTCGAATCGAACTCGACCGTTCTTCCCTGGTCATCCGTGTAGTAAACCACCGGAATGACCTGCCGCTCAGTATCGGTGGAAATGTAGTGAATGCGGGATCCGGAATCCAGGTGCCGCCCGTGGATACCTACCGATCCGTTTGCCTGCCTGCCGCCGATTTTCACGATCAGCGCCGTCGTCAGCGGAGTGTTCTTCTCGTCATCCTTGTAATTCATCTTCAAAATGAACTTGTCTCCGGAAAAGCGTTGCGGCCAGTGGCACTGCTCGCAGGTTTCCCGGGCAGGGCGCAAGTACTTCACGGGTGAAGGAATGGGGCGCGAGTAGGTGTGAAACGTCACCGCAAAAACCTGGCGCAGTCCGGAAAGCTTCGAACGCACGAACCATCCGGCACCCGGTCCGATGTGGCATTCCACGCATTCCACCCGCGAATGCGGCGAGTTCTGATAAGCCGAATACTCGGGTGCCATCACCGTGTGGCAGGTCTTCCCGCAAAAGGTCGTCGAGTCCATATATGAGACGCCGCGGTAAGCTGCAAACGAGAAGATCATCACATTCAGGAACGTGGCCGCGCCAATAAACAGAAAGCTGTGCTGGACCATCGGGATCTTCAGATCGATTTCCGGATACACGTGAGGCAATTGTCCGGTGTCGCGCAGATGCTTCCGCCGCAACAAAATTCCCAAGGGAATCAGCAGCAAGCCGAGGATGAAGAATCCGGGCAGAATCAGAAAAATCAGGAGACCTACGTACGGGTGAGGTGGCCCGGGGAGTACGAAGTCGTAGATCCAGAAGGCAACCAGGGTCAACGCCGTACTAGTCGTCAGCACGACGCCAATAAGGCTGATGGTGTTCTGGCTGAAGTAATACAGCAGACGCGCCCAATCCTTGACCGTGCTTTGTACGCTCATACGGAACTCCCCAGCCGACCTTCGTGCGATTTTCTTTAGCCCCAGCGAAGGATACGCCAGGGCTTCTGGACCAGCCCATACTCGGTGAGCCCGGAGAGGCGGGCCCTGCGGTGAACCTACTTGACGAGCGTGTGGATGTAAGCGACAACATCTTTCACTTCGGCATCGCTTAACTTCTTGTCATAGCCGGGCATCTTGTTTTTGCCCTTCACGATGATTTCCGTCCACACGGTGTCAGATTCCTTTTTGACTTCATCCAAACTGAAATCCCGGACCTTCGTTGCCTTTCCTGGGGCCGTTTGACCTTTGCCATCCGGGCCATGGCAACTCGCGCATTTTGCGTTGTAGGCCCTTTGCCCGTTTGCGACATCCTGCGCCACCGCCAGGGAAGCCGCCAAAATAATGGCCACCAACAAGACGATCGCCGACAAAAGCTTGTGCATCACTTCCTCCCCGGGGTCTGCTGCAAAAAGACACGGAGCACCCAGGAGCTTGAGCGCCCCGCGTCTGAACTTGCTGCACCTCCCGAAGCGCTTACTTCTTCAAGGAGCGAATGTACGAAACCAGATCCTTGACCTGATCCGCAGACAACGTTTTGTACGCGGGCATCTTCCCCTTGCCACCTGTGATTATGCCCGTCAGATCCGCGTCGCTCTGCTTCTGCACATCGGCGGACGACAGATCCCGCGTATGCATGGCTTCCTTGCCCTTGGCATCTGCACCGTGACATCCGGCGCACTTGGACTTGAACATCACTTCCCCAGCCGCTGCATCCGCCTTGGCCGTTGAGCCGAGCAAGCACACGCCCGTAACGAGCGCCGCAGCCAGCGTCAGCGTCCCAAGTGCTTTCGTGTTCTTCACCATGTTTTTCCTTCTCCCTGACGTGAATTCAACCAAGCGACAAGCGACCGCCACCCGGTTGCCAAACTAGAACGTATTCCCTGCACCAAAGTCTGACGTTGCCGTCACAGAATGTCCGTGACGTATGAACATCCTGTATTGGGCCGCGTCACGTTTTCGGAACAATCCCACGCTCCCCAACCGGCTCCTCTTACCCTATGCTGTCTGGACTTTGGGTGTGTCAGATCTGAACTCGCGCCTGCCCAGCATCCAAACAGTGGAAAAGCGAGCCTGCAGGAAGAGGTGGGATCCCCCCTGACCTAAAATCGGTCGTGGAAGGCCGAAAGGGCGCACCTCAATGTACGACTTTGCACCTGTTTTTCAAGGGAAAATTAGGGGAGTTCGCTTTTGGAGCCATAGGCGACTTAACGGGTCCTATTTAATGGTGCGTTTGGCCGCACGCCCTTGTCAGCCTTGACGACCGCAACTCTGTTACTTCTTGACAACGGAAGGTGTGGTTCTTTGCGCAGGCTCCGTGGGCACGGCAATCGACCGGGCGCCATTCTTTCCTACCGAGCGCACAGCGAAAAAATGGTTATCCGTGGAAACGCCCTTCAGAATCGTCTCTTCGTTGCCCGGCACAAAGTCATAGACCTGCCAGCGGGCTTCCGTGGTTTCTCGCCAGAGAATCTCAAATCCTGCGCGTTCCGGATCGTCTTCGGCCGACCAGGACACTTTGGCGTCGGGAGTGACTGCTCCTTTCAACCGGACTTCAGTGGGAGGAGCGGGAGCCATCGCCAGTTGGCGCAAGGCTTCCGCATTGTCCCTCGCCACGTTTCCCATAAAGCGGAAGTCCAGATACTTTTCCAGATCGCCATACTCCACGCCGTTTTCCATGCGGGGTGTCTGGTGTTGATGCGCGTAGTCCTCCAGCGGTTCGGTGAAGCGAACCGCTGGCAGGCCGGCTTTATAGAAGTAGTAGTGATCGCCGCCGCGTCCGTAGCGATCCACGCGGAAAATCATGCGAATCGCGGAGCGTCCGTCAATTTCCTCGATGGCGCGCGCGAGTTCATGCGATGGCGAATCGCAATCGTCGATCTCGCGATTACCTGAAAAAAGCCGCACGCGATGCGGCCCGCCCGGGGCCAGGTCGGCGCCCACAATGTCGTCATCCAGCATTCCACCGACGATGTAGCCTTGCTGTTTGGTCCATTCCAGCAGGTGCTGGCTGCCCAACAACCCTTGTTCTTCACCAGAAACCGCGGCAAAAAGAATCGTCGCGCGGAATGGACTTTTCCCGCTGGCCACGATTTTGCTCAGGAGCCGCGCACATTCCACGCTGACCGCTGTCCCCGACGCGTCGTCGTCGGCGCCGGGAGCGTCCGGCACGGGATCGGTCCATCGGGAAGAGAGGGAATCCATGTGGCCCGACACAATAAATAAGGTCTTCGCGGACTTTGCGTCGCTGCCAGGGAGAATCGCGTAAACATTTTCCATGGGAGCGGGCTTTCCGTTGGTTCGTTCCGATTCAGCTTCGAACTTGTCGACCATTACTTTCAATTTTCCGCCGGACTCCGCGGCAATCTGATTGAAGCGCGCCAGGATATGATCGCGTCCGCATCCGACTCCCCGCTTGGGATCGGTCCAGGAAGAAATCGAAAGACGCGTTCCGCAGCCGACCAGCTCATGAATCAGAGCCGCCATGGCTTTTTCGTCGACATCCTGGCGGGCAAGCGAGCCCACTGGACGAGGCAGAATCGTCGGCTGGGGTTTGCCTTGCAGAGGTTCTGCGGGGTCTTGTCCTGCTTCCTGGCCGAACATGGGTGTAGCCGCCAATGCCGGTAAAAGAAGAGCTGCCGCGCCAATTCTCCAAATGGATTTGTGCAAGAGCCAGTGCGCTATTCCCATGGTTTCCCCTTTGGGCTGCGAGAAAAGGTCTATCGCAGCTTGGTTCATTTCACCGCTTCATCCCACTCCAACTCGCCGTGGTGCAACACCGCGGCCCGATCCTCCGGCAGAATCCAATGTTCCTTGACGAGTTCGTCCAGTGCCCTCGTGTACTGAACCACATAAGTCTCCCGGTTCGCATAGCGTTCCGCGATGGACTGTCGCGGGTCGCCGCTTCTTTGACGGTCCGCCGCTGTTTTTGGTAACGGCAAAAAGGAAGCTTCAAACGAAACCCGCTGGTCCGGCGCGCCAATCGAAGGATCCCGCAGGTTCCAACTGGCATAGGTCGCCAGCGGCGCGCCGAATTCCGGCAAGCGGACGCCGTCCCGCTCATTTCCATCAGTATCCACTTGTGGCACCAGCACAGGAAATGTTCTGCCCACTCGCGGTGGCTGCACACTAAGAATTCCATCGTGCCAGTTCGGACCGAAATCCAGGCGGTAACCCGCGTTTGCTTCATGCGGTTTGTTAACCCCGGGAATGGCGGGAAATGCGTATTGCTCGAGTGGCACGAGCGTTCCATCCGAAATCTTTGGATAGCTGCTTGGCGGAGGCTGGACGCCGCTGCGTACCCACGCGTCCATATTCGCGATCATGGCCCGCCAGAAATACTGGATCGGCAGTGGCGACTGGGGTTCTTGACCCAACAGGTCGCCGGTTCCTTTTTCCGGCGGGAATGGCCCGGAAAAATGCTGCAGACCGGTGAAGTGATAAATACGGACGTTCGGCGAAATCGCGGTGTCCTGCTTTCCATCCGCGCTGGTATGAATCAGGGCGCAAGCGCGGCCCCAGTATTCGTAAGAAGTGTTTGAGAAGAAGATCTTCGGCACAACATGTTCGGCCGTCGCCCGGTCCAGTAATCCGCCGGTTTCTCCGGTCACCGGGTCCGTTTCCGGCTGGTCCGTGAAGGGGAAAATGTCCGTTGGAAAATAAACGGAGGAAGTTGGCTGCGCATCCCGCGAAGGCTGCGCGAAGCGGTAATTGAAACTCCCACGCCCCGCGCCGGCGACGTGCGCCAGTACTCCATCCAGGGCGATTTGCCCGGCTTCGTCGGCATTGAAGCCCTGATAGAGAAAGTCGCGCAGGAAACGTCCGTTTTGGGAGATGCCTTCCGCATAGACCCGCTGCGCCGGAGCAATCGTGTCGGCTGAGTGCTTCGCGTAGGTGGCAAAGTCGCGAATGGCGGCGAAACCCACGCCCGCCACCACCGGATCGGCGACCACATAAACATATTCGTAGATTTTTCCCGGCTGGAATCCTCCATTGAGATGAATGTGCCGGTCACTCGGAACGAGTTTGTCGTCCACAAGCTGCGCAAACTGCCACTCGCTGCGGGGAATCAACGTGCGCACCGCATCTCGTGTGTCTCGAACGGTCAACACGTTTCGCGGATCGTCCGGCGCAGCCACTGGATATTCCATGCCGCCAATCGTCCCCACGATCAAATGACCCAAAGGAATTTCCGGCATGGCCTTCGACGGCATCAGGTCGCCACGCAACACTCCTGTAATCGTTTTGCCATGATCCTTTGCAATCGGCGCGACCAATCGCAACGCGTCATTCCCGGCGGCGTCCCATTGCCAACCCAGGCTCACGATCGTGAAGCCACTGCGCAGCAACCATGCGTCTCCTACATCCCCCACCAGGGTCCAATCGCCGCCATCCACCAACCCGATGATGCGCCCCCGGCCTCGATTGGGAACCTCCAGCAACAGGGAACCATTTCCTTTCTTCGGATCTTTTGGGCGCACGGCAATGAAGTCGGCCGAAAACTCCACCTCTCCATCCCTCAGATTGACGGCCTTGTCGAGGTCCACGATGCGCTGATTGTGCGGGTTGCTTACTTGGACGGAGAAATACACACGGCCGACGATGCGTTCATAGGCACCTGAATCGCCGAAAGGCTTGCCGTTCTGGACATCCATGCGGGAAGTAATTTCCACTCGCTTCACGCGTGCGTCGACAAGCGGTCCACTCAGGGCAAAAATCAACAGCGAGAAAAAGACAAAGTGGCGGAGCGACATGCGGGGCAGCATATCATGGCTTTCTTTTGCACCACTCAGTGCTTGCGGGGGCGTAAGCCATGCTGCTTCCAGAGCTTGTCCCACCACCAGATGCCGCCCCTGGCTTGGGCGGGGAGGCGATAGCCAAGTTGGTGCGCGAGCATCAGGATCTGCCCTCGGTGGTGAGCCTCGTGCGAGAACATATAGCAAAACATGGCGCCACCCGGCGGCCAGATGGGCATCCAACTGTCGCGGAAAAATCTCGTGACTCGCTTTTTCGGCTGGTCCGCCAGTGCTTCGGTGAGCATGCGGAGACATTGCACGGCGCTTTTCTTGTGCGCTGCGGCAGCTTGTTTCATCGTGCAACGATGGGGATCGAGTGGCGCGGGACACTTTAGGTGCGAAGCGGAATTCCGAAGCCAGTTCAGCCGGCAGTTGTGCAAATGAGCAAAGATCGCCGCAATCGTGCGCCCTCCGCGGACCTTTGCTCCTGGCGGATGCGCGCGCCACGCCCGGGGATCCAGATGCGCCAGAAGCAACTGGTTCATCGCGTCATTGATTGCGTAGGTCTCCAGCAGTTCATCCCGAATCTGCGCCGGGGATTCGCCGGATCGTTTTCGCATGGCAACTCCGCCAGAAGACTACGGCTTCTCAAGCTCCTTGAGGTGGTCGATGGCGCTTTGGTTTTTGGGATCCAGTTCGAGAGAGCGTTTGTAGGAGTCGATGGCGAATTGCTTGTTGCCGGCTTTGGCGTAGGCCTCGCCGAGACTGTCGTAGACGTTGGCGGACTTCGGGTATTCTTCCGCGTTTAATTTGAGAATGGTGATGGCGTCGGAAACGCGATCTTTTTCCAGCAGGTCGTAGCCGAGACGATTCAGCGCGTTTTCGTTGAACTCGTATTTGGGCGAATTGGCGGCTTTGAGTTCCTTGTATTTGGCAATCGCAGCATCCACGCCTTGATTGCGGACGATTTCGCGGAGGTCGCGGTCCAACGGGCGCTTGGGCACAGCGGGCTCCTGGCCGTAGAGAATGGCGCGGATGCCTTTGGCGAAGTCATTGAGGCTTGCTCCCGGTGTGTTGTTGAAGATGAGGATGAGGTCGTGATCCTCGATGATGCGGACTTCGTTGGTATTGAAGCCGTTGATGCCGCCACCATGGCCAATGATGGTTTTGCCGGCGCCGGGCTCGTCTTTGGATGCGGTGCGTATGACCCAGCCGAAGCCGTAATTTTCCAGATTGGGCGTGAAGAGTTTTTGCTTGAGGTCGGCGGGAAGCAGCTTGTCCGTGTAGAGCGCCTGATCCCATTTATAAAGGTCCTCGACGGTGGAGTAGAGCGAACCGGCCGCGTAGGGCTGAGACATGTCGAGATACGGGGCGTTCTGGATGCCGTCGAGAGTCTCTTGGTAGCCGGAGGCACGTTTCGGAAGAATGGCAGACGAATGGTCGTAGCCGGTGTCGTGCATGCCGACGGGCGTGAGTATGTTTTCCTGAAGGAGGGTTTCATATTTCTTACCGGTGACGTGTTCGAGGATAGCGCCGAGCAGGAAGTAGCCCGAATTGTCGTAGTGAAATTTGCTGCCGGGCTCGAACTGCAAATCGCCGCTGCAGAATTTGGCGACGAAGTCATCCACGGCGTAGTAGTTGCGCGAGACGTTGGCGAAGAATTTGGGATCGTCGGTATAGCTGGGGATGCCGGAAGTATGACTGAGGAGTTGCGCG
>Ga0335069_10016328_pt1 | contig 10357 bp, 16 predicted proteins | sample Lox_Sample_11_FD_206714 | JGI IMG/M metagenome (GOLD analysis project Ga0335069, IMG submission 206714) | Soil microbial communities from Loxahatchee National Wildlife Refuge, Florida, United States - Lox_Sample_1.1 | ecosystem: Environmental > Terrestrial > Soil > Wetlands | place: USA...
ATTAACGTATGAAAGAACTATGTGTTCTCTGCCATAAAATCCACGAAGCCTTCAATTGGAAATATGGTGAATATGAAACAGTAGAAGGATTAAGGTGGGGATGGTTCTGTGATAAATGGTATAAACCCTCACATCCCGAATTTGTACCCCAAAGAATAAAAGATGATCGTAATAAATACGCCAAATCAATTATGCAACCCTATAGGCAGGGCGTAGCAAGTCAAGAATATATTGATACTTACGGCACTAAAAGGATAAACCCCAAAGATGTGAAGAAAGCTAAAAAAGTTTGGACAACAGATGTATTAAAAAACGGTTGGGAACGAAGTATTTAAATAATATGAAAGAATTAAAAATTACTCATTTGCCGCCGGGAATGTTAGGGCCATATGCTACCAAACTCGACGAATTAGTTAATGGTTTTATATATCATCAACAGGAAATTGAAAAATTAAACAAAAAGATTAAAAAATTATTAAAAAAATAATATGAAAAGCAAGGGACAAAAGCGTCCCTTAGATAGTGAAGGTTTAACTGATTTTACGGTAAAACTACCTATGTGGATACCAGACCAAATCATCAGGAACCGCAACAGCGGTAGGGCATTAATCGTGATTCATGTATATCGAAATGCAACACTTGTCGCTGATTTACAAGATAAAAGTGAATTGGTACAACCCATGATGCTACTTGAGCGTGAATATCATTATTATGCCAGGGATACTGACATGAAAAATAAAGATGAAGTTAATTATGAAAAAGACTGGGTTTATCACCCAGTACAAATGATATGAAAACAAATCCATTTTGGGACAAAATAAAACCAAGTAAAAAATTTATAAAACAATATAAAAAAATGTGTGGATTAGAAGCCAAAGAACTTTTTTTATCAAACAATAAATACTGGGACTTAGCAGAACGTCTTTATGGAGTAAAAAAATGAACACATTTGATATACTAGCATTAGGATTTATAAGTATCAGTTGTTTTATAGTTGGTTATATGGCTGGCAAAAGAACTGATATTAAGGAGGAATATGAGCAAGTCAAAAAACAAATCAAAAAATCCACAGCACAAGTTGGCCCGATCAATCGTCCAAGCCCTGAAAAAGTTATTCAATGGACTAAACCAAGCCAAGAGGAAGAAGATGAAGCGTTCAAAGCAAGTTTTATCAAAGATATAGGCGATCCGACTAAAAAGGTAAATTAATATGACAGGCAAAGCTAAAAAATTGCTATTGCGCTATTGCATGTTTTATCATAAGCCATATAAAGAATACGCATTTAATTTTAGGTTATTAAATTTAAAGAAAAAACGTGAAGTATTAAAAGCATTGAAAGAAAGTTTACCAACGGTGAATTAATATGTCTAATCCAGTAGGAAGACCAGTTAAATATAATACGGTTGAAGAACTTCAAAAAATTGTTGATGAGTATTTTGATTGGTGCGATAACAGAGTTGTTCAGGGATATGATAATAAAACTAATGAACAATTTGCTTATGCATCTCCAGCTCCTTATACCATGAGTGGTTTAGCTAGAAGGTTAGGACTTTCCAGACAAGGTTTGATTGAATATAGTAACAAAGATGAATTTTCTGACGCTATAAAAGCAGCAAGAGATAGAATTCATGAAGATGTAGAAACAAGACTGATGGAAAGAACTGCGACTGGAGCTATTTTTAATTTAAAGAATAATTTCGGTTGGAAAGATGAAACCAAACAGGAAATAAACGTAAACGGTGAACCCATGAATATAATCATTGATACTAAACCTAAAGAGTGATATAATTGGCTGGTGATAAAACAATGTTTAATTTGCCACAAAGATTTTTTAACTTATCCTTCTAAGATAAAAATAGGACGGGGAAAATATTGCTCCAAAAAATGTTCTGATATTTCAACTTTATTTAAAAAAGGAAATAAATCTTCTGTTAATTCTGGGTCATTTAAAAGTGGATCTTTACATCCTAAATGGAAAGGTTGGAGATATTGTGGTAGAGATAATAACTATCGTGAAATAAGAATAAATGGTAAATATATAAGAGAACATAGATTAGTAATGGAAAATAGCTTAGGAAGAAAATTAAAAAATAATGAAGAGGTACACCATGTTAATGGTAATTCTTTAGATAATAGAATAGAAAATCTTGTTTTAACCGATAAAAACCATCATCTAATATTAGAACATAAATTAGGTACATATAAAAATCATTTAATAAAATTACATGGAAGATTTAAAGATAACTGACTTAGCTAAATTTCAACCAAAACAACTTACTGCTTGGTATACTTTGGTTGATCCAAAAACTAAATATTTATTGTATGGTGGCGCTCTTGCGGGTGGGAAAAGTTATTTACTGAGATGGGCAGCAATCAGTTTATCGATGTATTATGCAAAAACTTATAAAAAGAAAGGAATACCAATAGGATTATTCAGTGAAGATTACCCAACTTTAAAAGATAGACAAATCTCAAGAATACAACGGGAGTTTCCTTCATGGTTGGGAGATTTAAAAGATGATGCAATTACAGGATTATCATATAAGTTAAAAGATAAATGGGGTGGTGGAGTAATTTTACTTAGAAATCTAGACGATCCATCAAAATATTTAAGTACTGAGTTTGCGGCTGAAATTGTAGAAGAATTAACCCGTAATGAAGAACAGACTTTCCAAGATTTACGCAATAGATTACGCTATCCGGGTATAGATCAAGTTAAATTTATGGGAGCATCTAACCCTGGAGGTGTAGGTCATGGATGGGTGCGTAAGTTATTTGTGGATCGGGCAACCGATGATCCGGAACAAGAACGATTCTTTTATGTCCACGCTAATGTCTATGATAATCAATTTGTATCCAAAACTTATATCAAACAACTTGAATCACTACCAGATAAGAAAAAGAAAGCATATCTTTATGGTTCATGGGATGTATTCGAAGGCCAGATATTCACTGAGTTTAATAGGTCTATCCATGTAATACCTCCATTTGTACCTAAGCCTATTATTACGCTGGTTGGTGGATTAGACTGGGGATACAGCGCCCCCGCAGTACTTCTTTGTGGAGCTTTATATTCCATTAAGTTTAATGATTTGGTATTCAATAGACTAAAGATTTATAGAGAGATAGATGGAATTGAAACCACACCTAAGCAATGGGCTGAGAAATGGAAAGAGATATTTTATCAAAAAGAAATCCCACTTGAGTTTCAGGAAATCAGAAGATTAAAGATTTATGGTGATCCAGCGATGTTTAATAAGTTACAGGATAGTTCATTCTCTATTGCCGACCAATTTAAACGGGAAGGAATATTTATTCAAAAGTCTACCAATAATCGATTGACTAGCATTACTACAATCCACAACTGGTTATCAATGGCTCCCGATGGATTACCATATATGCAAATTAGTGAGAACTGTCGCAACTTAATTAAGACAATACCAGAGGCGATGTATGATGAGAATGATACTGAGGATATAGACAAGGCGTGGACTGAGGATCACTGGGTTGATAGTTTACGTTATCTCACAGCGATGGTTAAATGGATCAATGCCAAAAGCGGTGCATACAGTCATACTGGCACTCTTATCAACGGACTGCCAGTTCCTAAGTTTCAAATTACAGACAAGGATGGTAATTTCATTCCACTTGACCCATCAAAGTTTGGTGAAAGACCATTAAAGTCAGGAGTCTATTATCCCGGTAACAGTTGATTTGATAAAATAGAGTGATGGATGTATTAGTACTTGAAAAAAGAAAATCAATCCCAATAACCTCAGTGGTGATTACCACACCTAATGATGATCCCAAACATGAGAAACTGCATATGTTCTTTTGTTATAATTGTCAGAACCCGATGTTCCAGTATGTGGGCCGGGTAATCAGTATAGTATCGGGTTCAACCCCGTTAAACTTACCCGTAATTCTTAAATGCAGATGCGGTAATACAATTCAAATTGTGGATATATTGTGATGATATAATATAACTATATGTTACAATCTCCGTTTAATTTGCTCCGTGAAACGAGCATAGACAATCCTGTTGAGCCTAAAAGTGGTGTAGTTAATGAAGCAGATCCACTTGCTTTAGAGATTGATGATACCGAACTCGCTAAGGTATTGGATAAACGAATTACAGATTCCCAATCATTTTTTAATGGTGAGAAATATAGACTAGCCACCCGTAGGGCCAAAAATGAGATTAATTTCTTCGGCAGACAAATAAGCACACTAGAAAAAGAAAGTAAGATTAAACCCTACGAAGCCCGTTATCTGGATAATGCTATTTATGAAATTGAGGCTTCGATTAAACCAGTGGCATTATCGCGTCTGCCCGACATGATTATCACACCTGGTTCTGACACTCCAGAATCCGAGGAAAGTGCAAAAAATCTCACTTTGATTGTTGATAGTCAGGTAAAAATGCGGGATAACCGGAGAGTGCTTGCTCAAGCGTTTAAACACTTGCCCGTGTACTTTACCGGGATAATCAAATGTCTATGGAATCCCCAGAAGGGTGAGAATGGTGATTATGAGTTTATTAACGTCCATCCAGAAAATGTAGTTATAGATGAGAATTGTCCAGTCAATGACGCTGATGAAATGAGTTTTATTGCCGAGTCAATGAAAATCAGTGTTCAGGGTGTGATAATGCGCTTCCCCCAATCACAAGATAAATTCATCAAAGAATTGAATAAGGCAGGAATTAAAGTTAAAGACCCAGAAGAATGGAAGAACATGGCAACGACAATTAAGATTTGGGAAGTATGGTTTACCTGGTATAAGAAAAAGGATAATGACGAGTATGAACGGATTGAAGGGGTACTATGGAAATACGGTGATTGTATCCTAAAGAAAATGAAGAACCCTAATTATGACTATCAGGGACAACAAAAGTATTTTACTTACAAAACTCCCGGTGATAAATCAACTAGACATGAAACCAGTCCAGATGAGTTATTGATGTCAGCTATCTCCGGCCAACCAATGCCGGGAATCCAAAAAGAAACAGTTTACCGAAACTATTTTGATATGCCACATAAACCTTATTATTTTATGGGTTATGATCAATGGGGAAAAATTGCCTATGATGAAACCTCAAGAATAGAACAAAACCTTGCCAATCAGGAGAACATGGATCAGATAGGTAAACGAATAATTGAAAAGCTGAAAGATCATGGTAAGCATATTTTCTCAAAAGATAGCGGTATGACCGGTAAAGATATCGAGCGTACAGACATGAATAACCCAGATCAGGATTTACTCGTAGATGGTGATGTAAATAAAACTCATGGATATATCGAACCAATTCAACCTACACAACAGGAATTTGGAGAGCTTAAACTAGCCCGTGAGAGAATGTTTTCAGTAGCCGGAGCCACTAATCTTAGTGGTCAACTCCAGACTGATGTAGCAACTTCAAATCAGATAGCCAGAGAAGCAAATTATACTAGAATTGATGATTTAACTGAAGAGACGATTAATAGTGCCGCCGAATGGATGAGTGAATGGATTATGCAGATGATTAAATTAAGATACACAAAAGAACACATGATTAAGATATTAGGCGGAAATAAAGGCAATACATTATTTGTGAAATTAAACAGCGACATGATCGAGGATGGGATGGAAGTACAGATTAAAGCCTCAGGAACAGATAAACAAAATCGGCAGAATAACGCCATGAATATGGCTAAATTAAATCTCGTAGATCCCTTGACTTTTTATCAGGATATGGATATGAATGATCCCGAAGGAAGAACCAAAAAACTGATGATGATGCAATCCGATCGCCAAGGATATTTGATGGAGTATGTATTACACATGACCCCGGAGCAGGGAGCGGCTGCATTAGGAGCACCACCCCCAATACCTCCAGGTGCTCCAATGAGACAACCACCCCAAGCCCCACCAGTTGCACCACAAGCACCGACACCAGTAAATACAGCTCAGGTAGCAACACAACCGCCTCAAGGCGTACAGGCAAGCCCAAGTAACGGAATATTATAATGGTATAATTAATTAAAGGAGAAAATATGTCACATCTAGTTTTGCGTAAAGTTGATGGTAAATGGAAAATGTTTAATAAAATCACTAAAAGGACTGAGGGTGCCGGCAGTGAGGATAAAAAAGAGCTTGAGTCCAAAATGGAAAAACGTGATGAAAAAGAGGATAAGCAAATAGAAAAAGACACTCCCAAAGAACACAAAGAACATCCGGAATTCAGTAAAAAAGTTGCCAAGAAAATTGCTGCCGACCACGCATCAGAAGGTAAAGGCGGTGGCATGGAAAAGACCATGAAAGAATTTAAAGAGGGTAAACTTCATTCCGGTTCCAAGAAAGGCCCGGAAGTCACCAGCAGGAAACAGGCAATAGCAATCGGTATGAATTCAGGTAAAGGAGGAGGTAAAATGAAAGAAAATAAACATGAAATGAAAGAATCCAAAGAACAAGAGAAAGATGAACACAAAGGCAAAGGTGAGAAAAAAGAGAAGAAAGAGCACAAAGGTTTCAGCGGATGGGCACATCACCCATGGGAAAAGAAACACAATTAATCCTCAAAAACATTGCGTTTGATACAATATCCTTATAAGGAGATTTATCTATGGCTAAAAAATCAGCAGCAGTCGAACCACCTGAAGTGGATTATAACGATATTCATACTACACCTATTGAGGATATACTTAGTGCCCCCAGTGCCGAAGAAGAACCCGTAAAAGATGAAAAGGTTGAAGAACCGGTCAAGGAAACACCAAAAGAGGAAGTCACCTACGAGGAAGTTCCATTTGACCCCGAAACATACAAGAAACAATTACGGGATGAAATATTGGGGGAAGCTTCCAAGTTAGTTGAGAAAACCGTCCCGGCTCCCAAAGCGGATCAGCCAGATGATGAATTGGTTTCCCCTTGGGATAAAGAAAAAAGAACTCCCAAAGACTACAACGAAATAACCGATTGGGCTATCCAAAAGCAACAGATATTAAACAAACGTGCTGAGGCAGAACATCAAAAAGAAGTAGAAAACCAAAAGAAAGTAGCCGAAGATCAAAATAAACAACAAATAGAATCATTTAATAAATACACTGATGAATTATTAAATGATTTACGGAATAGCGGAAAACTTGCAAAAGTAGTCAATCCTAACGACCCTAATGATCCCGGCGTTATAGCCCAAAAAGCACTATTTCAGAAAATGCTTGATGTTAATATTGAACGCCAAAAACAGAATAAACAACCAGTCTATTCTGTCAAAGAGATTTATTACGATCATTTTCAAAATGTTAAACCCGAACCGGAAGAAGTCCCGGGAGCTGATGCACCTGTAAGTCCAAGTAAGGCTAGTCCCAGTACTGAAACCAAAGAATTGGACTATGTGAAGGATATTCAACCAGGCAGAAACTTCGCCTCTTGGTTGACCGATGCCCTCAGGGGAAATAAGTCATGATATAATAATAAGTAATAAGCGAATTTACGCTAGACCCTTTTGGTCTGGCGTTTTTTTGTAGCTTAGATTACAAATTTAACCGAAAAGGAGATATATATGGCATATGACGGACCACAATTCGGCGCAAACGTAGACAATTTTACATATCAAAAAATCTACGCCAAAGTCGTCGATAATATTTTACAGTCTCCCACTGGCATTTCACGTTTCATGGGAAACGGACGGCCATTTGTTGGTAAGACGATGGATTTCACCGTAGACATTACGAGTGATACACAGGGGCAATGGTTTAACGGATTGGAAACACTTGATGCTTCCAGTGTCGTGACGACTATTCCGCTTTCTTATGCTCAGGCTAATTTTGAGCAACCGAAAGTAAGTGTAATGGTAGAAAGTTTCGCTAACAGCGGAGCACAACAAGCAATTCCGCTTGACGTATTCAAATTCGAGAAAGCCAAAGCCCAGGCGCTGCAAGCACTTGGATCAGCTTTCTATGGATCTGGAAATGGTAATCAGATGAACGGATTAGGAAACGTGGTATTGGATTCCGGTACAATCGGAGGTCAATCCCGTTCCACCTATTCCCAGTTGAATTCCACTGTCACCAGTTCGTCAGGAACTTTAACCTTGGCTAAAATGGCAACCCTCATGGATACCATTTCAGCTTCTGGTTTGGCCGAAAGCGAACCGACTATTGGTTTAACCACCAAAACAGTCTGGAGTCTTTACGAACAGTTATTGAATCCTACTGTTCGTCAGGAGTACACCTCATTTGGCTATAATGCCATGAGTGTACGGGGAACTAGAATTGAGAAAAGTAAGGATAATATCCCAGGTGGAATCGGATTCAATGCTTTAACTTTCAGGAATCTTCCTATAGTTAAAGATGATTTCTGCACTTCCGGTTATCTGTACATGCTCAATGAGAACTATTTGTTCTGGGCAGGACGGACACAAGTTCCGGAAGATTGGAAAGGTCATATCGAGAAAGTAAATCTTGGTACGATGAAAGCATACGAAGGTGCAGGAGCACAAGCCCTTGATCTTCCCAGCGAATACAATGGTTGGTTCTACCAGAAAGAAATGGTAATGCCTAACCAAGCAGGTACGATTGCACGGGTGTATGTCATTGGTAACTTAATGACAGATCAGCCCCGAAGACTCGGAGCTTTGACAGCGATTACAGGAGTATAAATTTGTTATTCCTTTATGCTTAAAGCATAGAGAAATTAACGAAAACTATTTTACGGTTTGTAGAATAGTAATATAAAAACATTTTAAGGAGGTTTATATGGCAGGAATGTCAGGGTTAGCAAATATAGGATCTTTAGGACTTTACAGTTCTACAGCTTCTCCAGGCGCAGGATTGACCATTGGTCAACTGGTCTGGGATGGTAAAACAGGAAAAGCATTCCGTTATGTTCTTAACGGTGCAGCCAATTTGGTAGCAGGGAATTTACTCTGCGCCTCAGTGCAGGACACCACTTATGAGAACATGACAATCGGAACCGCAGCCGCAGCCGGAGATATGTATCTTCAGGTGACTAACGGAACCGCAACTATTACTGATGCACAATTCCGTGGAGGTACGATCAACGTCTACACCGCCGGAACTATTGCCCTTGGAGATGAGTATACGATCACAGCCGTGACCGGAACTCTGACCACTGGTGGAGCATTAAAAGTCTGGTTGGATAAGCCGGTAAGAGCGGCAGTCACGACAGCAGCCAAGGTGAACATGAAACAATCACCATGGTCAGGCGTGATTCAAGCTCCCGCAACAACCATGACCGAAATGCCGGTTGGAGTGGCAATCTATCCGATTACCGCTTCCCAGTATGGATGGGTACAAACCCACGGTGTCTGTTCAATGCTAGTCGATGCGACAGGAACAGCAACAGTTGGATCGGATATCGGTTATCCGTCAACCACCGCCGGATCAGGGACTGTATATGCAGCCGGAACTGGAAAATGCCGAGTTGGTTATCTGCGACAAGCAGGAGTTGCATCACACTGTGTCACAGCGTTCTTGCAAATTGATTAATTTGGTTATTTACTGTGGCTCTCTCTTTAGGGAGCCACTAATAAGCAACCAAGTATTAAAATTTTAAAAAGGAGAATAATATGTCAGATGTTCAAAAATTTGAACCTTCATTGAATAATACAGTGGTATCTGGAGCAACCGGATCTATTGCTATAACTCTGGGTGCAGGAACAGCCCCGGCAATTTGTTTCGGAACCGGAGCCCCATCATTTGCAGCGCCAAAAGGATCGCTCTATTTGAATGTAGCCGGAACTACAACCAACGACAGATTATATAGTTGTTCAGTTGCGACTGGTACATGGGTTGCCGTGACCACCGCTTCCTAAAAGGAGGAATATGCCAGATTTACACAATACTCAACCCGGTCTCAATTTAGAAGTAACCGCAGGTGGAGTAACAGCAATGGGTTTAGGGCCATCTACAACATCACCTGATATTTGCTTTGGATCAGGAGCACCAACTATGTCAGCAGCTCTTGGTTCTTTATATTTGCGGACTGACGGATCAAGTTCATCAACCCGCTTATATATAAATTCAGATGGCAGTACGACTTGGGTTGCCGTGACCACCGCTTCCTAAAAAGTTGAATTTAGTATAATAGAGTAATGCAGAAGATAAGTTGTATTATCTGTACCCTCAATGAGGAGAAAAATATCCCCGATCTTTTTGAATCCGTCAAGGAAGTTGATGAGATTATTGTCGTGGATCATGGATCAACTGATAAGACGGTAGAGTTAGCAAAATCCCTCGGAGCTAAAGTTATTAAAAAAGAAGTCGAAGTAAATATTCCCACTCAAGAAGATGTCAATGAATTTACCCACAGATTAGGTTATAGACCCGATTTTAAAGCCAACGATAAATTACCCAA
>Ga0335069_10016329_pt1 | contig 10357 bp, 7 predicted proteins | sample Lox_Sample_11_FD_206714 | JGI IMG/M metagenome (GOLD analysis project Ga0335069, IMG submission 206714) | Soil microbial communities from Loxahatchee National Wildlife Refuge, Florida, United States - Lox_Sample_1.1 | ecosystem: Environmental > Terrestrial > Soil > Wetlands | place: USA: Florida...
GGATGCCCAGGCGCACGCAGATGCCCTGCAGGGTGGCGCTGCGGTAAGCCGAGCCGTTATCTACGACAAGCCTGGCGGGTATCCCCCTGCGCATTAACGCCTGCTTGAGCACGCCCTCGATCTCCAGCGCGTTCTCCGAGAGGCAGAATGCGCTGTGGGCGATGAGCCGTGAGGCATCGTCCATCAACGAGACAAGATAGGTCTTGCGTCGCCGGCCATTGAGCGACAGCGTCGGACCGTGCAACACATCGCCATACCAGATCGAGCCCGCGTGCTCGGCGACGAAGCTGCGCTTCTCGTCCGGCACGACGGTGGGGCCGGCGATACGCGACAGGCCGTGGGTCTTGAGCAGTCGGTGCACGGCACTCTTGGAGAGCGAATCGCGCGGCACGACGCCGGCGCCTTCGAGCAGCAGGCGCAGCTGTCGGATCGAGCGGCGCGGGTTCTCGCGCTTGGCGGCGAGCACGGCGGCCTGCACCGCCTCGGGCAGTTTCGACGCGCCGCGGTCATTGCGAGGCTTGCTGGTGAGTCCTGCGACGCCGTCGCGACGCCAGAGGTCGTACCAGACGCGCAGCGTCTTCTCGCTGATGTGGCGACGTCGGGAGCCGGGAATGGCGTACTCCTGCTGGGCGATCTGCTGCATGAGGCGAGTGAGTTCACCACGGGCGAGTTCGCCGCGGCTGACAAGCGGGCCGAGTACGCCCAGACGGAACAGGGCCATCTCATCGATGGGGTTCATATCGGGAAGATCCTTCGTTCAGTTGAAGAATCGATATGAAAACGCCGTCGCGATGCCGACGGAAGTGGCCAGACTGTGTGGACAGCTTACCAATCGATGAAATGACCCGTTGCGCGGTGCGCGGGATCCGACGGATTACGGGACAGTCAGGCCGTCGCCATCGAGCCAGGCCATCGCCTGGCACAAGGGCATCAACTGCAGGCAGGCCTGCCAGAATGACGCAATATCGGTGGTACGGCCCAGTTCGGGAAAGCGGCTACGCAGCAGGAACGCGAAGGTCTGCGTCTGTTCGCGCAGCCAGCGCCACCATCGGCGCACGGTGTGGCGGCTCAGACCGGCGACGGCCGCCGTGCAGCGCAGTGACAGGCCGAAGAGCAGTAGCGAGAGGACCAGTTGCTGCAAGGACCAGCAGTACCATCGGCGCGGGCAGATGCACAGCGGCAGGCGCGAGCAGGTACGACAGCACGCCGGACAACGGAAGCGCGGCACGGGTAGCGGGTTGAGTTCGGCGCGGCTGCTGTGGTCAGCCTTGCGTTCGTAATGGCCGTGACTCCAAAGTTCGCCGAATCCGCAATGCGGGCAGCGCTCGGGGCGATAGGACTGCGGCGTGGAGATGACGGCACGAAAATGTTGTTCGAGGGTGACAAACGCAAATAAAATGCGATACATGGCCAGTCTGTTCTGATTGTTCGTGAAAGGTCCGGAAAACGTTCCACGATAACAGAGCTGTACTGGCCTTCTTTATGTCCTCCGTGTCCCGCGCTGTTCGCGGTGAAGTTCAAAAAATCGTTCTCGACGTTCGCGGGAAAAACACCCCTCGCTGATCCTCAAATAGCCCGGTCCGTAACACCCCGGCGACCGACCTCCGCCTCGATCATGCGTCTGCATTTCCCGAGTTCATCCCGGAACAACGATAGGTTCGCCTCAAAGCGCGTTACCGGCACAGCAATCCCTACAGAGTACGGGCCAAGAAACGTTTCAATGGACGTGGCAATAGAACAAACGCCTTCAATGTGTTCCTCACGGTCATAGGCAAAGCCTTCTACCCTGATCTGTTTCAACTGGCGCAGCAGCCCGGCCATATTCTTGACCGACCGAGCGGTAGCAGGCACCACCCGGTCGCCAAATAACCTGCGGACGATATCGTCCCCTAATTCTGCCAATAGTGCCTTACCCGGGGCTGTTGTGTAAGGCATGGCCGAAACGCCGATTGGAATCATGATGCACAGTTCGCGCTCAGCAACCACTCGGTCCACGACAATCGTACGCTGTCCTGACGCGCCAGCCAGTGCGACTGTCTCGTTAACGGCTTTCGCCAACGCCTCGATATGAGGACGCGCCACCGAAACGATGTCTCCGTGCGCCGAGCGGGCGAGCTGCCCGAGCGCCGGACCAAGCCGCGTACCACCGCGCGGTCCCATCGACTCAACAAAATTCTCGACCTCTAGCGCGCTGACGAGCCGCTGCACCGTCGATCGCGGCAGCGCCGTCGCTTCTGCAATCGCTCCTAGACTTAGCCCCTGCGGATGCCGTCCCAAGGCGCGAAGAATGGCCGCTGCTCGCGATAGAACTTGCATGCCCTGCTTATCGGACTCGGACAACGAAGGATCCCGGTCGTCAATTAAGCTGTCTTGCACGTGTCCCTCTTCTGTAAAAATTTGCTTGGCGCGACAGGCCAAAGCCTGGGCGCGCATATCAGGCTATAATCATACAATGGGCTGGCCATATGTCAGGCGGCGTCGGCGTCCAGCATCCCCGGTATCTCTGCGAGCAGGAACTCGACCCATGTACGGATTTTCGCGTCGACATACTTGCGCGATGGATACAGCAGATAGAGGTTCAATTCCTCCAGTGTGAAGCCGGGCAGTACCCGCACCAGCTACCTGAGCGAAGTCCCGCCAACGCGGCGGCGCCCCGGTAATACGCCGATGCCAAGCCCAGACCGAATGGCGACTTCCACAGCGTCCGCCATGTTGACTCGCAGCACTGCCGCGCCTAGGTCGATATCCTCCGCGCCCGACGGGCCAACGTGAGATCAGACGGGGTTTGCGGGGCACCCCATTCATCAATGTAGACAGGCGACGCGCACGCGACGCTGCACACACTGCCAAGCCGGCGTGATACAAGATCCGAATCGGGCAGATCCGGCGCAAGGACCAGCGAGACATCAAAACCATTTGTGCGGTGGTCAAATGCATCGCCCGCGCGGCCTCGGTAAAACTGCCGCTTTCAGCAACATGCACGAAAGCACGCATACATTGAAGTGTATCCATGGATGCTCCGACTTCTTAAAAGGGCGGAGGCATCCCGGTCATGGGGTGCAACAGGGATGCCTTCAGCCCGTTTAAGCGCCAGGAAGATGCACGCCGGCGATATTGGCCGTCAGCATGCGCAACCTAGCTGTAGGGAGCGGAGCTGGATGCAGCTGATTCTGAATCGACGTGACCACCTTTCCAACCGCCGCCCAGTGCACGATAGAGACTCACCGTGTTGCTCTCGCGCGCAAGTTGCACTTTCACGAGCATCTGCTGCGCGTCGTAAAGCGACCGCTGGCTAACGAGCACGTTAAGATAGCCGTCGACGCCTTGCTGATAACGCTCGGTCGACAGTCGGAAGGCTGTTCCGCTCGCACTCACGAGTTGTGCTTGCGCCAACTCCTGACGAACAAAGGTCTCGCGACTGTCCAGCGCATCCGATACATCATGGAAGGCCGCTTGGATGGCCTTCTGGTAGCTTGCGATCTGGATTTGCGCATTTACCTTCGCGACGTCCAGATTGGCCTTGTTACGGCCGTAGTCAAAGATCGGCATGCTGATCGACGGACCGAACGACCATGAACTACTGCCACCGTCGAAAAGGCCGCTCAGCGACGCGCTCGCCGTTCCACCCGACGCGGTCAGCATGATGCGCGGAAAGAACGCCGCACGAGCCGCGCCTATATTCGCATTTGCGGCCTTTAACTGGCTTTCCGCCGCGACGATATCCGGCCGACGCGTCAACAGGTCAGACGGCAATCCCGCGCTCAGACCTTCGTCGAACCGGATCGAATCGAACGGCTCGGCATGCAGTAACGGCTTCGGAATTGGCGCACCCACCAGCAGTGTGAGTGCGTTGACATCCTGTTGGGCCTGTCGGTCGTATTGGGCGAGATTGGCTTCAGCCGACCTCACCTGCGTCTCCGACTGACTAAGGTCAAGCGCCGTAGCGGTGCCCGCATCGAAGCCTGCTTTTTCGATCTTGTAAGATGCCCTCTGGTTTACGAGCGTCTCCGCCGTCAGGCTACGTAACTGAAGATCGGCCTGCAAGGTCAGCCATGCGTTTGCGACTTCCGCGACCAGACTTATCTGAGCGGCTTTGCGAGTCTCCTCGGTTGCGAGATAACTTTGTAACGCGGATTCGCTCAGACTACGCACGCGGCCAAACAGATCGACTTCGTACGATGCGACTGCGCCTCCGACCGTATACTCATGCTCAACCGCCGGCTCGCCGGGAGTCAACAGGTCGGCGGGCAGCCGCTCTATCGTGCCGCCCGCTTGCGCAGACAGTGTCGGAAGCAGGTCAGCGCGCTGGATTCGATACTGCGCACGGGCCTGCTCGATATTAAGGATTGACACCCGCAGGTCGCGATTATTCTGCAGCGCAAGTTGGATCAGCTTGCGCAGGTTCTCGTCGCGATAAAAATCCCACCAGCCAATATCTGTTGCAGCCGGGCGGTTCGCGTCGCCGGCGCTCTGCGTCTCGTACTTCCCGGCGACGGCCGTATCCGGCTGCTGATACTTCGGAATCATCGTGCACGCGCTCATCGCGACGGCAGCGCTGAGCGCGGCTAATTTCGTTGCTCTCATACCTTCACCTCTTCGATATCTTCGCTTTCCGCCCTCTTTGCACGGGAGAATGTACCGGTCACTAACACGTAGAACAGGGGCACGAAGAAGATCGCAAGGAACGTCGCGGTCAACATGCCGCCTACGACGCCCGTCCCCACTGAGTGTTGACTGCCGGAGCCCGCACCGTGCGAGATCGCCAGCGGCAAAACGCCCAGCACGAATGCAGCCGAGGTCATGATGATCGGTCGCAGACGCAGACGCGCTGCCTGAGTCGCAGCCTCGATCAGCGGAACACCGTGATGCTCGTGCAGATCCTTCGCGAACTCGACGATCAGGATCGCGTTCTTTGCCGACAGACCAACCGTCGTCAAAAGGCCAACCTGGAAGAACACGTCGTTGCTCAGACCGCGCAACAACGTCGCCGATACCGCGCCAATCAGGCCGAGCGGAATTACCAGCAGCACCGAAAACGGCACCGACCAGCTTTCATAGAGCGCAGCAAGACACAGGAAAACAATGAGGATCGACAGCGCATACAGCGCCGGCGCTTGCGAGCCCGAAAGCTTTTCTTCGTACGACAGGCCCGTAGGCGCGATGCTAAAGCCGCGCGGTAGTTGCGCCGCGATCTTCTCGATCTCCTGCATGGCTTCGCCGGAGCTATGACCCGGCGCGGGCTCGCCCTGCAGCTCGATCGCCGGAATTCCGTTGTAGCGCTCCAGCTTCGGCGAGCCGTACGCCCACGACCCCGACGCAAATGCCGAAAACGGCACCATCGCTCCTGCGCTGTTACGCACATACCACTTGTTCAGATCTTCGGGGCTCGCGCGCGAATCCGGATTGCCCTGAACAAAGACCTTCTTCACGCGACCACGGTCAATGAAATCGTTCACGTATGACGAACCCCACGCCGCCGTCATCGTGTCGTTGACCGATTCGAGGCTTACCTGCAATGCGCGTGTTTTCTCGTCGTCGATATTGACGTGGAACTGCGGCTCATCATTCATTCCGTTCGGACGCACGTTGGCGAGCAATGGGTCTTTCGCAGCTAGTCCCAGGAACTGGTTGCGTGCAGCCATCAACGCTTCGTGACCTTGACCGGCGTCGTCCTGTAGGAAAACATCGAAGCCCTTGGCATTGCCCATCTCGAGAATCGCGGGCGGGACTATCGGGATGACTACGCCATCCTTGATTTTCGAAAACGCGCCGAATGCACGCTGCGCCACGCCGAACACGGTCGGATCAGAGCCGGTGCGCTCTTCCCTCGGCTTCAGCGAGACGAAGGCCATCGCGGAATTCTGTCCACGGCCTGCAAAGTTGAAGCCATTCACGGTAAACACCGTGTCGACGGCGCCACCTTCATGATTTAACATATATTCGCGAACCTGCGTCAGCACGTTCTCCGTGCGTTCCGCCGACGTATTCGGCGGCATCTGGACCTGGACGAACATTTGCCCCTGGTCCTCATCTGGCAGGAAAGCAGTCGGAATACGCGTAAAAAGGAAGCCCATACCAACGACAATCAGGACGTAGATCACCAGATAGCGTGCCTTCTTCGCGATGATCTTGCCGACGACGCCCTGATATCGGTCGGCGTTGCGGTCGAACATCCGGTTGAACCAGCCGAAGAAGCCCTTCTTGTGGTGGTGATCCGCGCTGACCGGCTTCAGAAGCGTCGCGCACAAAGCGGGCGTGAAGATCAATGCGACCAACACTGACAACGCCATCGCCGAAACGATCGTGATCGAGAACTGCCGGTAGATCACACCCGTCGAACCGCCGAAAAACGCCATCGGCAGGAACACCGCAGAAAGCACCATCGCGATACCGACCAGCGCTCCCTGAATCTGGCCCATCGATTTTTTGGTGGCCTCTCGCGGGCTTAGGCCGTCTTCGACCATCACGCGTTCAACGTTTTCGACTACCACGATCGCATCGTCGACCAGCAAGCCAATCGCCAAAACCATCCCGAACATCGTCAGGGTGTTGATCGTAAAGCCGGCCGCCGCGAGCACGCCGAACGTACCGAGCAGCACGACGGGCACTGCGAGAGTCGGAATCAGCGTTGCACGGATGTTTTGCATGAAAAGATACATCACGAGGAACACCAGCACGATCCCCTCAAGCAGTGTCTTAACCACCTCATGCATCGACGCACTGACCACTGGCGACGTATCGTAAGGCACTACGATCCGGACGCCCGGCGGCAGCAGTGACTTCTTCTGGTCGAGCAACTTGCGCACCGCGCTCACTGTATCGAGCAGATTCGCACCGGTTGCAAGACGCAGCGCGATACCCGCAGACTGCTTGCCATTAAACAAACTTGAAATCGAATAGCTCTCGGCGCCGAGTCCGACCTGTGCGACATCTTTGAGGCGGACCTGTGAGCCGTCCGGATTGACCTTCAGCAGAATTTGCCTGAACTGCTCGGCAGTTTTCATCCGTACCTTGCCGATCACTGTTGCATTCAGCTCAATGCCATTCTTCGTAGGCAATTGCCCCAGCATCCCCGACGACACCTGTACGTTCTGCGCGGTAATCGCACTCGTTACGTCGGACGGCGTCAGGGAATAACTGTCAAGCTTCGCGGGATCGAGCCAGATCCGCATTGCGTACTGCGTGCCGAGTAACAGATAGTCGCCTACGCCCTTCGTCCGGAGGATCGGGTCTTGCAGGTTCGACGCGAGAAAGTTGCCGAGGTCATAGCTCGACATTTTGCCGTCGTCCGATACCAAACCCACGACCATCATAAAATTGACCTGGTACTTTGCGACGCGAATGCCCTGCTGCTGAACTTCTGTCGGCAAAAGCGGCGTGGCCAGTTGCAGCTTGTTCTGGACCTGCACCTGTGCGATGTCAGGATTGGTACCTTGATCGAAGGTAACAATAATCTGCATGCTGCCATCCGAATTGCTGTTGGACGTCATGTAACGCAAACCGTCGAGCCCGTTCAACTGCTGCTCGATTACCTGCACAACGGTGTCCTGCACAGTCTGCGCGGACGCGCCCGGGTATGTCACCGTGATGATCACTGACGGTGCCGCAATGTTCGGATACTGATTGACCGGTAACGAGCGAATCGCCAGATAGCCGGCGAGCATGATGACGAGCGCGATGACCCACGCAAAAATTGGCCGGCCGATAAAAAACTTGGACATATCGGCTCCGCTCAGCTGCCCTGCGTCGCTGACGCCGGGGACGTAGCGGACGTGGAAGTGTTCGAACTTGCGCCGCTATCACCGAGGTCCATCTCGACATTAGATGCGGGTGACGCGGATACCTGAATGCCTGGCTGCAGGCGTTGCACGCCTTCCGTGACCACACGATCGCCCGCTTTCAAGCCCTCGCTCACCAACCAGGTATTTCCGAGCGTTCGGTCCGTGTGCACATGGCGAAGCTGCGCCTTGCCACCTGCATCGATTACCCACGCGACTGCCGCGCCGGTCGTGTCACGCGTGATGCCCTGTTGCGGCACCACGATCGCGTTATCGCGTACCCCTTCGTTCAGGCGCGCGTGCACAAACATCCCGGGGAGCAACTGGTGAGCCGGATTCGGAAACACGGCACGTAATGTGACTGAGCCCGTTCCTTCATCGACCGCGACTTCGGAGAACTTCAAGGTTCCGCCTTGCGCGTAAGCTGTTCCGTCTTCGAGTACCAGACCAACGCTCGCAGCGTTATTGCCAGCCGCCTTCAGTTGGCCGCTTTTGAGTTCGCGCTGCAATCGCAACAGATCCACCGAAGACTGTGTGACGTCAACGAAGATTGGGTCGATCTGCTGCACGACCGCCAACGCCTGCGCCTGGCCATTGGTCACGAGCGCGCCCTCGGTCACCGCCGAACGTCCAATCCGCCCGGAGATGGGCGAATAGACCTTGGTGTACGCCAGATTGATCCGCGCGCTTTCGACATCCGCTTGCGCCTGCTGGTAAGCGGACATCGCGTCGTCGTACTGCTGCTTGCTGACCGCGTTGTCACCGAGCAGCTTCTGATAACGCTGCGCGAGTTGCTTCGCAGTGGTCAGTGCGGCGTTCGCCTTGTCGAACGCCGCACGGTACGGCGCATCGTCGATCTGGTAGAGCTGCTGGCCCGCCTTGACATCCGCGCCTTCCGTGAACAGCCGCTTCTGGATCACGCCATTCACCTGCGGGCGGACCTCCGCAACGCGCCACGCATCAGTTCGCCCTGGAAGTTGCGATGTGATCGTCACCGGTCGCGACTCGAGCGTGACTACGCCGACCTGCGGCGGCCCAGAGGGCACATCCGCTTGCTTTTCGCAGCCGCTTAGAAGGGTAAAAGTGCCGATAGAGCATGCGGTGAGAAGCAATGCACCCCGAGACCTGCTGTTCCGAATCATTCCTGTTGTGTGCCTTCCGAAATGTCAAAAAGAGCCCTTCCGGGAAACGACACAGAAGGGGCGGACCGCGGGACTTCGAATCGAATTACCCGTTTCACGGGTTTACTGTATCATCTGTCAGTACATTGTGTGTGATTGAGGCTGGCGGCGACAAATCGCGTCAGGACGCAACCGAACGGATGGTCTGTGATGGCACGAAACACGAAAGAGGACGCATTGATTACCCGACAGTTGCTGCTCGATGCAGCGGAGGCGCTGTTTGCGACGCACGGCGTCTCGTCGGTGTCATTGAGTCAGATCGCTGGGCGGGCAGGCGTGACCAGGGGCGCGCTGTATGGGCATTTCGATAACAAGACCGCGCTGCTCGCCGCACTTTACGACCGGGCATACATGCCAATCGCCGCGCATATCGCTGCGTTCGGCGAACAGGTCGAAAACGGCTGCGGCCTCGAAGAAATTTGCGCGTTCTGCCTTCAACTCGCTCGCTTTCCGTTTCAGGACGTCCAGCGAACGCAGTTCTTCAAGATATTTCTGATGCGTTCGGAACAGACTGAGAAGAACCCAGTCACCGCCCGCTTCTGGCAGTCAGTAGCCGACGTGACCAGCCTTCTGCGCCGCGCGCTGTGTAACGCGATCGAAACAGGTGACCTTCCGGCCATGCTTGATAGTCATCAATGCACGCTGTACATCCGATCGCAAATCCTCGGTGCCGTCACGATGCTGCTCGACGAGGCGTCGCCCGCATGTTCGCTGGCGGTAGCACAACGGTCGGTCTTGGCTGCGCTAACTGCGCTGTCCTGTGCACCGGTCGTATGCGTATTGAGCACCGTGGATGCAGGTGCGCGGGAATATGACGCTAACAGGTTTCACGCGGGGATAGCGCACGAGACGCTTGCATTGAAGCGTCGGGCGACAATAGAGACGTCTACCCGCCCTGACTGAGGAGCCTCGGTTGGCGGCCGCGAGCACACGAGCAAAGCATCCTCGGTTGCGGGTCCACTGGGGAACCACCAGGCCGCTTCCGGCAATTTATACGCGTTAAGCAATTGCGCCCGCGAGTCGCCGGGCGAAGTTCGGGTGCGACGGGTTGAAGCCGATGCCATACCATCGGGTAGCCGTTCCGGCTGCGTATCCCCCGCGATTGTCCGCAACGGCCGACGACTTCCCGTCTGACTTTACGGCGTGAATGGCCGTTACGCCACGGAAAGCTGTCGTAGACGTGGCGCCGGGTTCAGCGTCCGGAGTGGGTCGCGTGCCGCCGATGCAGTTCTTATGCTACAGGTCAGTGGCGCACAGCGGTACTCGTCTACCGGAGCCGTGGACTGCTTTTGCCTCCACAGCCTCCAACAGTCGGCGCTTACCAAGCTCGAAGGCCAGCAGCAATTGTCTCGGGGTGCTATTCGCAGCGCCGAGCTTTTCGCAAACGACTTCGCAAGG
>Ga0335069_10016330_pt1 | contig 10356 bp, 6 predicted proteins | sample Lox_Sample_11_FD_206714 | JGI IMG/M metagenome (GOLD analysis project Ga0335069, IMG submission 206714) | Soil microbial communities from Loxahatchee National Wildlife Refuge, Florida, United States - Lox_Sample_1.1 | ecosystem: Environmental > Terrestrial > Soil > Wetlands | place: USA: Florida...
GCTCTATGACCGCCGTCGTTTTCGGCGCTCATAGAGCGCCGCTACAGCAACTACCGCCGTTTCGCTCGACAAGCTCGCGCCAGGCCGGTAGAATTCAGTTTATGCGTCGCGAACCTCGTATAGCATGGAAGTGGTTGTACCTCCCCCTTGGCGCCGCCGCGTTACTGTTTGCGGCGTGGAAGCAGGTAGACCTTGCCCAAGCCGTACCTCCGTTCGGCCAGGGACCGCCCGGCAGTTACCTCGAGCGGATTGTGCCCTACGTGCCGACTCCTCCGGAAATCGTCGACAAGATGCTCGAACTGGCGAAGGTCACGCCGGATGACGTGGTGTATGACCTGGGCTCGGGGGACGGCCGCATCGTCATCACGGCTGCGCAGAAGTTCGGTGCGCACGCCGTGGGCGTCGAACTCGATCCGGACCTGTTTGCGCAGTCCACCGCACGCATCAAGGAACTGGGCCTCGAAGACCGCGCCAAGATCCTGCACGAGAACCTGTTCAACATCAGTATGCGCCGGGCTACGGTGGTGACGCTCTACCTGCTGACCGCCGTCAACGAAAAGCTTCGTCCGGTCCTCGAAAAACAACTGCGGCCCGGCGCGCGCATTGTGTCCCACGACTTTCACGTGCCCGGATGGGACCCTGAAAAGACCGTGGCTGTGACCTCAAACAACGGCATTGCACACACGCTTTATCTCTACATTCGGCCGGAGTAGATCTGAGCTGGCGGCACCGTCCGCGGTGCGGTTGCGGGCACGCCAGCACACTGCACTTCGACAATCCGATTTCTTACCTTCGTTGGAAGCCCTATAATGGCCTCCGGGTCCCAGGGAATGAACGCTTCCGAAACCAATTTACAGGCCGCCTATCAGGAGTGCCGGCGTTTGGCGCGCCGCCACTACGAAAACTTTCCCACCGCGTCGTATCTGGTGCCGTCCGACAAACGCGATGCGCTGGCGGCCGTTTACGCCTTCGCTCGCTACGCCGATGACGTTGCGGACGAACCGGGCGTCGAAGACCGCTTGGGAAAGCTCTCGGCCTGGCGCGCCAAGCTGGCAGCCTCTTACCGCGCCGAGACGGACCATCCCGTCTTCCTGGCCTTGCACGACAGCGCGGAGCGTTTCGGCCTCTCACGTGAGAACTTCGAAAATCTGCTGTGCGCTTTTGAGTCCGACGTGCAGGTGAACCGGCACGCCGATTTCCCTTCCCTGCTCGCCTATTGTAAGCACTCGGCCAACCCTGTCGGCCGTCTGGTGCTCGAGATCTTCGGCTACCGCGACGCGCGTCTTTTCGAGCTTTCGGACAGCATCTGCACGGCGCTGCAACTCACAAATTTCTGGCAGGACGTGGCCGTGGACTTCGCGCACGACCGCGTTTATCTCCCCCAAGACGATATGGTGCGGTTCCAATACACACCCGACGACTTGGCCGCCGGACGAGCCAACGAACATTGGCAAGCGTTGCTCGCTCACGAAATCGGCCGCACGCGCGAACTGTTCGAGCGTGGCCGAGCCTTGCCGGAACTTGTGGGTCCGAAACTGCGCGTCCAGTTGCGCCTCACGTGGCTGGGTGGCGTGGCCATCCTCGACAAGATCGAAGCGGTATCGTACGATGTGTTTCGGCGGCGGCCGTCGCTCGGCAAGGGGGATTTTCTGCGCCTCTATCTGCGTGCCCGGTGGTCCTCGCTTTCGAAAAGACCCGAGCGTGTGCCAGCGGCTGCCAACCCATCATGAGCTTTTCTTCCCCAAAGCCCCATTTCACGACCGCACACGTCACCAATTTCTATTACTCTTTCATCTTTCTGCCTCCACAGAAGCGCCTGGCCATCGAGGCCGTATACGCCTTCGCGCGGCGCGGCGACGATATTGTGGACGGCAACCTGAGCCCGCAGGAAGCCACGGAGGCGCTCGCGCAGTTTCGCCAGGCCCTCGCCTCTTGTTACACGACTCGCAACGGGTCCCCGCAGGCCCCGGAACTCAAGGCGCTCGCGGCCAGCATCGGCCGCTTCCAGATTCCCCGCCAGCCCTTCGAGGATCTGATCCTCGGTCTCGAAATGGATTTGCACCAGACGCGCTACGCGACGTTCGAGGACCTGTCGCTTTACTGCTATCGTGTGGCTTCCACGATCGGACTCATCTGCATTGAGATTTTCGGTTACCAGAATCCCCGCACGCGGGACTACGCCGTAAACCTGGGAACGGCGCTGCAACTGGTCAACATCCTGCGGGACGTGCAGCGTGACGCCCAGCGCAGGCGCATCTACATTCCCCAGGAGGATCTGGAGCGCTTCGGCGTGCGGCCGGGCGAGTTGCTGGCGGGCACATACAACGATCCGTTTATCGAGCTGATGCAGTTTGAGTGCGACCGCGCCCAACATTACTTTGACGTGGCGCGCGAGATGCGCTCTGCTGAAGACCGCCATCATCTTCTTTCGGCCGAGATCATGGCCGCAACCTACTGGCGAATCCTCGGGCGTATTCGAACACGCACCTATAACGTGTTCGGCGAGCGCGTGCGGCTCTCGCGTGCGCTGAAGCTGTGGACGGCGCTCAGCGTCTACCTGGGAGCGGAGTGGCACAAGTAGAGAACCACAGACGGTAGACGGTTGACGGAATACCGCACGCCTTGGCCGCGGTGGCGAGGCCTGGCTCCGCTCACCCATCTACCGTATGCCGTCTACCGTCTACTTACTCTTCCCATGTCCGACGACGTGCTGATCATTGGCGGCGGTTTTGCGGGCTTGGCCGCGGGCGTGGCCCTGGCCGAGGCTGGCCAGCCAGTGCGTCTGTTGGAACAGAAGCCGTACCTCGGTGGACGGGCACGCTCCTTTCGTGACGCCGCCACAGGATCAGTGGTGGACAATGGACAGCACGTGTTCATGGGCTGTTACCACGCCACAGTCCGTTTTCTTTCGACCATCGGCACGCTCGACCATATCCACTTTCAGCCGCGCCTGCACATGTCATTCCTTGACCGCGGCGGGCACATCACTCATCTCGATTGCCCCAGTCTGCCTTCCCCCTGGCACGTGCTTCTGGGTGTCCTGCGCTCGAAGAGCTTCTCACGTAAACAGAAACTGGAAGTCCTGCGCTTAGGCATGGCGCTGAAACGCACCGGAGCGCGGCACGCAGGCCCCGCGTCGGAGAGCGTCGCCGCATGGCTGGCACGTCTCGGGCAATCGGAGAGACTGCGGCGCGATTTCTGGGACCTACTGTGCATCGCGGCCCTGAACGAAGACCCCCAGATCGCTTCGGCACGCCTGTTCGAGCGCGTGCTGCGCCTCGCCCTATTCACGTCCGCCGGCGATTCCTGTCTCGGCATTGCCCGCGCCGGTTTAAGCGATTGCTATACCGAGGCCTCCGCGGCTTACATCCAAGCACGCGGCGGCCGGGTCGAGACAAGTTGCAGCGTGAAGCGGTTGCTGCTTTCAGACGGCGCCGTCCGGGGCGTCAAGCTGAATGACGGCCGACAACTCGAAAGCAACCACGTGATTTGCGCCGTGCCTTGGCACCAGCTTCCCGACTTGCTTCCGGCTGAACTGGTAAAGTCCGAGCCCTTCTTTGCAGGAGCACTGGCGCTGCGCCCGGCACCGATTATCTCCATCAATCTCTGGTTTAACCGGCCGATCACGGACCTGGAATTCGTGGGCTTGCGCGGAACCACCATCCAGTGGCTCTTCAATAAGGGCCGGATTATGGGTTCGAGCGAGAACTACGTTTCCGTGGTTCTGAGCGGCGCTCACCAGCACGTCAGCCGCCCCAAGGAAGAACTCCTGGCAATGACACTGCGGGAGCTTGGTGATTTATTGCCCGCGACACACCGCGCCAAGCTGTGGCATTCGCTGGTCATCAAGGAACGCTTTGCCACGTTTTCACCGAGTCAAGACGCAGAGCGGCTGCGGCCCGCGGCTTGCACGCCGGTGCAGGGTCTGTTCCTGGCCGGCGATTGGACGGCCACAGGTCTCCCCGCTACCATCGAAGGCGCCGTGCAAAGCGGCTACGCCGCCGCGCAGGAAGTCTTAGAGGGAGAACACGAAACGCGCTAGAGTCCCCCGCTCTTAAGCCCCTGTCGTCTTCCACGATTCAAACCTCGAACACCGTCCCAAAACATAGACCAGGCTGGCGCAGGGCGAGCACAGCCCTGCGTATCCCGAATCGATGTCGAACTGCGTCCGCTAAATAGGGCTGGCGCAGGGCAAAGCCCTGCGATTCACGTTCCTGACCACCTCCGCCGATAGCAGTCATATGCCTATTTACGGACGGCATTTTCCACCTGGCCAACTGCAGTTCATCACCACCAGCACCTATCGGCGTAACCGGCTCTTCACGTGCCAGCGTTTCTGCTGGACGTTCGTTGAGGCTCTACGCCAGGTTCGCCAGGAGACCGGCTTTCTCCTCTTGGGTTGGGTATTGATGCCCGAACACTTCCACTTGCTCATTAAACCTGAGCCCGCGGAGGAAACCGTCCGCATCGTCCGGGAACTCAAGAAACGATCTGCGCAGCAGATTATCGCCGCCCTCTTCAGGAATCAACAGCATCCCCGTTGCCGCACCCTGCTGGCCAGACTGCGACTGCCCCCAACTGTTCACAATGACTCACACTACCGGCTGTGGCAAAGGCGCTATGTCCCGTTCAACGTTTTCACGGAAAAGAAATGCGCGGAAAAACTCAACTACATGCACGCGAACCCCGTGAAGCGCAGATTGGTCAGTTCTCCCGATCAATGGCCCTGGTCGAGCTTCCGGTTCTATTATCAGAACATTCCTCAGTTCTGACCATGGACTGGCTGGCTTGATCCGCACACAAAAACGCAGGGCTGCGCTCGCCCTGCGCCAGCCCGCTCAGATTACTTACGCCGTCCCGCGTCCGTAGGTGTAGGCTGCGGCATGGGCGGTTGGCTCGTGATCTCGACGCGGTTGGGGAGATCTAAGACAACTCGTGGAGGGGGGTCATAATACACTTCCTGCCCGTCTAGGCGATAGATGTAGGTCACGGTCGCCCGACTTGACGTCGAGCTACCTGGAGGGCTGGCGGGGGAAAAGGTCCAGTGCCGAATATTGTCCTCGGCTGCTCGTTCCAAAAGCCTGTCGGTCCCCGAAGCTTGCGCTGAAACCACTCTCCCATCCGACGCAATCTCAATTTGAACGGAAACTGAGCCTTGGAGCCGAGCCATTCTGGCAAGACGAGGATAGCCTGGGACGACCACACGCCGCGGACAGATTTCATCGGCAGCGTAGCAGGCACTGGCAGCCAAAAGAAAGGACAAGAAGAGAGCCTTCACATGGGCCTCCCTGTTACTTAAAGCTCTTAATGCGCGGGCTGGCGCAGGGCAGAGCCCTGCGATTCACGTCCCCAGCTCCCGTGATCGCACACATGCCAAACTGCGGCATGTATGCGCCACCCGCGGTGCATCACGGTCCCCCACCTACGCCACGTCGATAGCGAGGCGCGCCTTGCCAGCCAACTGGGCCACCGTGATGACGATACGATCCACCTGCACCTCTCCCAGCGAAGCCGAGCGCAGGGGTGTGCGATCAGGCGGATGAATGTGCACTACCAAGTCAGCCCGAAATTCCGCGGGCAAGGTAATCTCGATTTTCCACCGCGCTGATCCCGAAGCAGGTGGAACGCCCCGCGTGATCCAGGAAAGCTCTCCGTGGCGAGTGGGGCACTTCTTCACGCTGATCCTCTCGGCCGGCCGGAACCAGTGCTGGGGCGCGGCTTTCTGAAGGTGGACCACGTCGCGATCGTGCTCCTCATAGCAGAGCAGCCAGCGCAGTCCCAACGCCGGTTGCAGCTCGCTGTTGACGACCGCCGACCATCCATAAGGGCTTCCTTCGCCCGGATAGTTCCCCGGCAGCAAGGCGTCTTCCGGAGCGTACCGGTTCCCCGAATCCATGGCGTAGCAAAGGTTGCCGTACAGTGCGAGCAGAAACGGCCGGTAGTCGTCCTGCCGGATGCGCCCGGCCAGCGTGCCGTGCTCCATAAAGTTGGAGGTGCGAGGATAGGCTCCATCAATATTCATGCCCAGAATCTGCTGGCCCGCCAGCCGGCGGTGCGTAAAGTGACCGGCGTCGAGCGCAGGGTCGCCCCAATCGCTCGTCCACCAATCCGCCATGTAGCGGTGATTCTCGTAACTGGAAAGTTCCTCGGGGCGGCGTGTGGTGTCAAAAGCCGTAATGGGAGTAATGCCCGCCTGCTTCATGGCCGGATTAGACCCAGCCAAGGTTCCGGCCAGGGAACGCTCGACGTCCGCGCGCACATCGGCCGCCAACTGCGCGACGGCCGAGCCTTCCCGCTTCCAATCAGCGTCGCCGTGCTCTGCCCCGGCGCGCGCGAGACACCGGGCGTGCTCTTTCAATCCGCGCCAGATCCACGCCGCATTCTGGTAGTAATAGGGATGCGATTCGGGGAAATCGTTCTGAGGATCGCCGTTGTCCGCCTCCGGCGAGCCCCAAATCAGCCCATGCCGCGGGTCGTCGGCACTAAAGGTCCTCTGCGCGTACCGATAGCGGCGCTCGACAAAGTCAATCAGGCGGCGCAATACCGGCAGCCGGCGGCGCAAGGCGTCCCGGTCCCGCGTGTAATCGTAGGCGCGGGCGGAGAGTTCCAGGAAGACGCCGGCGTTCAAGGGGGCTTCAACCTGGTCCTGCGTGTTGTAAAGGAAGTTGCCGTCGGGAAGAATGTAGTGGGTCAGGTAATGTTGAAAATACGGTTCGGCCTGCTCGGCCAGTCCCCACAACTGATGCGCCCACACAAACTCGTAGTGCGCCACTGGAAACAGGGCGTGGCTGCGCACGGGTATCTTGGTGTAGGCGCCTTCGCCAATCTGGTAAGTGGGTTCCAGTCCTTGGTAACTGCAACGGGACAGCACCACTCCGGCGCGCGCCGCGTCGCTGAGCCATTCGTCAGGAATCTCCACCTCCATGCCGGCGGCAAAGAAGTCGTGCCAGCGGTTCCACACGCCCACGAGCGCCGCGAAGAACTCCTCCGCCGAGCCGTTCCAGTACCGGTCGACCTCGCCAGACTCGTGCATTTCCTCACCCGCGCTCCCATCACCGGGGGAAATAACCTTGCCGCTCGCATCCTTGGGCAGCACGGCTCGCACGCGGCCGAGGGGGTGCGCGCCGGCGCCATCCGGCAACACCACCATAACTTCGTAGCCCGCACGGAAGCGGGGGTTCCACACGCCAATGTCCGCCGCCGGCAGATAGCCCGCCACAAGCGTGCGCTTGCTGTACCCCGGCACATACTCGTAGAGGTACTCGGAAGGCAGGAAACGGCGCGGGTCGAACAACCGCCCGACAAGGTCCGGCGCCCAGGTCGTCTGCGCGTTGGCTAGGAGTTGGCGCGAGGTCCCGTCGGCTTCGAGGAACAGCGCGCACTCCGGTCCCGACTCTTCATTGGCAACCAGCGTCCAGCCGATCAGCTCCGCTCCCAGCGCCGCGACGTTTTCGTAGCAAGGGTCCTCGCTGGAATTCAAAATGTAGTCGCCGCACACGTCGGGCCCGTCGGCATACGTCTGCGGCCGCTCCAGCTTCACGTTGTGCGGTGTGCTGGTGGGACGCGGGCGAATCTGCGCCAGGTCACCGACGCGCTTGGGAATGCTGGCAATCTCGCCCATCGCGGTGACGTAAGCAAGGGCTCCCTGATGGGTCACGTGCTTTTCAAAGACGGCCGTCGGCGTGCCGTTGAGCGAGGCCAGAATAGCCACCAACCGCCAGCCGCCGATGGCTTCGCCCACCGCCAGCGTCTTCTGCTCGTTTCCCCACTTCGCGGCGACCTTGGCGCCGGCAAACGAAATGATGCGCGGCGAGGCCCGGAGCGCCTCGCGTTCGCCGGGCAACAGCAGGTTGTATTCATTCACAATCCGGCCGGGAGTGTACCGCCCGGCAGGCAAGCTGGCTTTGGCGGGCGAAGCGTTGGTAGCGGGAGAACTTGCACCGGCCGCGCCAGCCCTGCGTGGGGCGAACGCCGCCACCAGAGTCGATCCTCCCGCCGCGCTCTTCAGGAATGTTCTGCGTTTCATGTGGGCACCTGTTTCGATGACGGAGAGCGGTCCGCCGGCCAAGGTGATGGCGCGCACCGGCGTCCACCGAGGCGCCGCGGTTGGCGCGCTCGCCCCGTGCGCCGGGCCGGGACGTAGGCGGCGCTTTACCGCGCTATATTGATGGCGGAGAGGCTCAAAGTCAAACCGCGAGCCGCCCTGCACCGGCGGGCGCAGGACGGGCGCGGCCCTGGGTATTCCCAATCGATGCGGAGGGGGAGAGGGGAGATGCACCGCACAGCTCTCGCGGTGCGCGAGCCCCGCGGGGAGAATGAACTCCCACGCCGGCAGCGAGGCCGGAACCCAGACACCCTGGTCACCGCACTGCCGGCGATGCATCTCGTTTATCGCGGTGCACTATTCCAGTGGCCACAAATTGACGGCGCCGCCCTCGGACTCTGAGATGCCCTGGCCCTGGCTGTCTTTCTTGAAGAGGGCGCAGCCGCTGGCCAGCAGCTTGCCGTCCGGGGAAAAGACGAGTGAGCCGACAACGCCCGGCGGCCCCTTCAGCTTTCTCTTCACGGTTCCAGACGCCACATCCAGCAGATCAACAATTCCCGGTTCGTTTTCGATATTGCTACCGACAGCCAGGGTCTTGCCGTCCGGGGAGAAGGCGAGCGAATAGGTGAAGTCGGCATCGAATGACCGGGTGGAGCCGGAAACAAGGTCGAGCAAGCGGAGGGGCAGGTTGGAATCCAGTCCCGCCACGGCCAGCAGAGCGCCCCGAGGCGAAAACGCCACCTGGGGCGCGGCGCTGCCGCTGTTGTCACCCTTCAGGGTTTGCTTCACCGTGCCGTCTTGTGGGTTCCACAACTTCACCGTGCCGTCCACGCTGCCGCTGGCGAGCACGGAGCTATCGGCGGAGAAGGCCAGCGAGAAGGCGGTGTCCGTGTGCCCCTTCAGCAAGCCGCGCGGTTTTCCCATGGGCAGGTCGAACAGGTCCAGGTTATTCTCGCGATGGTCGTTGTTGTTCCCGCCCGCCGCCAGTAGCCGTCCGTCGGGAGACATGGCCAGGGCAAAAACCATGTGCCCGGCGGTGATCGTCCGCTTCAGCGCGCCGGTACTGACATCCCAGAATTTGATGTCGTTATCCCAGTCGCCGCTCACCAGCGTTTGCCCGTCCGGTGAGAAAACCACGGCGCCGACTATAGACCCATGCCCGGTGAGGGTGCGCAGTAATTCTCCGGTCTCAACATCCCAGAGCTTCACGAGGTTGTCATGACCGCCGCTCGCCACCACCTTTCCATCCGGGGAAAAAGCCACAGCGTCAACGCGGGCCTTGTGCCCGCGCAGGGTGCGGCAGGACGGGGTCTCAACGGGGGCAGAAGCAACACCGGCGACGGAGGATTTCCCGGCGCCGAAGTGGAGGTATGCGATGCTGCGCTCGGCTCGCCAAAGCAGGATGGCGGTTGGCAAGGCGGCTACCACCAGCAGGGCAGCACCGGTGCCACGCAGGGCTCCCCTTTTCCCACGCCCCACCAGGTACCATCCGCCCGCCAGGAGGCCGCCTACAACACTGATCGTCCCCACGATGAGGAGTAGTGTTTCCCCCGTCAGGTCCTGCCTGTCGAGCGACCCCGCTTGGATCAGTGTCATGCCCAGCACGTACAGGCCGGCGAGCAGGCCGAGTCGTCCCCCGCCCGACCAGCGCCGCAGCCAGGTCTCCTTCGCGGGAGCCGGGCTGGCCATCACGGATTGGGTCCAGGGGGGCTTTTCCATCACACGCGTCCCCGCCACTTCCGCCGCCGGAGACGGCTTCCGCGCGCCCGCCTCGATTCTCTCCAACTCATCGATCAGGGCTTGGGCGCTAGCGGGGCGATCTTCACATCGCTTGGCGAGGCACCTCATGACGAGCTCGCCGATCGCTGCGGGAAGATGCAAATCCGGCCGTACCTCCGCCACCGGGCGCGGCGGTTCAAAGGCGTGGGCGTGCAGCAGGCCCAGCGTGGTGTCGGCGTTAAACGGCAGCGCGCCGGTCAGCATCTGGTACATCACCACGCCCAGCGAGTAAAGGTCCGAGCGCCCGTCCAGTTCGTCGCCGCGCTTGCCCAGGGCCTGCTCGGGCGACATGTACTGCGGCGTGCCCATGACCACGCCGGTCGCCGTCAGGTTGGTTTCACCCAGCTTGCTTTCCTTCAGCTTGGCAATTCCGAAGTCGAGCACCTTGGCCTGATCACCGCCAGGCGTGGAAATCAGCACAATGTTGTCGGGCTTGATGTCGCGATGCACCATGCCCAACTGGTGCGCGGCCTCCAGCGCGGCGGCCACCTGCTTGACGATGGCGGAGACGCGTTCGACGGGCAGCGGCCCCG